>OGSH01000002.1_pt1 | contig 334359 bp, 321 predicted proteins | sample 1573821 | NCBI WGS metagenome assembly OGSH01 (sample SAMN03295845, study PRJEB24534) | human gut metagenome | isolation source: fecal sample 5 from infant 6 | host: Homo sapiens | place: USA: Pittsburgh, PA | collected 2014-07 | reverse complement strand
CCAGTGAGCGATTGCTGGCCTAGATGAATGACTGTCCACGACAGAACCCGGCTTAACGGTCAGCTTCAACTTTTCAGCAAAACCCCTGCCAGCAATGGCGGGGGTTTTTGCTTCTGGCTTCGGGTTGAAACACGGGGCAGATGAATGACTGTCCACGACGCTATACCCGAAAGAAAGCGGCTTAACGGTCAGCTTCAACTTTTCAGCAAAACCCTTGCCAGCAATGGCGGGGGTTTTTGCTTCTGGCTTCGGGTTGAAACACGGGCAGATGAATGACTGTCCACGACGCTATACCCAAAAGAAAGCGGCTTAACGGTCAGCTTCCTTATTCAAAGAAAACCCTCGTCAGAAATGGCGGGGGTTTTTGCTTCTGGCTTCGGGTTTGAACAAAGAACGCGGGCAGTATGTGGGAAACCGGGCTGCCATCAACCGCATCATGACTCATACGGCCAGGCATTCTCCTCGCCTGGTTTTATATATTTTAAATAAATGAATTGAATCATAGCATTCGTATTTATTATATGTTGCTGATTTAACTACATTTATACGTACTATTTCTTACATTTCGTCATTAGCTTCTGAAAAATAATAGACGGCCACATCGACGATAATTAATCAGGATACAACAATGAAATTAATGACCCGCATTGCATTAACAGCCGCTCTCGCCACTGGGTTCTCCATGGCGGCTCAGGCTGCGGATGTTAAGGCTGCACCCGCTCCGGCGCAGGACCCGATTGTCCAGCACTTAAAACTGACTAACGATCAGATAACGAAAATTAAAAGCCTGCATCAGCAGCTGGAAAAAAACGTTCAGCAGATTTCCCAGAAAGATATTAAAGACGGCGTGTTGTTTGAGGTTATTGATTCTGGAAAATGGAACGAAAAGGCGGTCAAAGATCAGCTGGCGGCATTTAGCCAGGTAGAGCAGCAGGCTCGCTATTATCGCGTGAAGTACTATTTTGATGTGAACCAGGTGCTGACGCCAGAACAGCGTAAGCAGGTACAAAAAGACTTAGCTCAAGAGCTGAGTGAGTAAATCCATCGGCCCCGCGCCCGGGGCCGATATTTGCATCAGGCGACGCTCTCTTCTTCCTGGAGCCGAATCTCCGCTTCCGCGACGATCGCTTCCAGCTCGCTTAACATCTCTTCATAGCCAAAACTCATCGTAGTGACGGTTTCCGATTGCGGCTGTTGCGCCGATAGCGCCACTTTTTTTGTTTTCTTCTTGCCCACTGACATACTCCCTTACTGCCGTTGTTACACTGGTAAATCTATCAGCAAAGCGCGCAGCGGCGTATCAGCAACGAGGGTAATGTTAGCTTCGTCACGAATAAAAGCGCCATCGCCGCAGGTCAGAGCCTGCTTCTCTTCTTCCTGCACCCGCGCATGCACCGTACCGTGAATCGACTGCAGGTAGGCGCGGGGGCCGTGAAGCTGCACGTTAAGCTGCTCGCCTTTCGCCAGGTCGATATGGTGGATCCATACCTGCTGGCGGAGCTGGAGGCTATGCTGGCTGCCGTCCGGCGAAGCCAGCAGCTGCTGCGATCCGGCGGCGATAGCGATTTTTTGCACCAGCGGGTTTTCGTGCTGTGGGCAGGCATCCAGCCACAGCTGCATTCGCGTCAGCGAGCGATCTTTACTCAGGTTATGCTCGCTGTAGCTTACGCCAGGCTGAGTTGATATCAGCAGCGCTTCGCCGGCTTTTGCCTGAATATGGTTGCCATCGCTGTCGCGGTATTCCGCTTCACCTTCCAGAATCAGGTTCAGAATGTCGACTTTCGGGTAGGTCCGCGGCTGAAACGACGCGCCGGGCGCCAGAATTTCCTGATTGAGCACGCGCAACGATGCGTAGCCCAGCAATTTAGGGTCGAAGTAGTGGCCAAAGGAAAAGGTGTAGCGGGCCTGCAGCCAGCCGAAGTCTGCTTGACCGCACTGTTTGGCTGTTCGGGTTGTAATCATCTTCTTGACCTCTCTTTACACTAAATCAATGGTAAAGGTATGGACGCTGTATTGTTAGCCAGATATTCTGCCCGGTATATTCAAATTTCCTGAATGAGACTGCGATGGCTAAAGAGAGAGCATTAACGCTGGAAGCATTGCGCGTTATGGATGCAATTGACCGACGCGGAAGCTTTGCGGCGGCGGCCGATGAGCTGGGTCGGGTGCCTTCAGCGCTGAGCTATACCATGCAAAAGCTGGAAGAGGAGCTGGACGTCGTGCTGTTTGACCGTTCAGGTCATCGAACAAAATTCACTAACGTGGGCCGAATGTTGCTGGAGCGCGGGCGCGTACTGCTGGAGGCGGCCGATAAGCTGACGACGGATGCCGAAGCGCTATCGCGCGGTTGGGAAACGCACCTCACTATCGTCACCGAGGCGCTGGTGCCCACCACCGACCTTTTTCCTTTAATTGAAAAGCTGGCGACCAAATCGAATACTCAACTGTCGATTATTACCGAAGTACTGGCCGGGGCATGGGAACGGCTTGAGCAGGGACGGGCGGATATTGTCGTTGCGCCGGATATGCATTTTCGCTCCTCTTCGGAAATCAACTCCCGCAAGCTCTATTCGGTGATGAGCGTCTATGTTGCCGCGCCGGATCACCCTATTCACCAGGAGCCGGAGCCGCTTTCTGAAGTTACGCGCGTTAAGTACCGCGGCGTGGCGGTCGCGGATACCGCTCGCGAGCGCCCGGTGTTGACCGTGCAACTGCTCGATAAACAGCCGCGCTTAACCGTGAGCACCATCGAAGATAAGCGTCAGGCGCTGCTGGCAGGATTGGGCGTTGCGACGATGCCGTATCCGCTCGTAGAGCAGGATATTGCCGAAGGGCGTCTGCGGGTGGTCAGTCCGGAATACAGCAACGAGATCGACATTATTATGGCCTGGCGTCGCGACAGCATGGGTGAGGCGAAGTCATGGTGTCTGCGGGAAATCCCGAAGCTGTTTATGGGAAGATAAAACAAAATGCGCCCCTTTTTTGTCGAGGGGCGCATCGTTAGTAAGAAGTCGGTTTAGGATCCGGCCCGAAGCGATTATTTCCTGGGGTGCCGTTCTGGCAATTGAATACCAGGATCACCAGCCAGCCGATAACGGGAATCAGCAGCAATAACAGCCACCATGCCGAGCGGTCGGTATCGTGCAATCGACGGAACTGCACGGCCCACCACGGTAAGAATATCAGCACGCCATAGATAGTGGTCAGAATCCCTTCTCCTCCGGCGCGCTGCCATCCCAGCATCTTATCAATGATGCTGAGTACGCCGGTGAGGATGATGTTGACCAGAATAAACATCCAGTACTCTTTGCGCCGGGCGCGGCCGCCAAATCCAATGTAGTTTTTTAATACTTTAAGATACCAGTCCATTTCTACGCCTCTGTTAACCGTCAATCACTTGTTTTTAAAGCGATCGAAATAAGAATAGACGTGAATGAAATGATGGTAAATATTTGTTTTGTGAATTATTGGGCGCAGCAAATCGCGCCCAATTGCCTAGCGGAAACGAAGATCGCGGCCGTGAGGTTCGTTAAGATCCTGCTGCGGACCAACGGAGATAATCCCGGTCGGGTTGATGGTTTTATGGCTACGGTAGTAATGGTTGCGGATATGGGCGAAGTCCACCGTTTCCGCAATGCCCGGCATCTGGTAGATATCGCGCAGGAAGCTATACAGGTTGAGGTAATCGCTGATGCGGCGTTTGTCGCATTTAAAGTGGGTCACGTACACCGGATCGAAACGAACCAGGGTGGTCCACAGGCGAATATCAGCTTCCGTCAGTTGGTTACCCGTCAGGAAACGATGCTGGCCAAGGATTTGCTCCAGACGCTCCAGAGCGGTAAACACTGCATCAACCGCTTCATCATAGGCCTGCTGGCTGGTGGCGAACCCGGCTTTATAGACGCCGTTATTCACATTGTCGTAGATCCAGCCGTTCAGCTCATCAATCTGATCGCGCAGCTCAGGCGGGTAGTAATCTCCTGCGCGGGCGCCCAGCCCGTCGAAGGCGGTATTAAACATGCGGATGATTTCCGCCGACTCATTGCTGACGATGGTGTGCTGCTTTTTGTCCCACAGCACCGGCACCGTAACGCGCCCGCTGTAGTGGGGATCGGCATGCAGATAAAGCTGATAAAGATATTCGTGCTGGTAGAGCGTATCGCCGGTGGCTGCCGGGAAGCTATCGTCGAAAGTCCAGCCGTTCTCGAACATCAAGGGATTAACCACGGAGACGGAGATAAACGGCTCCAGCCCTTTCAGGCTACGCAGAATTAAAGTGCGATGCGCCCATGGGCAGGCAAGAGAAACGTACAGATGATAGCGATCTTTCTCCGCAGCGAATCCGGCTTCGCCGCTTGGGCCCGGCGCGCCGTCGGCGGTTAACCAGTTGCGAAAGGCGGAAACAGAACGCTTAAATCGCCCTCCGGTGGATTTGGTGTCATACCAGGTGTCGTGCCAGACGCCGTCAACTAATTGTCCCATTATTTCCTCCTTTATACCCGTCATACTTCAAGTTGCTTGTGCGTTGGCTTTCCTCGCTCACCCCAGTCACTTACTGGAGTAAGCTCCTGGGGATTCACTGCGTCGCCGCGTAATTCGCCCCTACGGGACTCACCCTTTCAGGGCCAGCGCAAGCGCTGTTCAAAACGGTTAACCGTTTTGTCCTGCAACTCGAATTATTTAGGGTATAGATAATAAAAGCGAGGAGATGTCTCCTCGCTTTATATTTATTCAGTATAGTGCGCTTACCACTTTTTATTCAGTACGCGGTCGATACTAAAGGCGCCTGGACCGGTGATAGCCAGCAGCAGGAAGCCGCCCGCGATGGTCAGGTTTTTCATGAACATCAGCGAGTTCACGCCTTCAGCAAAGTTGCTGTGGAACAGGAACGCGGTCAGCACGGTGAAGCCGGCGGTGAACAGCGCGGTAGTGCGGGTCAGGAAACCGAACAGGATTGCCAGACCGCCGCCGAATTCAAGCAGGATCACCAGCGGCAGCATAAACCCAGGGACGCCCATGGCTTCCATATATTGTTGTGTACCCGCATACCCGGTAATTTTTCCCCAACCTGCGGTAATGAACAGAATGGGCATCAGAATGCGCGCTACCAGTACACCAACATCTTCTAATTTTTTCATTTCCTACTCCAGAAAACCCAAAGGGCGGCGATTTTGTTTTTCAAAGTAATCCAGCGTGTTACGCGGGGTTGCTGTCGATGGAGTGAATATTAGCGGGGCCGTGACGGAATTGTTAGCAAGGAAAACTGTAGATCTTCTTCAAAGATTCTGAGTGATTATTGATAAACCAAATGAATAGAAGAACCGCTATAGCGGCGCTGGAGATGAGAAAAGAAGAAATGAGAAGCGATGCGGCTGTCATGAAATTCAAGGGGGAAGCAGATCTGCTCATGATGCCGGGAGGCGGCTGGCGCCTGACCCGGCTTATATCATTCCGCTATGAACATTAGCCTCAGCGTGATGACGACTGGCGCAGCAGATTGCGGGCCATCCGCCAGGTGCTCCAGATACCGAGGCTGCGTTTTGCCCAGCGCATCAAAAAGCGCGGATGACGAACTGACCATATTGCCACGAGGCCGCTGCCGACCATTGCCCATGAACGCAGATTCAGCAGGGTATTCCAGCCCCGATCAATGGGCGCAGTTGCCTCAAGCCAATGGCGGTGGCTGGCGCTAAGGTCCAGCCGCTGCTGTTGGATCAGGCGCAGCAAAAGCGCTTTTTGTCGTTCGCGTTCCTGCTGTTCGCGGCTCATGGCTTATCGTCCTCCAGCAATGCGCGGTCGTTTGCCAGCTCCTGACGCGTGAAGCGCAGGAACGTTGAACGTCGGGCTTTGCGTAAGGTCCAGATACCGCCAATGAGCGCTGCCAGCAGCAGAACCGCCGTGGTGCCGATCATCACGTTTAATCGATATTGCGCATCGACCGCCCAGATGATCAGAACCAGCATGCTCATCAAACCAAACGCGGCGAACAGCAGCGTCAATCCGAGCATCAGGAATAGCTGGATGAGGTTGGCTTTCTCCTCTTCCAGCTCCACGACGACCAGGCGCAGGCGCGTTTCCACCATCTCAACCAGCAAAGTGACGATGCGCTGACCGATGCCGAAAACGCTTTGTCCGGGGCCTTGCGTGCTTTTAGAATTCGCCATAATTAACGACGCGTCAGCAGGACACCCAGCACCAGCCCGACGGCAGCACCAATCCCCACGCCGGTCCACGGGTTTTCACGGACGTATTCATCTGCACGCGCAGCGGTTTCTCGCGTTTGCTTCATGAGAGCGTCGCTGGTTTCACCCAGGCGTACACGGCTTTCCTTCAGCGCGCTTTCAGCTTTACTACGTAGCTTACCGATCTCTTCTTTCGACTTATCCGTGGAGGAGTTCAGCACTTCTTCCAGGGTATCAGCCAGCGTCTTCAGTTCCGCACGCAGGTCTTCTGCAACGTTATCTTTAGCCATGTTTATCTCCTGTTAAAGTGGTCCATATTGGTCTTGCTTAAGCGATTAGTACTCGCGAGATTGCAGCTCTTTCAGTTCTTGCTGCGCTTCTTCAAGTTTACGCTGGCGCTTGCTGATTTTATCAGCATCGCCTTTCTGTTCGGCTTCGCGCAGGTCCTTGCGGCGTTCGGCAATTTCTTCCTGCTGTTTGGCGATTTTTTTCTGGTGATCGGCTTTGAGCTGGCTGTCGCTGCAGTGAGCCTTCACTTCGCTCAGCGCCTTTTTCAGACCGTCAATACGATGCTGGTTATTATGCTTTTCTGCATAGCTGATCTCCCGCTGGATATCCTGCTCTTTTTCCTGGCAAGGGGAGATGGCAAAGGCGCTGGCGCTAAGTGATGACAGAACCAGGAGCAAAGCGATGCGGTGTTTCATGGATACTACCTTCCATTGTGCGGGGGAATAACCCCGATCCAGTTGATAAACGTGAGTCTGGTGACTTCCGCAAACTTAATGATAGTAAGTAAACCGGGAAATCACCAAACCGGGTGAAAATATTCGGAATTTTCGTTGATTACCCGAATCTGTGTGGAGTATCGCGCAGGCGGGAAATCCAGGCCGTCGGCGAATCATCGTCTTCCACTAAAGCGATAATATAACCATGCGGCAGAGCGCGACCCAAAACTTCTTTGGCGGCGGCTCCCTGAGCGCTGGAGTCAAACTTGATGAGCAGACCGTCATTCTGTGGCGTAATGCTCTTAAAACGGATGCCGTTGGCATCGAGATGGTGCCAGACGGAAAAACCGTCCGGCATGCTAATACCCTGGCTAACGGGGCGAATAGCCAGGGTTGATTCCTGCTGCTGCACGGTGAGCCAGAGCCAGAACAGGCCGCACAGGAGTAACGAACCGCCCAGCATCCAGCTTATCTGACGTAGAGAGGCGCGCTTTATCGCCATTGTCAGCCCCGGCTCCTGTATTTTTTCTTCCACAGGACGATCAGCGAGCCAATCAGGCCGAATACCAGCAGCGCGACGGGCAGCAGCATCAGGCAGGACATCAGCTGATCTTCATATTTCAGGAATACCGGCGTTTTCCCCAACAGATATCCCAGCGAAGTCAGAATCAGCACCCACAGCAGCCCGCTCATCCAGTTAAAAAACTGGAAACGCGCGCTGCTCAGGCCCGACAGGCCGGCAATGGTCGGCAGCAGCGTGCGCACGAAAGCGATAAAACGGCCAATCAGCAGGGCGGAAAGCCCGTGCTTATGGAACAGATGATGCGCGCGCTGGTGGTAGTGCGAAGGGAGATGCGACAGCCAGTTTTGTACGATACGCGTATTGCCCAGCCAGCGGCCCTGAATATAGCTTAGCCAGCAGCCCAGGCTTGCCGCCGCGGTAAGTAGCAGCAGCGTTTGTGGAAAACCCATCGCGCCTTTGGCAATCAGTACGCCCACCAGAACAAGCAGGCTATCGCCTGGTAAGAAGGCGGCGGGCAGCAGACCGTTCTCAAGGAATAAAATCATAAATAAGACAAAGTACAGCATGCCAATCATGGAGGGATTAGCGAGAGTTTCGTAATCCTGAGCCCACAAGGCATTCAATAATTGGGTTAATAGTTCCATTCACGATTCCTGGTACATCGGTTAACGGCACGTCTGAACGCGGCATATGCATGGCGACATAGCTTCTTATTGGATTATGGTCGCTACTGCGCTCTGAACGGTTCCCTGTTTAAAAGTGAAGTAAGCAAAAGCTTACTCTCAGAACGACAAAATGCATCTAATTGTAACAAACCCGCTGACTTTACGTCAGAGAAATTGCAGTTTGTTGCATTCTGATTTTGCTGATTGCGGCGGAGGGTGGCGAGTGTATTTACACAGGCTGACACTATATATGCTTTGCTTACCCTGGGGCTTTTCGGGCAGCGCAGGAGTTGCTGCCCGGCAGGGAGATAAAGGGCTATTTTGCGCCGTTGGCGGCCGTATCGAGATGAACTACCGGATTATCGGCAAACAGGTAGCGATCGGCATTGAATTCAAAGTCATCGCTGGTTTCATTGAATAACATCAGCTTGGTATTTTCCAGATGCTGCCACATGGCCAGCTTAGCCGCATGGGGATCTTTGCGAATCAGCGCTTTCAGAATTTGATCGTGATCGTCGCACCAGTTATCGACGGTACGCGAGTCGATATGGTCATGCAGCTTTTTCCAGTACGGGTTATGTACGCGCTGGGTCCACATCTTTTCCACGATAGCGGCGAGGGCGGTGTTTTGCGTTGCCAGCGCCACCTGCACATGAAACTGAAGATCCCATTCGGAATCGCGAAAACACTTCTCTTTACGCGCTTTTTCCTGGATTTCCATCAACTTCATGATGTCCTGCTTGGTCACCTGAGTGGCGGCGAATTCGGCAATGTTGCTTTCGATCAGCTGGCGGGCCTGCAACAGCTCAAAAGGACCATAATTGGCGAATTCCAGCGATTCATCGGCAATTTGCTGATGTTTCGGATGATTGGAGATAACGTGGATACCGGAACCTTTGCGGACTTCAACGTAGCCTTCAACTTCCAGCATAATGATGGCTTCGCGAACGACGGTACGACTTACGCTTTTTTCGTCAGCGATAAACCGCTCTGCGGGTAGCTTATCGCCTACAAGGTAGACACCTTGTTCAATACGCGTCTTAAGCTCAGCGGCAAGCTGCTGATACAAACGACGCGATTCAGTGATTTCCATATTCGCTCCCGGGAGATGGCGACAATATTGGATTTGTTATACCACTTTTACGCGCTTCTCACCACAAGAAGAAATGAAAAAGCCGCCTTCATCAAGGCGGCTTCGGGAGGGGGGAGCCCTCGTTTAACTAGCTTTGCGTGGCAGGCTTACTGGTTTCCAGCGGAGTGCTGTCGTCATCCGCAGATTTATTTTTTAGTACGGTCCAGATGACCACCGCGCCCAGCACATCGAAGATGGCCAGTACGGCGAACAGCGGGCTAAAGCCGATAGTATCCGCCAGCGCGCCAACCACCAGGGCAAACATGGTGCTGGCCAGCCATGCGGCCATGCCGGTCATACCGTTCGCGGTTGCCACTTCGTTACGACCAAATACGTCGGAAGAGAGCGTGATCAGCGCACCGGACAGCGCCTGGTGAGCAAAACCGCCGACGCACAGCAGGGCGATAGCGACGAACGGGCTGGTGAACAGACCGATCATCCCTGGGCCAATCATCAGCAGCGCGCCCATCGTCACGACCATTTTACGGGAAACAATCAGGTTCACGCCAAACCAGCGCTGGAACAGCGGCGGCAGGTATCCACCGATAATACAGCCGAGGTCGGCAAACAGCATCGGCATCCAGGCGAACATGGCGATTTCTTTCAGGTTAAAGCCGTAGACTTTAAACATGAACAGAGGGATCCAGGCGTTAAAGGTCCCCCATGCCGGTTCGGCAAGGAAACGCGGCAGGGCGATACCCCAGAACTGACGGTTACGCAGAATCTGCCACGGAGACATTTTCTTGCCGTTGTTAGTCTGGTGATGAGACTCCTGGCCACCGATGATGTAGTCGCGTTCTTCGTCAGTTAATTTTTTCTGATCGCGCGGGTGTTTATAGAACACCAGCCACGCCATTGCCCAGGCAAAGCTCAGTACGCCGGAGATGATAAAGGCCATCTGCCAACTGTGCATAACGATAGCCCAAACCACCAGCGGCGGAGCAATCATAGCGCCGATAGAGGAGCCGACGTTGAAGTAGCCGACGGCGATAGAACGCTCTTTCGCCGGGAACCATTCGGAACTGGCTTTCAGACCCGCCGGGATCATTGCCGCTTCGGCGGCACCCACCGCGCCGCGCGCCAGCGCCAGACCGCCCCAGCTTCCCGCCAGCGCGGTAGAGCCGCAGAACACGGCCCAGGCGATAGCAAAGAAGGCATAGCCGATTTTGGTACCTAAAATATCCAGCACGTAGCCGGCGACAGGCTGCATGACGGTATAGGCAGCGGAATAGGCCGCGATGATATAGGAATACTGTTGGGTGGAGATGTGTAACTCTTCCATCAGAGTCGGCGCAGCTGCCGCCACAGTGTTACGCGTCAGGTACCCCAGCACGGTGCCTAAGGTCACCAGTGCGATCATGTACCAACGTAACCCTTTAATTTTACGCATGTAAACCTCATCGTTTGTTATATATCCGCAGCGGGTGCGGCTATCTTCTTGCCTGTAACGGCGGCGAAGAAGGTGAAACGGAGGGTTCAGGAGAGGAAACCTCGTATGGCCCGAACCTTGCCATTAACTGTTGTGTCTAATTCGGTGTCCATACCGGTAAATCCGACGTGATATTTCGTCGGTAATGCATTCCGTCGGTTTATATGTTTCGACGGCAGCAAGATAACTTGTCATACAACTTCAAAAGTTGAGTGACGTCACAAAAGCGGGAAAGTTTGTGTGGGCATTCGTTCATGCGAGAAAGGCCAGAGCTGGTGCGCTCTGGCGGGCCGTTTACTCCTTTCATGGTACTTTTTTTGTCATCGTTTATTGATCTAACTCACGAAAAATACTTCGGTCTGTAGAAATTGGTGTGATAACTTTGTCAGCATTATAGTCAATCATCTGATGGGCTCCCCCGGGGGCGAAGAGGACACGAAAATGACACCGTTTATGACCGAAGATTTCCTGCTTGATACCGAGTTTGCCCGCCGTCTGTACCACGATTACGCGAAAGACCAGCCGATTTTCGACTACCATTGCCACCTGCCGCCGCAGCAGATTGCGGAAAATTACCGCTTTAAAAATCTGTATGACATCTGGCTAAAAGGCGATCACTATAAATGGCGTGCGATGCGTACCAACGGCGTAGCCGAGCGTCTGTGCACCGGTGATGCTTCCGATCGCGAGAAATTTGACGCCTGGGCGGCCACCGTACCGCATACCATCGGTAACCCGTTATACCACTGGACGCATCTTGAGCTGCGTCGTCCTTTTGGTATTACAGGTAAAGTCCTCTCTCCGGCTACGGCGGACGAAATCTGGAATCAGTGCAACGATCTGCTGGCGCAGGAGAGCTTCTCCGCTCGCGGCATCATGCAGCAGATGAATGTGAAAATGGTCGGCACCACCGACGATCCGGTCGATTCTCTCGAGCATCACGCTTCCGTCGCTAAAGACAGCTCCTTCACCGTGAAAGTGCTGCCAAGCTGGCGTCCGGACAAAGCCTTCAATATCGAACAGGCGACCTTCAACGACTACATGGCGAAGCTGGGCGAAGTGTCTGACACCGATATCCGCCGCTTTGCCGATCTCCAGTCCGCGCTGACTAAACGTCTGGATCACTTCGCCGCTCACGGTTGTAAAGTTTCTGACCATGCGCTGGACGTGGTGCTGTTTGCCGAAGCCAACGAAAGCGAACTGGATAGCATCCTGGCGCGTCGTCTGGCTGGCGAGGCCCTTAGCGAGCATGAGGTTGCGCAGTTCAAGACGGCGGTTCTGGTTTTCCTCGGCGCGGAATACGCCCGTCGCGGCTGGGTACAGCAGTATCACATCGGTGCGCTGCGCAACAACAACCTGCGCCAGTTCAAACTGTTAGGGCCGGATGTGGGTTTTGACTCCATCAACGACCGTCCGATGGCGGAAGAGCTGTCCAAACTGCTCAGCAAACAGAACGAAGAAAATCTGCTGCCAAAAACTATCCTCTACTGCCTGAACCCGCGCGACAACGAAGTGTTGGGCACCATGATCGGCAACTTCCAGGGGGAAGGTATGCCGGGCAAAATGCAGTTCGGTTCCGGCTGGTGGTTTAACGATCAGAAAGACGGTATGGAACGTCAGATGACCCAGCTGGCACAGCTTGGCCTGCTGAGCCGCTTTGTCGGGATGCTGACCGATAGCCGCAGCTTCCTCTCCTACACCCGTCATGAATATTTCCGTCGCATCCTGTGCCAGATGATTGGTCGCTGGGTTGAAGCGGGAGAAGCCCCGGCGGACATTCAGCTGCTGGGCTTGATGGTGAAAAATATTTGCTTTAACAATGCGCGTGACTACTTCGCCATTGAACTGAACTAAGACCAGAGGTCGGTTGATATGCAATACATTAAAATCCATTCGCAAGATAACGTCGCGGTAGCGTTGGCGGATATGGCGGCAGGCACGGTAGTCACCATTGACGGCGATACGGTCACGTTGGCTCAGGATATTGCGCGCGGGCATAAGTTTACGCTGCGCGGCATTGCGAAGGGAGACAACGTCATTAAGTACGGTCTGCCGATAGGGCATGCGCTGGCGGATATCGCGCCGGGGGAACATATCCACTCCCATAATACGCGTACTAACTTAAGCGATCTCGACGCGTACAGCTATCAACCGGATCTTATCGAACCCGCCGCGCAGCCGGCGGATCGCGATATCCAGATTTATCGTCGCGCCAACGGCGAAGTCGGCGTGCGCAACGAGTTGTGGATCCTGCCGACCGTCGGCTGCGTCAACGCCATGGCGCGTCAAATGCAGAATCGATTCCTGAAAGAGACGAATGACGCGGAAGATATTGACGGCGTACATCTCTTCAGTCACACCTACGGCTGCTCACAGCTCGGTGACGATCACATCAACACCCGTACCATGCTGCAAAACATGGTGCGCCATCCGAACGCGGGGGCGGTGCTGGTGGTCGGCCTGGGCTGCGAAAACAATCAGGTTGATGCATTTCGCGAAACGCTGGGCGAGTTCGACCCTGACCGCGTCCACTTTATGATCTGCCAGCATCAGGATGATGAAGTGGAAGCCGGGCTGGAGCATCTGCGTCAGCTATATGACGTGATGCGCCACGATAAGCGCGAGCCGGGTAAGCTGAGTGAACTGAAGTTTGGTCTCGAGTGCGGCGGTTCAGACGGTCTGTCCGGCATCACCGCTAACCCGATGCTGGGCCGTTTCTCGGACTACCTGATTGCTAACGGCGGAACTACCGTGCTGACCGAAGTACCGGAAATGTTCGGCGCCGAACAGCTGCTGATGAGCCACTGTCGCGATGAAGAGACGTTTGGCAAGCTGGTGACGATGGTTAATGATTTCAAACAGTACTTTATCGCTCATGACCAGCCGATTTATGAGAACCCATCGCCGGGCAACAAAGCGGGCGGCATCACTACGCTTGAGGATAAGTCGCTGGGCTGTACGCAGAAAGCGGGCTCCAGCCAGGTGGTTGACGTCCTGCGCTACGGCGAGCGGCTGAAAGTGCACGGCCTTAACCTGCTGAGCGCGCCGGGCAACGATGCGGTAGCGACCAGCGCCCTGGCCGGCGCGGGCTGCCATATGGTGCTCTTCAGCACCGGACGCGGCACGCCATACGGCGGTTTCGTTCCGACGGTGAAAATTGCCACCAACAGCGAACTGGCGGCGAAGAAAAAACACTGGATCGACTTCGATGCCGGTCAGCTGATTCACGGTAAAGCGATGCCGCAGCTGCTGGAAGAGTTTGTCGATACCATTGTGGCCTTTGCCAACGGTAAGCAAACCTGCAACGAGCGTAATGATTTCCGCGAACTGGCGATATTCAAAAGCGGCGTCACCCTTTAAGTACTCGTATCTTTCACGCCACAGCTGCGGCGTGAAACCTTATTGAGTAATAAAGGGAGGCGTTTCAAAAGCGGCGTTTCTGAGTATGATGCGCCGTTTTGTCTTATACCCTAAATAATTCGAGTCGCAGGACAAAGCACTTGTGCTTTGAACAGCGCTGGCCCCGAAGGGGCGAGACCGCAGACCGAGTAACGCGGCTAACGCACATGCAACTTGAAGTATGACGGGTATATAAGGATTTCCCATGACCGCATACTGGCTTGCCCAGAGCGTTGGCGTTATCGCCTTTCTGATCGGTATTACGACATTTTTCAATCGCGATGAGCGCCGCTTTAAGCTCCAGCTAGCCGTTTATAGCGCCACCATTGGCGTGCATTTCTTTTTGATGGGCGCCTGGCCGGCGGGTATGAGCGCCGAGCTGAATACCGTTCGTACCCTCGTCTCCATGCGCACCCGCAGGCTGTGGGTGATGACCCTGTTTATTGTGCTCACGCTGGTACTGGGGCTGGCGAAGCTGCAGCACGCTATGGAGCTGCTGCCGATTATTGGCACCCTGGCCAGTACCTGGGCGCTCTTTCGCTGCTCCGGGCTCACCGTCCGCTGCGTGATGTGGTGTGCAACCGCCTGCTGGGTGATCCACAACTTCTGGCTGGGTTCGATCGGCGGCACTCTGATTGAAGGCAGCTTCCTGCTGATGAACGGCCTGAATATCATTCGTTTCCGGCGGATGCAGAAGCGCGGTATCGATCCGTTTAAAGTGGAAAAGGCGGTACAGAAGGAAACCCCCTCCGCGCGTTAGCGGAGGGGGGGAGATTAACTGCGCAGGGCGTTCTTCGCCAGCTGTTCGTCTTCAGCGATACAGGCGGCAGCGGTGAACAGCGCATCGGTTGAGGAGTTCAGTGCGGTTTCGCAGGAGTCCTGCAGGACGCCGATAATAAAGCCGACGGCGACCACCTGCATGGCGATATCGTTCGGGATACCAAACATATTACAGGCCAGCGGGATCAGCAGCAGCGACCCGCCCGCCACGCCGGAAGCGCCGCAGGCGCACAGCGAAGCGACGACGCTGAGCAGCAGCGCGGTCGGCAGATCGACCGGAACGTTCAGCGTGTGCACTGCCGCCAGGGTCAGTACCGTAATGGTAATCGCCGCGCCGGCCATGTTGATGGTCGCGCCCAGCGGAATAGAGACCGAATAGGTATCGCGATCCAGATTAAGCTTTTCGCACAGCGCCATATTCACCGGAATGTTGGCGGCGGAGCTGCGGGTAAAGAAGGCGTATACGCCGCTTTCGCGCAGGCAGGTCATCACCAGCGGATAGGGATTGCGGCGGATTTTCCAGAACACCAGCAGCGGGTTAATCACCAGCGCCACCAGCAGCATACAGCCAACCAGCACCAGCAGCAGCTGGGCGTAGCCCCACAGGGTTTCAAACCCGGTCGTCGCCAGCGTTGACGCGACCAGCCCAAAGATACCCAGCGGCGCAAAGCGAATCACCACCTTAACGATAAAGGTCACCGCGTGGGACATATCGTTGATCAGATTTTTGGTGGTTTCATTGCCGTGGCGCAGCGCGAACCCTAAACCGACGGCCCAGACCAGAATCCCGATGTAGTTAGCGTTCAACAGGGCGTCAATCGGGTTAGAAACCATGCTCATCAGCAGCCCGCGCAGGACTTCAACGATGCCCGACGGCGGAGTAATGCTCTCTGCCGCTGCGTTCAGGTGCAGCGTTGACGGAAAGAGGAAGCTAAACAGCACCGCGGTTAACGCGGCGGCAAAAGTCCCCAGCAGATAGAGGAACAGAATCGGGCGGATGCTGGTTTTTTGCCCCTGCTGATGATTGGCGATGGAGGCCATAACCAGCATCAATACCAGCACCGGCGCTACCGCTTTCAGCGCGCCGACGAACAGCGTACCCAGTAGTCCAACCGCTACGGCGGCCGGTTTTGAGACCGTCGCCAGCAGTACGCCGAGTACCAGACCGATTAAAATTTGTTTGACCAGACTGCCCTGAGCCAGCCGCCGTAGCAGGGTCGATCGGGGTGATGGGGTTGCCATAATTCATTCCTTCCAGTGATGTCGCTGTCCGTCCCGGCTACGTATTATTTGTAACGTTTATGTCCGGATGTAAATAGATGTTTGCCTGGTTGAGTATACGGAAAGAACGCTATTGGGGAAGGGTAAAATGCTGTTTATCGCGCTGAGATCTTATTTTTTAACTATGCATTAACTATTTTGTGACATGAGTAAGAATAATGCGCGGCGAACGTTGCCGACCGGGTGAAACGGGTCTTCACCCGGTCGTTTACCTTTTATTGCAGCTGTTTTTTCTTATCGTTCTGCTTGTTGACCCAGGCGTTGATAAGCAGGGTCAGCACCAGAATACCGCCGACCACGCCCAGAGAAATGCCGATAGGAATATGGAAGAAATCGACAATAAGCATCTTGATGCCGATAAACACCAGAATCACCGACAGGCCATATTTCAGCATCGAGAAGCGCTCCGCGACGCCCGCCAGCAGGAAATACATCGCGCGCAGGCCAAGTATCGCGAACAGGTTGGAGGTCAGCACGATAAACGGATCGGTGGTCACGGCGAAGATGGCCGGAATACTGTCAACGGCAAAGATAACGTCGCTCAGCTCGACCAGGATCAGCACCAGCAGCAGCGGCGTGGCGTAGATAACGCCGTTTTTGCGGGTAAAGAAGCGCTCACCCTCGATTTTATCCGTCATGCGCAGATGATTGCGGATCCAGCGCACCAGCGGTTTATCGCCGATCCCGGAATCATCCTCTTTCGCCAGCGCCATCTTCACGCCGGTAAACAGCAGGAAGGCGCCGAAGACGTAGAGCAGCCACTCAAACTGAGAGATCAGCCAGCTACCGGCGAAGATCATGATCGTACGCAGCACGATCGCGCCCAGTACGCCGTAAACCAGCACTCTGCGCTGTAGCGCAGGCGGAACGGCAAAGTAGCTGAACAGCATCAGCCAGACGAAGACGTTATCCACGGCCAGCGCTTTTTCAATCAGATAGCCGGTGAGGAACGCCAGCGCTTGCGGGTCGGCCACGGCGCGACCTTCGGTCTGCACCAGATACCACCAGAAAGCGGCGTTAAACAGCAGCGAGAGGGTAACCCAGAGAATTGACCAGCCAGCGGCCTGCTTCATGGTCATGCTATGTGCACCACGCCGTCCCTGCAGCAGCAGATCGATAGCCAGCATAATGACCACGACCACTGCGAATCCGCCCCATAACAACGGTGTGCCGACAGTATTCATTACTATTTTCCTTACATAAAAACAAAACGGCTGACGTCGGAAGACGGCAGCCGCTGCGCTTTTATGCATAGACCTCGCCTTCCGGCAAGGTCTCACTTACAACAAGAATCTGTTGCCCGGCGACCGGATGCGGTTTTTCACGCATCGTAATGACGATCGGCCGGCAAGGAAGTTACTCCCCTTTGCGCGTAACAAAGTATTACAGGTTATAAATGGCGTCAATGGAGGCCGACGGACCATTTACACAGCTTTACGCCACCGGTTGACTATCCGCCGGGAACACGACCCCGGTCTGGCGACGAATTTCGCTCAGCAGCTTCGCCGTGATGCGGCTCACTTCCAGACCCGGATGAACCACCTCGTTGGCTTCGACCAGACGCGCGAACTCCTCCGCTTCATACAGCATCGTATTGATATGCTGCGGCTGGGTGAGATCCTGAGATTTGCCGCCGCGCGGCACGAAACACACTTTCTGGCATTCGGAGATTTTTTCGATCACCAGCGCGCCGGCTTCGCCCTGAATTTCGCTGGGGATCGCCGAGTCGCTGACCTTTGAGTGGTGCAAAGTGACATCAAAATCCCCGTAGCTGAGAACGACCGTGCCCTGGCCATCGACGCCGCTCTCCAGCAGGCTGGCGGTTGCGTGCACCGCGCGAGGCTCGCCCCACAGCGCGACCGCCGAGGCCAGGCAGTAAAAGCCGATGTCCATAATCGAGCCGTTAGAGAAGGCCGGATTGAAGGTGTTGGGATTTTCACCGTCGAGATAGCGCTGATAGCGGGAAGAGTACTGGCAGTAGTTAATAAAGGCTTTGCGCAGCTTGCCGATCTTGTCGAATGATTGTTTAAGCAGCAGGAAGTTTGGCAGGCTGGCGGTTTTGAACGCTTCGAAGAGCACCACGTTATTTTCCCGCGCCGTCTTAATGGCGGCTTCCACTTCCTGCAGATTCGAGGCCAGCGGTTTTTCGCAAATGACGTGCTTTTTATGGCGCAGAAACAGGCGGGTTTGCGGAAAGTGCAGCGAGTTTGGGCTGGCGATATAGACCGCGTCAACGTCAGGACTTTGCGCTAAATCTTCCAGCGAAGTGAAGAGATGTTCGACGGGATAATCGCTGGCGAAAGCCTGGGCTTGCTCAAGGCTGCGGGAGTAGATGGCGGTGAGTTTATATTTGCCGGTTTCATGGGCGGCATCGACAAACTGCTTGGTTATCCAGTTTGTGCCAACAACTGCGAAACGTATCATAAACGTTGACGAACTCCGTAAAAGGGACCTTTCGTCACTGTAACACGCCATCATGACAAAACCAGTGCGCTATGGCGCAGAAGCTTGAAGAGTGGTGTGTTGTCTGATGTACGCATAAAGCGTACAATTAATGTGTACAATTCAAACCGGGAGAAATTTATGCGCTCTTATAGTACATCTGAAGCCAGACAGAATATTGCGGCCGTCATGGACGCCGCTGCCAGCGGAGAACCGATTGAAATTACGCGGCGTGATGGAACGTCTAATGTTTTGATCAGTAAGGCTGAATATGAAACGTTTATGAATGCCAAACTTGATGCGGAGTTTGATTTTATTATGCAGCGACACGGCCGTACAGTTAAGGCGTTGACCGATCGATGAAATGGGTGAGCGCAAGCGAAGTCATTGCCTTTCATGATCGCATTTTACAACATCTCCCCGGCGTTAAAGGTATGTCCGATCCTGGTCGGGCGGAAGCCATAATTTATCGTGTACAGAACCGCTTTCACTATGAAGGGGTGAACGACATTTTTGAACTGGCTGCAACCTATTGGGTCGCTATCGCGCGTGGGCACATTTTTAATGATGGTAATAAGAGGACTGCTTTTTTTATCACCATGACGTTCCTGGCCCGCAATGGGTATCTTATCGCTGATGAAGATACCCGGTTGGAAGAACTCACTGTGCTGGCTGCGACAGGCGAAGCTACGGTAGTAGTTCTTGCTGATGCGTTACGGCAATTGGCGCTCTAACGAAAGCTGGGTCAGCCACAGGCGGGTATCAAACTCCAGCTGATGGTACTGCGGCTCCATATGGCAGCACAGCTGATAGAACGCTTTGTTGTGCTCTTTTTCCTTCAGGTGCGCCAGCTCGTGCACCACGATCATCCGCAGAAAATCCTCCGGCGCATCGCGAAAGACGGTGGCGACGCGAATTTCGGCTTTGGCCTTCAGCTTGCCGCCCTGAACGCGGGAGATGGCGGTATGCAGGCCGAGCGCGTTGTTAAGCACGTGGATCTTGTTGTCGTACATTACTTTGTTAATAGGCGCCGCGCCGCGCAGATAGCGGGACTTCAGATCCTGGGTGTACTGATACAGCGCTTTATCGTTGTTGATATCGTGGCCCTGCGGATAGCGCTTTTTCAGCAACTCGCCGAGACGGTTCTGTTCGATTAACGCGGTGACCTGCGCCAGCAGGGATTCAGGGTAGCCCTGGAGATAGGTTAAAGTGCTCATGTGGCCTGTTTGCGTAATTCAGCGACAACAGCCGCGGATTCTAGCACCCCGCGCGGGCAGGATGCCAGAAAGGCAGCGTTACTCGATTATCGCGTCTTCGACCGCCCGGTAGCTAAAGAAGTCAAACAGCGCCTCTTTACGATGCAGCATGCTATCCACGCAGGCCATGCCGACAAACGCGCCGGTAAACTCGCCATAGCGGCTGTATTCATCGGAAAAACGCGAGGTGTCGTAGACCGCGCCGATGTTGAGATATTTTTCGCCATCCACGGACCACGAGCACTGTATCTCCCGGCCATTAATCGCCATCGCCAGATAGATTTCCCCCTCCGTAAGGCAGATTTTCTGCGGGTCGTCGTGACGCTCACCGTTGTCCATATAAATGATGGCCAGCTGCGCTGCGCCGGAGGCTTCATCCCAGGTTTTATGCAAAAACAGATAGTTCATATTGTCGTAGTAAAGCGCCAGGCCCGCGCTATGCTGATAAATCTCCGGGCTGAAATCCATTTTTGTGGTGATGGTGGCGTATACCGAGGTGAGCTTTTTCGCCAGCAGGCTGACTTTATTCAGCGAGCTCAGCGACTCCTGACCGCGTAAGGCAAGGTAACCCGCTTTACGCTCAAGGCTGGTAAAGCGCTGAAAGCGGATCCGCGGCGCATAGAAGGCGTTATCCAGCGTCTGCCCATCAAAATCATCCCTGTCTGGTTTAGCCGGAAACGGCTGAGAAGGCAGATTAGACTCTTCCACCTGGTGCTGAGCGAGGTTCCCCCCGGCCGCCATGCGCAGCCAGCCATCGTCGCTCCATACCATCTTTTGTATCGCCGTCTCGCGGCCTAGCGGGCAGCGCAACTCCTGGCGGAAGGGTCTGCTGCAAAGGTGGGTTAACCAGACTTCCCCCGTCGGGGTCTCGACGTAGCTGCCGTGCCCGGCCTTTTGCAGATAGGTTTGCGGATTGAAGTAGTGTGGTTTGAGATGACCTGCATCGTGGCGCTCGTTAAAATTCTCCGGCCAGGCGGTGACGATAGGATTTTGCGGATCGCCTTCATAGGGGCCAGCGACCTGCGTTGCGCGCGCCATAGTGACCGCATGGCCGTAACCGGTGCCGCCTTCAGCGACCATCAGATAGTAATAGTCGCCGCGGCGCGTCAAATGCGGTGCTTCTATACAACCGCGATCGGTCCCGCCGCGCCAGATCCGCTGCGGATAGCCGACAACGCTTTGCCTTTGCGGTGAATACTCCACCAGGCAAATGGCGCCCGGTTTTTCGTAACCTTCGCGGGTTTCCCACTCCAGTGAGACGATCCATTTTTTACCGTCGCTGTCGTGCAGGATAGAAGCATCGAAGCCGGCCGAGTGAAGATAAACCGGCTCACTCCACGGGCCGCTGATTTCACTGGCGGTAATAAGATAGTTATCTACATCAAAATAACGCGAATTCATAGAATTCATTACGCCATAAATAACGTAGAACAGCTTTTCCTCTTCACACCAGGTCAGGCTTGGCGCCCAAATACCTTTGGCGGAGGGCAGCTTTTTTAAATCCGGATTCGTATCATCGGTGAGAACGTGGGTGAGTAATTGCCAATGTTTGAGATCTCTCGAATGGTAAATCGGCAAGCCGGGAAACCATTCAAAGGAAGAGACAGCTACATAATAATCATCGCCGCGCCGACAGATACTGGGGTCCGGATTAAAACCTTTAAAAACAGGATTCTGAATCATCGTATTTACCCTTAATGCGCAAAATATAGCGATGATTGTAAACAGGCGATAGCAAAGGGGATATATAGACTCTGGCTATTTATATAATAAACGTCTACTTATCCGGTGACGGCGCTCACAAAACCGCGTTATTTCTCCGCCCGGCTGCCTACGGCATCGGTGCTTCTGACTTTATGACGGAAGGCCAGCGGGGTGTCGTTCATCATCTCCTTAAACTTGAGGCAGAAGTAGGCGCTGTCGGTGAAGCCGGCGCTTTGCGAGATATCGCTGATCTTCAGGTCGGTATTGGTCAGCAGGTTGATAGCGATATTGAGTTTGCGCAGCAGCATAAATTTTTTGAAGCTGATACCGAAGGCGGATTTAAAGGTGCGGGAAAACCAGGATTTCGACCACCGGCAGCGGCGGGCGGCTTCTTCGGTCGTCATCTCAAAATTTTCATTTTCATCAATGGATTGCAGAAGTTCAATCAGCTCGCTGAGGTAGCGGTGGTTGGTCCGTTCGGTAATGGGGACGGAATCTTTCAGGCTGTTAAAGGCATGCAGCAGCACGCTCTGCATCAGGGAACGGAACAGCGAATCGGCAAAGTCGCTGAACTCGCCGCACCAGCTCAGGAGCAGCTCCAGACGCTCGGCTTCCTCGCCGGAAAGGTAAGCGACTGCGCCGCAGTGCGCGGCGGGTAGCGACAGGTCATATCCCTCAAGCCACTCTTTTTCGAATTGCATAAGATAACGCTTGTGGCTGGCAGCGGCCGGCAGCGTCATTTCATGGATCAATAAGGCAGGGACGAAAACCAGGGTATTGTTTTTTATCGTAAATTTTTCATCACCAATCGAATAGCTGCCTGCCGACTCTCTGAACCACATCAGTTCGTCCATCATATGAAAATGGGGGACTACGTTTATGCCATTGAAATCATTTATGTTATCTACCCGTAAGGTAAATAGCTCGCCGGCGCCCACGGGGATCTTTTCGAAAACGGGAGATTCGTCACTCATCGGGTACACTCTTCTTATATTTAACAGGATGATTTATACATAATCGGTAGGCCCTTCGCAATAACGTACAGAGGACAAATATTAACGATGTTTCTGGCGGAGGCGCGATGAACACTGCCCGTATCAGTATTAAAGAAAAATTTAGCTATGGGTTAGGGGATACCGGCTGTAATTTAGTCTGGCAAACAGTGATGCTGTTTATGGCCTGGTTTTATACCGATGTATTTGGTTTAAGTCCGGCGCATATGGGAACCATGTTTCTCGCGGTAAGGGTATTAGACGCGGTGACCGATGTATTAATGGGGGCGGTGGCGGATCGTACCCGAACTAAATATGGGCAATTCCGACCTTATATTTTATGGTTCGCCATTCCTTTTGGCGTTCTTTGCTGCTTAACTTTTTATACGCCGGATTTCGGCTATACCGGCAAGCTCATTTATGCCTATGTTTCTTATACCTTATTATCGCTGGTTTATACGGCGATTAACGTTCCGTATTGCGCGATGATCAATAATATTTCTAACGACTCTCGCGAGCGCGTATCGCTCCAGTCCTGGCGCTTTGCGCTCAGTACGCTTGGCGGCCTGATTGTTTCGCTGACCGCGCTACCGCTGGTGGCGTGGTTGGGCCAGGGGAATGTACAAAACGGTTATTTTTACACCATGATCGTAATGGGGGGCCTGAGCATCATCCTGTTCTTTATCTGTTTTGGCCTGACGAAAGAGCGTTACACCACGGATATCGCGGTCAACAACCAAAGCAGCATTCTTGACGATCTAAAAACTCTGCTCGCCAACAAGGACTGGCGCATTTTGTTCGCGCTCAACGTCGTTAACCTGATTGCGGTGCTGTTTAAAGGCGGGACCACGCTCTATTACGTCAACAACATTATGGGGCGGGCGGATCTGGGTAGCCTGCTGCTGACCACCACCCTGGCCTCGGGCGTGCTGGGGGCGATGCTCTCACCGTTTATCTTTAAAAATATTGATAAAGTGAAAGGGTTTAAAATCTCGATGGCCATCGAGGCGGCGCTGCTGACGGGCATGTACTTCGTCCCGGCGGGGAACGTAGCCGCTATCTTTGCGCTGGTGATTATCATCAATATTATCCAGCTGGCCGCCACGCCACTGCAGTGGAGCATGCTGTCCGATATCATCGATGCGGAAGAAAAACGCAGCGGTAAAAAGCTCAGCGGGATCGTTTTTTCAACGAACCTGTTTGCCATCAAGCTGGGGATCGCCATCGGCGGCGCGCTGGTGGGCTATATGCTGGCCTGGGGCGACTACGTCGGCGGCGCAGCCCAGCAAACCGAGTCCGCGCTGCAGATGATTAAGCTGTTGTTTACCGTCTTCCCCGGCGTGCTGGTGGCGCTGCTGATTGTTATCATGAGCAAATATAGTCTGGACGATAAGCGCCTGTCGCGCATGGCGCAGGACGACCTCCCGGCGTAACGGGCTATCGCCCGGAAGAAGGAGATAATCGGCGCATCTCTATTCTACTGGGCGGAGTTTGCGTATAAACTCGCGGGTTTTAGAGTTCCGGAGGCACAAAGGCGATGAGCCAGGTAGAGTTAAACGGTGAGTTATTCACATTAGAGCGGTTCCCGCCGAATGCTGAAGAGGAAGCGCTTCAGGCGTGGGAAGCGGCGGATGAATATCTGCTGCAACAGGTGAATGATGTCGACGGCCTGACGCTCATTTTCAATGACAGCTTCGGCGCGCTGGGCTGCGCGCTGGCGGAACGCAATCCGGTCAGCATCAACGATTCCTACGTATCTGAGCTGGCGACCCGCTACAACCTGCGGATGAACGGCATTGATGAAGAGAGCGTAAGTTTTCAGGATCCCCTGAGCGAACTGCCCGCAGCTCCGGCACTGGTGCTAATTAAAGTACCAAAACAGCTGGCGCTGCTGGAGCAGCAGCTGCGCGCTCTGCGCGCGGTTGTCACGCCAGAAACCCGCATCATTGCCGCTGCGAAAGCTCGCGACGTCCACAATTCCACCCTGGCGCTGTTTGAGAAAATCCTTGGCACCACCACCACATCGCTGGCCTGGAAAAAGGCGCGGCTGATTTTCTGTACCTCTACCGCGCCTGAGGTAGCCGATGCGCCGCAAACTTACAGCTGGCAGCTGGACGGTACACCGTGGACGATTCACAACCACGCCAACGTGTTTGCCCGCAGCGGCCTGGATATTGGCGCGCGCTTCTTCCTGGAACACTTGCCAGTAAATATTGAAGGCGAGATCGCCGATCTCGGCTGCGGCAATGGCGTGATTGGCCTGAAAGCGCTGGCTTTAAACCCCGACGCCCGGGTGATGTTTACCGATGAGTCCTATATGGCGGTCGCTTCCAGCCGACTGAACGTCGAAACCAATCTGCCGGATGACCTCGAGCGCTGCGAGTTTATGGTGAATAACGCGCTGTCCGATATTGAACCGGACCGCTTCGCCGCCATCCTCTGTAATCCGCCGTTCCATCAGCAGCATGCGATCACCGATCATATTGCCTGGCAGATGTTTAACGATGCCCGTCGTAGCCTGAAGTACGGCGGCGAGCTGTATGTCGTCGGTAACCGCCACCTCGATTATTTCCGCAAGCTGAAGCGCGCGTTCGGTAACTGCACGACGATCGCCACCAATAATAAATTTGTGGTTTTAAAAGCGGTGAAATTGCGTAAGGCGCGTTAAAAGATAATAATCTCGTTCCTGGATAAGCAGGCCGCTATGGCCTGTTTATTTATATTAATCGGACAGGGATTATTAATATGAATCATCAGGAAGATGAATACAATAACGGAGCCGCCACTCCGCGCAAAATTGTCTTAGGCAGGCATCCTGCCGTATTTGTTTGCGTTATACAATGCATAGTTTATATATACATCACTGGCTCTGGCTGGCTCGGGTTTAGTGATAATACCGGTGGAGGGTATAATCTGCTATTCGCTGTCCTGTGGGCAGCAATGGCCTTCGGAATCTATAAATATAGCCGCGCCTGCGCTGCCATGGCGCTGGTTCTTTATTTTATCGATCAACTGGCGGTGGAGTTATTTCCGCCCGGACGCAGCTTTAATGTGGCCTGGCTGGCAGGGACCACGATCTGGTTACTCTGTTTTTGCCGCGGAATCATTGCCTGCTGGATGCGGCGTAAACATAAAGTCATCGGGATTGATGACAGTACATATATTAATAAGCGAACGTTAACGCTGTATCTCATTGTGCTCGTGCTTTTCCATTCATCCTGTCTGGGCCTGAAACAGGCGCAGAAGCACACCCGCAATATCCTCTGGCAGGCGTTTTATCAATCGGTCATGGAAGATAAGAGTAAGATCCCGCTGCCGATAAAAATCGATAATAATACTTCCCTCACCGACATCTATTTTGATCAGCACACCTTGATTGTTGAACACCATGTTCGCCAGACAAAGCTGGCCGATTTACCGATGGCGCTCTACTACGCGCACGCTAAAAAACTTTACTCGCGTTATTGCGCCAACGATGTGGAGAGCTCGCTTGATTTAAAAATGATAGTCCGCTTTGCGCAGGGGTATGAGACGCGTGACCTGTCGTTTACGCCAAAAGACTGTCAATTTTAAGATGGGGAAAATCGCTGAGTGAAGCTATCGCTGCCAGCAATATCAAGATTGCCGTTTGTATCAGGCTGGGGCGATAGTGATGTACCGACTCACGCAGGGAAATGACAATCGCGAGTTTACCTATGGCGCTCGCGATTGTCTGAGCATGAACTTTTAAATCGACAGCGCCAGCCGGGTGCCCTGAGCGATAGCCCGCCGGGCGTCCAGCTCCAGCGCCACGTCGCAGCCGCCGATCAAATGCACCGTTTTATCCGCCGCCCGCAGCGGATCGGCCAGCTCGCGGCGGGGATCCTGACCGGCGCAGATAATCACATGATCAACGTTAAGCACCTGAGATTCGCCGCCGATCGTCACATGTAAGCCGGCATCATCGATCCGTTGATAGCTGACGCCGGGGATCATTTTGACGCCGCGGGCCAGCAGGGTAGCGCGATGGATCCAGCCGGTAGTTTTCCCCAGCCCGTCGCCGGGCTTGCTGGTTTTGCGCTGCAGCATCACGATCTGGCGCGGGCTTTTAGCCAGCTGCATCCCCTCCGGGCGCAGTCCGCCGGCGTTCTGCAGGCTGGTATCGATCCCCCATTCTGCACAGAACTCGCCGATATTCTGGCTGGTGGCAATGCCGGACTGGCTGAGGTACATGGCCGTATCAAAGCCGATCCCGCCGCAGCCGATAATCGCCACCTTCTCGCCTACCGGCGCTTTATCGCGCAGGACATCGAGGTAGCTCAGCACTTTGGGATGCTCGATCCCGGCGATATCCGGCATCCGCGGGGCGATCCCGGTGGCGAGGACGATTTCATCAAATGCCCGCAGATCCCCGGCCGTGACGTGGGTATTCAAACGCAGATCGACAGCGTGAAGATCGAGCATCTGGCGATAGTAGCGCAGGGTTTCGTAGAACTCCTCTTTGCCGGGGATCTGTTTGGCGATATTAAACTGGCCGCCAATCTCGCAATGACCATCAAAAAGGGTAACCTGATGTCCGCGCGAAATGGCGTTAACCGCAAAGGCCAGCCCGGCAGGACCAGCGCCGACCACCGCCAGCCGCTTCGGCGTGGTCGCGGGCGCTATCGGCATCAGGGTTTCATGGCAGGCGCGCGGGTTGACCAGGCACGAGGTGACCTTGCCGGCGAAGATCCGATCGAGGCAGGCCTGGTTGCAGCCGATGCAGGTATTGATCTCTTCCGCCCGTCCGCTTTGTGCTTTGGAGAGAAATTCGCTGTCGGCGAGGAAAGGGCGGGCCATTGATACCATATCGGCGTCTCCGCGAGCCAGGATCGCTTCCGCCACATCGGGATCGTTAATCCGGTTGGTGGTGACCAGCGGGATCGACACCGCGCCTTTCAGCTTACGGGTGACCCAGCTAAAGGCGCCGCGCGGTACCGGTGTGGCGATGGTGGGAATACGCGCCTCGTGCCAGCCGATGCCGGTATTGATAATCGTTGCCCCTGCGGCCTCAATGGCTTTTGCCAGCTCGGTGACTTCCGCCAGGGTGCTGCCGCCGCTGACAAGGTCAAGCATTGACAGACGATAGATAATAATAAAGTCGTTGCCTGTGCGCTCCCGCACGGCTCTGACCACCTCTATGGCAAAACGCATGCGTCGGGCGTAGTCGCCGCCCCACTGGTCGTCGCGAAGGTTGGTGCGCGCGGCAAGAAATTCGTTAATCAGATAGCCTTCCGAGCCCATCACTTCGACGCCGTCGTACCCGGCTTCTCGCCCCAGTTGGGCGCAGCGGGCAAAATCATCGATCAGCTGTAAGATCTCTTCGTGGCTCAGTTCGTGAGGCGTAAAGGGGTTGATTGGCGCCTGCAGAGCGGAAGGGGCCACCAGCTTCGGTTGGTAGCTGTAGCGCCCGGTATGCAGGATCTGCAGGGCGATTTTGCCGCCCTCCTCGTGTACCGCGTCGGTAATATAGCGATGATGGGAGAGGTGGCTGGCGTCGTTAAGCACCGCCCCGCCCGCCATGGTGACGCCGGAAGGGGCGGGGGCAATTCCGCCGGTGACGATCAGCGCTACCCCGTGGCGGGCGCGCTCGGCGTAAAAAGCCGCCAGCCGCTGCGCGCCATCCGGGAGCTCCTCCAGGCCAGTATGCATTGAGCCCATCAACACGCGGTTTTTGAGCGTAGTGAACCCCAGCTCAAGCGGGGCGAAAAGCGACGGGTAGCGGCTCATAATCTCTTCCAGTGTAAAATTATTGTTATGTGGTCGGATGAGTTACTAATTTAGCCGCCGCGGGCAAAAAGGGAAAAGGGGAGTGCGGCGATTGTGATGGGATTCAAAGAACGGCGGAAGGTTCTCCCTTCTCCCACCGGGAAAGGGAGAAGGGCGGAATAGCGCAGGGGGCCAGTGAAGCCCGGACTGTTCTCTCTCCTGTCGGGGAGAGGCTTAGGGTGAGGGGGCAACGCGCTCGCGGCGCGCCAGACCCGGCGCCTGCCACATGGAGGTCGTCAATCCGCTGTCCACCAGACCGAGCTGCTCGGCGTACACCGACTGCCATTTGGTCATCATCTCCTGATACAGCTCCCGATGCGCGGGATTAGGCGTAAATTCCCGGTACCAGCTCACCAGTCTCTCACCCGTTGTCGCCATATCGGCGTATAGCCCGGCGCCGGTGCCGGCGGCGATCGCGCAGCCCAGCGCCGTCGCTTCACGGACTTCCGGCACCCGCACCGGCAGACCGGTGACATCGCTGAGGATCTGGCTCCACAGCGCCCCTTTTGCACCGCCGCCGGCAAAGACCAGGCTATCAAACTGCACGCCGGAAAACTGCGAAATCTGCGCCAGGTTGCAGGCGGAGACAATCGCCGCGTTCTCTTCCAGCGCACGGAAAAGCGTGGCCTTATTGCATTTTTCCGGGTCGATGGAGAGGTTAATAAACGATGGCGCAGCGTGGTACCACTGCTTAAAGTGCATGGCGTCAGAGAAAATCGGCATCACCCCGTGGGAACCCGCCGGTACGCGGCTGGCCATCTCTTCGAGCAGGCTGTAGGCGTCAACGCCAAGCCGCTCGGCAATGAGCTTCTCTTCTGCGCAGAAAGCATCACGGAACCAGCGCATGGTCAGGCCGGTAAAAAAGCTGATGGACTCCGCCTGCGCCATGCCGGGTATGACGTGCGGGTTAACGCGAATATTCATCTCCGGGTCAGTACGGACTTCCGGCAGGTTAACCACCTGCTGCCAGAAAGTGCCGCCGAGCACCGCCGTCTGCCCGGCGCGCACCACGCCGAGACCCAGGCAGCCGAGCTGGACGTCGCCGCCGCCCATCACCACCGGCGTGCCTGCGCGCAGCCCGCTTTGCGCCGCCGCTGCGTCGGTCACCGCCCCCAGTACGGTGCCGGTCTCCTTGACCGGCGAGAGAATATCGGCCCGCAGTCCGGCCATATCCAGCAGCGCCGGGCGCCAGTCGCGGCTGAACAGGTCGAGCATGCCGGTGGTTCCGGCGTTAGAAGGGTCGACCGCCAGCTCGCCGGAGAGCTTCGCCGCCAGCCAGTCGCTGATCATGGTGATGGTCGCCGCTTTGCGGTAGATATCCGGGCGATGGTGGGCCAGCCAAAGCAGGCGCGGCATGGCGCTCAGCGCCAGGGTCTGCCCCGACACGCTGTACACTTCGGATTCAAAACGGTCGTCGTGGATCTCTTTGAGCTCCGCCACCTCGCGGCTGGCGCGAGCGTCAACGTTGGCGCAGGCCCAGATGGCCTCGCCGTTGCGGTCGTAAAGCACGATGCCTTCACGCATCGAGCAGCAGGCCACGGACTGAATATCCGCCGCAGAGAGATGGGCGGCGGCCAGCGCCTGGCGGATACACTGACAGGCCAGCTGCCAGTTGACGCTGAGATCGAACTCCATTGAGCCGGGGACATTCTCAACGCTCCGGTGCTTCCATTCGGCCTGACCGACCGCAATCTGACGGCCCTGGAGATCGAATACGACCGCCCGAACGCTGCCGGTCCCGGCATCTAACGCTAACAGGTAACTCATGACATGCGCCTCGCTCGTGTTGCGCGGCGCAGGGCCATTTATGAGGCCAGCGTCAGCACCGCGCGTGCTGTTGTCTCTTCCGTTACCAGGCCATTAATCCGCTTGCCGATAAGGGCCGCGTAAATCGCCTGCGCTTTTTCTGTGCCCCCGGCGACGCCAACGATAGTCGGCAGCTGCGCCAGTTCATCAAGGGTGACGCCAAGCAGTTCCCGATGGATCTCCAGCCCTTCAACCGGTTTACCGTCGGCCTGCAGGAAATAACCTAAAATGTCGCCGACCGCCCCTTTGCGGGCGTACATCAGCTGCTCGCCTTCGCTGATATAGCCGGAGCGCAGGATGGTGGCGTCCCGGCGCTGGTCAATGGCCCCGATACCTACCACTGCTGCATCCGCCGCCGTGGCGGCCAGGATCACATCGCGTACGCTCGATTCCCGGCGCAGGATCTCCGCTACATCCGCCGATGACACCCTCAGCGGCGCGGGGATCATGCTGACGCTACAGGCGGCATCCAGCTGGCCAATGCCGGTCATATACGGACCTACGCCGCCGGAAAGCGTCACCAGCCGAACCTGTTGGGAACCGATAAACCCGCTCAGATGCTGCAGGCAGCTCATGGTGGCTTCGCCAAAGCCCACCGCCAGCAGTTGTCCCGGCTCCAGCACGCCCATTAACGATTGCGCCGCGCCAATCCCCAGGCGGGTGTTCATCGGCGGGGTATTGAGCGCCGGCAGCACGCGGGCGATTTTCAGGCCAAAGCGCTGCTGGAGTTCGGTTTCCAGCGCCAGACAGCCCTCATAGCGCGAATTAATCTGTACGCGGATCACTCCCGACTGGCGGCCTTTTTCCAGCAGGCGGGAGATTTTTAACCGCGGCAGCCCTAAACGCTCGCCGATGTCGTTCTGCGTCAGACCGTCGTGGTAGTAACACCACGCTACCCGCGCCACCAGCTCTTCCTCGGCTAACGCCAGCCCGGCGTAGCGGCTCTCTTCCGTAATGCGTTTTTCGCTCATAAAGTGAACTCTTATAAAAATTTAGATCATATGTTCGTTATTGCGTGGTCGGAAAATGTGAGCCGACTGGCAAAACCGATCTTTCGTTGTTCGCTGGTTTTATTCAAACGATCGAAAGCATAAAACTGTGATCGTTGCACGGTTGTAAATATAGTTCACCGTCTACGCTTTTGAACATTATTAATTCAAAAAATCTTTTGTTCAAAACGAGGCGCGATGATGAAGCCACTGCTTGAAGCTCGCCAAATCTGCAAACAGTTCTCCGGCGTGACCGTGCTGAAGCATATTGATTTCACGCTGCTTTCCGGCCAGGTGCACGCGCTGATGGGCGGCAACGGCGCCGGAAAATCGACGCTGATGAAGATTATTGCCGGGGTAGAGACCCCTGACAGCGGTGAGCTCATCCTCGGCGAACGTACATTTGCGCGCCTTACTCCCGCCCAGGCCCATCAGCAGGGCGTGTATCTGGTGCCGCAGGAACCGATGTTATTCCCCAATCTGACGGTGCGGGAAAATATTCTTTTTCGTCTGCCGAAGCGGGCGGATATCGAGGCCCATCTGCAGGAAAAGCTTCAGCAGCTTAATTGCCAGCTTAACCTTGAGGCGGCGGCCAGCACGCTGGAAGTGGCCGATCAGCAAATGGTGGAGATCCTGCGCGGGCTGATGCGCGACGCGCAGATCCTGATCCTCGATGAACCCACTGCCTCATTGACGCCGGGAGAAACCGATCGCCTGTTTCGCCAGATCCGCTCTTTGCAGGCGCTCGGTGTCGGGATCGTGTTTATCTCGCACAAGCTGCCGGAGATCCGCCAGGTCGCCAGCCACGTCTCGGTGATGCGCGATGGCGCGGTGGTGCTGAGCGGGGAAACCGCGCACTACGGCGACAACCAGCTGATTGGTGCAATGACGCCCGTCAGTCGCGATCGAGCCCTGAGCGACACGCAAAAGTTGTGGCTGGCACTGCCGGGCAATCGTCGCACTCAGGCGCAGGATTTTCCGGTGCTGCGGGTCGAAGATCTGACCGGAGAGGGCTTTATCGATCTCAATCTGGAGATCCGCGCCGGGGAGATCGTCGGCCTCGCCGGGCTGGTCGGATCCGGGCGTACCGAATTTGCTGAAACGCTCTATGGTCTGCGGCCGGCTCGCGCAGGGCGGATGTGGCTGGAAAACCGCGATATCAGCCGCGACAGCACGCGCGCCAGGCTGGCCAGCGGGCTGGTCTATCTGCCGGAGGACAGACAGGTTTCCGGTCTGTTTCTCGATGCGCCGGTGCGCTGGAACACGGTGATGTTTAACCAACCGTCGCTGTGGCAGCAGAACCGGCGCGAAGCGGCGGTGGTGGAGCGCTATCACCGGGCGCTGGGGATCAAAATGGCCGATGGCGATCGTCCGGTGCGCACGCTCTCCGGCGGTAACCAGCAGAAGGTACTGTTGGCGCGCTGCCTGGAGGCTAACCCGCTGCTGCTGATCGTCGATGAACCGACCCGCGGCGTGGACGTTTCCGCCCGCGCCGACATCTATCAGCTGCTGAAAAGCGTCGCCGCGCAGAACGTGGCGGTATTGATGATCTCCAGCGATCTCGACGAGTTCGTTGGCATGGCCGATCGGGTGGTTGTAATGCATCAGGGCAGGCAGAGCGGCGAGCTGGCGCAGCAGGCGGTCAGCGTTGACCGGATGATGACCCTGGCCTTCGGAGGGCAGGCATGAAAACGTTATTAAAGAATCGCGAACTGAGCGCCTTCCTCGCCATCGTGGTGCTGTTTGCCGGGCTGGTGGCGCTCAACCCGGCTTATTTCAGCTTACAAACCCTGGGCATGATTTTCGCCAGCTCGCAAATCCTTTGCCTGCTGGCGCTGGGGGCGACGCTGGTGATGCTCACCCGCAATATTGACGTTTCGGTGGGCTCCACCGTTGGCCTGAGCGCTATCGCGACAGGCGTGGCGCTAAATAGCGGGTATGGGCTGATGACCGCCATCGCCTTTGCGCTGGCGATCGGCGCGCTGGCTGGCGCCTTTAACGGCCTGCTGGTGGTGGGGCTGCGCATCCCGGCGATTGTCGCCACTCTCGGCACCCTCGGCCTTTATCGCGGGGTGATGCTGCTGTGGACCGGCGGTAAGTGGATTGAAGGTTTGCCGAACAGCCTGAAAGCGCTGTCGGAACCGGCATTCATCGGCATTTCTCCGCTGGGCTGGCTGGTGCTGGCGCTACTGCTGGCGGGCGGCGGGATACTATCGCGTACTGCCTTTGGCCGTGATTTTTACGCCGTCGGCGATAACCTTGCCGCTGCCCGCCAGCTTGGGGTGGCGGTGAACCGCACGCGGATGCTGGCATTCACCCTTAACGGCATGCTGGCGGCCTGCGCCGGGATTGTGTTCGCCGCGCAGATTGGATTTGTGCCCAATCAGACCGGCAGCGGCCTGGAGATGAAAGCCATCGCCGCCTGCGTGCTCGGCGGTATCTCGCTGCTGGGCGGTACCGGCACGCTGCTCGGCGCTTTTCTCGGCGCCTTCTTCCTCACCCAAATCGATACCGTGCTGGTGCTGTTTCGTCTCCCGGCGTGGTGGAACGACTTCATTGCCGGCCTGGTGCTGCTCGGCGTACTGGTGCTCGACGGGCGGCTGCGTCAGGCGCTGACCCGCCATCAGCGGGCGCTGAAATACAGTCGCTTTCAGCCCGGCAATAAAGGGGGCAAGCGCGTGGCCCCGTTTCCTGAACGCAAAAATAAAGAGGTGGCGTAAATGAAGCTCAACTGGGAAAGCGCGCTGCTGGGATTACTGGTGGTGGAGATCCTGCTGTTTGGCACCCTGAATCCGCGCATGCTCGATCTCAATATGCTGCTGTTCAGCACCAGCGACTTTATCTGCATCGGCATCGTGGCGCTGCCGCTGACGCTGGTGATCATCAGCGGCGGGATTGATATTTCGCTCGGTTCCACCATCGGCCTGTGCGCCATCGCGCTGGGGGTGATGATGCAGGCGGGCTGGCCGATGAGCCTCGCGATCCCCCTGACGCTGCTGCTCGGCCTGCTGTGCGGGCTGCTGAACGCGGCGCTGATTCACTACACCGGCATTAGCCCGCTGGTGATTACCCTTGGCACCCTGTACCTCTACGGCGGCGGCGCGCTGCTGCTTTCGGGCATGGCCGGGGCGACCGGCTACGAAGGCATCGGCGGATTCCCGGATAGCTTTACCGCCTTCGCCAATCTGACCCTGTTCGGCCTGCCGATACCGCTGGTGCTGTTCGCCGTTATCACCTTTTTCTTCTGGCTGCTGGCCCACCGCGGGCGCTTTGGGCGGCACCTTTTTCTGCTTGGCCAGAACCCGCGCGCCGCGCGCTACGCCGCGCTTTCCGTTAACGGGATGCCCTACGCGCTGTATGGCCTGGTGGGCGTGGCGTCGGCGGTGGCGGCGCTGGTGATGGTCTCCTATTTCGGCTCGGCGCGCTCGGACTTAGGCCGCGACCTGCTGATGCCGGCGCTGACCGCCGCGGTGCTCGGCGGGGCCAATATCTACGGCGGTTCCGGCTCGATCGTCGGCACGGCGCTTGCCGCGCTGCTGGTGGGCTATTTACAACAAGGTTTGCAAATGGTCGGCATCCCCAACCAGGTGTCGAGCGCGCTGTCAGGGGCGCTGTTGGTTGTGGTGGTGATGGGGCGTTCTCTGAGTCTGCACCGTGAGTGGGTGCGGATGACCTGGCGGCGTCTTTCTCGCGCATAAGACAATCGGAGCATAAACATACGATGAAAACCAAACGAATCCTGCAAACGAGCGCCCTGGCGCTGGCGTTAAGCGTGGCAACCGCTCAGGCGGCGGACCGCATCGCCTTTATTCCTAAGCTGGTTGGCGTCGGCTTCTTTACCAGCGGCGGTAACGGCGCGAAAGAGGCGGGCAAAGCGCTCGACGTGGACGTCACCTACGACGGCCCGACCGAACCGAGCGTTTCCGGCCAGGTGCAGCTGATCAACAACTTCGTCAACCAGGGCTACAACGCGATTATCGTCTCCGCCGTATCGCCGGACGGCCTGTGCCCGGCGCTGAAGCGGGCGATGCAGCGCGGGGTCAAGGTTCTGACCTGGGACTCCGATACCAAACCAGAGTGCCGCAGCATCTATATCAACCAGGGGACGCCGCAGCAGCTTGGCGGCCTGCTGGTGGAGATGGCGGAAAAACAGGTGACGAAACCCACCGCCAAGGTGGCGTTTTTCTACTCCAGCCCAACGGTGACCGATCAGAACCAGTGGGTAAAAGAGGCGAAAGCCAAAATTGAAAAAGCGCATCCGCAGTGGGAAGTGGTGACCACGCAGTTTGGCTATAACGACGCCACCAAATCGCTGCAAACTGCCGAGGGGATCTTAAAAGCGTACCCGGATCTCGACGCCATTATCGCCCCGGACGCCAACGCGCTTCCGGCCGCCGCCCAGGCGGCAGAGAACCTTAAGCGCCAGGGCGTGGCGATTGTCGGCTTCAGTACCCCGAACGTGATGCGCCCCTATGTAGAGCGCGGCACGGTAAAAGCCTTCGGCCTGTGGGACGTGGTACAGCAAGGCAAGATCGCGGTTAACGTCGCCGATCGTCTGCTGAAAAAGGGCGATCTTAACGTCGGCGACAGCGTTGATGTGAAAGATCTCGGCACCCTGAAAGTCGAGCCCAACAGCGTGCAGGGTTATCAGTATGAAGCGAAAGGCAACGGCATCGTGCTGCTGCCGGAGCGGGTGGTGTTCACCAAAGAGAATATCAATAACTACGATTTCTGATGGAGGATGAGATGGCTGATTTAGACGATATCAAAGAGGGAAAAAACTTCGGCTTAGACCGTCCGCAGCAGAACACGCTCTATACGCTGAAGGGCTGTGGGTCGCTGGAGTGGGGGATGCAGTCGCGGCTGGCGCGTATCTTTAATCCGCAGAGCAATCGCACGGTGATGCTGGCTTTCGATCACGGCTATTTTCAGGGGCCGACTACCGGTCTGGAGCGTATCGATCTCTCTATCGCGCCGCTGTTCGAGGAGACCGACGTGCTGATGTGCACCCGCGGCGTACTGCGCAGTCAGGTGCCGGCCGCGACCAACAAACCGGTGGTGCTGCGCGCTTCCGGCGGCAACTCGATCCTCAGCGAACTTTCCAACGAGTGCGTGGCGGTGGCGATGGAAGATGCGCTGCGCCTGAACGTCTGCGCGGTGGCGGCGCAGGTCTATATCGGCAGCGAACATGAGCATCAGTCCATCAACAACATCATCAAGCTGGTGGACGCCGGCAACCGCTACGGTATGCCGGTGCTGGCGGTAACCGGGGTGGGTAAAGAGATGGCCCGCGACGCCCGCTACTTCTCGCTGGCCAGCCGCATTGCCGCTGAAATGGGGGCGCAGTTTGTAAAAACCTACTTTGTTGAGGAAGGCTTTGAGAAAGTGACCGCCAGCTGCCCGGTGCCGATCGTCATCGCCGGGGGCAAAAAGCTGCCGGAGCAGGAGGCGCTCGAGATGTGCTGGCGGGCGATTGACCAGGGCGCATCCGGCGTCGATATGGGGCGGAATATCTTCCAGTCCAGCGCGCCACGCGCGATGCTGAAGGCGGTGAAAAAAGTGGTGCATGAGAACCTGAGCGCCCGCGAGGCGTATCAGTTCTGGCAGGAGGAAAAACAGGGAGAGCTGCAATGAACGTAACGCTGGTAGAAATCAATATCAAACCGGAACGGGTCGACGAGTTTCTTGAGGTATTCCGCGCCAACCACGAAGGGGCGCTGCAGGAGCCGGGCAATCTTCGCTTTGATGTCCTGCAGGACCCGGAGGTGAAGACGCGCTTTTTTATTTATGAAGCCTATAAAGATGATGAAGCGGTGTTGGCGCACAAGAAAACCCCGCACTATCTGGCCTGCGTAGAGAAGCTGGAGGCGCTGATGTCGCAGCCGCGGCAGAAACGCAGCTTTATCGGCCTGCTGCCGGAGGTGTAAGACGAGTCCTCTCCTACGGGAAGAGGGGAAAAGAGGAGCCGTCTGTTAAATCGGGAGCCGGACCGTTCCCTCTCCCTGTGGGAGAGGGTTAGTAGCCTATGGTTTACGGAAAAACTCGTTATACAGCATGTACAGATGCGCCGCGCTCCAGGAGAAGTTCGGCGCGCCTTGCTGAGCGCCGGTGAGCGGATTGTAGTTCTCCTGAATCGGGCCATCGGAGGTGAGCCCCCGGGCGTGCCTGAAGAAGGCGTCCGCCAGCTGCAGCGCCTCTTCGCGGTGGCCGTAGCGCTCCATCCCCTTCAGGCCGAACCAGAACTGGTCCACCCACACGCGGCCGCGCCAGTAAATATCCGCGCCAAACGCCGGATTCGTTAATGCGGCGGTACCCAGCGGTACGAACGTGTTGAACTCTTTGGCGTCCAGCATCACCGAAATGACGTCATCGGCATGCGCCTGAGTGGCTGCGCCGTTGAACAGCGGCGACCAGCCCTCCGGGCCTTTGCCGCGCTCGACGATCGGCCTACCGGCGCAGCCGTTTGCCAGCGGCTGCGCTTCAATGCGAATGTCGTAATAGAATTTGCTCTGCGGGTCGAACATGCAGGTGTTGATATAGTCGGCGAGCTTTTTCGCCAGCGCCCGGTAGCGTTTTGCCTCCTCCGGCTTGCCGAGAAGGGCCGCTATCTCCGCCAGATAGTGGTTGTCGCTGTACATGTAGCTGGCCTGATCGACCGACTCCTGCAGTAGCGAATAGCCGAGCAGATTGCCGCTTTTATCCCGGTTTTCAGCAAATTTCACCGTCCAGTCGCTACGCTTGCCGCCGCCAGCGATGTACTTATCCAACTGATCTTTATCGATAAAGCCGAAAACCGCCGCGTCGTCGCGCCCCGACTCCCAGGAGGCGGCCACCTGCGCCGGGATCTCCAGGCTGTCGTAATCGCCTTTCGCCGTCACCTGCTCGTAGGTTTTCAGGCCGGAAAGCGTCCGTTCTTTATCGCCCTTTTTCACGGTAAACAGCATCGCGCCATCGGCGGTGTTGTGCGCTTTATCGCGGGTCGCGCCGTACTCCGGCACGCCGTTGCCGTTGTGGTCGCGGTTGCGCAGCCACCAGTCATGGTAGGCCACCAGCTTCGGATACATCTCCGCCAGCCAGGCTTTATCTTTCGTAACGTTATAGACTTCCATCACCGACCAGGCCGCCAGGCTCGGTTTGGTATTTCGCTCGTTCCAGTTGCTGCCGTCGCCGCCGCGTTCCGGGCTCAGGTTCCAGGCGATCAGATCCGGAATGAACCCGGCATCCTGCGGCCGCACTTTATCGTCGGCGGCAATCTGCCAGGAGAAGACGGCACGGATGTTCTCTTTCGCGATCTCCGGGTTGAAGTGTGCCATGGCGTAGGCCTGCTTCCAGGTATCCCACGGCCAGCTCTGGTTGCCTGAGAACCAGCGCCCGGTTACCGACGGCGTGACGGTGTTGTGCTTAACGGCGCCGCCCGGCGCGCGCCAGTTACCGTTAAGGGTTTCGATCGCTTTTACCGCCACCCGGGTTTGCTGCGCCGTAGCATCAGGATTGGTCAGCCCCTTTTGCAGATAGCCGTTCCAGCGCGCCTCGGAAGCGCGCAGATAGTGTACCGGTCGCGCCAGAATATCGCGGATTTGCGCTTTCTCGAGCCGAACCTGCTCGGCGTTCAGCAGGTGCGAGTAGGTGGTATAGAGCGTGGTCGAGCCGTTGATTTGCGCGCTGCTGGTGAACCGATGGCCGTCGATTTGGGTGACCGTCGGCAGGGAGCGATGGATCTGATACTGCGATTCGCCGGAGGTCATTAAATCCGATGCGGAGCGGACTTTGCCGAAGCTGACGGTCAGGCCGTCGTGGGTCGCGCTCAGGCGGCGCTGATAGTCCGGGAAAGCCTGGTCGATGGTTTGCGTTGACTGCGGTTTTCCCTCTTTGGCGGAGAGTTTCTCCAGCAACTCGCCGTCCCAGACCAGCTTAAGCGGGCTGCTACTGGTGATTTTAGTCTCCAGTAAAGAGGTGTGCGCGCTGGCAAAGCGCAGGGTCATCTCGACCTGTACGCCGGCCGCGGAGAGCTTTTGCACCAGCGCGCCGGGCAGGCTCCAGGCCTGCAGGGTGAAGGCGACTTTTTTGCCGTTCTGGTATACCGTCAGGCGATCGAAATTGGTCGCCATAAAGTTGATGTACTCCTCGGTGAGCAGCGCGGGTCCGGGAAATCCGCCCATGGTGGCCGGACCATCAGGCAGCAGATGCCCATGCCATGCGCCCAAATCGAAAAACGGGTTGAAGCGCTGGTGGTCATCGTTATCAAAATCCTGCATCGCCTGCGGCGCGCCGCTGCGGTTGATAACATTTTTAAAGTCATCCGCGGTCAGCGCGTGGGCGGAAAAGCTTAGCAGTAGGGCGCAGGCCAGCGGCGTAAGAGTAGTGGTAATCTTCACGGTATTGATATCCCTTTTTACCAATAGAAATATTGCATCAGGAAAACCTGATCGCTCGGGTCGCCGGAGGCATTTTTCATGTAGAAGCGGCTGTCCGCAGCGGTGGCAAAACGTCCGCCGCCGTATTCGTACCAGATGCCGAACTGCATAAACGAGGTGGTTTCCTCGGCGGCGCGATCCGGGCGGTGTTTGGCGTAGCTATAGGCGGTAGAGAGATACACGCCCTTGAGCGCTTCATACATAGCGCTGGCCATAAAGCCGGTCTCCGTTCCCGGCACGTCTTTTCCCCTGGCGCGCCCGGTATGATGCCAGGCGCGGGCGGCAAGGTTGGGGGTGAGAATACCGGTCAAAAATAGCTGGCCGGTCCCATCCGTCACCTCAAGCCCATTCATCCAGGTCACCTCGTTCGCGAGATCGTACTGGATGTAGCCGTTGACCATCGCCGGGTAGGTATATTTATCGTCGTAGCGGTCGTATTTGCCGAAATGGAGCCACGCTTTGCCTTCATCGTGGTGCCCGGAGGGGGTCGCGGTCACGCTGTAGCGAAAATCTCCCGCCAGGTTCTGCACCTTGAGCGCGTACATGATATCGCGCGTATTGGGGATCACGTAGCCGAGGTCGGGCGTGAAATCGCCCCACCACTGCAGATCGTCGAGCGATGAATCCTGGCGCAGGCTGAGCATAATCTCGGTGCTGCTCTCGGTTTTATATCCGCCGTAGAAGCGGTTTATTCCACCTTCAAATCCGCCCCAGCCATGGTCCGCTACCCAGGCATTTCCCTGACGATCGGCCTGAACCGTCCAGCCTTCGCCATAAATTAAACCAAACCAGCTGCCGTGCTTTATTTCCAGTCCGCCTTCAATATAGGTGCCATCACTATATTTATGCTTGTCCTCACCTTCTAGATCCATATATCCGCCAACCCCCAATTCACCGTAAAAACGGTATGAGGTGGCATTAAGTTCTGGCGTTTTCATGTCATCATGTTCCGCCGGATGCGCCACATCGACGGCAATAGCCGGTGTGCAAAAAGCCAGGGCGGCAAGCGCCCAGTAAATAGGCCTGTTCTTTTTCATCATTTTATTTAGAGGTACTGTGGTTTTTTATTTAAGAAAAATAGATTAAGACGCGTCAGAGGCTGGCGCTGCTTCAATTCTTTTTTCTTCCCGAGTTAAACCTTTCACGTATTTGCTGTATTTCCACCATGCAAATCCGAGGAAGATAACGATTCCGCCGACGTTATAGAAAATAATCGTCAGAATATTGCCGCCGGTGGGAAAGGTTGAGGCGACGAAGCCGATAGCGAAAATAACAATCAGCATGGAGACCACCGTAATACCGGTGGTGCGTGAACCCATTTTAAAATCGCGCGGCAGATGATCGAGCTTGCGGCGCAGATTAAGGTACGCCAGCATGATAAACAGCGGCGGCAGCATCGAGGCGGCGGCGGTCATATTGATGATGGTATTCATTAAATCCTGCACGGTACTTGAGCCCATCATCGGAATTATCATTAGCGGAATCACAATCAGGAACTGGATCCACGCCGCGCGCGCCGGTACGCCGTTTTGATTGAGCTCAACGGTTTTTTTACCAAATATTCCGGGCGGGATTTCGGAGAAAAAGATTTTGACCGGCGTCGCGGTCCACATTAATAACGAACCAAACATGGCGGTAAAGGAGACCAGGCCGACAAAACGGTTGACCACGATTTCGGGCAGGCCAAACCATACCGCCATGCCGTGGAAGACCTGTACCGATCCGCCGGTAAATTTCAGCTCTTTACTGCTGATAAACACGTTTATCAGTACCGAGGAAATGGAGTACAGCACGCCAATCACGATCCCGGCGAGGATAATGACCTTAACAAATGATTTCGATCCGCCTTTCACGTCATTGACGTACACCGCGACGGACTCGGCCCCGCCGGCCGCCATAAAGATCCAGGTGGTGATGCCGAGGAACGCCCAGTTAAAGTTCGGGATCATTGCATCCACGGTAATCGGATCCGCTGGTTGAATACCGCTCACCAGCGCGCCGCCGGAAAGCAGAATGTAGGAGAGCGTCAGCAGCAGCATTAACGATGAAGTGACCGAGGTGATTGGACCCAGCATTTTTGCGCCGTTGGTGGAAACCCAGGTCGACAGGGCGAACAGCGCCATGCTCAACATCGTGGTGGCGACCGGAGTCAGAATGTACTCGTAGCCGAGGAAAGCGTAGGAGGCATAAGCGATTACCCTCGGCAGCAGCGAGGTAAAAAAGAACAGATTCACGAACCAGTAGGTATAGGCGGTAATAAAGGCCCAGCGCCCCCCTAGCGAGCTTTTCACCCAGGCATAAACGCCCGCTTCGGAGTTTTTATTCAGCGAAACGAATTCCGCGATGATCAGACAGAAAGGAACAAAGTAGAGCAGGGTTGCAAGGAAGAACATCGGCGCCGACGCCAGTCCCAGCTCAATATTGTTATTGATCACGTTATTAAAACTGAAGACGGCGGCGAAGGTTAGCGACAGCAGGCCAAACTTGCCGATGGTATTACGTTTGATATCAGACATAACACATCTCCACACATTGTCCTTCAGAGAATGGCCGAAGGGGATTGTGTTGTTTGTAGGGTAGAGGTAGTTAAGTATTGTGGTTAATTTTAGTAAAATATTTAGTAAATAAAAGCGGTAAAAATGAATTGCTTTAACTCGATCACGAAAATGGTTGGGCGACAGATCATGGCTTGCGGGTAAAAAAATCCCGCCAGGGGATATACCGCTGGCGGGAGCAACGGTGGCTTATTTCACCGTATTTGCCGCTGATTTCAGGCCTGGTTGTTGGTTCTTGCGCTGTTTTTTCTCAAAGCGGGTTATCCACCACCATGCGAGTCCGGAGAAGACTGCGGTCATAAAGACGTTAATGAAGAAGGCGTTCACCAGGTCGACTCCTGGCGGGAAAGCGGAGGCGGTCATGCTGACCAGGAAAATAACGATAAGCATCGACACCACGGCCATCCCAACTTTTCTTGAACCCATGCGGAAGTCGCGCGGCGTGTCGTCATGTTTCCAGCGGAAAACAAAGTAGGCGGCCATGATAAACAGCGGCGGTAGCATTGCGGTCCCGGCGGTCAGGTTGATGGCGGTGTTCATCATTTGCTGAACGCTGGCGGAGCCGAAACCATTCACGATGAGCATCAGAAAGACGAAGACAAATTGCCACCAGGCGGCGCGCACCGGCACGCCGTGGACGTTCAGCTCGGTGGTTTTTTTGCCATAGATGCCGGCAGGAATTTCCGAGAAGTGAATTTTTACCGGTGCGGCGGTCCACATCATCATGCTGCCGAAAATGGCGATAAACAGAATGATGCCGACGAAGCGGCCCATCAGCGCTTCGGAAATATGGAAATAAGCGCCGAGACCGGTGAAAATTTCCACCATACCGGCTGCATAGGTCAGATCTTCCCGTGCCACAAAGACGTTGACCAGCAGAGAACCCAGCGCATACATGCCGCCAATCAGGATCCCGGCGGTGATGATGACTTTAATAAACGATTTCTGCCCGCCTTTAGTATCGTTCAGATATGCGGCAACGGTTTCAGCCCCGCCAGCCGCCTGGAAGATCCAGCACATAATCCCCAGCGTCGCCCAGTTGATGGTAGGCGCCATGGCGTGCAGCGTAATCGGCTGCGCGGGGACATGGCCCGCGCCCAGCGCGGTAATAGCACCGACCACGTAAATCGCAAAGAGCGCGAAGACGCCATAAGCCACGCATTCGGAGATTTTCCCCAGCCAGGTCGCGCCTTTGGTGGAAATGTGGGTGGCCATGGCGAACAGAACGATAGAGATCAGCGAAGTGACCATCGGCGAGAAGGGAATGGCGTAACCCATAATGGCGTACGAGGCGTAGGCCACCACGTTCGGCAGCAGCGACAGGAAAAAGAACAGGTTCACAAACCAGTACAGGAACGAGCCGAGATAGGCCGCGCGGGTACCTAAAGGCTGCTTCAGCCAGGCGTACATACCTGATTCGGAATTTTTATTCGCTGACACGAATTCGGCGATGATAAAGACAAACGGAATAAAATAGACCACCGTGGCAAACAGAAAGATAGGGGCGGAACTGAGCCCTAACTCGATGTTATTATTAACGATATTTCGTACGTTAAATACGGCGGCAAACGCCATCGACAGTAGGGCGAACTTCCCTATTTTGGCACGAACTGATTCGGACATAAGTCCTCCGGAAAATGATCTGGCCCGCATTGAGGGCTGGGACCGGGAAGGCCAACGAGTCGATCTGCTGGCCTCACCTTGCGTAACGCGGGCTTACTTATTCAGGAAGTAGCCGTCTTCGATAGTCACTCTGAGCACCACCTTTTTGACCGGCGAGTCACAGATAAAGCGATAAGCTTCGTGGGTATCGCAAATCACCATTTGTCCTTCATGGACCTGCACGGTTTCACCAATGCCTTTCAAATATTCACGGTCAGTTTCATCGCGATAGCAGGCGACGGTCTGCAGCTGCTCTTTAGCGGCAAACTCAATTTTTTGCTGACCCTGGAGGTAGTAATGCACCTCGAAATAGCGGCGGTTGCCAACGAACAGCGCATCCGTGGTGCTGTCGCTTGCCACGCGATAGGAGAGCGAATCGCCTATCGAATGGGCAACTCCAGGCCGGATATTATCGACATTATTGATAGCTTCTACGCAGCGCTGCCATTTACGTCCACTGTGATAAATTTGCTTAAATTGTTCTAAATTATCGAGAATTCTCATTTTTCAGCCTCGCTGTATGAATCGGAGGAAAAGAAACCGGCGCCAAAGCTATGATTCGCCAGCGTCTGCGAGGAAGCGCTCCCGCCTTCCAGCGGCAGCAGCGTAAAGCCATAGTTGAACGGTTTGAGCCACACCCGCCAGCTATCCAGCACCTCGCTCCCCCAGGAGTTAGAGCCCAGACCGAGCAGTTGGGCGTCGATATTCAGGGTGATGTCATCGCTGCGACGCAGTTCGTTACAGTGCTGCGCGGCGTGCAGATTCTCCGCCGTATAGCGCCAGGCGCTGATGTTGAGCGGATCGCGCGGGGCCACCATCAGGCCGCTGCCGTGACGGTCGGTAAACGCGGCCCAGCGGACGTGCTGGCGGTTGCCGTTGTTCTGCGGGAACGGGTAGTTCACGAACATGTCGTCCACGGTGGTGCGCCAGACATCAATGATGTTGCTCTGCTGGCTGTCGGCGTAGTTTTCACCGGGACCGCGACCGTAGTAATTCACCTGTTCAAACTGACCGTTAATGCCCAGCATAAAACCGATGCACGGCACGATATGCGGATAGTCCCCATAACGTTCCCCCGCAAGCTCAACGTTAATATGGCCCTGCGGGGTAATCTGCCAGCGATAGGTACAACGCATGCCAAAATCGAAAACCGGCGGCGCGATAATGCTACGGGTGGTGATAACCACCGTGTCTCCACGCTGTTCGGCGCTGAATTCACGCAGATGCTCCTGCATAATTTGCAGGTGACTGGGCTGCCACAGCCCCTCATATTCCTGCTTGTGGTTATCAATCATCGGCTTGAAGAAGTTAATCTTCGGCTCACGGGTCACCTGGTCTACGCCGTTCACCTGCCATTCGCTCAGTTTGCCGCTGACTTTAGAGAAGACTACGCGGAAGTTATGCCCGGTGATGCTGTAGCTCAGTCGTTCATCAACTATCTGTAGCGGGGTTGCGCTGGCATTCATCAGCGGCGATTTCGTTGCCGTCTGTTCTTTTAGCTGGAACTGGTAAACGGCGATCGGATGGTTGGCCTCGCTATACGGCGTGCGCGAGTCTTTGGTCACCAGGATGTTGAGGAAGGTTTCGCGATCGTCCAGCTCCGGCAGGTCAATGGTGATATCGCGGCCGCTGTTTGGCGCAAGATCGCGCACCTTAAGCTGCTGGCTGGCAAGCGTAGCCCCTTCGGCGCGAAATTCCACGCGCAGGGTATAGTCATCCAGCGTCGAGAACCAGAGCTTATTATCGATGCGCAGTTCGCCGCGGGCGATGTCGGTCGCCTGAACTTTTACCGGGGCGATAACCTGTTTGTACTCTCTGAGGCCGGGCCCAGGCGTCTGGTCGGAGAAAATCAGACCGTCAAGACAGAAGTTGTAGTTATTAGGATAGTCCCCGTAGTCGCCGCCGAATTTGTACCAAACCGCGCCGCTGTCATCGGTGGCCTGAATCCCGTGATCGCACCACTCCCAGACGTAGTGGCCCTGAATACTGTCGTGTTGATAGAACACGTTCTGGTATTCGCTCAGTCCGCCGGGACCGTTGCCCATGGCATGGGCGTATTCGCAGATAATTCGCGGTTTGGCATGCGGATATTCCCCGAATTCGTTCATCAGCGGCACGCGGGTATACATGGTGGAGATGATATCCACCACCTCCGCGTCGCGATCCTCTTCGTAATGCACCAGACGGGTATCGTCGATCGCTTTTGCGGCGTGATACATCGCCCGAATGTTGCAGCCGTAGCCGGACTCGTTACCCAGCGACCAGATAATGATCGACGGATGGTTTTTCTGCGCGTGAATGTGGCGCACGATTCGTTCGACGTATATATGCTCCCATGCCGGATCATCGGTGATGGCACTCAGATTGCCGACGTTGGCGAAGCCGTGGGATTCGACATCGGTTTCCGCCATCACGAACAGACCGTAAATGTCGCACATCTCATAGAAACGCGGGTCATTGGGGTAGTGGGCGGTGCGTACCGAGTTGATATTGTGCTGCTTCATCAGCAGCAGATCTTTCTCAACGCGGTCCATCCCTACGGCACGCCCCTTCAGATGGTCGTTGTCGTGGCGGTTAACGCCGTGCAGCATCACGTAGCGGTTATTGATGTAGAACAGGCCGTTGCGCACTTTGATATCGCGAAAACCGACGCGCTGCGGGATAACTTCGATAATCTCTCCGGCGGCGTTTTTCAGCGTCATCACCAGGTGATAGAGATAAGGATTTTCCGCCGACCACTGCTGCGGCGCCTTCACGTCGATCGCAAAGTTGACGTTCAGCTGCTGGCTGATGCTCAGGCGCGGCGTTACGCCTTCATACAGCGCCTTTTCGCCGTCGAACAGCGCGTATTCCAGTGTGGCTGCGCCCGGCTGCGCGGCGAGATTTTCCAGCACCAGCTGGCAGGAGAGGGTGGCGTCGACGTAGTCATCGTTAAAATCGGTGCGCAGAGTGAAGTCCTGGACGTGAAGCGGATTTTTGCCCACCAGATACACGTCACGGAAGATACCCGCCGACCACCACATATCCTGATCTTCTATATAGGTGGAGTCCGCCCACTGCATGACGCGCACGCAAAGCAGGTTGTCGCCGGTTTTTACCGCGTGACTAATATCAAACTCCGCCGTCAGGCGGCTGCCTTTGCTGAAACCGATGTACTGACCGTTAACGTAAATTTCAAAATAGGTCTCGACGCCATCAAATTTAATCAGAGTCTGCTGGTCCTGCCAGCCCTCGCTGAGGGTAAAGATGCGCTGATAGGCGCCGGTAGGGTTGTCGGTCGGCACGTAGGGAACGTCAATCGGGAAGGGAAAGCCTTCGTCGGTGTACTGTAGCTGGCCGTGTCCTTCCATCTGCCACATTCCCGGTACGGTAATCGGCCCCCAGTCGCTCATGTATTGCGAGGTGAACGCTTCCGGCACCCGCAGCGGGTTGTTAAAGAAGCAGAATTTCCACTGTCCGCTAAGGGACAAAAAGCGGCTGCTGGTTTCACGAGCGAAGGTTCGCGCCTGGGCCTGCGAATCGTAAGAGAAGAAATAGGCGCGCGGAGGCAGCCGGTTTTCATGAGTGAGTTGAAGATTTTCCCAGCGATTCATATCGCCTCCCTGAACGGACTAAACGGATAGAAGGTATTTTAGTAAAACTTTTACTAAATTAAACTACCAGGAGTGATTTACTTTAACTCGATCACAAAATGAGCGGGTTGGCCGCCAGGGGTCAGGATGGGGAAAAGGTGCAGAGGATGGGGGATGGAGGAAAATCCCGGAGGCGGCGCGCTGCGCCTGTCCGGGCTACCGTTTGGCAGACGGCGGTGAACCCGTAGCCCGGGCAAGGCGCGTCAAGCGCCGCCCCCGGGAGCCAGGCGCAGAGAATTTAGCGTCAGAACGGGGGATTAGCGGGTGGTGCCGCGCAGCTTCAGCACGCTGGGGACAAAGACGTTTAGCGGCAGCGCACGGCCATCGCGGGCTTTTTCAACCAGCAGATTAACGCCCTGGCTGCCCATCATTTCTGAATGAATGCGCACCGTGGAGAGCGGCGGAAAAGTAAAACGCGCGGTGGGGATATCGTTAACGCTAATGAGCGAGATATCTTCCGGGATCGCGAGGCCGCGTTCATGAATGGCCCGCAGCACGCCGATGGCGATAGAGTCTGACGCGACGAACAGCGCAGCGGGGAAATCCGCCCTGGCCAGCATCGTTTTTGCCAGCTCATAGCCGGAGGAGCTGGAAAACCCGCCGCGCCAGATATCTTCTTCCGAAACCACCCCCTTCAGGCGGCCATATTCGACGAAGGCCACTTCGCGAATGTCGGCTTTACCCGGCTCATCCTGGCCACCAATAAAGCCGATGCGCCGCGCGCCCTGGGCGATAAAAAAGTCGATAACTTCTTTGGCGATACGCACCAGATCGATATCGACGGCGTCGTAGCCGCTGCCTGGCTCATGGAAATCAATAAAGCAGACGTTGTCGGTTAACGCCGTGGCTGCATCGCGAATCGCCCGTGAAGGCTGGCCGACAATCAGAACGCCGGTCACTTTTTTCAGCTCGGGTAGCGCGTTGTTAAAGTAGCAGTTGGTCAGCTCGATACCGAGCTTTTCGCACTGCGTTTCGATACCGTGGCGGATCGCCAGATAGTAAGGATCGTTGATTTCCAGATCCTGCTGGTAGCTGTAGATAGCCAGAATATGATGGTGGCCGACGGTATGAACCTGAGTCTTACGCGAGCTGGTGCTTTTATATTCCAGCTTTTCCGCCACCTCAAGAATGCGGTGCTTTGTCTCTTCTTTCACGTTCAGAGTGGGGTCGTCGTTTAATACCCGGGAAACCGTCGCCAGTGAAACGCCTGCTTCGGTCGCGATATCTTTTAGTGTGGCCATTGTTTTCCTTATCTGACGTTGCACCATCGACGCAAACCATTGTAAAGCAAGCGCGGGCCGCTGCATCTCTTTTCAGTAAATTTCCCCCGTATTATTCATCAGCATCGGGAAGTTTATAGCGAACTAAAAAGTGATGGATCTAACATTCCTTACTCTATTATGCGGAAACCTCGCCGACTTTTGTTATCTTTTACTAAATTTTTACTTGAGGGGTGCAAGATGGAAACGGTGCTTTATGATGATTTTGCCAGACTGGAAATGCGTACGGGAAAAATTGTAGCTGTAAAACGACATGAGAATGCCGATAAGCTTTATATCGCGCGGATTGACGTTGGCGAGCGCACCTTGCAGACGGTGACCAGCCTGGTGCCCTATTACCGAGAAGAAGAGTTGCAGGGAAAAACGGTCGTGGTCCTGTGCAATCTGGCGAAAGCCAAAATGCGCGGTGAAACGTCGGAGTGCATGCTGTTATGCGCCGAAACCGACGATGGCGGCGAAAGCGTACTGCTTACGCCGGAAAGAGCGATGCCTGCGGGTGTGCGCGTCGTATAGCAAACGCCCTCTCCCGGAGCGGGAGAGGGCAAGCCATTACGCCTCTTCCACCGAAACCCGCAGCGCCGCCAGCGCCAGGCGGGCCGCTTTTAGCACCTGTTCACACTGCTCAGGGGTCAGCGTCAGTGGCGGCTCAACGCGAATCGTTCTTGCGTTGTTGAGCGTTCCGGCCACCAGCACGCGCTGGCGAAACATTTCGCTGGCAAAGTCATAGCCGATTTCGTTATCAATAAACTCAATCGCCATCAGCATACCTTTGCCGCGCACGTCATTCACCAGATCCGGATATTCGCGGGCCAGCTGACGGAAGCCGTCCAGCAGCATATCGCCTTTCTGCTCCGCCTGCGCGGGCAGGTTTTGCGTCAGCAGTACGTTAATGGTCGCCAGCGCCGCCGCGCAGGCCAGCGGGTTGCCGCCAAACGTGGTGGTATGCAGGAACGGATTATCGAACAGTACCGAGAACACCTCTTCGGTGGCGACCGTGGCGCCAATGGGCATGACGCCGCCACCCAGCGCTTTGGCAAGGCACAGAATATCCGGCTGAACGTTTTCGTGCTCGCAGGCGAACATCTTGCCGGTGCGCCCCATGCCGGTTTGGACTTCATCGAGGATCAGCAGCGCGCCAAACTCGTCGCACAGCTTGCGTACCGCGGGCAGATAGCCCGGCGGCGGCAGAATCACCCCGCCTTCGCCCTGAATAGGCTCAAGGATCACCGCCGCGACGTCATCGCCGGTCTTTTGGCACTCGCTCAGCAGCGTGCGCATCGCATTGATATCGCCAAAAGGTACATGACGGAATCCCGGCAGCAGGGGCATAAAAGGCTTACGGAAAGTGGATTTCGCAGTGGCTGAAAGCGCGCCCAGCGACTTACCGTGAAACGCGCCGCTGGTGGCGACGAAGGTAAACTTGCCGCGCGGAGACTGGTAGGCCTTCGCCAGCTTTAACGCCGCTTCGACCGACTCGGTACCGCTGTTGCTAAAGAAGCTGTATTTCAGTTTGCCCGGCGTTAAGGCCGCCAGGGTTTTAGCCAGCATGGCCCGCAGCGGGTCCAGCAGTTCCTGACTATGAAGGGGTTGTTTAGCGAGCTGATTTTCGACGGCGGAAACGACAACTGGATTACGGTGCCCTACATTAAAAATCCCAAACCCACCCAGGCAGTCAATAAACTCCTGTCCCTGAGTGTCGACAAGCGTATTTAATCCTCCCGCTTGCCACTCTACGGCTCCGTAATCCCCGCCAGCAGTGACCGATTTTCGATACGCTAAAAACCCCGGATTCACATGCTCTTTAAAGTATTCCCTGACCTCCTGGTTAAGTGATTTCATCTCTTCATGATCGAGCGTTCGCTTCTCAATAAGATTCAGTGCGTGTGCGCTGCAGGCCAGAGCCGATGCGCTTGAAGGTAACCTGTTCAAAATATGCTCCTGGGCGGGGCGTATCACATGATACTGAATTAAGTATTGCAGGGATTACGCCACTTCGGCGCGGGCCCGGAAAATCGGGATAAACGCAACGTGAAATCGCAATTGAGCAAAATTTAATCTTATCGTGAAATTATTGGCATGTTTTACTCCTGAAGGCGTAAAACGATGCGCTGAAGGGTTACCGCCGCGTGCTTCGCGGCGGTGCAGGCTGCCCGATAATGAGGCAAAGGATTAGTCGAGCTGGGAGATCTCCATCGCCGCGCGGTCAATCACGCCGACAATCTGCTTTAGCTGCGCTTCGGTTATTTCCTGCTGGTTAACTTTTAAATCCAGTACCGCCTTAAAATTCTCCAGCGCGCGCTTCATCTGCGGGTTTTTACGTAGCTCACAACCCACCATTCGCGCCTGCAGTCTGGCCTGAATCTGCTCCAGCGGCTGCTGGTTTTCCGCGTGCAGCTGGCTGCCTTCGGCGGTGATGGCGATTTTTTTGCGACCGTTTTCGTCAGCCACGCTGATTAATCCCTGATCCTGGAGTAAATCGAGCGTCGGGTAGATGACGCCGGGGCTGGGACTGTAGTTGCCCTGGGTCATGGTTTCGATCTCTTTAATCAGTTCGTAACCGTGGCTGGCATTACGGGTGAGGATGTCCAGAATGACCAGGCGCAGCTCGCCATGGCCAAAGAAGCGCTGCCGGCGTCCGCCGCCTCTGCGACCGTGTTCGCCATGTTCGCCGTGGCGTCCGCGTGGCCCACGGCCTTCTTCGTGATGATCTCTCATGATTTTTTCCTTTGAGTTTTTTTTTGATATATCTAATTTATATCTAAAAACACTCAAGTCGCAACCTTGTGGCAGATTTATTTTTTATATAGTTGATAATTAGAGATTTAATTCTATTTTTTGACTTTTGTGGCGTTTTACTATAGCTATATCAAAAAGTGCTTGCATTCTTTTTTAATGGCAATCATTATCATTTGCAATATTTTTAGATATATCTATTCCGTTCACCAAGGCGATGAAAGATGACAACGAGCAGGAATCTTAAATACCCGCAGCGCGTGCGTAATGAGCTGCGTTTCCGTGAGTTAACCGTATTGCGCGTCGAGCGTATCGGCAGCGCATTCCAGCGTATCGTGCTGGGCGGAGAGGCGCTGGAAGGCTTTGTCTCCCAGGGTTTCGACGACCATACCAAGCTTTTTTTCCCCACTGCGGGTGCTGCGTTTACGCCGCCGGAGGTGACGGATGAAGGCATTAACTGGGGCGAAGGCGTACGTCCGGCGACCCGCGATTATACGCCGCTTTACGACGCCGACCGTCATGAGCTGGCGTACGACTTTTTTATTCACGATGGCGGTATAGCCAGCAGCTGGGCGCTGGCGGCGAAACCGGGCGATAAGCTGGTCATCGGCGGCCCGCGCGGTTCGCTGGTGGTGCCGGAAGATTACGCCTGGCAGCTGTATGTGACTGATGAGTCAGGTATGCCCGCGCTGCGCCGCCGTCTGCTGGGATTGCGGCAGCTTCCGACGCGCCCGCAGGTCACGGCGATCGTCACCATTGGCGATGAGTCTTATCAAGATTACCTGGCCGATCTCGATGGTTTTCATATCGAGTGGGTGGTGGGACATCACTCCTCTGCCGTGGCCGAGCGTCTGGCGCAGGTTGTGGTTCCAACCGAAGATTATTTTATCTGGGTGACCGGGGAAGGCGCGGTGGTGAAATCACTGCTGACGCGTTTTGAAGGTCCGGAGATTGACCCGCAGCTGGTGCGTTCGCAGGCCTACTGGCACAGCAAGTAAGCGCGGGAGAAAACCCGGGTTGCGGCTGGCGCCTGACCCGGGCGCAGACGGCGGTGAACCTGTAGCCCGGGCAAGGCGCGTTAAGCGCCGCCTGGGAGCAGCGCGCAGGGTGTCACAATTCCCGGAGGCTATGCTGCAATCTGTCCGGTCTACCGATCCGCAGACGGCGGTAAACCATAGGGCGGCCGGCCCGCAGACGGCGGTGAACCTGTAGCCCGGGCAAGGCGCGTTAAGCGCCGCCCCCGGGAGCAGGGGCGGTGCCAGAGAGACTATTTCTGCGCCAGCGCTTTAAACACCATGGCCACCGCGTGGGCTCCGGGGTCCATATTGCCGCGCAGACTATCGCTGTTCAGGTACGATGCGCGTCCTGCACCTGCTTTGCTGGCGTGAAGCGTACGATCCGCGCCCGCCTGCGCCGCCGCGAAAGCGGCCTGCAGATTTTCCGGTTCGGCCAGCAGCGCCGCCAGCGCCGGTTGCAGGGCGTCAATCATGGTTCGGTCGCCTTCGTCGGCACCGCCGTAAAACTTCATCTGCGCCAGACCGGCGTTTAGCGCTTCGGCGACGCTTGCCCCCTGTTCCAGCTTCTGCCCGGCGGCGGTAAAGAAAATCGACATCAGCACGCCGCTGGAACCGCCCATCACAACCGTCAGACGCTCGCCAATCAGGGCGAACAGCGTGGCGAGGTTAGCCAGCGGCAGCTGACGGCGCTGAAGTAAGTTGGCGATATCGCGTGCGCCAGCGGCAAAAGTGGAGCCAGTATCGCCGTCGCCAACCTTCGCATCCAGCGCATTGAGGTCCGCTTCCAGATCGGATAGCGTACCGGTCACCCGCTCTACGTAGCCTGCAACCTCGCTATTCTCCGAGGGCGTAAACTCCACCCGCGTACTGCGCAGCGACGAGGGCATCACGCTGATTGCGCGCGGCTGCACTGGCGTCTGCCAGCCGGCGGTTTCGACCGCGGAGAGCAGTGCTTTCTCAATGCTCTCTTCCAGCACGATGGCGGTGAGGGAAAAGCCTTTCATATCCAGCGCGGTGACCAGCGACGCCGGGCCTATCAGCCAGTCGATTCGCTGATGCAGCGGGGTATTGGCTAGCTCGCGGGTCAAAATTGCCATTTCGGCAATCGATACGCCGCCGAGATTATTGATCATCACCGCCAGGCGGCCGGTTTCCGGCAGGGCGGCGCTGAGCTTCTCTACCATCAGCGTAACGATTTCCGCACTGTTCTGCGTGGCGATAACCGAAGCGCCCGGTTCGCCGTGGATCCCCATCCCCAGTTCGGCCTGATCCGGATGATGGCGCGGAGTCGTTTCCGCATCCTGCGGCAGGTGACAGCTGGAAAGGGCCAGACCGAGGCTGAAGGTGTGTCTGGCGGCATACTGCGCTTCGCGCAGCACGGTCGCCAGATTGTGGCCGCGTTCGGCGAAGTAGCCGGCCACTTTATGCACCAGAATCGTCCCGGCAATACCGCGCGGGTGTTTGTTATCCGGCAGCGAAATATCATCGCCAACGATCAGCATTTCGACGTTATAGCCCATGCGGCGCGCTTTCTCCGCGGCGAGGCCGAAGTTCAGACGATCGCCGGTGTAGTTCTTGACGATCAGCAGGCATCCGGCATCGCCGGTCACGGCCTGGATGGCGGTCAGCACCGCATCGACGCTCGGCGAGGCAAAAAGATCGCCGCAGACGGCGGCGGTCAGCATGCCTTTACCGACAAAGCCCGCGTGGGCCGGTTCGTGACCGGAACCGCCGCCGGAGATCACCGCCACGTTGTTTTTGTCGAGATCGCGACGCACCACCACGCGAATGGCGGGATCGCTTTCCAGCTGCGCCAGGTTATTCCACGGGCTGGCGATAATGGTTCCTTCAATCACTTCGTTGACGAGGTTGGCGCGCTGATTAAAAAAGAATTGAGACATAACGGATCCTGAAAGTTAAGCGAGTTCCCGGAGGGGACAGCCTCCGGGACGAGAAGGTTAGAGCAGGCTAGGCGCGAATCACGCGCTTGCCGGGAATATCAAGGATGACGGTCTCCCCCTTTTGTAGCGTGGTCAGGACATCGCTCTGCTGGCAAAGCATCGCGATACCCGCCTGACGGGCGATAATGGCGCCGTGAGAGAGTTCACTGCCGGCCTGCAGACAGATCCCCTTCACCCGATCCGCATCGAGCTGCAGGACGGTAGAAGGAAAAATATCGTCGGCCACGAGGATCGAGGGGCCGTCAAACTGCGGTAGTACTTCGTTGCTCCCGTTAAGGTGACGCAGCGTGCGGTGCAAAATATCTTCAATATCAATATAGCGCGCCTGTAGGTAAGGATCGTCGAGATGACGATATTGTTGGCTTAAATCGCTCAGCACCTGATGCCACGCCCACTCCGCGCTGCATTGCTCGTCGCGCACCCTATCGCAGGCGGCGGCGTATAAATCAGGGTCATCGAGCAGGGTATGATGCCCGGAGAAGATGGCCGCGATGTCGGCGGAAAACTTCGCCTCCGCCAGGGTCGTCAGCGCGCTAAGCTCTTCCAGCGTCCGATCGATGGCCCGTTTTAGCCGCAGCTGCTGCTGACCGATGGCGACGCCTTTTTCCCGTGAGACCTTCTCCTGCGGCTGGGAATAGAGTACGACCTTACCCTGTACGCGATTGGCGCAGGCGGGCTGAGTCGCAGACGCCGCCTCGGTTTGCTCGCCGAAATTCTCCGCCGCCAGCGCCTGGAACGCTGCCAGCGCGGCATCGGCATCCGGCCCGCGAGCAAGCAGCCTTAAGGTATCGTTACGGCGCACCTGAAGCAGGGCGATTTGGTTGAGGCTGTCGGGCGTGACGCACTTACCTCCTTTCTCCAGCACCAGGTCGGCGTTGAATCCCGCCAGCGCGGCGACCAGCTTTGACGCCGGGCGAACATGCAGGCCGTTGTGGTTTTGAATCACCACGGAAACCGAGCGCGCATCGCGGTCGTCGATCGGCGCGGCGGTCAACGCCGCGTGTTGCGGTTGCGATGGCAATCCCAGCTGTACGCGTTTTGCCTCCAGCGCGTTCATGGCATCTTCGATGACCTTGTCGATGCCGGCCCCGGCGGCGGCGCTCACCGTCGCCGCCAGCGTTCCTTCCACCAGCGGCGCCGCGCACAGGCGAACCTTCGCCGCAATGGCCGGATCGAGGAGATCCAGCGCGGTTTCGGCGCTCAGCAGGGCGCTGCCAATATCCATCATCACCAGGATATGATCGGCGTCGGCTACGGACTCGATGGCTTCCATAACCTTAATGGGATCGGTGCCGATCGGGCTGGTGGGATCGTCAATTCCGGCGGCGATCGCCAGCTTACAGCCATCGTTCATTAACATCTGCCGGGCCAGTTCTCCGACACCTTCGCCCAGACGAGCGCTATGCGAAACAATCACCAGGTTTACCATCGCGTTTTCCTTACTCTTTGGCCGCTGCGGCCAGCATCTGAACCATCAACATTACCGAGGTCGCGCCCGGATCCTGATGCCCGATGCTGCGTTCGCCCAGGTAGCTGGCCCGTCCTTTGCGTGCCTGCATGGCGATGGTGGCCTGGACGGCGGCTTGCGCCTGTTCGCTGGCAGCATCAAGAGCGCTTTGGATTGACAGGTGCTGTTCGCTGGACTGGCGCAGCGATTCCACTACCGGCAGCCAGACGTCGCACATGGTTTTATCGCCCGGCTCGGCTTTGCCGCGATTCACCACGCCTTCCGCGCCTTCGCGGATGGCTTGATAAAGCTCGTCCAGGGTCAGACTCTGATGGGCCTGGGTCACCTGAGCGGCGCGGATAAAGAAGGTGCCGAACAGCGGGCCGCTGGCCCCACCGACGTTGGACAGCAGCGTCATGCCGGTATTTTTAAGAATGAAACCAATGTCTTTATCGGCAATCGAAGGCAGCTTTTCCACCACCTTGCTAAACCCACGATGCATATTCAGGCCGTGGTCGGCATCGCCGATCTCCCGGTCCAGACCGGTCAAAAAATCGCTCTCTTTGGTGAAGATATCGCCGCAGCGATAGAGCCAGTCTACGATTTGCGTTCTGCTTAATGACATGTCGTGCTCCTTATTTTCCCCAGTTCAGCGCCGGGGTGTGAACCGGGGCGTCCCATAATGCCAGCGTCTCGTCATCGGCTTTTAACAGGGTGATGGAAAAACCGACCATATCCAGAGAGGTACAGTAGCTGCCGATAAGATTGCGCTCGATCGCGATGCCGGTTTCCTCGCAGCGCTGCGTCAGACGGTTATAGACGCCGTAGAGTTCGGACAGCGGCGTGGCGCCGAGGTTGTTGACCAGCGCGATAACCCGATCGCCTTTTTGCAGCGCCTGCTTGGTCTGCGTTACCTCCTGCCACGCGCCTTTCACGTTGTCCCAGTGGCGCAGCGTGCGGCTATAGGCGCCGTTTTCCAGCAGAGTATCGAACATTTCGTCAACGGTGCGATCGAGGGAGGTGAAGCGGCGGCGGTCGATGCCCGGTTCGCCGTGAATGCCGACGCCGAACTCCATCTCATCGTCCTGCAGTTCGAATGAGGGCTGGCCGGCGGCCGGAACGGTGCAGGCGCCCAGCGCGATGCCGATAGAGTGGCCGAGGTTGTTAAGCTTGCGCCCCAGTTCAGCGCATGCTGCCAGCGAGTCGCCGCGTTCGGCGGCCGCGCCCACCAGTTTTTCAATCAGCACGGTATTGGCCACGCCGCGCCGTCCGGCGGTATAGAGGCTGTCTTTTACCGCTACATCGTCATCGACTACCACGGTGGTGACCTTGATGCCGCTTTCGTGTAGCAGCTCGGTGGCGGTTTCAAAGTTAAGAATATCGCCAGTGTAGTTTTTAATAATCAGCAGCACGCCTTCGCCGCCGTCGATGTTCATGGCGCACTCAAACATTTTATCCGGCGTCGGGGAGGTGAAAATTTCCCCCGGACAGGCCCCGGAAAGCATGCCCTGGCCAATATATCCGCAGTGCATCGGCTCATGACCGCTGCCGCCGCCGGAAAGCAGCGCTACTTTCCCGGCCACCGGTGCATCGGCGCGGGTGACGTAGACCGGATCATGATGCAGCGTCAGTTCAGGGTGCGCTTTTGCCAGGCCCGCCAGTTGTTCACTCAGGACATCTTCGACACGGTTAATCAGTTTTTTCATTGTTTATTCTCCATCGGAGTTTCGATGCGGCCTCTCTGCTGACGGAAGCGGTCATCGTGTAGGGGCATCGCCTGTCGATATGCGATATCGGGCGATGTATTGATTCTGGCTGAGTTAACGGGAAAAAAAATCGCCATAAAATGAGTTTCATTACGAAACGCGCACGGTAAATTTTGTTCCGTTATGAAACGCTTTTGCCGGGAGAAATCGAAAAATGCGAGCCAGGGCGACTATTTCATCTCACTTCACATACTTGCCAGACGCGGGGGGAGAAAAAATTTTACCTCTCCAGGCGCCAGTAGCGGCGAAAAACGCCGTACTTCATCCACTTTTTCCGCTTGTTTTGCGCTCAACGAGCGGATCGAGATCGCAATCCCGTCGTTTCATATGAATTCATGTTTCAATATGAAACGATAAAATGTGCACCCTGTTTCATATCGGGACAAAAAGGGGAAACATTTTTTTGCCCGCGGCTCGCCCTACAGTGATGACATCGCTCAGGTAGCGCTTTTGTTCCCGCTTTTAATACCAGGCCGGACGGGGAAATACCGGGGCACATCGTGTCAAAACATGCACTTATTTGAGGGTGAACGGAATGCTAAAAGTTATTCAATCTCCAGCCAAATATCTCCAGGGACCGGATGCATCCACGCTGTTTGGCGAATACGCTAAAAACCTGGCGGACAGCTTTTTCGTGATTGCCGATGACTTCGTGATGAAGCTGGCGGGTGAGAAAGTGTTGAACGGTTTGCATAGCCACAATATCAGCTGCCATGCGGAGCGCTTCAACGGCGAGTGCAGCCACGTTGAGATCAATCGCCTGATCGCCATTCTGAAGCAGCACGGCTGCCGCGGCGTGGTGGGCATCGGCGGCGGCAAGACGCTCGATACGGCGAAAGCGATAGGCTATTACCAGAAGCTGCCGGTGGTGGTGATCCCGACGATTGCCTCCACCGATGCGCCAACCAGCGCGTTGTCGGTTATTTATACCGAAGCCGGTGAATTTGAAGAGTATCTTATTTACCCGAAAAATCCGGACATGGTGGTGATGGATACGACGATTATCGCTAAAGCCCCGGTACGCCTGCTGGTGGCCGGGATGGGCGATGCGCTTTCAACCTGGTTTGAAGCCAGGGCCTGCTATGACGCCAGAGCCACCAGCATGGCCGGCGGCCAGTCGACGGCGGCGGCGCTGAGCCTGGCGCGCCTGTGCTATGATACGCTGCTGGCGGAAGGCGAAAAGGCCCGCCTCGCCGCTCAGGCCGGAGTGGTGACCGATGCGCTGGAACGCATCGTTGAAGCGAATACCTACCTTAGCGGAATCGGCTTTGAAAGCAGTGGCCTGGCCGCCGCGCACGCCATTCACAATGGTTTCACCATCCTCGAAGAGTGCCACCACCTGTACCATGGCGAGAAAGTCGCGTTTGGTACCCTGGCGCAGCTGGTGCTGCAAAATAGCCCGATGGAAGAGATCGAAACGGTGCTGAACTTCTGCCATACCGTCGGCCTGCCGGTCACGCTGGCGCAAATGGGCGTTAAAGAGGGCATCGACGAGAAAATTCAGGCGGTAGCAAAAGCGACCTGTGCGGAAGGCGAAACCATCCATAACATGCCGTTCCCGGTCAGCGCGCAGAGCGTGCATGCGGCAATTCTGACCGCCGACCTGCTTGGACAGCAGTGGCTGGCGCGTTAATTTAGCGTCGTCCTGTCCCGCCTCGTTAATGAGAAGGGGCGTTTTATCCCCCTCTGGCGGTTACCGCCGGAGGGGTTGTCGTTTAAGTAACAGCGGAAATGGATATGACTGCGCAGACTCAGAGCTTTCCCCTGGTGATAACCCAGTCGTGGCATCGTTGCAGTAAGTTTATGCAGCGGGAAACCTGGCAGACGCCGCATCAGGCGCAGGGGCTGACCTTCGAATCAATTTGTCGGCGTAAGACCGCGCTGCTGACGATTGGCCAGGCGGCGCTGGAAGATGCCTGGGAGTATATGGATAACCGCCCCTGCGCATTGTTTATCCTTGATGAGTCCGCCTGTATTCTCAGCCGCTGCGGCGATCCGCAGACCCTTGACCAGCTGGCGGCGCTGGGGTTTCGTGACGGTAGCTACTGCGCGGAAAGCATCATCGGCAGCTGCGCGCTCTCGCTGGCCTCCATGCTCGGGCAGCCGGTCAAAACGACGGGCGAGCAGCATTTTAAACATGCGCTGCACGGATGGTCGTTTAGCTCTACGCCGGTGTTTGATAACCATGGGCGCCTGTTCGGTTCCATTTCTTTGTGCTGCCTGATGGAAGAACAGGCTTCGCCGGACCTCTCCCTGACCCTGGCTATCGCCAGGGAAGTGGGCAACTCGCTGCTCACCGATAGCCTGCTGGCCGAGTCGAATCGCCACCTTAACCAGATGTACGGTCTGCTGGAGAGCATGGATGACGGGGTGATGGCGTGGAATGAGCAGGGTATTTTGCAGTTTCTGAACGTGCAGGCCGCGACGCTGCTACACCTTGATGCCCAGGCCAGCCAGGGGAAAAACATCAATGAACTGGTGACGCTGCCGGCTCTGTTGCGCCGGGCGATCAAGCACGCGCGCGGGCTGAACCATGTGGAAGTCACCTTCGAGAGCCAGCATCAGTTCGTTGATGCCGTCATCACGCTCAAGCCGATCGTCGAAGAGCAGGGCAACAGTTTCATCTTGCTGCTGCATCCGGTCGAGCAGATGCGTCAGCTGATGACCAGCCAGCTTGGCAAAGTGAGCCATACCTTTGAGCAGATGTCGGCTGACGATCCTGAAACCCGGCGGTTAATTCACTTTGGCCGTCAGGCGGCGCGCGGCGCTTTTCCAGTGCTGCTGTGCGGTGAGGAAGGGGTGGGTAAAGAGCTGCTCAGCCAGGCGATTCACAATGAGAGCGAGCGGGGTGGCGGACCGTATATCGCGGTTAACTGCCAGCTGTATGCCGACAGCGTCCTTGGGCAGGATTTTATGGGCAGCGCGCCGACGGACGAGGAAAACGGGCGTCTTAGCCGTCTCGAGCTGGCCAACGGCGGGACGCTGTTTCTGGAAAAAATCGAATATCTGGCGCCGGAGCTGCAGTCCGCGCTGTTGCAGGTGATCAAGCAAGGGGTATTAACCCGTCTGGATGCCCGGCGTTTGATTCCGGTGGACGTTAAAGTCATCGCCACCACTACCGTCGATCTTGCCAACCTGGTGGAACAAAACCGCTTTAGCCGCCAGCTTTACTACGCGCTGCACTCTTTTGAAATCGTTATTCCGCCGCTGCGGGCGCGGCGTAACAGTATTCCTTCGCTGGTCCACAATCGTCTTAAGAGTCTGGAGAAGCGTTTTTCCTCGCGGTTGAAGATGGATGACGATGCGCTGGCGCAGCTGGTGGCCTACTCCTGGCCGGGTAATGATTTTGAGCTGAACAGCGTGATTGAAAATATCGCCATTAGCAGCGAGAACGGCCATATCCGTTTGAGTAATCTGCCGGAATATCTCTTTGCCGAGCGGCCAGGCGCCGACGCGGGTTCCTCGCTGCTGCCCGCCAGCCTGACCTTCAGCGCCATTGAAAAAGAGGCCATCATCCATGCCGCCCGCGTGACCAGCGGGCGGGTACAAGAGATGGCGCAGCTGCTGAATATTGGCCGCACCACGCTGTGGCGAAAAATGAAACAGTACGATATCGATGCCGGCCAGTTTAAGCATAAAAATCAGGAGTAACCGGGCACCCAGCCTGACGCCGCGATGGTACTTGTTCGCGGCGTTAGCGATCGCTCTATCAGAAAGCCTGGCGGAAGATAGCGACTATCTCTTTCTCGTTACCCTTGCGCGGATTTGAGAAGGCGTTGCCGTCTTTCAAGGCCATCTCCGCCATATAGGGGAAGTCAGCCTCTTTAACTCCCAGCTCGCTCAGATGCTGCGGAATGCCGATATCGGAAGAGAGGCGGGCGATGGCGCGAATGGCCGACTCGGCGGCGTCCATGGTTGAAAGTCCGTGGATGTTTTCTCCCATAAATTCGGCGATGTTGGCAAACTTTTCTGGATTGGCGATCAGGTTATAGCGCGCAACGTGCGGCAACAGCACCGCGTTCGCCACGCCGTGCGGCATATCGTACAGGCCGCCAAGCTGATGGGCCATGGCGTGAACGTAACCGAGGTTGGCGTTATTGAAAGCCATCCCCGCCAGCAGGGAAGCGTAGGCCATGTTTTCGCGGGCTTGCAGGTTGCTGCCCAGCGCGACGGCCTGGCGCAAGTTCCGGGCGATCAGGCGGATGGCCTGGATCGCGGCGGCATCGGTGACCGGGTTGGCATCTTTTGAAATATAGGCCTCCACGGCGTGGGTTAACGCATCCATGCCGGTTGCGGCGGTCAGCGGGGCCGGTTTGCCAAGCATGAGCAGCGGGTCATTGATGGAGACCGAGGGCAGGTTACGCCAGCTGACGATAACGAACTTCACTTTTGTTTGGGTGTTGGTCAGTACGCAGTGGCGGGTCACTTCGCTGGCGGTACCGGCGGTGGTATTCACCGCGACGATCGGCGGCAGTGGGTTAGTCAGGGTGTCTATGCCGGCATAGCGGTAAAGCTCCCCTTCGTGGGTAGCCGCGATACCAATCCCTTTACCGCAGTCATGAGGGCTACCGCCGCCGACGGTGACGATAATATCGCACTGTTCTTGACGAAAGACCGCCAGGCCATCGCGCACGTTGGTGTCTTTTGGATTTGGCTCGACGCCATCAAAAACCACCACCTCAATACCGGCTTCCTGCAGATAGCCGAGAGTTTTATCCACCGCGCCGTCTTTGATGGCCCGCAGACCTTTATCGATGACCAGCAGCGCTTTTTTACCGCCCAGCAGCTTACAGCGTTCGCCGACGACAGAAACAGCATTGGGACCAAAAAAGTTCACGTTTGGCACCAGATAATCAAACATACGATAGCTCATAATATATCTTCCTGGTTGGATTTATTATTTAGAGAAACCCTTCAGAGCCGTTTCGGCTAATAACATGTCCTGTTCGACGGTACCGCCGCTCACGCCAACGGCGCCGATGACTTCCTCGTTAAAAATAACTGGCAGGCCGCCGCCAAAAGGAATGATTCGCTGCTGGTTGGTGAGTTGTAATCCATATAGCGGTGCGCCCGGTTGGACTAACGCTGTAATTTGATGAGTGCCTTTTTGCAGGCCGCATGCCGTATAGGCTTTATTGAGCGCAATATCGCAGCTGGTTATAAATGCCTCATCCATACGCTGCATCAGGAGCATATTTCCGCCGCGGTCAACAACGGCAAAGACCACCTGCACGTTCATTTCAAGGGCTTTCGCCTCAACGGCAGTAGCCATTTCTTTCGCAGCCGCCAGCGTAATAGTGGCGATGTGTTTGATCTTATCCATAATCTCTCCTGTTAATATCCAGGGCTGGAACGCGATAATTATCGCAGGCACATATTTCAACTGCTGTTTGCGGGCTTATTCTCTCGCCGCAGGTTATTAAGTCAATAGCGAGAAAAATACTATCTAATTGAGTTTTTTATTACCGCAGGCTGTTTTTTGATAACGATCGTTTAGCTGTATCACAGTTTGTTATTAATCTTCTTTTGCATGTTTCATCATGGAACTTCTTTTTTTTATTCTGTGCCAGACTGGAACGAAATTAATTTGCTTAACTTACGGCTTTACATCTCTTTTTGCTGATTAACGGCGAGAAGAAGGTGAGTTTATCGGTAAGCCGTCGCGTTGGGTGAAGTTTTTCTGCCTTTTTACTCATCGGGCATCGCACCGTTATGCGAGCGCGCGGCGTGGAGGGGAGCAAAACGTCGCATTAGTCGAGCAGAAAAGCGCCACGCAAGCGTTTAGCTGGGGCCTGAATCAAAGAAAGGCAACGATCTCTTTGATATCCCGACGGAGTTGGGTCCATATTATAAGCATGTTCATTACGTGGTTAATTTTAAGGATAAGAGCATGCCAACAGCAATCGATAAAGCCCTGGATTTTATTGGTGGTATGAACACATCGTTACCGGTGCCGAATACTATGGATGAAAGTACCGCTAAGGGGATCCTGAAGTATTTGCATGAACTAGGCGTACCGGCCAGCGCTGCGCAGGTCACGGCCCGTGGTGAGAAGGAGGGGTGGAGTGCCGGGTTCACGCAAAAAGTAGCCGGATGGGCGGACAAAATTGCCTCTGGCAACCGCATTATTATCAAAAACCCAGAATACTTTACTGCTTATATGCGCGAACAGCTGCAGGCGCTGGCGTAAGCCGCCTGTCGCCATATTCACCATAAGACGTGGCGCTATACAGGAGCCGCAAAACGCAAAAAGGGCTGACGCTTTCTCGCCAGCCCTTGCTGTATCTGGTGGCCCCTGCTGGACTTGAATCAGCGACCAGGTGATTAAGGACCATAACCTGACATAGTTCTCATTGTACGCTATTTTTATTTTTTTATTTACAATCAAATGGTTAACATGATTTTTTTGTTTCTGTCTGCTTGTCTCATTTCTCTACTGTCTTTCCTTACCTGAAGCAAAAATGGGCATTGCTTCAGGGGACGTTTATCCTCTGAAAGGTAACCTCATGGCCGCCAGGCATATAAGACGTTACTGGTCACAGTTGATGTATTGAAAGACAAGCGTGAGTATCTGATCCCACTGACTGAAAAGCGCAGGGTATTTGAGTTCCGGGAGGAGTGGAGCAATAACTTTCAGCGGCAGCAGGAAAACAACGTTGTGAACTCGTTCGGAAGGAGATAAGGGCTTGTCAAAATATGAGCTAAATTCAGCAGAAGAGCGTTATCAGCCTGGGTCTGGAGATTTAGTACTGGCTAATAAGCTGGGTATTACTGATGACGAAGAAATGGAGACGCTGGAATCAGGCCTGTTATTGATGCTTTATGAACGGTTGTTTATCGAAGGTCAGCCTCCTTCTGTGCTGGCATTTGAGCACGTCAGTGGATGGCATCGCCAGTGGCTGGGGAATGTGTATGACTGGGCCGGGAAATTACGTCATGCTAACCTGGCTAAAGATGGTTTTCAGTTTGCTGCTGCCGACAGAATTCCACTGCTTCTCGATAGTTTTGATAAGCAATTTCTTTCCCGGTCTGCTGAGTTGAAATTCCTGGTTCGTCCGGAACTGGTTCGTTATCTGGCTGAATGCCACGTGGAGTTTATTTTGATCCATCCATTCAGAGAAGGTAACGGGCGTCTTTCACGACTGCTTTGTGATGTACTGTCGGTTGTGGCGGGTAAGGGCTTACTGGATTACAGTCTATGGGATGAGCACAAGGCCTTTTATTTCAGAGCAATACAGGCAGGCATATCAGGAAACTATAGCCCTATGATGCAACTGATGAGCGATATCTTACCAGATTAACGGGCAAGACCAACGGCTTTCGCCTGCGCCTGATTTTTTTTGAGCTGCTGCTCAATTTTTTGTACAGATGCACCGGTTTCGATTGCGGTTGAACTGGCTACGGAACGGTAGATCTGGGCTTTAGTGACAGGCGTTTTTTTCATAATGTCGCGTCTACTGGAGTTGTTGTGGAAATTTTAGAGTGTAACGAGATTGCTTGCAAGGTATAGCCCGATTTCCATTTTAGGTTATATAAATCAATGCATAACGTACGTATAGCGCAAGTGGCGAAGCATCATACCGGACGACCAATGGAATGATATTAATGCAGCTAAATTTTTACTCTCTGCCTATGGCTGTATTGTGAATATTGCGGGCAGCATTCCTGATTTATACCACTATCCGAGAATGCTGGCAGCAAGATGCAGAAAACAGGGAGCAATTCTTTGCCTTACCGAAATGACAGCCAAAGAAAAAGGGCTGACGATTTCTCGCCAGCCCTTGCTGTATCTGGTGGCCCCTGCTGGACTTGAACCAGCGACCAAGCGATTATGAGTCGCCTGCTCTAACCACTGAGCTAAGGGGCCGTGGCGAAGGATTATAAAGTAACTGTTGCCCGCAATCCAGCCTAAAACGCACGCCTGCTGTTTTTATAAACAACGCATTTTCAATCCTTTATAATTACCTTTTAGGTATTGAGCTGGGGAAAACATGATCAACGATATTCTGGCGCCGGACCTGCGGGTGGTCTTTTGCGGTATCAATCCGGGGAAGTCTTCCGCCCATACCGGTTTTCATTTCGCCCATCCGGGAAATCGCTTCTGGAAGGTGATTCATCAGGCCGGGTTTACCGACCGTCTTCTGAAACCCGAAGAGGAGCTGCAGCTGCTGGATACCCGCTGCGGGATTACCATGCTAGTCGAGCGCCCGACGGTACAGGCCAGCGAGGTCGCGCTGCTGGAGCTCCGCGATGGCGGAAGAGAGCTGGTGAGGAAAATGGAAGAGTATCAGCCGCGCGCGCTGGCGATCCTCGGTAAACAGGCTTTCGAGAAAGCGTTTCAGGTACGCGGCGTAAAATGGGGCAAACAGCAGGTGACCATAGGCGCGACGGAAGTATGGGTGTTGCCAAATCCCAGCGGGCTCAACCGGGCGACGCTGGATAAGCTGGTGGAGGCCTACCGGGAGCTTGACGAGGCGCTGGCAACGCGAGGGCTTTAATTCGCCCCGGGCGGTTCCAGGCGGGTAAATTCGCCGATAGGACGGCGAATTCTATTATTTTCGCCATAGTCGTCAACGTAGCCTGCGCGAAGGATCATTTGCGGCGGCTGGCTTAAGCCTAAGGTTTCCGCCAGCTGTTTACGGAACGCTTTATCCTCCAGCATCTGGCTCACCGGCTGAACAGAGATGCCGTAGCGGACGGCATCCAGCCAGAAGGCCTGCAGATTCATGCCGCTGCGCATCATCAGCGGAAAGGTTTCTTCTCCGCCGATGATAAAAAATCCGGCGCTTTGCGCTACGCTGCTGGCCGTTTTACTGATGCTTTCCGCGGCGAAGGCTTCTCCCTGGGCTTTTTGCCGATCGAAAAATGAGTAATAGAGCAGTTTTTTTATCCCGGTGATGCCTAACTGTTCTGCGGGCAGGCCGTCTTTCAACCGGCGGGCCTCTTCGTTGGAAAAGCGCAGCCAGTGAGCGAACTCCGCTCTTTTGGCCGCATCGAGCGCCTGAGCCTTTGCTGCCTGGATGGCAAAACTCTCAAGCTTATTAAACCCGGCGCTGCCGCGTGGATAATAATTTAAATACGGCTGGTGCTGTTTGAGCAGGGCAGCGAGATCGCGGGGCGCAAGGGCAATATCCTGAAACGGACGTTTGTCGGTGTGCCGGCGCTCAATTAACTTCAGCACGGCTGGCTGTTTGAGAGAAGAGGCGCGGTGGAGGGGGCTTAACGCCATGCGGGCAACATCACCATTGCGGGCCATCGCCGGTAAAATGTCTATTTCCGCCAGCATGCCAAATGCGGCGGCTGCCTGGCGGAAGTTCTCCAGGAACGCGCCCAGAGAAATACAGGCTTCTCGCCCCGTCGGGTCGATATGCGGGAGGGCTTTACTGCGGTCGAACGCCAGGGTGAATCGCCGTGCGTCCGGGTTATAGCGAATATGCCAGGGCTGGACATTATGCGCATTTGGCGCCAGCGAGGCGTAATACACTATATGGCGCTGTTCGGTTGGCAGCGCAAATGGTAGTGAAAGATCTTTGGTCAGGCGCAGGGGCTTCGCTTTATGATAGGCACAGGCGCAAACCACTATCATACCTATTAGTAAGGACAGAAATATTTTCTTTATCATCGACTCTCGCCTTTTTCTATCATTAATAATAAAGCGTCAAAAGCGAAGTTAAGAAAGGATTTTCGGTCCTTCTCAAGATGCCGCAAAATATAGGCTTCTTTACTTGCTGATTTCTCTATCAGCCCGGTCAGGCAGAGCCAGAACAGCATCATGACGTCTGCCATTGGAGCATTTAACTGAAGCTCTTTGTTTGCTGCCGCGCGGGAAATTTCTCCGGCGATAATATGATTAATCTCCTCGCCGAGCATATAGATATTAGTCAGTACTTTATTATTTTTCATCTCTTTTTCTGAGCAACCTATTTTCCCGGTAATGCCGGGGAAATAGACGATTCCGGAGTCGTGGATAGCAACCAACGACTGGCAAAGCTCATGATAAAACTCGCGGAAGGGGGCCTGCCGGCTGACTATTTTAACCACCTCCTGGTGAAAGCGCTCCATTCCATCGAGAATAAGGTGATCGACAATATCCTGTTTACTGTCAAAGTAGGTATAAAGCGTGGTTTTACTGAATCCGGCTTCGTGCGCAATCTCATCCATGGTCGTTCCTTCTATACCATGGTTAAGAAATAACGTATTAGCGGTGGCCAGAATAACCGTTCTATTAAAATCAGCCAGCTGAATCTTTCGTTTGCTATTCATTGAATATCCCTATTATTTAGATTCGCGTTGTCCATTAAGTGCGATTTATGAACTAATAGTACAAATATAAAACTATGAGTCCAGTTGTTTGGCTTTATGGTATTAAATAATAAGAATATGACCCGGATATATATTGATAATTTCTGGATGCAGGTATTAATATTTATTAAAGGAATTATTTGCGATTAGCCATAAAAAAAGCCAGTCAGTTGACTGGCTTTTTTGCGCTAAGCGGCGATGATTAATCGTCGAGGAAGCTACGCAGCACTTCAGAACGGCTCGGATGGCGCAGTTTACGCAGCGCCTTCGCTTCGATCTGACGGATACGTTCGCGGGTTACGTCGAACTGTTTACCCACTTCTTCCAGCGTGTGATCGGTATTCATGTCAATACCAAAGCGCATACGCAGGACTTTTGCTTCACGGGCGGTCAGGCCAGCCAGAACGTCATGGGTGGCGGCGCGCAGGCTCTCAGTGGTGGCAGAGTCCAGCGGCAGCTCGAGGGTGTTATCCTCGATGAAATCTCCCAGATGCGAATCTTCATCGTCGCCAATCGGCGTTTCCATGGAGATCGGCTCTTTGGCGATTTTCAGCACCTTACGGATTTTATCTTCCGGCATCAGCATACGCTCGGCCAGCTCTTCCGGCGTCGGTTCGCGGCCCATCTCCTGCAGCATCTGGCGGGAAATACGGTTGAGCTTGTTGATAGTCTCAATCATATGCACCGGAATACGGATGGTGCGCGCCTGGTCTGCGATAGAGCGGGTGATCGCCTGACGGATCCACCAGGTTGCGTAGGTGGAGAACTTGTAGCCGCGACGGTATTCAAACTTATCTACCGCTTTCATCAGACCGATGTTACCTTCCTGGATCAGATCGAGGAACTGCAGACCGCGGTTGGTGTATTTCTTGGCGATCGAGATAACCAGACGCAGGTTCGCTTCAACCATCTCTTTCTTCGCGCGGCGCGCTTTCGCTTCACCTATGGACATGCGACGGTTGATATCTTTTACCTGCTCAATGGTCAGGCCGGTCTCTTGTTCAATCTGCTGCAGTTTCATCAGGCCGCGCTGAACGTCTTCTTTCACGTCAAGCAGCTTTTCTGACCACGGCTTATTCATCGCGATGGCCGCATTGAACCAGGTTTCGCTGGTTTCGTTGCCGGTAAACAGAGTGATGAAGTTTTTCTTCGGCATTTTGCACTGCTCAACGCACAGCTTCATGATGATACGTTCTTGAGTACGAACGCGATCCATCATGATGCGCATGCTGTTAACCAGGTAATCGAACTGCTTCGGCACCAGGCGGAACTGTTTGAACACTTCAGACAGCTTGAGAATCTCTTCCTGCGCTGCGGCGTGGCTACGACCTTTCGCTTTGATGGTATCGCGGGTCAGTTCGTACTGCGTGCGCAGCTCGGCGAATTTCTCGCGCGCCAGCTCAGGATCGATGCTGTTGTCATCATCGCTGCTGTCGTCGTCTTCTTCTTCATCTTCGTCTTCGTCGTCATCCATCTCTTCCTGAGAGAGTTCAGAACCGACGTGCGTCGCCGTTGGCGCCATGTCTTCTTCGGCGTTCGGGTCAACAAAACCGGTGATCAGATCGGACAGACGCGCCTCTTCCGCCTCAACGCGATCGTACTGCTCCAGCAGATAGGTGATGGCTTCCGGGTATTCAGCAACCGAGCACTGCACCTGGTTAATACCGTCTTCGATACGTTTAGCGATGTCGATTTCGCCTTCGCGCGTCAGCAGTTCGACGGTACCCATTTCACGCATGTACATGCGCACCGGGTCGGTAGTGCGTCCGATTTCAGACTCAACGCTGGAGAGAACCTGCGCCGCAGCTTCTTCCGCATCTTCGTCAGTATTGTTGTTAGTTTCAGCAAGCAAAAGATCATCGGCATCCGGTGCTTCTTCCATCACCTGAATGCCCATGTCGTTGATCATTTGGATGATGTCTTCGATCTGATCGGAGTCGACGATATCTTCCGGCAGATGGTCATTGACCTCGGCATAGGTCAGATAGCCTTGCTCCTTACCACGTTGGACAAGAAGCTTCAGCTGTGACTGCGGGTTTTGCTCCATAAGACGGTATCCACACTTAATTCGTTTGATTGGTGTCGGCAGACGGGCTGTCGACATTTAAAGCGAGGGCGTACTTATATTATTGCCGCTGCGCCTCTGCGCGGCTGTCGGGGGCTTCCCGATCGATACTCGGCACTTAAGCCGTTAAATACTTTTCCTTCACGTTGTTCTGCGTTTTCTTACTGCTTTGATACAACGTGAAGGATATTGTCTGTCATTTATTTTTTCGCCAGCTCCTGGCTGATGGTCCAGAGCTCCCGGCGTTCTTCACTGCTTAAACCGTGTGTGCGATCGCGAGCTATCAACTCTTCCTGTCGCAGTTCCAGCAGTGAATCAAACATATGGTTGAGCGAGTCGGTGAAGGTTTGTTCAGCGATGTCTTTATCTGCTATATCGTCCCACATCGACAGTTTTTCAAGGGTTGCCGCCTCTTTTGTGCCGCGATATTGCTCTAAAAGTTGCCCGGTTGTCAGACCAGGCTGCGCCAGACAGCTCTTCACCAGTTCGCTGAACAGGCTCAGTCCCGGCATTTTTCGCGAGTCCAGTCCCTCCAACGGCGGGACTAACGGCGCCAGATCCGGGTTTTGCACCAGCAGTCCTATCAGTATACGCATGGTCGTGCGTTTTAGCTGCGGTGCGGGACGCGGCGCGCCATTTTCCGCCTGTTTTGGCATTAATCGTTCAAGCTGCGCGTCATCTAAAATGCCCAGCTTATTGCCCAACTCCTGACGCAAATAGATGCGCAGCGTTTCGCCCGGGACCTGGGTTATCAGCGGCAGCGCCAGCGTGCTCAGCTGCGCGCGCCCGTCCGGAGTACTCAGATCGACCTGCGGCAGCAGGCTGTTAAACAAGAACGTGGAGAGCGGCTGAGCCTGCTCCATCCGCGCCTCGAACGCCGCTTTGCCCTCTTTACGCACCAGCGTATCCGGGTCTTCGCCGTCAGGCAGAAACATAAAGCGTAGCTGGCGACCATCGGTCATGTACGGCAGCGCCGTCTCCAGCGCGCGCCAGGCGGCATCGCGGCCGGCCCGGTCGCCGTCGTAGCAGCAGATGACGTTATTCGTCACCCGGAACAGCAGCTGGATATGGTCGGCCGTGGTCGAGGTACCCAGCGAGGCCACGGCATAATTAATGTCGTACTGCGCCAGCGCCACGACGTCCATATACCCTTCGACAACCAGCAAACGCGGTGGTTCGGGGTTATCCTGCTGCGCTTCATACAGGCCATACAGCTGGCGGCCTTTATGGAATATGTCGGTTTCCGGGGAGTTCAGATACTTCGGCAGGGCATCGCCCAGCACCCGTCCGCCAAACCCAATCACCCGGCCTCGCTTATCGCGGATGGGGAACATCACCCGTTCGCGGAAGCGGTCGTAACTGCGTCCCTGATCGTTGGTGACCAGCATGCCGGCATCAATAAGCGACTGGCGGTTTTCCTGATTGCCGCCAAACCGTTTTAAAACGTTATCCCAACCTGGGGGAGCATAGCCGATGGCAAAGCGCGTAATCACCTCGCTGCTTAACCCCCGTTTCGCCAGGTACTGGCGCGCAGGATCGGCGGCGGGCTGCATCAGAGACTGTTGATAAAACGCATTCAGACCATCCAGTAACTGGTAGAGGTTCTGCCGTTGATGGCGCTCTATCTGGCTGGGTCCGTTGCCTGCTTCATAAGGCACTTCGAGGTTGTGCATGGCGGCCAGCTCTTCGACCGTTTCCACGAACTCGAGCTTGTCGTAGTTCATCAGGAAGTCGATAGCATTGCCGTGCGCCCCGCAGCCGAAGCAGTGGTAAAACTGTTTTTCACCGTTGACGGTGAAAGAGGGGGTTTTTTCGTTATGGAACGGACAGCACGCGTGAAAATTTTTGCCCTGCTTTTTCAGCTTTACCCGCGCATCGATCAGATCGACGATGTCGGTTCTGGCAAGCAGATCGCTAATAAATACACGTGGAATTCGTCCAGCCATAAGCCCCGTTATTTCTGATGACTATAAACGAAAATAAGCCGCGCATTCCTTTCGGAAGCACGGCCTTACAACTACAACTCGGTCTGAATTGAGAGCGTCGCTCTCAACAGATTAGTACAGACGAGTACGGCGTGCGTTTTCGCGAGCCAGTTTCTTCGCGTGACGTTTCACTGCAGAAGCTTTAGCGCGCTTACGTTCGGTAGTCGGTTTTTCATAGAACTCACGACGACGAACTTCCGCCAGAACACCTGCTTTTTCGCATGAACGCTTGAAGCGACGCAGTGCTACGTCGAACGGCTCGTTTTCACGTACTTTAATTACCGGCATGTAACTCTCACCTTTAATAAATTCGGTTTGCCGCTGGCATCAACGCCAGCTTATTTCAAAATGGTGCGGAATTTTACTGCAATTGCTGCTGCTTTGTAAAGCACCGACGCGATTTTTGAAAGGGACTTTTATAAGGACAGGGAGTATACACGAAGTGAGCGCCAGGGGTGAGGAAAGTTTTACATCAACCCGCATTGGTCCTACACTGCGCGGTATTGAAACGAGGTAAAACTAGCCATGCGTGTACTGGGAATTGAAACATCCTGCGATGAAACCGGCATCGCCATTTATGACGACGAAAAAGGTCTGTTAGCCAACCAGCTGTATAGTCAGGTGAAATTGCATGCTGACTACGGCGGCGTGGTGCCTGAACTCGCCTCGCGCGACCACGTGCGTAAAACCGTCCCTCTGATTCAGGCGGCGCTCAAAGAGGCCGGGATGACGGCAAAAGATATTGATGCCGTTGCGTATACGGCGGGCCCAGGCCTGGTTGGCGCGCTGCTGGTCGGCGCGACGGTAGGCCGCTCGCTGGCCTTCGCCTGGAACGTGCCGGCGATCCCGGTACACCATATGGAAGGGCATCTGCTGGCGCCGATGCTGGAAGATAATCCGCCGAAGTATCCGTTTGTCGCGCTACTGGTTTCCGGCGGCCATACCCAACTGATTAGCGTCACCGGTATTGGCCAGTATGAGCTGTTAGGCGAGTCAATTGACGACGCGGCAGGGGAAGCCTTCGATAAGACGGCTAAACTGCTCGGCCTGGATTACCCTGGCGGCCCGATGCTGTCGAAGATGGCCTCCCAGGGCACCGAAGGGCGTTTTGTCTTTCCGCGCCCGATGACCGACCGTCCCGGGCTGGATTTTAGCTTCTCAGGCCTGAAAACCTTTGCTGCCAACACCATCCGTAGCAACGGCGATGACGATCAAACCCGCGCCGATATCGCCCGCGCTTTCGAAGATGCGGTCGTGGATACGCTGATGATTAAGTGCCGCCGCGCGCTGGATCAAACCGGCTTTAAACGGCTGGTGATGGCGGGGGGCGTCAGCGCTAACCGTACGCTGCGCGCGAAGCTGGCGGAAATGATGAAAAAGCGCAGCGGGGAAGTCTTCTACGCTCGTCCTGAATTCTGTACCGATAACGGCGCGATGATTGCCTATGCGGGGATGGTCCGTCTGCGCTCCGGCGCTAAAGCGGAGCTCGGCGTCACCGTTCGTCCACGCTGGCCGCTGGCTGAGCTTCCGGCGGCATAACGTCTGATATTTCACAGGCCGACGTCCTGTCGGCCTGCCTTCGCGACTTATTCCATACTCTTACACAGCGAGCAAATCGCCCCCTGATGTTTATGCGAATGCATCACGTCAGGACGTTCGTACTCTTCCCGGCAGCTCAGGCAGCGGTAAACGGTGATCGACGCATTACCCTGCGCATCGTAGCGCGGCTCGGCGATACCGTCATCGTGCTGTTTAATGTAATAGCGCCCGCGGGTGGCGATTCCCATGACCGGCGTCATCACGAACGCTACCGCCAGCGCGATCAGCGGCGAGAACGGCGCCAGGGTGTCGCCTAACAGGCCGAAGAAGGCGCTAATCGAAAGGCCTGCCGCGAGGGCAAAAGAGACTACGCCTACCGGGTTGACGTTGTAGATCATCCCGCGGCGGTACTCCGGCTGCGCCGGCGCCAGCTTCAGCACCCCTTTATTGACGGTGATATCGGTGGCGACCACCACCACCCAGGCGATGGCAAAGTTAGAGTAGAAGCCGAGGATCCATGCCAGAGCGCTAAACATGTCGCCCTCCATCAGGGCGAGAGCAATCGTCAGGTTGACGATGACGAAAATAATTCTCCCCGGATAACGTTTGGTGGTGCGCGTCCAGGCGCTGGTCCACGCCAGCGAGCCGGAATAGGCGTTAGTGACGTTTATTTTTATCTGCGAGATAACCACCAGCACCACCGCGAGGGTGAGCGCCAGCCAGCCGGGGACCAGGTTATCGAAGACGCTGACGAACTGCTGTACCGGTTCGGTGTTGTGCACCGCCGGGAAGCGGGTCAGCAGATAGAATCCGAGAAAAGCGCCGATAATCTGTTTAATCGCACCTAACACGACCCAGCCCGGACCGGCGGAGAACACCGCCAGCCACCAGCTTTTGCTGTTTTCTGCGGTCTTCGGCGGCATAAAGCGCAGGTAGTCGATCTGCTCGCCAATCTGCATGATCAGCGACAGGCATACCCCCGCGCCGAGCATAATGGCGGTTAAATCTACCGTTGTTGCGTGGTTTTTACCGGCGAAGTTCATAAACCCATCCACCAGATCCGGGTCTTTGGCGATAAGCCACGCCACCGGAACCACCATCAGGACCAGCCACAGCGGCGTCGTCCAGACCTGAAGGCGAGTCAGCGCCTTCATGCCGTAGACCACCAGCGGCAATACCATCAGGGTGGCGATGAGGTAGCCCATCCACAGCGGGATCCCTAAGCCCACCAGCAGCCCCTGCGCCATAATCGAGCCTTCGAGGGCGAAAAAGATAAAGGTAAATCCGGCAAAGATAATGCTGGTGATCACCGAGCCAAAGTAGCCGAAACCGGCGCTGCGGGTGATTAAGTCGAGGTCGATGTTATAGCGCGCGGCGGTAATCGCCAGCGGAATACCGGTAAGAAAAATAACCAGTGCCGCCAGCAGGATCGCGTAAATCGCATTGGTGGTGCCCCAGGCCATGCCGATGCTGGCGCCGATAGAAAAGTCGGCCAGGTAGGCGATACCGCCTAATGCCGTCACCGCGACAACCCCTGGTCCCCAGCGGCGAAAGCTCAGCGGGGCATAGCGAAGCGTATAGTCTTCCAGCGTTTCTTTGGAGCCGGAGGCACTGGTTTGCGCAGGTAAATCAGTTTTTATATCCAGTGATGACATAGTCATTCCTTAATGGTTGGGCATGACTGGAATTAGCAAACCTTATGCCACATCGCAGGGCAGGCGCTGTCAGGGCTTCATGAAGGGGATGGCTAAAGAGAGGGCAGGGTATGCACCATCCCGACATCTTTGCGTCGGGATGGTGCAGAGGTTATTTGCCAAGCATGCCTTTGTCTTCGATAAAGGCGATGATATTTTGCAGGCCGTCGCCGCTTTTCAGGTTGGTGAAGCTCCACGGACGTTCGCCGCGCATGCGCAGGGTATCGCGCTCCATCACTTCCAGAGACGCGCCCACGTACGGTGCAAGATCGGTTTTGTTGATCACCAGGAAGTCGGATTTGGTGATCCCCGGCCCGCCTTTGCGCGGGATCTTTTCCCCTTCCGCCACGTCGATGACGTAGATGGTGAGATCCGCCAGCTCCGGGCTGAAGGTCGCGCTCAAGTTATCGCCGCCGCTTTCTACAAAGATCAGATCGAGATTGCCGAATTTCTCGCTTAGCGCTTCCACTGCGGCCAGGTTCATCGATGCGTCTTCGCGAATGGCGGTATGCGGGCAGCCGCCGGTTTCGACGCCGACAATTCGCTCTGGCTCCAGGGCGCCGGCTTCGGTGAGAATGCGCTGATCTTCTTTGGTGTAGATATCGTTGGTCACCACCGCCAGCTGCCAGGTGTCGCGCATGGCTTTGCAGAGGGCTTCCAGCAGCGCGGTTTTTCCGGAGCCGACCGGGCCGCCGACGCCGACGCGCAGCGGTTGCTTAATCATGTTCATATCTTCTCCTAAGAACGGAATAATCGGGAATACTGGGTTTCGTGCCGCGAGGAAGCGATAGCCGCAAGCGGCGTCGCCGAACCGATTGCGCAATCCGGGGCCGCAAGGGCGCTGTCCATGTCCGCCGCATAGCGGTCGCACAGGCGCAGAATCAACTGCTGGGCCGCCTGCTGGCCGAAGGGCACCAGCTTGACGCCCGCCATCACCGCGCTTTCAATCCAGCTATAGCCAAGGCTCAGGGCCAGGTCAGGAATGGCTATTTGCCAGCGTACGCCAAGCCACGCCATACCGGTTAACTGGCTTTGCTGACACAGCTTGCGCCACTCGGGCGGGCAGTCCGGCTGCCAGTCGGCCAGCAGCCGGGTGAAGGCTGCGCCGCGGTTGCGCTCTTCATCGCGCAGCTCGCGGGTTTCCCGGCAGGCGAGCAGATAAGCGGTCCAGCGCCGGGCACAGTCCAGATCGCCCGCTTCGCAGGCCCGGTAGAGCCGGGCAAACAGCGGCAGGTCGACGGTAAAAAAGCTCTGCTCCATCTGCCGCAGCTGCCAGCGCTCAAAGGCGGCGGTATCCGCTACCCAGCCCGCTTCCACCGCCCACTCCAGCCCCTGGGACCAGCTGTAGCCGCCAACCGGGAGGCTGCTGCTGGCAAGCTGCATCAGCCGCAGACGTTTTTCCGGCGTCGGCATTTAGTGGCTGTGCTCGTGATTGTGATGATGATGATGGCCGTGCGACTCGCTGGCGTAGGCGCCGGCTTCCGGTTCAAACGGCAGATGCGCGAAATCCACGGCCAGGCCAAACTGGCGCAGCATATCGTCCAGGACGTGGTCGTGATGGTAGCGCAGCTCGCCGGGCATAATCTGCAGCGGGACATGGCGATTGCCGAGGTGATAGCAGGCTTTCGCCAGCATAAAAGGATCCTCGCAGCGCACGACCGAAACGGCTTCATCGGCGGCAATCACTTCAATGAATTCGCTGCCGTTTTCGTTACTGAGAATATCGCCGCCGCGCAGCAGCAGACCGCGCGGCAGCAGCAGGCCCGCCTGACGGCCATCGTTGAGGGTGACTTTAATACGGCTTTTTACCCGCACGTCAATCGGCAGGGTAACGCTGGCCGTGGCCTGCGCCGGGGTCTCTACCCGCTGGGTCAAATAAAGCATTTGCGCTCCTTAAAACAGGAAATAACGTTGCGCCATGGGTAACACGTCCGCCGGTTCGCTGGTTATCAGTTCGCCGTCGATGCGCACCTCGTAGGTTTGTGAATCCACGGTAATATTGGGCAACAGGCCGTTGTGGTGCATATCGGCTTTTTGTACCGTGCGGCAGCCTTTAACCACCGCCGTCGCGCTGTGCAGGTTCAGCCGTTCAGCGACGCCGTTTTCCGCCGCCGCCTGCGACAGGAAGGTCAAACGGCAGCGGTGACGAGCGCTGCCCAGCGCGCCGAACATCGGGCGATAGTGCACCGGCTGCGGCGTCGGGATAGATGCGTTGATGTCGCCCATCGGCGCCATGGCGATCATGCCGCCTTTGACGATCGTCGCCGGTTTTACGCCGAAGAATGCCGGGGACCACAGCACCAGATCCGCCAGTTTCCCCACTTCAATCGAACCGACTTCATGGGCGATACCGTGGGTTAACGCCGGATTAATGGTGTATTTGGCGATATAGCGCTTCACGCGGAAGTTATCGTTATCGCCGCTCTCTTCCGCCAGCGGGCCGCGCTGAACTTTCATCCGGTGCGCCACCTGCCAGGTACGTAACACCACTTCGCCGACGCGACCCATGGCCTGCGAATCGGACGAGGTAAGGGAGAAGGCGCCCAGGTCGTGCAGGACGTCTTCCGCGGCGATGGTTTCCCGCCGAATGCGCGATTCGGCAAACGCCACGTCCTCGGCGATATCCGGGTCGAGATGATGGCAAACCATCAGCATGTCCAGATGCTCGTCAATGGTGTTGACGGTGTAGGGCAGCGTCGGATTAGTCGACGAGGGCAGAATATTGGGGTGTGCGCAGGCGGTAATAATATCTGGCGCATGGCCGCCGCCCGCGCCTTCGGTATGGAAAGTATGGATAGTGCGCCCGCCGATGGCCGCCAGGGTATCCTCAACGAATCCCGACTCGTTAAGGGTATCGCTGTGCAGCGCAACCTGAACGTCCATTTCGTCGGCTACGGTCAGCGCGCAGTTGATTGCCGCTGGCGTCGCGCCCCAGTCTTCGTGAATTTTCAGGCCGATAACCCCGGCCGCGACCTGCTCACGCAGCGCATCCGGATTCGAGCCATTACCTTTACCCAGCAGGCCGACATTGACCGGCAGGCTGTCCGCAGCCTGCAGCATCCGCGAGATGTACCACGGACCCGGGGTGCAGGTCGTGGCGTGGGTACCCGCCGCCGGGCCGGTCCCGCCGCCGATCATGGTGGTGACGCCGGAGACCAGCGCTTCTTCCGCCTGCTGCGGGCAGATCCAGTGAATATGCGTATCGACGCCGCCGGCGGTGACGATCTTGCCTTCTGCGGCAATAATTTCCGTGGCCGCGCCGATCGGGATCGTGACGTTGGGTTGAATATCCGGGTTGCCGGCTTTGCCGATGGCGAAGATCCTTCCATCTTTGACGCCGATATCGGCTTTAACGATCCCCCAGTAATCGACGATCAGGGCATTGGTCAGCACCAGATCCGCGCACCCGGCGGAAAGCATCTGCCCCTGTCCCATACCGTCGCGGATCACTTTACCGCCGCCGAATTTGACCTCTTCGCCGTAGGTGGTCAAATCATCTTCAACCTCGATCCACAGCTCGGTGTCCGCCAGGCGAACTTTATCGCCGGTGGTGGGGCCGAACATGTCGGCATAGGCCTGACGTGAAATCTCACTCATCATTTGCCTCCAGCTCACCCATTATTTCGCCGCGAAAACCGTGCACGACGCGGGCTCCGGCCAGCGCTACCAGCTCCACCTCGCGCTTTTGGCCCGGCTCGAAGCGCACTGCGGTTCCGGCCGCGATATTGAGACGGTAGCCCGTTGCCTGCTGGCGATCGAACTTCAGCGCCGGGTTGACCTCGGCGAAGTGATAATGGGAGCCGACCTGAATCGGCCGGTCGCCGTGATTTTCAACGATAATGCAGCAGGTAGCCCGGCCGACGTTAAGCGCTATCTGGCCCGGTTTAACCTGATATTCTCCTGGGATCATCGCGCTACCTCAGATTATCGGGTTATGGACGGTAACCAGCTTCGAGCCGTCCGGAAAGGTGGCTTCGACCTGGATATCGGGGATCATTTCCGGTACGCCTTCCATGACCTGCTCGCGGCTCAGGACGTGGCGCCCTTCTTCCATTAGCTCTGCGACGCTTCTGCCGTCGCGCGCGCCCTCCATAATAAAAGCGCTAATCAGGGCCACGGATTCGGGATAGTTGAGCTTCAGGCCGCGGGCCAGGCGACGCTCCGCCACCAGCGCAGCGGTAAACAGCAAAAGTTTGTCTTTTTCTCTGGGTGTCAGTTCCATAGCGTTCTCTTAAGTCAGCCAGATTCGGGGGAGTACCGGAGATTTGCCGGTCAGGTGCGGGCGCATAAACTGCCAGATATCGCGCATCGCCCGCTGGCAACGCAGATTATCGTCACTTAAAAAGCGTACCGTCAGCAGGCCGTCGGTGAGCGTCGCGCCGGCATAGTTTGCCAGCGGCGTAAGTTTTTCGCGTACGCCTTCCAGCAGCGTCTCGTTCGCCGGGTAGAACAGCATTGTTCCCACCCATGGCTGCTGCGCGATACAGGCCAGCTCTCCATCGGCCAGGTTCAGGCGCTCAATCAGCAGCGGAGAGCCGTCGACCCACACCTCCAGTCGGTTGGCGAGCGCGCCGTGGCTAAAGGTTTCGCCGATGACCGGACGGCCAAGACATAGCAGGTCCCAGGCCAGCAGCGTGCTGGAGGAGGAGAGGTGAAACGCAGTATGCAAAGCGGCGTGAGCGCCGGGAAAGAAAATGGCATCCTGCGGCAACCACTCGAGCGTTGCGTTATCGCCCAGCGTCAGGGTTTGCAGAAGCCGCGCCTGCGCGCCGCTGCTGCGATAAAACTTGCTGGCGCCGGGCATGGTGATCAGCGTATGGCAATCGGACTCAATCGTGGCGCTGATGGTGAGTTCATCGCCGCCGACGATACCGCCGGGCGGATGAAGCAGATAGAGGTGGCAGGTCTCTTCTTCGGGATAAAACGGACGCTGAACGGTGAGTGGACCGACATGACGACGGGAGGCGAGCGCTGTTTTCCCGCCGAGAAGCTGAAAGCGGAGGTCCAGCGTGGCCTGCCAGCCTTTTTTATTCTGTGGTAACACCGTGCCGTGCAATGTCGCGCCCCTGCAAAATCAAGATAAAACAGCAGCGAAGAGTATTGATCGGGGGCCAACCATCCCGGTCATATGAAAAGCTTATGCCCGTCATACTTCGAGCCGCAGCCGCGTTGGCTACGTTTGTTCGCCCGAATCACTTACTGGAGTAAGCTCATCGGGACTCACTCACTTGCCGCCTTGCCGCAACTCGAATTATTTAGGGCATACAATTGTCATACTTCGAGCCGCAGTTGCGTTGGCTACGGGCTACTCGGCCCATCCATGGGCCTCGCCCTGGCGGGCCGTCGCAAGCGACGTTCAAATCTGCTCCCGGCAGATTTGTCGTTCGCCCGAATCACTGATTGGAGTAAGCTCATCGGGATTCACTCACCGCCTTGCCGCGAAGTTGCGTCGAAGCAAAGGTTATTTCTGCTCCGGCGTTTTCTTCTTCTTTTTGAACCGGGTCCAGATGCGGGTTTCCTGACGCCGCCACAGACGCTGAATGTTGTCGTGATGGCGCAGCAGAATCAGGCATGAGAGCATCGAAACCGGGAAAGTATACTGCGGTTTGAACCACCAGACATAGAACGGCGCGATCAGCGCGCTGACGATCGCCCCCAGCGAGGAGTAGCCGCTGAGCAGAATCGTAAGCAGCCAGGTTCCGGCCATCACGCCGGTGAGATCCCAGCCGATAGGGGCGATGGCTCCGAAAGCGGTCGCCACGCCTTTACCGCCGCGAAAGTTAAAAAATACCGGCCAGATATGGCCTACGCAGGCGGCAATGGCCACCAGACCGAGCCAGAACGGCGTCAGGCCTAGCGCCCACGCTCCCCAGACCGGCAGCATGCCTTTCAGTACGTCAAAAATAAGCACCGCTACGGCTGCGCCCTTGCCGCCAATTCGCAGGACGTTAGTCGCCCCTGGATTGCCGGAGCCGCTGTCGCGAGGGTCGGGAAGGCCAGCGAGGCGGCAAACGAGAATGGCGCTGGAGATTGAGCCGCAGAGGTAGGCGAGGATAACCAGTCCAGGCGCGATTGCACTCATCAGCTGTTCCATTTTGAAAGTGTCGTTTTATCCCCGGTGCGCTGCGCGTTATCCGCGCATTGGCTCGCAGAGACCCATAGCGATGCTATGCTCCTGGGGCCTTGCCGCGTCGCTCTCTTCCTGCAACGCAAATTATTTAGGGGATGTCTTTGCATCTGTGGATAATACGCATAATTGGCCGGAAGTGGTATCCGGTTTAGCCAAAAAGCAGGCAGGTCGTGATGGATATTGTATTTATAGAGCAACTTTCGGTAATCACCACTATTGGTGTTTATGACTGGGAACAAACCATTGAACAGAAGCTGGTGTTCGATATCGAAATGGCGTGGGATAACCGCAAAGCGGCGGCCAGCGATGATGTCAGCGATTGTCTCAGCTATGCTGATATCAGCGAGGCGGTCATCAACCACGTTGAAGGCGGGCGCTTTGCGCTGGTCGAGCGCGTGGCGGAAGAAATTGCTGACCTACTGCTGGAAAAGTTTCAATCTCCATGGGTGCGTATTAAAGTCAGCAAGCCTGGCGCGGTAGCCCGGGCGGCCAACGTTGGCGTCGTGATTGAACGTGGCCTTAATCTGAAACAAAACTTTTCAGGTCATACTCGTTAAACAAATTGTGTTTATACCGGTCATAGAATCCGACCATCAGGCTATTTTATTTGCCGTTTTGTCCCCGGGAAGCGCCCGAAAGCCGCGCGTACAACCTGTACGCTCCCGTTTCTGCGCGCTGTCCGTGGCCAATATTGAAGCCTGATAGCCTGGTTATTCGTTTCTGGTTTTTTTCATATTACTTTTTAAAGGGTTTAATTGGATGAGCGATATACACTCGCTGCTGGTGGCGGCAATATTGGGTGTGGTTGAAGGTTTGACCGAGTTTTTACCTGTTTCCAGTACTGGTCATATGATTATTGTCGGTCATCTGCTGGGTTTTGAAGGCGATACCGCAAATACGTTTGAAGTAGTGATTCAGCTTGGTTCCATTCTTGCCGTTGTTGTGATGTTCTGGCGTCGTCTGTTCGGCCTTATCGGTATTCATTTCGGCAAAAAGCCCGAGCATGAAGGCCAGGGCAGCGGTCGCCTGTCGCTTATCCATATTCTCTTGGGGATGATCCCGGCGGTAGTGCTGGGGCTGATTTTCCACGATACCATCAAGTCTCTGTTTAATCCGATAAACGTGATGTACGCGCTGATTGTCGGCGGCGTGCTGCTGATAGCAGCGGAAGTGCTGAAGCCAAAACAGCCCCGCGCGGTGGGCATTGATGATATGACCTATCGTCAGGCGTTCGTGATCGGCTGTTTCCAGTGTCTGGCGCTGTGGCCGGGCTTCTCGCGTTCCGGGGCGACAATTTCCGGCGGGATGCTGATGGGCGTAAGCCGCTATGCGGCCTCTGAGTTCTCATTCCTGCTGGCGGTGCCGATGATGATGGGCGCGACCGTACTGGATATGTACAAAAGTATTGGTTTCCTCAACGCCAGCGATATTCCGATGTTTGCCGTCGGTTTTATCACGGCGTTTATCGTCGCGCTGATTGCGATTAAAACCTTCCTGCAGCTGATTAAACGTATTTCGTTTATCCCGTTCGCCATCTATCGCTTTATCGTCGCGGCAGCGGTGTACGTGGTCTTCTTCTAAGCGCCAGCCCTCAGTCCTGCGGCTGGGGGCAACGCTTTTCTTTCCAGCGGGCGACGGCCTGAATCCGCCGACGCGTCAGCTCTTCACGAATCTCAATTCCCTGAAACCCTTCCGCAACGACCTCTTTTGTTGAGACCGCTCGGGCAACGTCCCAGGCTTCCAGCAGCAGGCGACCCTGAGGGTAATCGCAGGCCTCAAAACCGGTGCGCCCGCGCACGTCGGCTTCACTGGTCAAGGCAATTTGCCTGACCCGCTGCGGCTTGCGCCAGGCATCAATATTATCGAACAGCTTGACCAGCGTTTTTGGCTGCAGCATGGGCAGGGTGTGAATCAGATCGTGAAATTCGGCGACCAGCTTTGCCAGATCGCGCAGCTCGTTGGGTACCCGCAGACGGGCGCAGAGCTGTTCGACCAGCTTTACGCCAGCCGGGCCGTGACCATGATGACGCGGCCAGAGCTCTTTTGGCGTCAGTCCTTTCCCGAGGTCGTGGCACAGGGTAGCGAAACGCACGTCGACTTCGGGTGACAGCATCGCCGCCATGGTGACGGTCATCAGGGTGTGCAGGCCGGTGTCGATTTCCGGGTGCCATTTAGCCGGAGCCGGTACGCCGTAAAGGGCGTCGACTTCCGGGAACAGCAGCTTGAGCGCGCGGCAGTCGCGTAAGGTCTGGAAGAAGACCTGCGGGTTGCGGGTGGTAAGGGCGCTTTCCGTCTCTTTCCATACCCGCTCCGGCGTGAGATGCGCAAGCTCACCGGCATCGGCCATTGCGCGCATCAGCGCCATGGTTTCATCGGCGATACGAAACCCCAGATGCGCGTAGCGGGCGGCAAAACGCGCCACGCGCAGAACGCGTAGCGGATCCTCGCTAAAGGCGGGCGAGACGTGGCGCAGCAGGCGCTGGCGTAAATCAGACTGGCCGCCATAGGGATCGATAATCTGGCCGTCGGCGTCCTGGGCCAGCGCATTGATCGTCAGATCGCGGCGCAGCAGGTCTTGCTCAAGGGTAACGTCAGCGGCGGCATAGCAGGTAAAACCGGTGTAACCGGAACCGGACTTGCGCTCGGTGCGCGCCAGGGCATACTCTTCACGGCTTTGCGGATGAAGGAACACGGGAAAATCACGGCCTACCTGCTGGTAGCCCGCGTCGAGGAGTTGCTGAGGCGTGGCGCCAACCACGACCCAATCTTTGTCTTTAACCGGTAGCCTTAATAACGCATCTCGTACTGCACCACCGACCAGATAAACCTTCACGCCTTACTCTCCCGTCTTCATTTTCTTACGATGATACGTAAGTCTGGCAGAGAAGACGAATTAGTTCATCCAACGGTCTTTGCGTTTGCGGCTCGGTACCAGGTGCGGCAATACCAGTCCCAGAATCAGGCCGACGCCCAGCACGCCGCCGCCGTACATAAACCACTGCATGATAATGGTGCGCTGTTTGTCATCAAGCTGCAGATTTGCGGCATTCACCTTCTTCTGCGCGACAACCAGCTCATTTTTCAGCTTTTGATTCTCTTCTTTCAGACCGTTGATGACGGCATCGCTACCGGCGACTTTCTTCTGCATGTCCGCCGTGCGCTGGTTCCAGGTGGTATCAATGTTATTCAGTTTATCGGTCAGGGTTTTGACCTGGTTTTCCAGATCCGGCACGCGAGTGCGCAGGCTGGGCTCGTTGCTCAGCTCTTTCAAGGGGATCCAAGCGGTACGGCCGCTGCTGTCGCGCACCTGAGCATAGTTAGTGCTGTCGTTAGTTTGCAGCACTGCGACTTCTTCGCCGGCGTTGATGGTGCCCACAAGGCGATAGTTATCGCCCGGACCGCTGCGCACCCAGGTATTCAGTTCATCTGAAACGTAACGTTTTTCTTCCGCGTGAACCGCCGTGGCGGCGCTCAGCGCCAGCAAAGTCAATGTAATAAGGCGTAATTTTGGCATCAGGTCATCGTTTGGTCATAAAAAGTTGAACGATAGTAGTGGCATCGCCGAAGCGACGCAAAGTTTTCCGCCACAATCGGAATCATCCATCAGGTGGCCCGGCAAAATGCGCATTGCATGGCGATTCGCCGCAAAATACTATTTACTGACAAGAAATATCGTTGTTAGTTCGCCGCAATTTCCCGGCACAGCATATAAGCGGAAGAATTCAGTCATGGCTCAAGAAATCGAATTAAAGTTTATCGTTGATCAGAATGGCGTTGACGCGCTGCGTCAGCACCTCAATACGCTGGAGGCAAAGCACACGCCCGCGGGTCAATTACTGAATATTTACTATGAAACGGCGGATAACTGGCTGCGCCGCCACGACATGGGGCTGCGCGTTCGCGGCGACCAGGGGCGCTATGAGATGACGCTGAAAATCGCCGGGCGCGTCGTCGGCGGGCTGCATCAGCGTCCGGAATATAACATTCCGCTGGAAAGCCCTGAGCTGGCGCTGGAAAAGCTTCCGGCTGAAGTCTGGCCGCAGGGTGAACTGCCGGCGGAGCTTGCTGAGAACGTACAGCCGCTTTTCAGCACCGATTTTGAGCGTGAGCGATGGGTGGTCAAAGAAGGCGACAGCGAAATTGAAATCGCTCTCGATCGCGGCGAAGTCAAAGCCGGCGAGCATCAGGAACCCATTTGCGAGCTGGAGCTGGAGCTTCTGTCCGGTAATACACAGGATATTCTGACCCTTGCCCGCCGTCTGCTGGATACCGGCGTACTGCGTCAGGGAAGCCTGAGCAAAGCGGCGCGTGGTTATCATCTGGCGCAGGGCAACGAAGAACGCCCGCTGACCGCGTTAACGATCCTTCGCGTCGCGCCGAAAGCCAGCGTCGAACAGGGGCTGGAGGCAGCGCTGGAAAGCGCGCTGGCGCACTGGCTATATCATGATGAAGTCCTCAATCGCGGGAATGCGAAAGCGAAAGCGGAGATTTTGCACGCTATCGCCCGCGTGCGGCACTCGTTGGTACTGTTTGGCGGTATTGTCCCGCGCAAGGCCACCACGCTGCTGCGTGAGCGTCTGAGCGAAGCCGAGGCGGCGCTGGCGGAAGCCGAAACGACCCAGGCCGCGCTTTTCAGCGTGGCGACCGTCAGGGCGAAGCTGGCGCTCACCGATCTGCTGGTAAACCGCGGCTGGCGTCCTTTCCTGAACGCAGCCGGAGAGCAGAAAATTGCCGGATCGTTTAAACGTTTTGCGGATATTCAGCTCTCCAGGGCGGCGGCGGAGCTGAAAAACGCTTTTCGTCAGCCGTCCGCTGACGGTTATGCCGATCAGCTTCCGCGTCTGACCCGCGAAATTGACACCGTTCAGCTGTTATCCGGCGCCTATGCCGGTGCTGCCGCGCCGTGGCTGGAAAACTGGCAAGAAACCCGCCGGGCGATTGCGCATAATGATAGCAGCGTTATCGAATATTTTCGTCGCCAGGCGCTGGCCGCAGAGCCGTTCTGGCTGCATAGTGGAAAACGATAATTTCAGGCCAGGGAGCCCCTAAGATGCCGCTTTCTTCGCAATTACAGCAGCACTGGCAGACGGTCGCTGGCCGGCTGCCAGCGGATTTTCCCGTATCGACGTTGAGCGATCGGGCGCAATCAGTTATGGCATTCAGCGATTTCGTCGAACAGAGTCTGATCGCGCAGCCGCAGTGGCTGGCGGAGCTTGAAAGTGCGCCCCCCGAGGCGCAGGAGTGGCATCACTACGCCGACTGGCTGCAGGTTCGCCTGGCCGAGGTCAATGATGAAGCCGCGCTGATGCGCGAGCTGCGCCAGTTTCGCCGTCGGATCATGGTGCGTATCGCCTGGGCCCAGGCGCTATCGCTGGTCAGCGAAGAGAGCAGCCTGCAGCAGCTAAGCGCGCTGGCGGAGACCTTAATCGTCGCCGCGCGCGACTGGCTATACGCTGCCTGCTGTCGCGAATGGGGCACTCCATGTAATGCTGAAGGTACGCCGCAGCCGCTGCTGATCCTCGGGATGGGCAAGCTCGGCGGCGGCGAGCTGAACTTCTCCTCCGACATCGATCTGATTTTCGCCTGGCCGGAACATGGCGCCACGCGCGGCGGTCGTCGCGAACTGGATAACGCCCAGTTTTTTACCCGCCTCGGGCAGCGCCTGATTAAGGTACTGGATCAGCCCACCCAGGATGGCTTTGTCTACCGCGTGGATATGCGCCTGCGCCCGTTTGGCGATAGCGGTCCGCTGGTGTTGAGCTTTGCCGCGCTGGAAGATTATTACCAGGAGCAGGGACGCGATTGGGAGCGCTACGCGATGGTGAAAGCGCGAATTATGGGCGATAACGATGGCGTCTATGCCAACGAGCTGCGCGCCATGCTGCGGCCGTTTGTCTTCCGCCGCTATATCGATTTCAGCGTGATTCAGTCTTTGCGCAACATGAAGGGCATGATTGCCCGGGAAGTGCGCCGCCGGGGATTAAAAGACAATATCAAGCTCGGCGCGGGCGGCATCCGAGAAGTGGAGTTTATCGTCCAGGTCTTCCAGTTGATTCGCGGCGGCCGTGAGCCAATGCTGCAGCAGCGGGCGCTGCTGCCGACGCTGGCCGCCATCGAAGAGCTACATCTGCTGCCGGAAGGGGATGCGCAGAGGCTGCGCGAAGCCTATCTGTTTTTGCGTCGCCTGGAAAACCTGCTGCAAAGCATCAACGACGAGCAGACGCAAACCTTGCCGCAGGATGAACTTAATCGCGCCCGGCTGGCCTGGGGGATGGGCGTTGCCGACTGGGAGACACTCAGCGCGCGGCTGGCGGAACAGATGGCTAATGTGCGGCGCGTGTTTAATGAACTGATCGGCGACGATGAAACGCAGTCGCCGGATGAGCAGCTTGAAGAGTACTGGCGCGAGCTGTGGCAGGACGCACTGCAGGAAGATGATACCAGCCCGGCGCTGGCGCATCTTGCAGACAGCGATCGCCGCAGCGTGCTGGCGCTGATCGCCGATTTTCGCAAAGAGCTGGACCGGCGCACGATTGGTCCGCGCGGTCGTCAGGTGCTTGACCAGCTCATGCCGCATCTGCTTAGCGAAATTTGTTCGCGCGCCGATGCTCCGGTACCGCTGGCGCGCATTACGCCGCTGCTCACCGGAATTGTCACCCGCACCACTTACCTGGAGCTGCTGAGCGAATTCCCCGGCGCGTTAAAGCACCTGATTAGCCTGTGCGCGGCGTCGCCGATGGTCGCCAGTCAGCTGGCCCGCCATCCGCTGCTGCTGGACGAACTGCTGGACCCGAATACGCTTTATCAGCCAACGGCCACCGATGCCTATCGCGATGAACTGCGCCAGTATCTGCTGCGCGTACCGGAAGATGATGAAGAGCAGCAGCTGGAGGCGCTACGCCAGTTTAAGCAGGCGCAGCTGCTGCACATCGCTGCGGCCGATATCGCCGGAACGCTGCCAGTGATGAAAGTGAGCGATCACTTAACATGGCTGGCGGAGGCGATGATTGACGCAGTCGTCCAGCAGGCATGGCTGCAGATGGTGGCCCGTTACGGGCAGCCGACGCACCTGCACGATCGCCAGGGGCGCGGTTTTGCGGTGGTCGGCTACGGCAAGCTGGGTGGATGGGAGCTGGGCTACAGTTCCGATCTCGATTTGGTGTTCCTCCACGATTGCCCGATGGAGGTGATGACCGACGGCGAACGCGAAATCGATGGCCGTCAGTTTTATCTGCGCCTGGCGCAGCGCATCATGCATCTTTTCAGTACCCGCACCTCGTCAGGCATTCTGTACGAAGTGGATGCTCGCCTACGCCCCTCTGGCGCAGCGGGGATGCTGGTCACTACCGCCGATTCCTTTGCTGATTATCAGCAGAATGAGGCATGGACATGGGAACACCAGGCGCTGGTTCGCGCCCGCGTAGTGTATGGCGATCCTGAGCTACAGGCGCGCTTTGACGCCATTCGCCGGGATATTCTTACTACCCCGCGAGAAGGCGAAAAATTGCAAACCGAAGTGCGGGAAATGCGCGAAAAAATGCGCGCTCATCTGGGGAATAAACATCCCGATCGCTTTGATATTAAAGCCGATGCCGGTGGGATCACCGATATTGAATTTATTACTCAGTATCTGGTCCTACGCTATGCCAGTGATAAACCGAAGCTCACGCGCTGGTCCGATAACGTTCGTATCCTGGAACTGCTGGCGCAGAACGACATTATGGACGAGGCAGAGGCGAGGGCGTTAACTCATGCTTACACCACGCTGCGCGATGCGCTACATCACCTGGCGCTGCAGGAACAGCCGGGGCACGTGGCGCCAGATGCGTTTAGCCAGGAGCGTGAACAGGTCAGCGCCAGCTGGCAGAAGTGGTTGATGGCTTAACTAAAAAACCGGGTGTGCTATTATCGCGCGCAAAGTTTGCGTTTCGCAGGAGAGAGTAATGAAAGTAACGCTGCCAGAGTTTGAACGTGCAGGAGTGTTGGTGGTTGGCGATGTGATGCTGGACCGCTACTGGTATGGTCCCACCAGCCGTATTTCGCCGGAAGCGCCGGTACCGGTGGTGAAGGTGGAAAATATCGAAGAACGTCCTGGCGGCGCGGCAAACGTGGCGATGAACATTGCGTCGCTCGGCGCGACCTCCCGCCTCGTTGGTCTGACCGGGATTGACGATGCCGCCCGTGCGTTAAGTAAGGCGCTGGCTGACGTCAACGTGAAGTGCGACTTCGTATCCGTCCCGACGCATCCGACGATTACCAAACTGCGCGTGCTGTCGCGCAACCAGCAGCTGATTCGTCTCGATTTTGAAGAAGGGTTCTCCGGTGTCGATCCGCAGCCGATGCACGAACGTATTCAGCAGGCGCTGGGCTCTATTGGCGCACTGGTGCTTTCTGATTACGCCAAAGGCGCGCTGACCAGCGTCCAGACCATGATCAAGCTGGCGCGCGATGCGGGCGTTCCGGTGCTTATCGATCCGAAAGGCACTGATTTTGAACGCTATCGCGGTGCTACCCTGCTGACGCCTAACCTCTCAGAATTTGAGGCGGTAGCGGGTAAATGTAAGGATGAAGAAGAGATCGTTGAACGCGGCATGAAAATCATCGCCGATTTCGACCTCTCTGCGCTGCTGGTGACCCGTTCCGAGCAGGGGATGACGCTGCTGCAGCCGGGGCGACCGCCGCTGCATATGCCCACGCAGGCCCAGGAAGTCTATGACGTTACCGGCGCGGGCGACACGGTCATCGGCGTGCTGGCGGCGACGCTGGCTTCCGGCAATACTCTGGAAGAAGCTTGCTACTTTGCCAACGCGGCGGCTGGCGTCGTGGTGGGTAAACTCGGTACCTCTACCGTCTCGCCTATCGAACTGGAGAACGCGGTACGCGGGCGCTCCGAGACCGGTTTTGGCGTGATGAGCGAAGAAGAACTCAAGCTGGCGGTAGCCGCGGCGCGCAAGCGCGGCGAGAAAGTTGTGATGACCAACGGCGTGTTCGATATTTTACACGCGGGCCACGTTTCCTACCTGGCGAACGCTCGCAAACTGGGTGACCGGCTGATTGTCGCGGTGAACAGCGATGCTTCAACCCGGCGTCTGAAAGGCGAGTCTCGTCCGGTCAACCCGCTGGATCAGCGAATGATCGTGCTGGGCGCGCTGGAGGCCGTCGACTGGGTGGTTTCTTTTGAAGAAGATACTCCGCAGCGGCTGATTGCCGGAATTCTGCCGGATCTGCTGGTGAAAGGTGGAGACTATAAGCCGGAGCAGATTGCCGGCAGCGAAGAGGTGTGGGCAAACGGCGGCGAGGTGCTGGTGCTCAACTTCGAAGATGGCTGCTCAACGACCAATATCATCAGGAAGATCCAGAAAGATAACAATCAGTAATGTTTTCTCTCTTCACTGGAGCGGCTGCTAATCCGGATCTGGTAAGCGAAAATAAGCGTAACCAGCGATAACGCTGCAAATTCGTACAACAGAGGCCCGCGATCGTCTAATCGTGGGCCTCTTTCTATTTAATGACGGCATAAATGATTTGGCTCAATAAATAGCCATTTCAGGCGCATTTTTCGTACAAAAAAAGTTAAGGTAAGGATAAATACTGAAGTCAGTAAAAAGCATATGACCAATCAGAACACCAACGGCTGAAGGAGTATGCGTATGAAGAATAAAGACATGTATTTAATGAAGAATTTTGATTTTCTGGCCCGGAGTTTCGCCAGAATGAACGCACAAGGTCAGCCCGTCGATCTTCAGGCCATTGTCGGCAATATGGATGAAGAGCATCGTGAATGGTTTTGTCAACGCTATGAACTTTACTGCCAGCAGGCGAATAAAGCCATGACCCCTGAAGCGGAGCTGGAGCACTAATCTACTTACCCTCAACCGATACGACAACGGGCCTGACGGCCCGTTGCTTGTTTTTAGAGCTTCTCTTCGGCGTCCGGCGCCGCCGGCGCGTTTAGAGGACGATTTTCCAGCTCGCTCAGACGTTGCTCCAGAAGCGCCAGCTTTTCACGCGTGCGCAGCAGCACCTGCGTCTGCACGTCGAACTCTTCGCGGCTTACCAGGTCCAGGCGAGTTAACTGCGACTGGAGCACCTGACGAATTTTTTTCTCCACGTCTTCCCCCAGATCGCGGAGCCCCTTCGGCATCGATTCATGAACCTGGCGGGCGATTTGTTCAATTTTTTTCGGGTCAATCATGGTGGTTTCCTGCTCTGGTCGGTTATTCGCTCATTGTAGTGCGATCGGCGGTACCTATAAACCATAAATGTTTGAAGCTTATGCATTGCCGACGATAGTCAATAGCGTTATAGTTACTCCGCTTATTCTCAGGGCGGGGCGAAATTCCCCACCGGCGGTAAATCAACCATAGCGTTGAAAGCCCGCGAGCGCTTTCTGTAAATGCAGAAAGGTCAGCAGATCCGGTGTAATTCCGGGGCCGACGGTTAGAGTCCGGATGGGAGAGAGTAACGGCTCAGTCGGGTTTTCGCCCGCTTGCGTTGACTTTTGCCGCTAAACCGGCGCTCCTAAGACTGCCCTGATTCTGGTAACCATACAATTAATGAGGTTTATTTACCATGAATCAGACGCTACTTTCCTCTTTTGGTACCGCTTTTGAACGTGTGGAACGTGCTTTAGATGCACTGCGCGAAGGTCGCGGTGTGATGGTACTTGACGATGAAGACCGTGAAAACGAAGGCGATATGATTTTCGCCGCAGAAACCATGACCGTTGAGCAGATGGCGCTGACCATTCGCCACGGTAGCGGCATTGTCTGCCTGTGCCTGACGGAAGATCGTCGTAAACAGCTCGACCTGCCAATGATGGTAGAGAACAACACCAGCGCCTACGGTACCGGTTTTACCGTCACCATCGAAGCTGCTGAAGGCGTGACTACCGGCGTTTCCGCCGCTGACCGCGTAACGACCGTACGCGCGGCAATTGCCGATGGCGCGAAGCCGTCAGACCTGAACCGTCCTGGCCACGTTTTCCCGCTGCGCGCTCAGCCGGGCGGCGTTCTGACCCGCGGCGGCCACACCGAAGCTACAATCGATCTGGTCACCCTGGCTGGCCTCAAACCGGCGGGCGTACTGTGCGAACTGACTAACGACGACGGCTCTATGGCGCGTGCGCCGCAGTGCATTGAGTTTGCTAAACAGCACAATATGGAAGTGGTCACCATTGAAGATTTAGTGGCTTACCGTCGCGAACACGAGCGTAAAGCCAGCTAATTGCCGCTGGTTGCTGAATAAAGCCCGCCTTATGGTGGGCTTTATTGTTTTTAGCTTTTGTTTAGCCAATCCCTACCGTTTGCAAAACCACCAGGCTTAATCCCATTACCGACATTCCGCACAACACGCCATAGCTTGGGTTGCTTTGCGGATCGAGTTCTTTCGCCAGCGGCATAAGCTCATCAACCGATAGCGCAATCATAATACCGGCAACCGCGGCCATGACCGCGCCCATCATCACCGGAGAGATCACGCTGCCCAGTACCAGCCAGGCCAGCCCGCCGCCGAAGATTTCCGCCATCCCGGAAAGCCCTGCCCAGAATACCGCTTTACTCCTGGAACCCGTGGCGGCATAGACTGGCCCTGCTACTGCCAGCCCTTCCGGGATGTTATGCAGTGCGACGGCTAACGCGACCCCCATGCCCAGCTCAAGGTTATTGCTGGCCGTCACAAAAGTGGCAATACCTTCAGGAAAGTTATGCAGGCTAATACCTAACGTCAGCAATATCGCCGTACGTCGCAGATTTCGCGGGCGGGAGATGCCGGGGGTCATCAGATCTTGCGCATGGGCGTGAGGCAGCATGCGGTCAAGCGCAAAGTAGCCCAGAAGGCCGATGATAAACATGCCGTAGCCGAGCAGCGGCGACATGCCTTCAGTCGCCAGCGCAGCGGGCAGCATCTCCATTAAGGAAATGAGTAGCATGATCCCGGCGGCGAAACCCAGAGAGAAACCCAATAAGCGGTTCGAGGGTTTCTGGCCGAGCACGCCGAATATTGCCCCAATAAAGGTGGCGCTCCCTGCCAGCAGAGTCAAAATGATGGGTGAGGACAACATTCACCTCCTTATGAAAATGATTCTTATTGAGAATATCGCTATTCATAGACGATCGCGAGTGCACGGATTCACTCTTTACCGCCCCTTACATTCAAATTTTCTGACGATCATCATCATGCTTATCTGAGTTTATCCTGAATCAAAAGCGCGTAATGTAAATACATCAACTCTCTCTCAATCAAGGATATCACTATGTCCCGTATCCGCATGCCCGCGCTATTTTTAGGCCATGGCAGCCCGATGAACGTGCTGGAAGATAACATCTATACTCGCGCCTGGCGGCATCTGGGCGAGACTTTACCGCGGCCGAAAGCCATCGTGGTTATCTCCGCTCACTGGTTCACTCGCGGTACGGGAGTGACGGCGATGGAAGCGCCGAAAACGATTCATGATTTTGGCGGTTTTCCACAGGCGCTATACGATATGCATTATCCGGCTCCGGGTTCACCTGAACTGGCCCAGCGCCTGGTTGAGCTGCTGGCGCCGGTGCCGGTGACGCTGGATAAAGAAGCCTGGGGCTTTGACCATGGTTCATGGGGCGTGTTGATTAAAATGTATCCCGACGCCGATATTCCGATGGTGCAGCTAAGTATTGATAGCACGAAACCTGCCGCATGGCATTTCGAAATGGGGCGTAAGCTGGCTCAGCTGCGCGATGAAGGCATTATGCTGGTGGCAAGCGGCAACGTGGTGCATAACCTGCGCACCGCACGCTGGCACGGCGAGAATACGGCCTATCCCTGGGCGGAGTCGTTTAATAACTACGTGAAGGCGAACCTGGCATGGAAAGGCCCCGTGGAGGAACATCCGCTGGTGAATTACCTGACGCATGAAGGCGGATCGTTATCTAACCCAACGGCCGATCACTTCCTGCCGCTGCTGTACGTACTGGGGGCCTGGGACGGCGAGGAGCCGATTACGATCCCGGTAGAAGGAATGGAAATGGGATCCCTGAGCATGCTGTCAGTGGTGATTGGCGCTTGAGAACAGATAAACCCCGGCCGTACGCGATACTGCCGGGGTTAGAGGTTACTCAACGAAAATGTGCGGATAAAAACGCGACAGATCCTGGGTGATCATCGCCCGGTCTTCGCGAATGCCAATACCCGCCGGCTGGTCGTTAATCAGCCAGCTGCCGATGAGCGTGTAGCTGTCGCCAAAGTTCGGCAACGGATAGAACTCCTGCACGATGGTGCCTTCTTCACCGTACGGACCTTCTACCGCCTCCAGCACTTTGCCGTTTTCAACAATAGAAATGTTAGCCCCTTCGCGGGAGAAAATGGGCTTGATAACGTACTTGTCCATTTCCGGGTGCGCATCTTCGCTGAAATAAGCGGCCAGCAGGTTCGGATGGTTGGGGAACATCTCCCACAGCAGCGGCAGCAGCGCTTTGTTGGAGATGATGCTCTTCCAGGCCGGCTCCAGCCAGCGCACGCCTGCGTCTTCCAGCTTGGTGGAAAACACCTCGCGCAGCATGTATTCCCACGGATAGAGCTTGAACAGATTACCAATCACCTGATCCTGCAGGTCGGTAAACTGGCCTTTTTCACCCAGTCCAATATCTTCGATGTAGAGAAACTCAGTAGCCACGCCCGCTTCTGCGGCGCAGTCCTGTAAATACTGCACGGTGCCACGGTCTTCAACGGTATCGCGGCAGCAGGCCATGTGCAGTAACTGGAAGCCGAACTGCTCGCGAAGCTCGCTGAAGCGATCGATCAGCTTCTCCTGCAGGCTGTTAAACTGATCGCTGCCCGCAGGCAGCTGACCGGCGTTCAGCTGATCTTCCATCCAGATCCACTGGAAGAATGCCGCTTCGTACAGCGAGGTCGGCGTATCGGCATTGTTCTCCAGCAGTTTCGGCTCACCGACGCCGTCCCACGCCAGATCGAGACGCGAATACAGCGAGGGCTGATGGGTTTTCCACGACTGACGCACGAATCCCCAGGTATGTTTGGGGATGCGGAATTTGGTCATTAAATCATCGCTGGCGATGACTTTTTCAACCGCCTGCAGACACATCTGGTGCAGTTCTGCCGTGACGTCTTCGAGCTTCTCAACCTGCGCCAGCGTCAGTTTGTAATAAGCTTCTTCGCTCCAGTACGGCTCGCCGTACATGGTGTGAAAGTTAAAACCATATTCTGTCGCTTTTTCACGCCAGTCCGGGCGCTCGGTAATGCTGATTCTTTCCATGTCGCTTAGCCGCCCATCGAGCGTGATGAAGAGGAGCTCGCCGAGCTGCGCTGCATTGTTGACTGCTTGGCGACCGAGTCGCCAAATCCGCCGCGCGTCACGGTGCTGGTGGTGGCCGGTTTTGGCGCCATTGCGGTTTTCGGCACGTTCATGGTACGGCCCGGCTGCGCTGCGCCGTAGCTCTTACCGCCAGCGTCGGTATATTTACCATAGGCCGGGCTGGCCGGGTTTTTTGAGCTGAACAGCGGCTGCTGAGCGCCCATTCCGCCGCCCATCATCCGGCCCATCATGTAGCCAGCCATCAGCGGCATCCAGAAGCTGCCGCTGCTTTGCGCCTGAGCCTGGTTTTCCGGAGCCATACCGGCCTGAGCCGGCGCCTGCTGGCACTGACCTTCACCGAACTCGGCGACGCAGTCTTCGCGGGAGGCGTATTTAGGGGCTGTACGTTCCGCTTCTTTAAGCGCGTTATTGTAGGCAGTGGTGCACTCTGCGGCTTTGCTCGGGTTGGCGGCAGAGCAGTCATCGGCGTTTTGATAAAGAGAAACCGTTTCATCGCTTTGTTCACAACCGGCGAGCATAAACACGGCCGTAACGGCAAGCGCAACGGGAGTTAAATGGCGCGCGCTCCAGCTTTTGCGAAAGGAGGCGTGATTAATATTTTTTGTCCGTTTCATGATTGTCTTCCTGGACCCAGTGGTATGCGTTTTGTTAACGCTCAGGATAGAGGATGAGTGGTGGAAAATGAAGCGAATAGGGGCGGAAAGCGGGAGATCTTTACGTTGCCTTACGTTTAACGCTTCGCTTACCCGTGTGGGTAAGCGAAGCGCGGACGACGCAAGCGGACTACTGGCGGAACGGGTTGCTGCCGCTGGTGCTGCGTGCTGATGCTGGTTTTGCCGCGGCGGTGTTGCTGTAGCCGTCGGCGCTGGCATCCTGCTGAGGATTTTCCGGCGCGACGCTATCCGGTGAAGTCGGAATAGACTTGCCCAGCGTATTGTTCAGCGCAACCAGATCCTGCTCGTTCAGCGTACCGAGTGCGGATTTGATGTTCAGCTCGTTAATCAGGTAGTTATAACGCGCGTTGGACAGTTGCTGTTTTGCGTTATACAGCGTAGTGGTCGCGTCCAGGACATCGACGATGGTACGCGTACCTACCGAATAACCCGCTTCCATAGCATCCAGGGAACTTTGCGCGGAAACCACGGCCTGTTTGTAGGCATTAATGCTGCTGATAGACGCGTTCACGTTGTTAAAGGATGAACGAACGGTCTGCACCACGCTGCGGTGGGCGCTTTCCAGCTGTTCGCTGGCGCCGACAAAGTTGTACTGCGCCTGTTTAACCTGAGAGTTTACCATTCCGCCCTGATACAACGGCAGGGAGAAGCTAAGGCCGATTTTGTTTTGACCGGCATCGTTATCTCGGTATTGCGCATTATCACGGGTTTTTGAGCCGTCGTAGCTGGTGTTTGACACGCCGCTTGAGGCGGACAAGCTTAACGTCGGCAGATGACCATCCTGCGCCTGGCGAATCTGCTCACGCGCCAGATCCTGGCTCAGACGCGCCTGCAGCAGCGACAGGTTACGGCTTTCCGCTTCTTTCAGCAGCGCGTTAACGGCTGACGGTTTGTTGGTTTTAAAACCATCCACGTTGAGCGACGCCAGTTCTGGATAGTAGTTGCCGGTCACCTGGCGCAGTTCTTCAACGGCGTTATCGAGATCGTTGCGCGCGGTGACTTCATTCGCCAGCACAGCATCGTACTGCGAGCGGGCGTTTTGTACGTCAGTGATGGCAACCAGGCCAACGTTAAAGCGCTGGGTGGTCTGATCTAACTGACGATAAATCGCCTGTTTCTGCGCTTCGGTATAGGAGAGCGTGTCGATCGCGGCCAGCACTTTAAAATAGGCGGTTGCGGTGTTCAGAATCAGCGATTGCTGATCCGTCTGGTAGGTGACGTCCTGAATACCCGCTTGTTTTTCCTGCAGCGTCAGCGCTCGCCATTTTGACATATCGAACAGGACCTGCGTGAGCTGCAGCGAGCCGCTGGTGACGTTGGAGTTAACGCCGTTGCTGTCGCGAAATCCGTTGGTATAGGAATAATCCGCACCCAGACCGAGCTGCGGCAGTAATGGGCTACGCGCTTCGTTGATCTTCTCGAATGCGGCATCACGATCGGCTGCTGATTTACGCAGATCAGGGTTACTGATACGCGCCTGCTGATAAACCTGCAGCAGGTTTTCTGCCTGGCTCATGGCGCTGAAGCCAGTCAGGCCCAGGCCGATAAGGATGGGAAAGAGTTTCTTCATTTGCATTCCTTGTTGTGAAGCATTTAGCGCTACTCAAATTCTAAAAATAATCGCTGATTGTATAGAGTCTGTTACCGTAAAAAGTTGGCGTTATGTGCCATGGGGCGGTAATTTGCACCAATCTAACATACGCGCCATAAAACGGTAGCCACACCGTCTATAAATTCATAACTTCATATTCTACAGGATATCGAAATGAGTAATGTCAATCAGCAGGAGATTACCTTCTCTAAAAACGATGTAGAAATTATTGCACGCGAAACGCTCTATCGTGGTTTTTTTTCGCTCGATTTATATCGTTTCCGCCACCGCCTGTTTAACGGTGAGATGAGCGGCGAGGTGACCCGCGAAATTTTTGAGCGCGGTCACGCAGCAGTCTTGCTACCCTTTGACCCGGTGCGTGATGAAGTGGTGCTCGTCGAGCAGATCCGTATTGCGGCGTATGATACCAGTGAGAGCCCGTGGCTGCTCGAAATGGTCGCCGGCATGATTGAAGAAGGCGAGTCGCCTGAAGATGTCGCCCGCCGTGAGGCGGTAGAAGAAGCCGGGCTTAATGTCGGCCGTATTAAGCCGGTCCTGAGTTACCTGGCCAGCCCCGGCGGCACCAGCGAAAGGCTGTCTATTATGGTGGGTGAAGTCGATGCAACGACGGCAAAGGGGATTCACGGACTGGCCGATGAAAATGAGGATATTCGTGTCCATGTGGTAAGCCGGGAACAGGCTTATCGGTGGGTAGAAGAGGGGAAAATCGACAACGCAGCCTCTGTCATTGCGCTGCAATGGCTGCAACTGCATTATCACAATTTACGAAACGAGTGGACAAAATGAAGCGTTATACACCTGACTTCCCTGAAATGATGCGCCTGTGTGAAACCAATTTTGCTCAGCTGCGCCGCCTGTTGCCGCGAACGGATGCAGCGGGAGAAAAGGTGAGTTACCAGGTGGGCAATGCGCAATACCGATTAACGATCGTCGAATCGACCCGCTACACTACCTTAGTGGCGATTGAACAGACTCTGCCAGCGGTGAGCTACTGGAGTCTGCCGTCAATGACGGTACGGCTCTATCACGATGCAATGGTCGCTGAAGTGTGTTCAAGCCAGCAGATCTTTCGCTTCAAAGCGCGGTATGATTATCCTAATAAAAAGTTGCATCAACGCGACGAAAAGCATCAAATTAATCAGTTTCTGGCCGATTGGCTGCGATACTGTTTAGCACATGGAGCGATGGCGATTCCGGTTTGTTAGCGTCGTGAAACCTAAGGACACCATTTGGAAAGCCTGTTAAACCTACCTTTGGCTGGTGAGGCCAGAGTCAGGATATTACAAATTACTGATACTCACCTGTTTGCTGAAAAACACGAAACGCTGTTAGGTATCAATACCTGGGAAAGCTATCAGGCTGTGCTGGATGCTATCCACGCCTCTCAGCGAGAATGCGACCTGATTGTTGCCACAGGCGATCTGGCGCAAGATCACTCCGCCGCGGCCTATCAGCATTTTGCTGAAGGCATCGCGAGTTTTGCTGCACCCTGCGTCTGGCTACCGGGCAATCATGATTTTCAACCGGCGATGTACAGCACGCTGCAGGAATCAGGTATTTCCCCCGCTAAACGCGTATTGCTGGGCGACCACTGGCAAATATTGCTGATGGACAGCCAGGTGTTCGGTGTGCCGCACGGCGAGCTGAGCGATTTCCAGCTGGAGTGGCTTGAGCAGAAGCTGACGGAGGTTCCTGAGCGTTACACGCTGCTGCTGTTACACCATCATCCTCTGCCGTCAGGCTGTAGCTGGCTGGATCAGCATAGCCTGCGCAATGCCGGGGCGCTTGATTGCGCGCTGGCTGCTTTTCCTCGCGTTAAGCATCTGCTGTGCGGTCATATTCACCAGGAGCTGGACCTTGACTGGAACGGGCGGCGAATGATGGCCACGCCATCCACCTGCGTGCAGTTTAAGCCGCACTGCGCTAACTTCACGCTCGATACCGTCTCCCCAGGCTGGCGCTGGCTGGAACTGCATCCTGACGGCACCTTGACCACTGAAGTTTGCCGCCTTGAAGGCGTGAAATTTCACCCGGATATCGCTTCAGAAGGATACTGATGTCTACGCTTCTCTACCTGCATGGTTTTAACAGCTCACCGCGGTCGGCAAAAGCGACTGCGCTGAAAGAGTGGCTGGCGCGGACTTATCCCCACATCTCTATGGTGATACCGGAGCTCCCGGTTTATCCCGCGCAAGCGGCAGAATATCTGGAGGCCCTCGTGCTGGAACACGGCGGCGAACCGCTGGGCGTTGTCGGCTCCTCGCTGGGGGGATATTATGCGACCTGGCTATCGCAGTGTTTTATGCTGCCCGCGGTGGTAGTGAACCCTGCGGTGCGCCCGTTCGAGCTGCTGAACAATTTCCTGGGCCCCAATGAGAATCCATACACGGGGCAGCAATATGTGCTAGAGTCACGCCATATTTACGATCTCAAAGTCATGCAAATTGACCCGCTGGAAGCGCCGGATTTAATCTGGTTATTACAGCAAACGGGCGATGAAGTGCTTGATTACCGCCAGGCCGTTGATTATTTCGCCTCCTGCCGACAAACGGTAGAGGAGGGCGGTAATCACGCATTTGTTGGCTTTGAAGATCATTTCACTCAGATTATCGATTTTCTGGGCCTGCGCTAAGCGGTTCGGAACGACCTACGAATACACACCATGACGCAATCTTCATATAACGCTGATGCCATTGAGGTACTCACCGGGCTAGAGCCGGTTCGCCGCCGTCCGGGAATGTACACGGATACCACACGACCAAACCATCTTGGTCAGGAAGTTATTGATAACAGCGTGGATGAGGCTCTGGCCGGTCACGCGAAACGCGTGGAGGTCATTCTCCATGCCGATCAGTCGCTGGAAGTTATCGACGATGGACGCGGAATGCCGGTGGATATCCACCCTGAAGAGGGGGTTCCGGCAGTTGAACTGATTCTTTGCCGCCTGCACGCGGGAGGGAAGTTCTCCAATAAGAACTACCAGTTCTCCGGCGGCCTGCACGGCGTCGGGATTTCAGTGGTCAACGCCTTATCGAAACGCGTTGAAGTGAATGTGCGCCGCGACGGTCAGGTCTATAGCATCGCCTTTGAAAACGGCGACAAAGTGGAAGATCTCCACGTGACCGGCACCTGCGGTAAGCGCAATACCGGGACCAGCGTTCATTTCTGGCCGGATGAAAGCTTTTTTGATAGCCCACGTTTTTCCGTCTCGCGCCTTTCGCATTTGTTAAAAGCCAAGGCCGTTCTTTGCCCGGGCGTAGAGATTGTTTTCCGCGATTTGGTCAACGACAGCGAGCAGCGCTGGTGCTACGCCGATGGCCTGACCGACTATCTTAGCGAAGCGGTTAACGGCCTGCCTCTGCTGCCGGAAAAACCGTTCGTCGGCACCTTCTCTGGCGATACCGAAGCGGTCGACTGGGCGCTGCTGTGGCTGCCGGAAGGCGGCGAGCTGCTGACCGAAAGCTACGTCAACCTGATTCCTACCATGCAGGGCGGAACCCACGTTAACGGCCTGCGCCAGGGCTTACTGGACGCCATGCGCGAGTTTTGCGAATACCGGAACATCCTGCCGCGCGGCGTGAAGCTGTCGGCGGAAGATATCTGGGAGCGCTGCGCCTACGTACTCTCCGTGAAGATGCAGGATCCGCAGTTTGCCGGGCAAACCAAAGAGCGCCTCTCTTCACGCCAGTGCGCCGCGTTTGTTTCCGGAGTCGTCAAAGATGCCTTCAGCCTGTGGCTAAACCAGAACGTCCAGTCGGCAGAGCTGCTGGCGGAAATGGCGATCTCCAGCGCCCAGCGTCGCCTGCGCGCGGCGAAAAAAGTGGTGCGCAAAAAGCTAACCAGCGGTCCGGCGCTGCCCGGCAAGCTGGCGGACTGCACCGCCCAGGATTTGAACCGAACCGAACTGTTCCTTGTGGAAGGGGATTCGGCGGGCGGTTCTGCCAAGCAGGCGCGCGATCGCGAATATCAGGCGATCATGCCGCTGAAAGGTAAAATCCTTAACACCTGGGAAGTCTCTTCCGATGAAGTACTGGCTTCACAGGAAGTGCATGACATTTCTGTCGCCATCGGTATCGACCCGGATAGCGACGACCTGAGCCAGCTGCGCTACGGCAAGATTTGTATTCTGGCGGATGCCGACTCCGACGGTCTGCATATCGCAACCCTGCTGTGCGCGCTGTTCGTCAGACACTTCCGTAATCTGGTTAAACACGGCCATGTTTACGTGGCGCTGCCGCCGCTATACCGTATCGACCTCGGTAAAGAGGTGTATTATGCGCTGACGGAAGAAGAGAAAACCGGCGTGCTGGAACAGCTTAAGCGGAAGAAGGGTAAGCCAAACGTACAGCGCTTTAAAGGGCTGGGCGAGATGAACCCGATGCAGCTGCGTGAGACGACGCTGGATCCGAATACCCGCCGTCTGGTGCAGCTGATTATCAACGATGAGGACGAACAGCAGACGACTGCCATGATGGACATGCTGTTAGCGAAGAAGCGTTCTGAAGATCGGCGTAACTGGCTACAAGAGAAGGGCGATCTGGCTGAGCTGGACGGGTAATAAAAAAATCGGCCAGGGAACTGGCCGATTTATTTTGTGCGCTTAAATACCGGATTCCAGAATACGGATATTCATCTCCAGCACGTCGCCTTTAACGGCTTCACCGTAGGCTTTCATGTGCGGAGTCTGCAGGTGCGCTTCAAGATGCGCGACGCTTTCCCACTGCTCGACCATGACGATGGAGTCCGGCGAGGTGGTCTGAAAACTGACGCCAGCGGCGTGATCCACCAGCGGCGCATAGCCGTGACAGCCCTCTTCCTGGAGAACGGTCGGGGTAATTTTTGCGAACTGATCCAGCACCGCCTGACGATGGTGTTGCCCCGGACGAGTGCGAATTTCAGCAATCACTGTCAACATGGTTAACTCAACTCCTTCTGTGTATTCTCATCATACTTCAAGCAGCCGCCAGAGTAGCCGCGCTTGTCGTCTTTTCATAACTCAGTACAGTTAACCAAAAATTTCCGCCAGATGCTTGCGATATTCTGCCGTATAACGCGGAACATCGGGCATTTTGATCACATCGTTGGCGATGAAGGTCGGCAGGGCGCTCATCCCAAGGAACTGGTTAGCCTTATGGAACGGCAGGTAAACGCCGTCGACGCCGACGCCGTGGAAAAACTGATCTTTCTCGGTGAAGGCTTCCATCGGCGCATTCCAGGTCAGGGACAGCATATATTTTTTGCCCTGAATCAGGCCGCCGGAACCATATTTCTTACTGGCATCGGAGCGGGTGCGGCCATCGCTGGCGTACAGCGCTCCGTGACCTTCGGTAAAGACATCGTCGATGTACTTTTTCACCGTCCAGGGCGCGCCCATCCACCAGCCCGGCATCTGCCAGATAACCACGTCAGCCCAGAGAAAATTCTGCACCTCTTCTTTTACATCGTATTCGCTCTCGGCGCGGACGACCTTAACATCATGCCCGGCGTCGCGCAGATAACCATCCGCGACCTCGGTCAGGGTGTCGTTCAGCTGGCCGTTAGAGTGGGCGAATTTTTTCGCACCGTTGATAATCAGAATGTTGCTCATTTTTTATCCTCAACCTTTCAATTTTGTGAGTCATGTTACCCCGTCGGGCAGAGCGGTAAAATGAGCAAAATGTGCAAAGTCTTTTGCTTTTTTAGCAATAATAGCGCTACCAGCGAATGCGCGCTTCGAATCCGCCGTCCCGGGCGTTGCCGAAACTGGCCGTCATTCCGTGCAGCGCGGCGATACGTTTGACGATGGATAACCCAAGACCGCTGCCGGGTTGTTCCTGTCCCGGCGGGCGATAAAAGCGCTCGCCGATACGCGCCAGGGCTTCGGCGCTAATACCCGGGCCGTTATCGCGCACGCGAAATTCACCAGCTTCAAGCGTGATATCGACCTGACTTCCGGCGGCGCTATAGCGTACGGCGTTATCTAAAAGATTGCGCACCAGCAGGCTTAACAGCAGCGGCTGGCCGGTGCGTGCGACGTTATCCGCATTCAGATGCAGACGCAGCTCAACGCCAGCCTGCTGAGCGGGGTGGTACATCTCCATCACCGCCGACTGCAGCAGGTCGTCCAGGGCGACGCGCTGGATATCGTCCAGCTGCGCCAGCGAATCCAGGCGCGACAAAGTCAGAAGCTGATCGACCAGGCGGGTTGCGCGATCGATACCCTGGTGAAGCTGCGCCAGCGCTTTATCCAGCCCCTGCGGATCGTCCTTCGAAAGCTGGGCTACTTCAGTTTGCACCTTCAGCGCCGCCAGCGGACTGCGCAGTTCGTGGGCCGCATCGGATGTGAAGCGACGCTCGCGGATCATGGCATCATGCGTGCGGATAAACAGCTGATTTAGCGCGTCGACCAGCGGGCGAACTTCATTGGGCACGTTTTTATTATTCAGCGTTTCGGCGGAATCCGGCGCCCGGGCGCGCAGCGTGTTGGCCAGCTTTTTCAGCGGCGCCAGTTCCCGGCTTAACAGCACGATGAGTAGCAAAAACATAAGCGGCAGCGCAATCAGCCAGGGCGTGAGCTGGCTGGTGACGATATCCAGCGCCATCTCGCGACGGTAATCCCACTCCTGGCCGACAACGATACGATGGCGGCCGTCGCGGGTGGTGAGCCACAGAAAACGCCACTCGTCGTCATCGCCGCGCAGATAGCCGTCGCTGAATCCCTCCCGATTGCGGCCCCACGGGATATCCTGGCCATTCTCGCCATCGTTAAGCACCATCTTGCCATCGGTGGTAAAGATAGCGAAAGCCAGCGCGTCGTCGTCGAGATGACCGTGCTTGACCTTCTTCTTCTCTCGCACCTGCGAAGAGAGAGTGTGAAGCTCGTCAAAATTCATTGCGCTAAGGCGGCGGGCGAATAGCAGCTGCTGGGTATCGAAGAGCTTATCCAGCTTATCGGTCGTTTGTTGCCAGGCCACAAAGCTGGCGATGCCCCATGCGGCGCTGGTCAGCAGCAGGAAAAGGAGCGTCAGGCGAACGCGCAGGCTCAGTTTGCCCAGTCGTTTCATGCGTCCCCCAGGGTGTAGCCGATACCGTGAACGGTGCGAATGAAACCGCTGCCGAGTTTACGGCGTAGATGGTGGACGTGCACCTCTATCGCATTGCTGGAAACGTCGTCATCCCAGCTGTAGAGTTTTTCTTCGATCAGCTTACGCGGCAGCACGCGTCCGGCGTTACGCATCATCAGCTCCAGCAGAGCAAACTCCTTTGGCTTGAGCGCCAGGCTTTCGCCGTGCAGGGTGGCCGTGAGCCGGCCCGGGTCGAGAACCACGCTGCCGTGCCGCAGCTCGCTGCTGCTCTGGCCGTGGGCGCGGCGCATCAGCGCTTCCAGACGGGCGGCGACTTCAATCAGCGCAAAGGGTTTGCATAGATAGTCATCGGCGCCGAGCCGAAGCCCTTCAACCCGCTGGCTGAGCGCGTCGCGGGCGGTAAGGATCAGTACCGGTTCATGGCGGCCTTTGTCGCGCCATTCGCGCAGGATATCCAGCCCATCAATGCCGGGAAGGGTCAGGTCCAGAATAATGGCGTCATAGGGGGCGTTGTACAATGCGGCTTTTCCTTCCTCACCGCGGGTAAACCAGTCGACGCTGAATCCCATTTTTGTCAGCCCTGCCTTGAGGCCGTCACCGATCAGTTTATCGTCTTCCACCAATAAAATACGCATTCTCCTGCTCCTGTATCCCTCGGCTATTCCAGCAGTAAAGCGCGTTGCGGCGCGCCCTGTACAGGAATAAAATTTATTTTTTCCGCTTAAGAAGTTGTTAAGTTTTGCCCGGTGTAATAGTGACGATATAAACACAAAGGGAGAACACATCATGAAGAAAATCGCCGCAATGACCGCCATCATCGCTTTAGTTTCCATGCCGGTACTGGCTGCTGAACAGGGCGGATTTTCCGGCCCTGGCTCCACGCAAACCAGCCAGACAACCTCGCAAAATGGCGGGTTTATTGGCCCGAACGGGAGCGTAACGACGGTTGCGAATGCGAAAAGCCTGCGTGACGATACCTGGGTGACCCTGCGCGGTAAAATCGTGGAGCGTATTTCCGATGATCTGTATAAATTCCAGGACAGCTCCGGCACCGTCAACGTCGATATCGATCACAAGCGCTGGAACGGCGTGACCGTTACCCCGCAGGATACGGTAGAGATCCAGGGCGAAGTCGATAAAGACTGGAACTCAGTGGAGATCGATGTAAAGCAGATTCGTAAAATCACCCCCTAATTTGCGAATCGCCTTCAGCCATAACTGAAGGATGCTCACGGAATTCCTCAACCGGCCTAACGCCCTGTGACTCAGGGCGTCAGATAGGGTATTATCGCCGGTAGTTTTGCCGTCCGAACGGCCGGTACGCAGATTGAGGATTCACGATTAATGAGCGATATGGCAGAGCGCCTTGCGCTGCATGAATTTACGGAAAACGCCTACCTTAACTACTCCATGTACGTCATCATGGACAGGGCGCTGCCGTTTATTGGCGATGGCCTGAAGCCGGTCCAGCGTCGCATCGTCTATGCGATGTCTGAACTGGGTCTGAACGCCAGCGCGAAGTTCAAAAAGTCCGCCCGCACCGTCGGCGACGTGCTGGGTAAATACCATCCCCACGGCGACAGCGCGTGCTATGAAGCCATGGTGCTGATGGCTCAGCCCTTCTCCTACCGCTATCCGCTGGTTGACGGTCAGGGAAACTGGGGGGCGCCGGACGATCCTAAATCCTTCGCCGCAATGCGTTATACCGAATCCCGTTTGTCGAAGTATGCTGAACTGCTGCTGAGCGAACTGGGGCAAGGCACCGTTGACTGGGTACCAAACTTCGACGGCACTTTGCAGGAGCCGAAGATGCTGCCTGCGCGCCTGCCCAATATTCTGCTAAACGGTACTACCGGCATTGCCGTTGGGATGGCGACGGACATTCCGCCGCACAACCTGCGTGAAGTGGCCCGGGCGGCCATTACCCTGATTGAAAAGCCGCAAACTTCGCTGGATGACCTGCTGGATATCGTGCAGGGGCCGGATTACCCGACCGAAGCGGAAATCATTACCCCCCGTGCCGAAATCCGCAAAATCTACCAGAATGGCCGCGGTTCGGTGCGGATGCGCGCGGTATGGGCCAAAGAAGACGGCGCGGTGGTGATTAGCGCGCTGCCGCATCAGGTTTCCGGCGCCCGCGTGCTTGAGCAGATCGCCGCCCAGATGCGCAACAAAAAGCTGCCGATGGTGGATGATCTGCGCGACGAGTCGGATCACGAAAACCCGACTCGCCTGGTGATCGTCCCGCGCTCTAACCGCGTCGATATGGAGCAGGTGATGAACCACCTGTTCGCGACGACCGATCTGGAAAAGAGCTATCGTATCAACCTGAATATGATCGGGCTCGATAACCGTCCAGCGGTTAAAAACCTGCTGGAAATCCTCTCGGAATGGCTGACCTTCCGTCGCGATACCGTGCGCCGTCGTCTCAGCTACCGTCTGGAAAAGGTCCTCAAGCGCCTGCATATTCTTGAAGGTTTGCTGGTGGCGTTCCTGAATATCGATGAAGTTATCGAGATCATTCGTCACGAAGATGAGCCGAAACCGGCGCTGATGTCACGCTTCGGCCTCAGCGAGACCCAGGCGGAAGCGATTCTGGAGTTAAAACTGCGCCATCTCGCCAAACTGGAAGAGATGAAGATTCGCGGCGAGCAGAACGAGCTGGAAAAAGAGCGCGACAACCTGCAGGCCATCCTGGCCTCTGAACGCAAGATGAATAACCTGCTGAAGAAAGAGCTGCAGGCCGACGCCGACGCCTTTGGCGACGATCGCCGTTCGCCGCTGCGCGAGCGCGAAGAAGCCAAGGCGATGAGCGAGCACGATATGCTGCCGTCTGAGCCGGTGACTATCGTTCTGTCGCAGAGCGGCTGGGTACGCAGCGCCAAAGGTCACGATATTGACGCGCCGGGGCTGAACTATAAAGCGGGCGACAGTTTTAAATCGGCCGTGAAAGGGAAGAGCAATCAGCCGGTGGTCTTTATTGACACTACCGGGCGCAGCTACGCGATTGACCCGATTACCCTGCCGTCCGCGCGCGGTCAGGGCGAGCCGCTCACCGGTAAGCTGACGCTGCCTCCGGGGGCGACGGTTGAACATATGCTGATGGAAGCCGATGATCAAAAACTGCTGCTGGCTTCCGACGCAGGCTACGGATTTATCTGTACTTTCAACGATCTGGTGGCGCGCAACCGTGCCGGTAAGACGCTGATTAGCCTTCCGGATAACGCGCACGTGATGCCGCCGCTGGTAATAGAAGACGAATCGGACATGCTGCTGGCCATTACCGCTGCCGGCCGCATGCTGATGTTCCCGGTCAGTGACTTGCCGCAGCTGTCTAAAGGTAAGGGCAACAAGATTATTAATATTCCGTCGGCGGAAGCGGCTGCGGGCCAGGATGGCCTGGCGCATCTGTTTGTCCTGCCGCCGCAAAGTACGCTGACTATTCATGTCGGTAAGCGGAAAATTAAACTCCGTCCGGAAGAGCTGCAAAAAGTGACCGGCGAGCGCGGCCGCCGCGGCTCTCTGATGCGCGGATTGCAGAAAATCGATCGGATAGAGATTGATTCTCCGCGTCGCGCCTCTGCGGGCGGTAGCGAAGAGTAAGATGCACCTCCCTCGCTGTGAGGCGGGGGAGGTGAATATTTACCGCAAAAACGTTGTTTATTCAGGCATTGCGATTAACAATGTGCTCCCAGGGAACCTGTGCCCGGCCTGAATTGCGCTATGGCGTCAATCATTTGCTAAACAGCGAGTATAATTCTAAGCGGTTTGGGTTTTAGAGGTAGCTATGCTATTTATTTTTCGACTAATTATCGTTGTCATTTACTGTATTCTGGTGTGCATCTCCGGCTGTATCTATTGTCTGTTCAGTCCGCGTAATCCTAAGCACGTCGCCACCTTCGGTCACCTTTTTGGCAAGCTGTCGCCGGTCTTCGGTCTGAAGGTTGAACTCCGCAAGCCTGCCGATGCCGAAAGCTACGGTAACGCTATCTATATCGCTAACCACCAGAATAACTATGATATGGTGACGGCATCGAATATCGTACAGCCGCCGACCGTTACGGTAGGTAAAAAAAGCCTGGCGTGGATCCCTTTTTTCGGCCAGCTCTATTGGTTGACGGGGAATCTACTGATTGACCGCAATAACCGGACAAAAGCGCACGGCACCATTGCAGAAGTCGTGAACGCATTTAAAAAGCGCAAAATCTCTTTTTGGATGTTTCCGGAAGGGACTCGCAGCCGCGGTCGCGGTTTGCTGCCTTTTAAAACCGGTGCCTTTCATGCGGCTATCGCGGCGGGCGTACCCATTATTCCGGTATGCGTGTCTAATACTTCGAATAAAATTAAGCTCAATCGCCTGAATAACGGTCTGGTGATTGTCGAAATGCTGCCGCCGGTCGACACCAGCCAGTACGGGAAAGAGGGCGTCCGCGCGCTGGCGACGCACTGTCGCGAGCTGATGTCCGCGAAAATTGCCGAGCTGGATAAAGAAGTTGCCGAACGCGAAGCGGCCGGCAAGAAATAACACCGGAAACGCCGCAAACGGCGCGCGTATTGCTGGCGGGAAAAGAATTCCCTTATTCAATAGTCAGTGTCTCATGGAGTTAATATGTCACTCAGTCGGCGTCAGTTCATTAAGGCTACAGGCGTAGCGCTGTGCGCAGGCGCCGCGCCGCTGAAGGCACAGGCTGCTGGTCAGCAGCCCGCGCTGCCGATTCCTCCTTTGCTTGAGTCCCGCCGCGGGCAGCCGCTATTTTTGACGCTACAGCGTGCGCACTGGTCGTTTACGCCGGGCACCCGCGCATCGGTGTGGGGGATTAACGGCCGCTACATGGGGCCAACCATCCGCGTCTGGAACGGCGACGATGTGAAGCTGATCTACAGCAACCGCCTGACGGAAAACGTCGCGATGACGATACGCGGTCTGCAGGTTCCCGGTCCGCTGATTGGCGGTGCGGCGCGTATGATGTCCGCCAACGCCGACTGGGCTCCGGTGCTGCCGATCCGCCAAAGCGCGGCGACGCTGTGGTATCAGGCCAACACGCCAAACCATATGGCGAAACAGGTTTATAACGGTCTTGCCGGGATGTGGCTGGTAGAAGATGAGGTTAGCAAGAATTTGCCGATCCCTAACCACTACGGTGTGGATGATTTCCCGGTGATTATTCAGGACAAGCGCCTGGATAACTTCGGTACGCCTGAATATAGCGAACCCGGCAGCGGCGGCTTCGTTGGCGATACGCTGCTGGTGAACGGCGTGCAGGGGCCTTTTGTTGAAGTGTCGCGCGGCTGGGTGCGCCTGCGTCTGCTGAATGCGTCTAACTCCCGGCGCTACCAGCTGCAGATGAGCGATGGTCGGTTGCTGCACGTCATCTCCGGTGACCAGGGGCTGCTTCCGGCGCCGGTTTCGCTGAAGCAGCTGTCGTTGGCTCCGGGCGAACGGCGCGAAATCCTGGTCGACATGACCAACGGCGATGAGGTGTCGATAACCTGCGGGGAAGCGGCGAGTATCGTCGATCGTATTCGCGGTTTCTTCGAACCATCGAGCATCCTGATTTCAACGCTGATTCTGACTTTGCGCCCGACGGGCCTGCTGCCGCTGGTGACCGATAGCCTGCCTGTGCGCTTGCTGCCTACGGAAATGCTGGCCGGCGCGCCGATCCGCAGCCGCGATATTACGCTTGGCGACGATCCGGGAATCAACGGCCAGCTGTGGGATCCGCAGCGTATTGATATTACGGCGCAGCAGGGAACCTGGGAGCGCTGGACGGTGCGCGCCGACCGGCCGCAGTCGTTCCATATTGAAGGCGTCATGTTCCAGGTGCGTAATGTGAACGGTTCTGCGCCGTTCCCGGAAGACCGCGGCTGGAAGGATACCGTCTGGATCGACGGGCAGGTTGAGCTGTTGGTCTATTACAACCAGCCCTCCTGGCCGCACTTTCCGTTCCAGTACTTAAGCCAGACGCTGGAGCTTGCCGACCGCGGCTCCATTGGCCAGATTCTGGTGAATCCGGCGCCGTAATTTATTTTGTCCCGGCCTGCTGCTGGCCGGGATTGGAAAAACCTCCTTCATTTCTCCCATCGTTCCGGCTTATAATCGCCGCCCTTTTTGATTATTTTTTTATCATTTTCCCCGGAAGCAATATGAGCGCAATATCCCTGATCCAACCGGATCGTGACCTTTTCTCCTGGCCGCAGTACTGGGCCGCCTGTTTTGGCCCCGCGCCTTTTCTGCCAATGTCGCGAGAAGAGATGGATCAACTTGGCTGGGATAGCTGCGACATCATCCTGGTGACCGGCGATGCTTATGTCGATCACCCGAGCTTCGGGATGGCGATTTGCGGACGCATGCTGGAATCCCAGGGATTCCGCGTGGGGATTATTTCCCAGCCGGACTGGAACAACAAAGATGACTTTATGCGTCTGGGTAAACCGAACCTGTTCTTCGGCGTGACCGCCGGTAACATGGACTCGATGATCAACCGCTACACTGCCGACCGTAAGCTGCGCCATGACGATGCCTACACGGCGGGTAACGTGGCCGGTAAACGCCCGGATCGCGCTACGCTGGTCTACACTCAGCGCTGCAAAGAGGCGTGGAAAGATGTCCCGGTGATCCTCGGGGGCATCGAAGCCAGCCTGCGCCGTACCGCGCACTATGACTACTGGTCCGATACCGTGCGCCGTTCGGTGCTGGTGGACTCTAAGGCCGATATGCTGATGTTCGGCAACGGCGAGCGTCCGCTGGTGGAAGTGGCGCACCGTCTGGCCGCCGGCGAGCCTATCGGGCAAATTCGCGATGTACGCAACACCGCCATCATGGTGAAGGAAGCGCTGCCTGGCTGGAGCGGGGTGGACTCCACGCGTCTGGACACGCCGGGGAAAATCGACCCGATCCCGCATCCGTATGGTGAAGATCTACCGTGCGCGGATAACAAAACCGTCGCGCCGCCAAAACAGGAAGCGAAGCGCGTTACCGTCCAGCCGCCGCGTCCGAAACCGTGGGAGAAGACCTACGTTCTGCTGCCCTCGTTTGAGAAAGTAAAAGGCGATAAAGTTCTCTACGCGCATGCCTCGCGCATTCTGCACCATGAAACTAACCCCGGCTGCGCCCGGGCGCTGATGCAGAAGCACGGCGAGCGCTATATCTGGATTAACCCGCCCGCCATTCCGCTCTCAACCGAAGAGATGGATAGCGTGTTTGCGCTGCCCTATAAGCGCGTTCCGCATCCTTCTTACGGCGATGCCCGCATTCCGGCCTATGAGATGATTCGCTTCTCCATTAACATCATGCGCGGCTGTTTTGGCGGCTGTTCGTTCTGCTCGATTACCGAGCATGAAGGTCGGATCATTCAGAGCCGTTCAGAAGATTCGATCATCAATGAAATCGAAGCGATTCGCGATACGGTGCCCGGCTTTACCGGTATTATTTCCGATCTTGGCGGCCCGACGGCCAACATGTATATGCTGCGCTGCAAGTCGCCGCGCGCCGAGCAGACCTGCCGCCGCCTGTCATGCGTTTATCCGGATATCTGCCCGCATATGGACACCAACCATGAGCCGACGATTAACCTTTACCGTCGCGCCCGCGATCTTAAAGGCATCAAAAAGATCCTCATCGCATCCGGCGTTCGTTACGACATTGCGGTTGAAGATCCGCGCTACATCAAAGAGCTGGCCACCCACCACGTCGGCGGTTATCTGAAGATTGCTCCTGAACATACCGAAGAGGGGCCACTGTCGAAGATGATGAAGCCGGGTATGGGCAGCTACGATCGCTTTAAGCAGTTGTTCGATACTTATTCGAAGCAGGCGGGTAAAGAGCAGTATCTGATTCCATACTTTATTTCCGCCCACCCGGGGACGCGAGATGAAGATATGGTGAATCTCGCGCTGTGGCTGAAGCAGCATCGTTTCCGCCTGGATCAGGTGCAGAACTTCTATCCGTCGCCGCTGGCGAACTCGACCACCATGTATTACACCGGCAAGAACCCGCTGGGTAAGATTGGCTACAAGAGTGAGGATGTGGTGGTGCCGAAGGGCGACAAACAGCGCCGCCTGCACAAGGCGCTGCTGCGCTATCACGATCCGGCCAACTGGCCGCTGATCCGTCAGGCGCTGGAAACGATGGGTAAAAAGCACCTGATCGGCAGTCGTCGCGATTGCCTGGTACCGGCGCCGACGCTGGAAGAAATGCGCGAAGCGCGTCGCCAGAACCGCCATACCCGACCGGCGCTGACGAAGCACACGCCGATTGTGCACCAGCGTTCGAACGGCGGGGCGACGGCGAAGAAGCCCGTGAAACGCGGCAAGGTTGCCGGTCGTTAAGCCTGCAGTATTGCCCGGTGGTGCCTCGCTGACCGGGCCTTATCATCCCGGGCCCGGTCAGCCGCTTGCCAAACGGCAAAGCAAATTCTATGGCTATGCTTCTCTGATTCTGGCCGCCAGCGCTGCCAGCTTTTCATCATCCGCCCGCTCGTGATCGTGGGAGGAGAGATAGCCTTCATATTGCGCAAAAAACTTAGTCTGACGCGACTCGATCGGCCGCCATTGGGACATATCCCCGGTGCCGTGCATCGGACTGAGTTTGCTGTGGACATGGTCAACGCCATAGCCTTCAAAAAACATCCCCGTACGTCCCACGTCATCGAAGGATTTATCCAGAAGCTTTGCCACCTTCTGCGTCGCCAGCACCAGGTCGGCCAGCGCCTGCGGCGGCATATCAAACGCATAGCTGGGATAGTGCTTCTTCGGGATCACGACCGTAAAACCGTCGGTATTTGGATAAATGGAGAGAAAGGCGAGGTGGTGCTCATCTTCCCACACCTTGTGGCAGGGGGCTTTCCCCTCAACAATTTGACAGAAAATACAGCTCATCAGCACGCATCCATTTGATTGCAATAAGCCATAAATGTACGTGGTTTTAGCCGGACTGCAAAGCGATGCTCCGCCGGGATCCGACGGAGCAGGAAGGATTAGCCGCCGAACTGATCCGGGTCAGGCCCGAGGCGTTTGTTTTTGTCCAGCTTAGTGATTTCACTCAATTCATCTTTATCGAGACGGAAGTCCCAGACGTTAAAATTCTCGGCGATGCGCGACGGCGTCACGGATTTCGGGATCACCACCAGGCCGCTATCGAGGTGCCAGCGGATGACGATTTGCGCCGGCGTTTTGCCGTATTTGTCCGCCAGTTGGTGAATAATTTTCTGATCGAATACCCCTTCACCGCCCTGTGCCAGCGGGCTCCAGGACTCGGTCTGAATTTTATGCGTCGCATTCCAGGCATGCAGCTGACGCTGCTGCAGCAGAGGATGCAGTTCAATCTGGTTTATCACCGGGGCGACGCCGGTTTCATCAATGATTTTTTGCAGATGGTGGACCTGGAAATTACAGACGCCGATGCTTTTCGCCAGCTCTTGCTGCTGAAGCTCAATTAAGCTTTTCCAGGCATCAACGTAATGGTTCGTAGCCGGCACCGGCCAGTGAATGAGGTATAAGTCGACGTAGTCGAGTTTGAGTTTTTTAAGGCTTTCCTGCAGCGCTTCACGGGGCTGCTTTTGATCGTCATTCCACAGCTTCGTGGTGACGAACAGCTCATCGCGGGCGACGCCTGCGCTGCTCAGTGCATTGCCGACGCCGGTTTCATTCTGGTATACGGCGGCGGTGTCAAATGAGCGATAACCGACTTCCAGCGCCTTATGAATGGCGGAGACGACTTCCTCGTTGCCTGCTTTCCACACGCCGAGCCCCAGCTGCGGCATCAGGTTGCCGTCGTGTAGTTTTATAACGGTTGGATGTGTCATGCCTTCCTCCTGTTAATGAACTCAGCGGGACAGAATCCGCTGAGGGGTAGCATTAAGTCTGGACGAAATAGCTAAAAACGGTAGTTAAACTCCTCTCCTTTGCGCGAGTTTACGCGTCGGAGAGGGCGTTGATTAGCGTGCAGCCTCGTAAATACGGCGGCTGACGTCCAGAGTAATATCCTGATTTTCACCCAGTTGGGTCATACCGTGCTCCTCCAGTTTCGCCAGCAGCGCCGGGATGGAGCTACCATCCAGACCGTAGGCGGAAAGGCGAGTCGGGACGCCCATGCGTTCGAAGAAATCACGCGTTGCGGCGATGGCGGCATCAATACGCTCTTCTTCAGAACCTTCGGTGATGTTCCAGACGCGAGCGGCGTACTGCAGCAGTTTAGCGCGTTTAGCCTCGCGTTTTTCATTCCACAGCGCCGGCAGAACGATGGCCAGCGTCTGCGCGTGATCGAGCCCGTGCATGGCGGTCAGTTCGTGGCCCAGCATGTGCGTCGCCCAGTCCTGCGGTACGCCTGCGCCGATCAGGCCGTTCAGCGCCTGGGTGGCGGCCCACATAATATTGGCGCGAACGTCGTAGTTTTCCGGCTCTTTCAGCGCCTTCGGACCGTCTTCCACCAGGGTCAGGAGAATGCCTTCGGCGAAACGGTCCTGGATTTTACCGTCGACCGGATAGGTGACGTACTGCTCAACGGTATGGACGAATGCGTCAACGACGCCGTTAGCCACCTGGCGCGGCGGCAGGGTGTAGGTGTAAACCGGATCCAGAATAGCGAACACCGGCTGGACGTGGGTGGACATAAACGCGCGTTTGTCGCCGGTGGTTTTACGCGAGATCACCGCGCCTTTATTAGATTCGGAACCGGTCGCAGGCAGCGTCAGCACGGAGCCCATCGGGATAGCGCTGGCCACTTTGCTGCCGTAGGTTTCGAGAATTTCCCACGGATCGATACTGGCATCGTAGTGGGCCGCCGCGGCGATGAATTTAGTGCCGTCGAGAACGGAGCCGCCGCCCACCGCCAACAGGAAAGTGATCTTTTCATCACGCGCGATTTTCACCGCGTTCATCAGCGTTTCGTAGGACGGGTTTGGCTCGATGCCGCCAAATTCCCGAACGTCAATGCCGTTCAGCGCGCTGAGAACCTGATCAAGCACGCCGGTTTTCTTCACGCTACCGCCGCCGTAGGTGACAAGCACACGTGCATCCGCCGGGATTTGATCGCGCAGATTTTCAATCGCGCCTTTACCGAACAGAATGCGGGTTGGGGTATGTAGGTCGAAATTATTCATGGCTGGTGCCCTCAAATAGATAAAACCGCCAACAGAGACAATACCTCTGCCAGATGACGGACATTGTGTTCCCGCGGGCCGTTCCCCTCAATGCACATTCCTGCCGTTGTCTTGCCCATTTCTCTTTGTAGCTGGAGAAATTCGCCGGAAGTGCGCACAATGCGAAGGTATAAAAACGTTCGGAGAAGCACGATAAATGAACCGCGCTGAGATATGCCAGCTATTAACGCATAAGGTTAATCAGCTGAAAGATAAAGAAGAAATGCTTAATGGTCTGCTGCCGGATATCCGCCTGCTGTACGGCACTCAGCCGGGGACGCGTACGCCGGTCATGTACCAGCCGGGGATCGTTTTTCTCTTTTCCGGGCATAAAATTGGCTATATCAATGAGCGTACCTTCCGCTATGACACCAATGAGTATCTGCTGCTGACGGTTCCGCTGCCGTTTGAGTGCGAAACTTTTGCCACCCCGGAAGTACCGCTGGCGGGAATAAGGCTGAATGTCGATATTCTTCAACTGCAAGAACTGCTGATGGATATCGGGGAGGATGAGCAGTTTCAGCCGTCCATGGCGTCAAGCGGGATCAACTCTGCGGTGCTGTCCGAAGAGATTCTGTGCGCGGCGGAGCGGCTGCTGGATGTGATGGAACGCCCGCTTGACGCGCGCATTCTTGGCAAACAAATTATCCGCGAAATTCTCTATCACGTGCTGACCGGGCCGTGCGGGGGAGCGCTGCTGGCGCTGGTCAGCCGTCAAACCCACTTCAGCCTGATCAGCCGCGTGCTGAAGCGCATCGAAAGCCAGTACACTGAGAACCTCAGCGTCGATCAGCTGGCGGCTGAGGCCAATATGAGCGTCTCGGCGTTCCACCATAATTTTAAATCGGTTACCAGCACCTCCCCGCTACAGTATCTGAAGACTTATCGCCTGCATAAAGCGCGCATGCTGATGATCCACGACGGCATGAAAGCCAGCGCGGCGGCGATGCGGGTAGGGTATGAGAGCGCATCGCAGTTCAGCCGCGAGTTTAAGCGTTATTTCGGCATGACGCCGGGAGAGGATGCGGCACGCATCAGGACAATACAGGGGATGTAATAACGATCTCAGGGCGGCAAATCCTCGCCGCCCTGGCACCCTATCAGGCGTTGCAGTATTTCTTTTTAATCACCACGATAACCGTACCGAGCAGCCCGGCTATCAGCAGCGCGATAGGCAGAATCATCAGGCAGGTCATGACCTGATCTTCATGACGTTTTACGAAGGGAATCATACTCAGCGCATAGCCCAGACCGGTAACTACCCCAACCCACAGCAGCGCGCTCAGCCAGTTGAAAAACTGGAAACGGCGGTTCGGCAGCCCGGAAATGCCCGCCATGGTTGGCAGAAGGGTGCGAACAAACGCCAGGAAGCGTCCGGCCAGCAGCGCCAGCAGGCCGTGCTTGTCAAACATGCAGGTTGCCCGCTGATGGTATTTATGCGGCAGATGCCCAAGCCAGCGCTTAACCGTGGCGGTATTACCCAGCCAGCGCCCTTGAATATAGCTCAGCCAGCAGCCGAGGCTGGCTGCAGCGGTTAAGATAGCGACAGTCGGTACAAAGTCCATCACGCCTTTGGCGATGAGCGCGCCGGCGAGCAGCAGCAGGCTATCGCCCGGTAAAAACGAGGCGGGCAGCAGACCGTTTTCCAGAAACAGGGTTGCGAACATGACCAGATATACAACGCCCACAACGTGGGGGTTTGCCAACGCGGCAAAATCATGCTGCCACAGAGCGGCGACGATTTCTTGAATGACAACCATGGACTTTCCTAAGTGGTACCGTGTTTTTTATTTAGTGTACTCCTGAAGAGGCCCGAGCACCTTGATCCCGGGCGCAACTAAAGCGGCCGCTTTTCTTAAAAACGTCCGCTATTGTTGCCACTGACTGTCACTTTACACGATACGCGCGAAGCCCGCCGCTAAATCATCCAGCAGATCGGTAACATTTTCTAACCCGATATGTACCCGAATTAGCGTGCCGCTGAAGTCAACTTCAGCATCAGGACGGATTGCGGCAATGTGTTCCGGCTGATTGGCTAAAATCAGCGATTCAAAGCCGCCCCAGGAGTAGGCCATGCTGAACAAGCTGAAGTGGTCGAGGTAGGCGGACAGCTCGGCATCGCTCAGGCGTTTGTTCAGCACGAAAGAGAACAGACCGCTGCTACCGGTGAAGTCCCGCTTCCAGTACTCATGGCCTTTGCTGCCGGGTAGGGCGGGATGATTCACGCGCGCTACCTGTGGATGCTGTGCCAGCCATTCGGCAATCTGCAGGCTACTCTCATGATGCTGACGCAGGCGGACGGCCAGGGTGCGCAGGCCGCGGCTGGTCATATAGGCGGTATCGGCATCCACCATTTGCCCCATCAGGTAGGCATTTTCCCGCAGCTGCGCCCAACAGCGCTCATTGGACACCGCAGTGCCGACCATCGCATCGGAATGGCCGATCAGGTACTTGGTTCCGGCCTGAATAGAGATATCGATACCAAACTCCAGCGCTTTGAACAGTACTCCCGCCGCCCAGGTGTTATCGATCATAATGATGGCTTGCGGAGCGACGCTGCGCACCGCCGCGACGATCGCCGGGACATCATGGACTTCCATGGTGATGGAGCCGGGCGATTCGAGGAATACCACTCGGGTATTCGGCTGTACCAGACGGGCGATATCGCCGCCGATAAGCGGGTCGAACCAGCCGGTGGTTACGCCGAGTTTGGCGAGGATCTTAGTGCAGAAATCCTGGGTCGGCTCGTAGGCGGTGTTGGTTACCAGAATATGATCGCCCTGCTCGACGAACGCCAGGATAGTATTTGCGACCGCCGCTGCGCCGCAGGGGAAGAGGGCGCAGCCGGCGCCGCCTTCCAGTTCGCACATCGCTTCCTGCAGGGAGAAGTGGGTTAGCGTCCCGCGACGACCGTAGAACAGTTCGCCTTTGGCGCGGTTGCGGGTGGCGTGCTTTTTCGCTTCGACGGTGTCGAAAACCAGCGATGACGCGCGCTGAATCACGCTGTTGACCGAGCCCTGAGTATATTTTTTGCTGCGCCCGGCATGAACCAGCGCAGTATCAAGATGTTTATCAGCCATGTTCAGATAACCTGTTTTTATACGTCTGGACGTCTAAACTATCATGAATGCCCGTTGATGTACCGGGTCACGGCGGATACAGGTAAAAATTTTACTAACCGCGGGGTCAGCAACTTTTTTACTGCGTAAGCGCAAGGAAAATAAACGTGATTTGCTGCACAGTGTAAATACTAATGAGAACCACTATCAATTCGATGTCGTTTTGATATTATTGTGGGCAGATTTTGTGATTATCGTCGTGGAGATAGAGCGTGGGTAATAATTTGATGCAGGCGGATCTCTCCGTTTGGGGTATGTATCATCATGCCGATATTGTCGTTAAGGTAGTGATGATCGGCCTGATTCTGGCGTCGGTCGTTACATGGGCTATCTTTTTCGGCAAAGGCGCAGAAATCCTGGCCAGCAAGCGCCGCCTCAAGCGCGAACAGCAGCTGGTTGCTGAAGCACGCTCTCTCGACCAGGCCAGCGATATCGCTAACGGTTTCGATGCGAAAAGCCTGACCTCGCAGCTGATCAACGAAGCGCAAAATGAGCTTGAGCTTTCTGCGGGTTCTGAAGATAACGAAGGCATTAAAGAGCGTACCGGTTTCCGACTGGAGCGTCGCGTCGCGGCGGTAGGTCGTTACATGGGACGCGGCAACGGTTATCTGGCGACCATCGGCGCGATTTCCCCGTTCGTCGGCCTGTTTGGTACCGTCTGGGGCATCATGAACAGCTTTATCGGGATTGCCCAGACCCAGACCACTAACCTGGCGGTTGTTGCTCCGGGCATCGCGGAAGCGCTGCTGGCCACGGCAATCGGCCTGTTCGCTGCGATTCCGGCGGTCGTCATCTATAACATTTTCGCCCGAATGATTGCCAGCTACAAAGCGTCCCTTGGCGATGTCGCCGCCCAGGTTCTGCTGCTGCAAAGCCGCGATCTGGACCTGAGCGCCAGCGGCGTTAAGCCGGTACGTACCGCCCAGAAATTACGCGTAGGTTGATGCTCTATGGCGATGCATTTTAACGAAAACCTCGATGATAACGGCGAAATGCACGACATCAACGTGACGCCGTTTATCGACGTCATGCTGGTGCTGCTGATCATCTTTATGGTGGCGGCGCCGCTGGCGACCGTTGACGTGAAGGTCAATCTGCCTGCGTCCTCCAGCCAGCCGCAGCCGCGTCCGGAAAAACCGATCTATCTGTCGGTGAAGGCGGACAAAACCATGTTCCTCGGCAATGACCCCATTACTGACGAGAACATGATTGCGTCTCTGGATGCGCTGACCGAAGGTAAGAAAGACACCACGGTCTTCTTCCGTGCGGATAAAACCGTGGACTACGAGACGATGATGAAAGTTATGGATACCCTGCATCAGGCGGGCTATCTGAAGATTGGTCTGGTGGGCGAAGAAACCGTCAAAGCGAAGTAATCCCCCCTTTCCACGCATCTCCTCAGGCTGGCCTTGCGCCAGCCTTTCTTATAGTTGAAGCAAAAACTTGTAAGACCAATCGTGTAGATGTGTGACAACTTTCTCAGTTAACAGAAAACATAAACCCGATGCGAAAAATGACAATAGGATAGTTTTTATCCTGCCTCTACAGTGAATACCACTTCATCTGAGAGGGATTATATTGTGAATCACGATAATAAACTGTCATTTGCGGAGAAGCTGGGATATGGCATGGGGGATGCAGCCTGCGGTATCGTTTACTCTTCGGTAACCATGTTTCTGACATGGTTTTATACGGATATTTACGGGCTTTCTGCTGCCGCAGTCGGAGTGATGTTCCTGGTGACGCGGGTTCTGGATGCGATTACCGATCCGCTAACCGGCATCGTTGCAGACCGTGTGAAGACCCGCTGGGGCCATTTTCGCCCGTGGCTTATCTGGTTTGCCGTCCCTTATGCCGTGCTGGCGGTAATGACCTTCACTACTCCGGAATTTGGCGCATCGGGTAAACTGGTTTACGCCTACCTGACTTACACCTTACTCATGCTGTGTTACACCTTTATCAATATTCCCTACTGCGCGCTGGGCGGAGTCATCACGCGCGATGAGAAGGATCGCCTATCAGCCCAGTCATATCGTTTTACGATCTCTTCTCTGGCCGGTCTGATGGTTTCTGTCGCAACCCTGTTTCTGGTGGATTTTTTAGGTAAAGAAAATAAGCAGTTTGGTTTTCAGGCGACAATGGGAATCATGGGCGCGATCGCTATTGTAATGCTGGCTTTTTGCTTCTTCTCTACCAAAGAACGCGTGGCTCCAGCTGTTGAACAGCAGGGGAGCATACGCGAAGACCTCCGTCAGCTGCTGGCGAATGACCAGTGGCGTATTGTGGCGATAATTACTTTTTTCTCCAGTATGGCCGGGGTTATGCGCAGCGCCGCCACGCTCTATTATGCAACCTACCTGATGTTAGGCGGTGTGGAGTCCGCGGCGGGAACAGCCATGAAATCAGCATTTGTTTCCACCAGCGTCGTTGGCACGATTATCGGCAGCATCGCCGCCGGATGGCTGGCCAAGCGCTATCGCGCGGTCTCGCTGTTTAAAAATATCAACCTCCTGCTGGTTCTGGTTGGCGTCGTAATGTTCTTTGTGCCGCCGACCTGGCTGCCGGTGGTGTTCCCTTTATACTTTCTGGTCGGCTTCTTCCATCAGATGTACCAGCCGTTTAAATGGAACATGATGGCCAACGCTGCCGATTATGGCGAATGGAAGTTTGGCCGTCGCATCACGGGATTATCCTATTCCGGTAATCTGTTTGCTTTGAAAATGGGCATGGCGGTTGCTGGCGCCGCCGTAGGTTTTTCACTTGGGCTATTTGGCTATCAGGCGGGCGTAACGGCGCAGACTCCGCTGGCGACAATGGGAATTGTGGGGCTGTTAACCCTCGGTCCATCACTATCTTACCTGCTCCTGTGGTGGCTGGCGCGTTTCTATAAGCTGGATGACAAAATGATGCAGACAATTCAGCGCGAGCTGTCCATGCGTCAGCAGCAGGGGCATTCAGAGACGCATTTGCCGCTAAACGCCGTTCCGGAAAAGGCCTGAGGAGATGCGAAATATGACCCCTTCTGAATACCAAAATCCTATCTTATGCGCCGATTATTCCGACCCGGATATCGTGCGCGTAGGCGATGATTTCTTTATGGTCTCTTCCAGTTTTAACCATGTGCCCGCTTTACCGATCCTGCATTCAACGGACCTGGTTAATTGGACTATCATCAACCACGTTATGGATGAACTGCCGCTACCTGGTTATGACCGGTATCAGCCGGGTAAGGGCGTATGGGCGCCGTCGATTCGCTGGCACGATGGCAAGCTGTGGGTCTGCTTCAGCACGCCAGATGAAGGTATTTTTATCTGCCATACCGAGGATCCGTGGGGGAAATGGAGCGCTCCGCACTGCCTGCGCGAGGCCAGAGGTTGGATAGATCCCTGCCCGTTCTGGGACGACAATGGTCAGGCCTGGTTGGTACATGCCTTCGCCCATAGCCGCAGCGGCATCAAGCATAAACTGCAGTTGTTTGCGATGGCGCCGGACGCCAGCGAATTGCTGGGCGAAGGGCAGATTATATATGACGGCTGCTGCGATTTACCTACCCTTGAGGGGCCAAAGGTTTATCAACGCGCCGGTTGGTACTACATCTTTGCTCCTGCGGGCGGGGTTGAAAATGGCTGGCAGACGGTACTGCGCGCGCGCCAGATGACGGGGCCCTGGGAAGCCAAAAACGTGCTTTTCCAGGGAAACACATCGATAAATGGACCACATCAGGGCGGCTGGGTGGAGGGCGAGAAGGGCGAATGCTGGTTTGTTCATTTCCAGGACTTACATCTCTATGGCCGCGTGGTTCACCTCCAGCCGATGTTCTGGGGTGACGACGGCTGGCCGCGTATCGGTGAGCAGATTGGCAGTTGCGGCGTCGGACAGCCGGTTTTACGTTGGCCGCGTCCGAAAGGGTTAACGCCTTCACCGGCGTTGGCGCCGCAAACCAGCGACTATTTTGCGCAAGGCCAACCGGGAATACAGTGGCAGTGGCAGGCTAACCCCAGCCCTGAGTGGCTGCTGCCAGCGAAAGGCGAACTTCGATTACGCTGCGTCCCATTATCCGAAGTCGATGGACAGAGAGCGTTATACTGGGCGCCGCAGCTGTTGCTGCAGAAATTCCCGGCGCTAACTTTTAGCGCGAAAACAAGCGTAACGTTATATGCCGCTCAGGACGGTGATGCCGGAGGCCTGATCGTATACGGCGAACGCTACGCCGCTTTGCTGGTGGAGTTTGGGCAAGGGAGTTGCCGGCTCGTGTGGCGACACGGTTGGATGAGCGATGCGGGCGTTGTGCGCGAAACTCGTCAGGTTCTTGCTGAGCTTAAGCGCGGCAAGTGTCAGCTGCAGGTTGCCGTAGGCGAAGGCGGCTTGTGTCAATTTTCCTGGCGAGCTGAGGAGGAGGAGTGGCAGGGGGTTCCCCTTTGTTTTGCTGCCGGGAAGGGGAAATGGGTCGGTGCGAAATTTGGCCTGCTGGCTGCTTCAATGGATGGCCTGCAAAGCGAGGGCTACTGCGCTTTGCAGGACTTTGAGGTCATCCTATAAAGAAACCGTTTCTGGCCGTCTGCAGATAATGCGGGCGGCTGGATGTTGCATAAACGTTACCCTGTTGCGATATAATGGCGGCCGTTTATGTTAACTGACAGGATCTTATGGAACGCTTTCTGGAAAATGCTATGTACGCCTCGCGCTGGCTGCTGGCGCCGGTTTATTTTGGCCTCTCGCTCGGTCTGATTGCGCTGACCATCAAATTTTTTCAGGAGATCTTCCACATACTGCCGCATATTTTTAGCGTCAGCGAGTCGGATATGATTCTGACCCTGCTGTCGCTGGTGGATATGACCCTGGTGGGCGGTTTGCTGGTGATGGTGATGTTCTCCGGGTATGAAAATTTTGTCTCGCAACTGGATATTAACGAGGGTAAAGAAAAACTCAGCTGGCTGGGCAAAATGGACGCGACTTCGCTGAAAAATAAGGTTGCCGCCTCCATCGTGGCGATCTCCTCTATTCACCTGCTGCGGGTGTTTATGGATGCGAAAAACGTCCCGGACAATAAGCTGATGTGGTACGTGATTATCCACCTGACCTTCGTGCTTTCGGCCTTTGTGATGGGCTACCTTGATCGTCTGACCAAAGTGAAACACTGATCCCTTCTCTCCCGGCGGTGTTAGCCGCTGGGCTGTTTCTCCCCGTATCATGCTTTTCTGGGCTGGCGTATGTCCGGGCTTCTGCTTTGCTTAAAGAGCGCTTAACAACGGAGGCAGGGTGATGACGCGATTAACGGCCAAAGATTTCCCGCAGCAGTTGCTCGAATATTATGACTACTATGCCCACGGCAAAATCAGTAAACGCGAGTTTCTCCAGCTGGCGGGGAAATATACTGTCGGCGGGATGACCGCGCTGGCGCTGTTTAATCTGCTGAAGCCCGATTATGCCCTGGCAGAGCAGGTACCGTTCACCGACCCGGATATCCGCCCGGAGTATATTCATTATCCCTCTCCTGACGGTCACGGCGAAGTGCGGGCTTACCTGGTGACGCCGACAAAAATAGCCGACAAAGCGCCCGCTGTGGTGGTGGTGCATGAGAACCGCGGCCTGAACCCCTATATTGAAGATGTAGCCCGGCGGGTAGCGAAAGCGGGGTACATCGCGCTGGCGCCGGATGGCCTGAGCGCCGTCGGCGGCTATCCGGGGAATGATGATGAAGGCCGCGCCCTACAGCAGAAAGTCGATCCCGTGAAGCTGATGAATGATTTTTTTGCGGCGGTCGCGTTTATGGCGAACTATCCACAGGCGACGGGGAAGGTCGGTATCACCGGTTTTTGCTACGGCGGCGGCGTCAGCAACGCGGCGGCGGTGGCTATCCCGGAGCTGGCCTGCGCGGTGCCGTTTTACGGTCGCCAGCCGCCGCTGAAGGAGGTTGATAAAATTAAAGCACCGCTGCTGCTGCACTATGCCGGCCTCGATAGCGGCATTAATGAAGGCTGGCCTGCCTATGAACAGGCGTTGAAGGAACACCATAAAGTCTACGAGGCCTATTTCTATCAGGGCGTGAATCACGGCTTTCATAATGATTCCACGCCGCGCTACGATCGGGCTGCGGCTGATCTGGCCTGGCAACGCACGCTGGCATGGTTTGAGAAGTATTTACGCTAGCGCAACCGTCATAAATAGCGCTACCGCTCGCTCAAAAAAACGCTATATAATTTATTATATAACGATTGGGAGGGCGCGATGGAAAATCATTTTGGCAAAGGCTTAATGGCGGGGCTACAGGCATCCTATGCTGACACCGCCGCGCATGCGGCGAATTTTTGCGCCGACTATAAACGCGGGTTTGTGCTCGGCTACTCGCACCGCATGTTTGAAAAAACCGGCGACCGCCAGCTCAGCGCCTGGGAAGCGGGGATCCTCACTCGTCGCTATGGCCTGGAAAGAGACATGGTGATGGACTTCTTCAAAGAGGGCGGTTCTTCGACCGCGATGCGCTACTTTATGGCGGGCTATCGGCTGGAAAGCTAAAAACCGGAGGCGGGCGCCTCCGGTGGGCCAGAGCGTTACGCCTGGCGCTTATCTTCGGTTTGCGTTTCGAAGTCGCTGGCGGCATGGCGCTCATGAAGCTGCTCATTGAGCGGGCCAGAGGTACGGTTAACCATGCGTCCACGCTGTACGGCGGGGCGATTGCCAACATCCTGCGCCCAACGCAGCACGTTTTTATAGCTTCCGGCATCAAGGAATTCGGCGGCATTATAGACATTCCCCAGCACCACGTTGCCGTACCACGGCCAGATGGCCATATCGGCGATGGTGTACTCTTCTCCCGCCACAAAACGACCGCGGGCCAGCTGCTTGTCCAGCACGTCAAGCTGGCGTTTGGCTTCCATCGTAAAGCGGTCTATCGCGTATTCGATTTTCACCGGCGCATAGCTAAAGAAGTGGCCAAAGCCGCCGCCGAGGAACGGGGCCGCGCCCTGCAGCCAGAACAGCCAGTTGAGGGTTTCAGTGCGGCCTGCCGGATCTTTTGGCAGGAAGAAACCGAACTTTTCCGCCAGATAGAGCAGGATGCTGCCGGATTCAAAAACGCGGGTCGGCGGAGTGGTGGAATGGTCGCGGAGCGCCGGGATTTTTGAGTTTGGATTAACCTCGACAAAGCCGCTGGAGAACTGATCGCCTTCACCTATGCGAATCAGCCAGGCGTCATATTCCGCGCCGCTAACGCCTAACGCCAGCAGCTCTTCCAGCATGATGGTCACCTTCTGGCCGTTGGGCGTCCCCAGCGAATAGAGCTGAAGCGGATGCGCGCCCACCGGCAGCTCCCGCTCGTGCGTTGCGCCGGAGACCGGGCGGTTGATATTGGCGAATGCGCCGCCGTTGTTTTGCTTCCATTCCCACACTTTAGGTGGCTGGTAGTTATTCTCTGACATGCTGATCTGCCTTTTTAGTGAGGTGTTGAAGTCGTGACGTTACCGTGCCGGAGCGCCGGTCTAAGCCAGAATCCGCGCGGCCCATACGCTGACGTCGTCGCCGCTGCCGAGATCCGCCTGCACCAGGCCATTAACCATAAAGGTCGGCGACACGTGGATGCCGTTCTGGCGGGCGTATTTGCTATGCCATTTGATCTCGTTTTGCAGCTCGGGGCGGGCAAACGCTGCGGCCAGCGAGACGCGGCTGTAGCGTTCGAGACGTTCAATAATCTGCTGCGGCGTGGCGTCCATATTCGGCCCGCTACAGTGGTCGGTAAACTCAAACTCTTCGCGGTGGTCGGCGACGGCTTTAAGCACCTTATGCGCCTGCTCGCGGCCGTGCGGGAGGGTTGACGCGGCGAGAATACAGCGGACGATGACGCCGGAAAACAGATGCCACGGTTGAGACTGCAAACGTATTTTGATCGTCACGTTATCTGCGCCAACTTCATCCAGCAGGTCATCAAGCTTATTAAAGGCGCGAACGGAATAGGGGCAGGTGGGTTCAAGGAACACCTCAAAGGTGCGTGGCCCATGACCCCAGACCAGCGGTTGGGCGGTCAGATGCGAAGGTGTGCTCATTGTCGGCTCCTGATAATTTTTTTATCTCAAATAACGATATCACTTTTGCCCGGGGGCGCAGGCTTATTTTCCTTAAGGGCACGATTAGCGAATCGAATGAGTGGTATCATCACTTCACCTCTGTCTGGTAAGTGCCTGCGGCAGGATAAGAAGAGGGAGTTTTGTTTCGCCAACTGCCCGGGCTGCATTAATTTGAGGTCAGGCTAAATGAGCAAAGGTTCGACAAGCAGTGACGCCCCGTTTGGTACACTATTAGGCTACGCACCGGGCGGCGTGGCGATTTATTCATCTAATTACAGTAGCTTAAATCCGCAAGATTATCCGGATGACGCCACGTTCCGCAGCTATATCGGTAATGAGTATATGGGGCATAAATGGCAGTGCGTGGAGTTCGCGCGCCGCTTTCTGTTCCTCACCTACGGTTTTGTTTTCACCGATGTCGGCATGGCCTACGAGATTTTCTCCCTGCGTTTTTTACGCGTGGTGGTCAACGACAATATTCTGCCGCTGCAGGCGTTCGCCAACGGCTCTCGTCGTCCGCCGATCGCCGGCTCGCTGCTGATCTGGCAGAAAGGCGGCGAGTTCAAGCACACGGGCCACGTGGCGGTCATTACTCAGCTGGTAGGGAACAAGGTGAGGATCGCCGAACAGAACGTGATTCACTCGCCGCTACCGCAGGGGCAGCAGTGGACCCGCGAGCTGACGCTGGAAGTGAAAAATGGCCTCTACACGATTAAAGACACCTTTGCCGATACCGAAATCCTCGGCTGGATGATCCAAACCGCCGATACCGAACACAGCCTGCCGCAGCCGGTGCTGCCGGGTGAGGCGATGGCGATTAAAGGCGCGCGGTTGCCGAACAAAGGCCAGTTTCGCGGCAACTGGCTCAACGAGAAAGATTCCCTGCAAAAAGCCTATGTCGAAGCCAACGGCCACGTCATCAATAAAGACCCTTACCAGTATTTCACTATTACCGAAAGCGCCGAGCAGGAGCTCATCAAAGCCACCAACGAGCTGCATCTGATGTACCTGCACGCTACCGACAAGGTGATGAAGGACGATAGCCTGCTGGCCCTGTTTGATATTCCGAAAATTCTCTGGCCGCGCCTGCGCCTCTCGTGGCAGCGCCGACGCCATCATATGATTACCGGTCGTATGGATTTCTGTATGGATGAGCGCGGGCTCAAGGTGTATGAGTACAACGCCGACTCCGCGTCCTGTCATACCGAAGGCGGGCTGATCCTCGAACAGTGGCTGAAGCAGGGCTACTGCGGCACCGGCCATAACCCGGCGGAAAACTTGCTCGATGAGCTTGCCGGAGCGTGGAAGCACAGCCGGGCGCGCCCATTCGTGCACATCATGCAGGATAAGGATCTGGAGGAGAACTACCACGCGCAGTTTATCCAGCGTTCGCTGACGCAGGCCGGTTTCGAGAGCAAAATTCTTTACGGCCTTGATGAGCTGCGCTGGGATGCCGCCGGGCAGTTAATTGATGCCGATGGACGCCTGGTCAACTGCGTCTGGAAAACCTGGGCATGGGAGACCGCCATTGAGCAGGTGCGCGAAGTCAGCGCCGACGAGTACGCGGCGGTGCCGATCCGTACCGGGCACCCTGATAATGAAGTGCGTCTGATTGACGTCCTGCTGCGCCCGGAAGTGTTAGTCTTCGAGCCGCTGTGGACGGTTATCCCCGGCAACAAGGCGATTTTGCCGGTGCTTTGGTCGCTGTTCCCTAATCATCGCTATCTCCTGGATACCGATTTTGTGGTCAACGAGCAGCTGGCGGAAAGCGGCTATGCGGTTAAGCCTATCTCAGGCCGCTGCGGCAGCAATATCGATCTGATTGGCCCGCAGGATGAAGTGCTGGATAAAACCAGCGGCCAGTTTTTCGATCGCAAAAATATTTACCAGCAGCTGTGGTGCCTGCCGAAGGTGGATGGCAAATACATCCAGGTTTGCACCTTTACGGTTGGCGGTAACTATGGCGGTACCTGCCTGCGCGGAGACGATTCTCTGGTGGTCAAAAAAGAGAGCGATATTGAGCCGCTAATCGTGCTAAAAGACAACGATAGCCGTTAAATTTTATTCCGGATTACGGCGGTGAGCGCCTTATCCGGGCTGCGGTTCTCGTCACCTGCGGCATTTGTAGCCCGGGCAAGGCGCATCGCGCCGTCCCCGGGGGAAGGCCGCAGGATGCTGAAGAATATCCCGGAGGCGATGCTGCGCATCTGTCCGGGCTACCGAACATACGAACCCGTAGCCCCAGTGAGCCTAGTGCGACCGGGGGAGTTATCGGTAAAAAACAGATAAAACATCACAACAACAAGACAGAAAAGGAAAATAGTATGCACGATCGGCGACTCGCCGCCCGCGCGGGTGAACTTAAGCCCTCCGCCGTCCGCGAACTCCTCAAGCACAGTAAACTGCCCGGCGTGATCTCCCTGGGCGGCGGCATTCCGGCTCCGGAGCTTTTTGATACCGAAGGCCTGAACCTGGCGGTGCAGCAGGTGATGAACGGGCGCTTTAATGATGCGTTCCAGTACGGTTTGACCGAAGGTTATCCGCCGCTGCGTCAGGCCGTCAGCGAACTGTGTCAGGCGCGCGGCGTGGACTGCCCGGCAAGCCACGTTTATATCACTTCCGGTTCGCAGCAGTCGCTGGATATCGTCGCCCGCACGCTCCTCGATCCGGGCGATGCGATTGTCGTTGAGCGCCCGACCTATCTGGCGGCGCTGCAGGTCTTCCAGCTGGCGCAGGCCAATATTCTCAGCGTGGATACCGATGATGACGGCATGCTGGTGGAACAGCTGGCCGATCTGCTGGAAACCACGCGCGTGAAAGCCGTTTACCTGGTGCCGACGTTTGGCAACCCAGGCGGGAAGACCCTCAGCGAAGCGCGCCGTCGTCGCCTGGTTGAGCTGGCGAAAAAGCACGACTTCGTGATCATTGAAGACGATCCGTACGGTGAAATCAGTTTCACCGATGAAGTGCGCCGTCCGCTGTATCAGCACGCGGTTGAACTGGGCTGTGTCGATCAGATGGTGTATACCTCCACCTTCTCCAAGATCCTCGCGCCGGGGATGCGTATTGGCTGGATCGTGATGCCGGACTGGCTGGCGCAGCAGACGGTGATCGTCAAGCAGGCGGCGGATCTGCACACCAACATGCTATCGCAGGTCATCACTGCGGAATACCTGAGCATGAACCGTCTGGAAAAGCAGATTGCCCTGATCCGCGAAGATTACCGCAAGAAGTGCGTGGCGCTGGCCGACGCGCTGGAATCGCAGCTTGGCGAGCATCTGGAGTTCAGCCGTCCTAAAGGCGGTATGTTCCTGTGGGCTCGCTTCCGCTATCCGTTCGATACCATGGAATGGATGAAGAAAACGCTGGAAAACGGCGTGGTCTACGTGCCTGGGGAAGCGTTCTATAACGACAACCCGGATACCCGCACGCTGCGTCTCTCCTACTCTACGGTGTCGGCTGACGGTCTGATGACCGCCGTCGAGCGCCTGGCGAAATCGCTGTAATCGCCTTGCTTCGCGCCGCTGGTCGGCGCGGAGCGCTCTCCGCCCACGTTTCTTCTATTATCGGCCTGAATTCAGGCTAATCCTTGCCTGTCCGGCGAGCGCAATGAGGGGAGCTGAAGTTGAATGACGTGAGCGGTTTTGGCATCGCCCGTCATCGCTGACGACGGGCGAGAGAAACGTAGTGCTGGGGTTCTGGCGGCTTATCGCCAGCCCGGGATTTAATCCTGGTCGGCAATGCGATCGTCAAGCCAGATCAGCATCAATGAGGAGAGAAAAGCGACAGCGATGGTACCAATAGCTAACAACATAAGAAGCCTCAGGGGTTTTTATTATTTTTCTGCTTTTACCGATGAGCGATTGTTTCTGTCCGTAATGGTCACTTTTGTGGCTGATTGTGAGGTGGCGAGGGTGAAGAAATCGTCAGCATCAATATCGAAATTGAGAACGATTTCTCTGTATTTGCCACAGTTCATTAACTCTTTTGCTTCTTTCATACTACTGGCGGTAATAGTAGGCATCAGTTTCATCTCGTTTAAAAACTGAGAAGCAAAATAAGAGCTAGTCGCTACCAGATCAACTACTTTTTCTGGTAAAGGCAACCGCAGTCGTCATGAGGGCTGCGGCTGTCCATCACCTTGTGAAACATCATTTCTGTTTTACCTTTCCTTTCAGCGCTGCGTTTTACGCCGCGCGCCTGTTTAGCGTGAACGCTGTTTTTCGCTCATCAGCTGGCGGCAGCGCTGCTGATCCTGGCCGAGGCTTTTCTGCTCTTCCGGAGTGAGCTGCTGCCAGGTGTCCAGCATCCGCTGGCCCAGCGCGGGAACGTAATGGGCTTTATGCAGCGCATAATCTGAATTGCCGCCTTCAATGATATTTTCCATATCGCGGAGAAATGTCTGGCTATCCTGGTGGTCGATCACGCAGAAAACGGAGCGGTAGTACGCTTCGTCCTCTGCGGAGTAGCGCGGCGTGAACCACCAGATAAGCAGGGCGATAAGCGCGATAAGCGGGATAATAAAAGCGAGTTTCTTCAGCATGAGTGATTCAAAAAAGCAAATTGAAGAACCAGTGTAACCGCTGCAGGCACAGGATGTAAGCGCCGTCGCGGGCCGGCAGCCTGACTCCAGCCCGCTGCGGTGTCGGTCAATAGCCGACCCGATAGATCCGCCCGCTCTGAACGCCTTCCACGCTGCGACGGTAGGCCTGAGCCACGCTGGCGGCAGGGACGCTGGCAAAGCCGGGGAAGAAACCGTCGTAGGCTGCCGCCGATTCCGTTAATACAGTGGGGCTAATCAGGTTAATACGGATCCCGCGCGGCAGTTCACAAGCGGCGGCGCGAACAAACCCCTCCAGCCCGGCGTTCACGGTGGTGGCATTGACGCCCTGAGCGATAGGCTCATGCGCCACGATCCCGCTAATCAGCGTAATCGAGCCGCCATCGTTAAGATAATGCTGGCCGGTCAGCGCCAGGCGAATCTGCCCCAGGAGCTTATCCTGTAAGCCCTGGTTGAAATCGCGATCGGTCATGGTCGCCAGCGGGCCAAAGAACAGATTACCGGTGGCGGAAACAATCGCGTCTACCTGACCGATTTTCTCAAACAGGCTCTGCACGCTCTGCTGTGAGGTGATATCAACCTGATAGTCGCCCTGAGTGCGGCCGACGCGAATAACTTCATGACGCTGGTTTAATTCTTGCGCAACCGCGCGGCCAACGGTACCGCTGGCGCCAATAACGATGATTTTCATAGCAGGTTCCTCTCTCGGATGAGAGGTTATTCTTTAATAAAACAGATAGCGGATAAACTGGCTGAAAGTTAAATGATTACTAACCTGAGGTTTGTAATATGGATAAGCTACGGGCGATGGAGACCTTTATTGCGGTCGTGGAGTGCGGCAGCTTTACCGACGCCGCAGCGCGGCTCGAGATGTCGGCGGTGATGGTCGGGAAATATATCGCGCTGATCGAACGGCAGCTTAATACCCGTCTTCTTGAGCGCAATACCCGCCGCCAGAGCCTCACCGACGCCGGGCGGGTCTATTTTGACGAGGCGAAACGCGTCCTGGAGCAGGTTTCAATCGCCGAGAGCGCGGTGGAGAGGCTGCGGATCGCGCCCGCGGGCACGCTGCGGGTAAGCGCGCCGACGTCGTTTGGCGCCTGCGTCATTGCTCCGCTGACCGCCACGTTTCTGCAGGCATGGCCCGACGTGCGCGTGGAGCTGGATCTGACTAACCGGATGGTCGATCTGGTGGATGAGGGGTTCGATTTGGCGATCCGCATCGGCGAGATCCGCAATAGCGATCTGGTGGCAAAATATCTCGCGCCCTACCGGATGACGATCTGCGCCGCGCCCGGGTATTTAGCCCGCTACGGTACGCCGACGACGCCTGCTGACCTGGCCGATCACCTCTGTTTGTCGCATACGGTGTGGACCGCGCGCAATGAGTGGAAGCTGCCGGGCGCGGAGGAGGGCGTCCGCTGGAAGCGCGACGCTGTTCTGCGCTGCAATGACGGCTATGCCCTGCGAACGGCGGCGATCGCCGGGGCCGGACTGGTGTTGCAGCCGGAAGTCCTGCTGGCCGATGCGCTGGAGAGCGGTAAACTGGTGCGCGTGCTGGAGGCGTATACCCCGCAGCCGAGGCCGGTTCACCTGCTCTGGCGGCAGGATCTGCGGCCGCTGCCGAAGCTGACGCGCTTTGTTGAGCATCTTCTGCAGGGGCAACGCCAGAACGGGCGGACCGCTTAATTTTCTGCCGGGCGGCGGCCTGACGCTATGGGGGTCTTGTTGGCCCGGCAAGGCGTCAGGCACCGCCGGGCAATCTGCTTAGTCGCGCAGCGCGTGGCGCCAGTCGGCGATCAGATCCTGCGGATCTTCTATCCCTACCGACAGACGAATCAGCTGGGGAGTAATGCCGTTGGCTAAACGCTGCTCCAGCGGGATCGATGCGTGGGTCATGCTAAACGGCTGGCTCACCAGGCTTTCCACGCCGCCGAGGCTCTCCGCGAGCGTAAACAGCTTCAGCTTGCGTATGATCCGCTCGGCGTAGCCATCGTCGCCTTTGACCACCACGGAAATCATCCCGCCGGGAAGCGCCATCTGCCTGCGCGCCAGCTGATGATGCGGATGCGAGGCCAGCCACGGGAACCAGACCCTTTCGACCTGCGGCTGCTGCTCCAGCCACTCGGCAAGCAGCAGCGCATTGCTGCTGTGGCGCTCCATACGCAGCGCCAGGGTACGAATACCGCGCAGCGTCAGGAAACTGCTGAACGGATCGAGCACGCCGCCAACCGCGTTTTGTAGATAGCCCAGCTTTTCCGCCAGCGCGGCGTTGTCGCCGACCACCGCCAGTCCGGCGACCACATCGGAGTGGCCGTTAAGGTACTTGGTCGCCGAATGCACCACGATATCAAAGCCCAGCTCAAGCGGACGATGGATGGCCGGCGAGGCGAAGGTGTTGTCGGTAACGCTGATAATATTGTGCCGCCGTGCAATGGCGGCGATGGCGCTGAGGTCGGCCAGCTTAAGCAGCGGGTTGGTCGGCGTTTCAACCCAGATCATGCGCGTGTCGGGTTGAATAGCCGCTTCGATAGCCGCCAGATCGTCGGGCTTCACCCAGCTCACCCGCAGGCCGGCGCTGCGGCGGCGAACGTTTTCAATCAGCCGGTATGTGCCGCCGTAGACATCGTCGACGGCGACCAGGTGGCTGTCTTTATCCAGCAGCTCCAGCACGGTTGAGATGGCCGCAAGGCCGGAAGCAAAGGCGTAGCCGCGCGTGCCGCTTTCCAGGTCGGCAATCGCCGTCTCCAGCGCGTGGCGCGTCGGGTTGCCGCTGCGCGAATATTCGTACCCGGTATGCTGGCCCGGCGCGGGCTGGGCAAAGGTAGAGGTGGCATAAATAGGCGGCATCACCGCGCCGTGTTTATCGGTAAATGTGCCGCTATGTACGCTCAGGGTATGCAAGTTTGTCATTGAGAAGTCCTTACTGTTCGAGTCGGTTACGCCAGGTGGTCAGCACATCGCTGCGGGTAATGAGGCCAAGAAAACGATCGTTGTCGGCGATAACGGCCACCAGACCGCGATCGAAAATGGCCTTCAGCGCGCTTTCCGGCGCGTGCTTATCCAGGGTCTCCACGTTACGGGTCATCGCTTCCCTGACCGGCAGAGAAAAGCGCTGACTGTCGCCCTGGACGTGGCTAATCAGATCCCATTCGTCGACGATGCCGACGACGCGGCCGTTTTCCAGCACCGGTAGTTGTGAGATGTCGTAGAGACGCATACGCGCGAGGATGGCCGCCAGGGTATCGTCCGGCGCGGCGGTGATGGTTGCCCCTTCGTCGTGGCGCAGAGCGATAAAATCGCTGAGGTCGCCGCGCGAAGGGCGGCTTAAAAAGCCCTGCTGGCGCATCCAGTCATCGTTAAACATCTTTGATAAATATTTATTGCCGCTGTCGCAGGCGAAGGTCACCACGCGTTTAGGGGATGTCTGCGACCGGCAGTAGCGCAGGGCGGCGGTGAGCAATGTTCCGGTAGAGGAGCCTGCCAGAATGCCTTCAACCTGCAGCAGCTGGCGGGCGGTGGCGAAAGCTTCGCTATCGGTGACGCGGTATGCGCTGCGGACGCCGTCAAGATGGGCCAGCGGCGGAATAAAGTCTTCGCCGATCCCTTCAACCAGCCAGGAGCCGGTTTCACCGTAGCGCCCGGTTTCGACCTGGTCCGCCAGAATGGAGCCCGCCGGATCGGCGAGGATAAATTCCGTCTCAGGGGAGTGCTCAGCAAACCAGGCCTGCAGCCCGCCGAGCGTTCCGCCGGAGCCGACGCCGACGACAATCGCGTCGATATCGCCCTCCAGCTGCCGGAAGATTTCCGGGGCAGTGGTGGTGGCATGCGCCAGCGGATTAGCCTCGTTATTAAACTGGTCGATATAAAAGGCGCCTGGCGTTTCGTCGGCAAGACGCCGGGCGTAGTCCTGATAGTAGGCGGGATGGCCTTTGTTAACGTCCGAGCGGGTAAGCTGTACCTGTGCTCCCAGCGCGCGCAGGTGGAAAATCTTCTCGCGGCTCATTTTGTCCGGCACCACCAGGATCAGGCGATAATTTTTCTGCGCGGCGATCAGCGCCAGCCCGAGGCCAGTATTGCCGGCGGTGGCTTCGATAATCGTGCCGCCGGGTTTTAATTTTCCTTCGCGCTCTGCCTGCGTAATCATGGATAGCGCGACACGGTCTTTTATCGAGCCGCCGGGATTTTGATTTTCCAGTTTCAGAAACAGGCTGCAGGGGCCGGTATCCAGCTTACGAAGCTGCAGCAGGGGAGTATGACCAATCAGGTCGCTAACGGAATGAAAAACTGACATAACATTTTGCCCATTCGTATCGAGATGATTTGAATGGTAGGGCTGCAAAATTGGCATTTTAAAGAACTTTTGTCTGCCGCTAAGAGCAAAAAGGAATATAAGATGCTTTTTAGCCGTCCGGAGGGAAAGGTTGTTAGCCGCCTGGGCGTGTCGATTTCCAGAATAGCGCGCTTTTGCCCGGTTTTTCGCCGAATTATCCGTTTTTACGCGCTGCTTTATCTCTATTTCAGAAAAGGATTGCCAAAAATATTCGATAGTTTCCAGCGGCAATTTTCAGGTGCCAGCGAAAATATCAGCGCCGGTATACCGGGACATTGTTCAACGGAACAAATTCAGATGGATGAATTATTCCTGATAAGACGCTCCTTCTCGTTTCAATAAAAAATATATATCAGGAACCCTTTTTCCAAAAATATCCTGCCCTGCAGGTTAATCAGCCAGGAAATTGTCTGGTACGATCCAGTTAACAGAACAGGAACATAATTTATACCTGAAAGACATATACATGTAATGATTCTGTCGTAACCAGTTACAAGGAAGCTACTATGAATAAAAACGACATGAGTCCTTTACCTACCAATACCCACGAGTGGTTTTTTAATCGTAACAGCATCATCATTTTGCTCGATATTGTTCTGTTTATCGTTCTCTACAACACGCTACCCTATGAGCCGAAGGTGGTCATGGGACTGAGTATGCTCGCTTTTATCGCCGTATTATGGTTAACGGAAGCGCTGCACGTGACCGTTACGGCAATAATGGTTCCCGTTATGGCTGTGCTGTTGGGAGTATTTAATACCCAGGCGGCGCTAAACAGTTTCGCTAACTCTACGATATTCCTTTTCCTCGGCGGCTTTGCTCTGGCGGCGGCGATGCATGTGCAGGGGCTGGATAAAGTCATTGCCGATAAAGTATTAGCGATGGCGAGGGGCAAAATGAGCCTCGCGGTCTTTATGCTGTTTGGCGTGACGGCTCTGCTGTCAATGTGGATCAGTAATACGGCGACGGCCGCAATGATGATGCCGCTGGTATTGGGGATCCTGAGTAAAGTCGATGGCAAAAACAGCCATTCGACCTATGTGTTTGTGCTCCTGGGGATTGCCTATAGCGCCAGCATTGGCGGGATGGCGACCATCGTCGGCAGTCCACCGAATGCGATTGCCGCCGCCGAGGTGGGGCTCTCCTTCTTTGACTGGATGAAGTTCGGTTTCCCGGCAATGATCGTCTTACTGCCTGTCGCTATTGCGATTCTTTACCTCGTGTTCAGGCCGGAACTTAAGGGGACCTTTGAAACGAATACTGAGCAGGTCGATTGGGATAAAGGCAAAGTTGTCACCCTGGCTATTTTTGGCCTTACCGTATTCTTCTGGATTTTCAGCGGACCCATTAACGACCTGCTGGGCGGTTTTAAATCCTTTGATACCATTGTGGCATTAGGCGCCATTATATTAGTCAATTTCGCCCGGGTGGTTCACTGGAAGGATATAGAAAAAACGGCTGACTGGGGCGTGCTGTTATTATTCGGCGGCGGTATCTGCTTAAGTAATGTGTTGAAAGAGACGGGCACCAGTCTGTTCCTGGCAAACCAGATTAGCGGGATGGTGGCTCATATGGGGATATTTATTATTATCCTGGTGATTGCAACATTCGTGGTGTTTCTGACCGAGTTTGCTAGTAATACGGCCAGCGCCGCTTTGCTTATTCCCGTATTTGCCTCAGTGGCCGAAGCGTTCGGCATGTCGCCTGTGATTCTGTCGGTATTGATTGCCATTGCGGCTTCATGCGCTTTTATGCTGCCCGTGGCGACGCCGCCAAACGCTATCGTTTTCGCCACCGGCCATATCAAGCAGCAGGAGATGATGCGCGCCGGCCTGTTTTTGAATATTGCCTGTATCGTCGTTTTGACCGGTTTTAGCATGTTGTTTTGGTTATAACTTAAACGCAGCGCGGCGGTCATTGCTGGCCGCCGTGTCGGGGTGATTCTCTTTGAGCGACAGGCGGGGCGCGCTCTTGCCATCGGCGACATCGCCAGTATAAAGCGATGCCGGGCGTTAACGATTAAGCCAATAATCTAGGGTAGCGTAAAGGTGACCGTTGCCCTGGCGCTCCAGGCGCCTGAGGCGTTCGAGCTTTGCGCTTTCCACTGCGCCGTCAACGACTGTGGCGTCTGCACGGGGTGGGTATAGGTGGCGCCCGAACAGACGTTGGCGTTGGTATTGTCGCGCTTTATTCGAAAATCGATTTGCCCTGTTGTCGCGCAGGTCCAGGATTCAATAATGTTGAAGTTCTCAGATGCGCCAAAATTGCGGGTTATATTGCCCTGCCCGGTAACGGTAAGCGGTTGTTCCATATAGGTGGTGCGCCACGCGGAGATAGTTCCGGTGTTGAATACCGTGCTGGGGAGAATTTCTATCGCAGCAATATTGCGTATATTAACGGCGATAGTATTGGTGATAGGTAAGGCCGGTGAATAACTGATCGTCGGGGCGTAGGCGGGTCGTTTGCCTGAAGGCACCAGTATAAAAGAATGGCTGATTGTCGATCCACTGGCCAAAGATGTAAGGGCGCCTTGCGTTACAGTGCAGTAAAGAAAGACACTTGGTGGCGTTGCGGCAGAAAGTGTAGCCTGCAGATTTGTATCGTAGGAGGATGATGATGGCATTGTCGTGAAAGTCTGACGTGGGTAAGTAAGCGTTGTTACACCGACATTTGCTGAATCTGGACGGGTCAAGGATCGAGTGCTTTGTGACCCATTATTATTAGATTTCAATTGAACGAAAGTACCAAACGAACTTATAACGTATGGTTCATTCCCCGAACCGAAAAAAGATTTACATGTGGCACCTTTGCCCATGCGTATATCGTAATTGACCTTAAAGGTGAAGCAGCCGTTTATGGTAAGAGATGCACCGCTGGCGGTTGCAGTACAGGTTCCCCTGGCATTAATTGAGGCGGCGGCAGCTGTGGCGACAGTGTTACTTGTCATGCTATAAGTATGCGATCCCCAGTAAATCAGCCCATTTTCTTGAACATAATTACCACTACCGATGGCGGGTGCCCAAAAAACTTTTTCACCGTCAGGGATTACCGACGCGCTGGCCGTAACGGTCTTTGGCGTCAGCGTGACGGTTATCGGATCGGTAGTATAAGCGCCGGTTACTGGATCAAACGATCCGCTTTTAACCTCGGGGGTGACGGTGAGTGCCGTTACGGTAGTAACGAACATAAAAACAAACCACTTCATTCTATTCTTCCTCGTAAGGCGTGCTATTTACTTCGACCAAGGGCGCAGAATTATTGACAGACGCTCGTCGCGCTCCAGAGACCGGATGCGCCAGCGGGTTTACGGGCGATATAATCAGCCTGACAGGTTGTTTCCTGCCCCTGACCGTTGCCCCACTGCACAAGCAGAGTTCCTTTTTGCGGTAAACCGCTCAGGAATACTTCCCCACCGTCACCGACAATAGAGGTGTTTCCCTCTGTTTTAAGCAGCGATACCACCGCCCCAAAGGGGATTGGTTTGCCGCCGGGCAGCGTTAACGTCATCAGGACGCGGTGGCCAATGGCCGTTTTATACTCTGCTCTGACGAGTGCCCCGCGGGTGGGGACAACTTTACTGGTCATATAGGTGATATCGGTATCGTCCCGCAGGGTCTTGCTATTCAGGCTAATATCATTGCGGCGGTACGGGGTCAGGTAAGGAACAACCGCATAGCCGCGGCTGTCCGTAGTGATGCCGCTATAGTTATTGATACCGACGCCTTCGGCATCCGGTGCTTTTACCAAGCCAATGGTTTCACCTAAGGGTTGTGACAGGGTGATACCATTTTCATGAACGACGAGCCCGCCGGCGATGCCGTACCCCAATTGCCGGGTATCACGGCTGTGGCTGTAAGAACCATTTACCGTTCCATAGCTTGTCTGCCAGTTGGCATTTGCTCCTACCAGTTGTTCGTTATGGCTGGAGTGAGTGGCGTTGATGCCCCAGTCAAGGCTGCCATCATCAAATGCCGAGCCGTTGAGCCTCAGGTTATGGCTGGTCCCGTTTCCACTCGTCCGGGTTGTGCCATAGGAGGCGTAAGTCTGGGGCAGGAACTTATCCAGAGGCACATTAATTTCAAAAGAGACAACATTATCCTGATCGGCATGGCCATACAGGCCGGTGTTGCGGTTCCAGGAGTAGTTCAAACTGATGCCAATGGCGTTGAAGTTTTTGTAGTACCCCAGGTTCGCCGACAGGCTGTTACGTTTGTTATGCCAGTAATCCTCACTGATCAAGGAGGCATTAAACGCGCCAAAATTGGCGCCAAGATCCTGATTCACCGACAGCTCAGCCCGGTTACGACGGCGGTCAGTAACATATGATGGAATGTTACTATCGCTTCTGTAGGTGCCGAGCGTCTCCTCCAGCGAGCGAAATCCGGAGGTTGAATAGCGATAACCGGCGATGGTGAAGTTTGTTCCCGTTTGCAGGAAATTTTTGCTATAGCGCACCCGTAGCGACTGACCCTGTTGCCTGCCCGTATCCGTCGGCGCTGACACCGAGTGGATGACATCGGCTGAAAAAGCGCCCCATGCGCCGATGTTCTTGCCCACGCCCAGAGCGTAAGACTGGTATTTGCTGCCTGCGTTTTGCACCCCACCGTACAGCGTAAAACCGAGCGGGAGACCATAAATACCGGTTCCCTGCACAAACAGATTTTTTTCCGTTTGCGGATCATAGGCGCGAAACTGACCGCCCGTTACGCTATAACGAAATTTCCCTTCGCGCTGCAGCACAGGCAAAGAGGCATAGGGGATAATCAAATGTTGTTCGCTTCCATCCGCTTCTTTAATCGTGACGTCAAGATCGCCTGCCCCGCCTGTAGAGGCGAGATCCGTTATTTCAAATGCTCCCGGCGCCACTTTGGTTTCATAAACCACGTATCCGTTCTGGCGTATGGTGACAAGGGCATTACTGCGGGCAATCCCCCGCACTACAGGCGCATAGTTGCGTACGCTGGAAGGCAGCATGTCATCATCTGAGGCTAGTTGAACACCGCGGAACGGTACGCTATCGAAGACATCAGAAGGGGCGGAACTGTCACCTAACGTCAGTTGGCTTCGCAAAGAGATAATATTCCGCTGAAGATAGCTGTAGACGTTGTCCCATTTACTTCCACTCTGATTACTATGCTCAAAGGTGGTGTAGTTGCGCAGACGCCACGGCCCGATGTTTATTCCCGGCCGCAGGTTGAGGTACGTACTTTTATAGGTATCAGCACCGTTATACTGGCTCTGATAACTGTTCATGCTGTAATTGAGTAACACGGCAGGAATCCCCTCATCCCAAAGCTCGACGGGCACTTCATCCTGACTGCGTGCCTTTAATGCCGCGTGGGGAATGCTCAGGTTTAGCCGCTGTCGGTTAAACTGAAAGTCAGTAAACGCGTCTGGAATAGCGTCCAGCTTAATGCATTCGCTGTTACTGTCCTGCAGCTCTGGAAACGGGGCGGTATTAATCCCCCACTGGGTGAGTTCCTCCAGGGTAACGCAGGGTTCCAGCTTGCCATCAGCAGTTTTCGAGAACATCACGTCACGGGCCTCGGCGGTCACCATCTCATTATTCACTGAAATATCGACCCGGTATTTTCCCGCAGGCTGACCATTGGCGACTTCAAAGACCGAGAGGTCGGTTGTACGCTCTGAAACACCATCCCGAACCTCAAGCAAGGCAGGATTAAAATACTCATCCGCAAAAGATTTATCAGGAACATTCAGAAGCGTAATGATAATCAAAAGGGATGTATATTTCGCAGTGAAATTTATCTGTCGCAAAATTCCATACCTGTTATACAAAAACATCGGTGAGAATTAATATGTGGCGTGAAACTCTTTGCCACTCGTTCCGTAGTCATTAATTATTTTCCAGTCAACACTATTGCTGGCCGCACCGGATGGAATAGTAATTAACAGCTCTGATTTGGGCGCTACATAGGTTTGTTCAGGGAGCACAGGCTTAAACATCTGACCTCCTACCTTGATCATCCCAAAGTTCATATAAAACGGCGTTGGGTTAGTAACCTGAATCTGATTACCTACTCTTTTCCAGCTAAGCAGGCTGGCGCTTTCTTCCGGTATACTCTTAATTGATGCGGGGCGGTAAATAAATTTCAGCCTTTTTTTAATCGCCAGCTGTAAAGTGTTTTCGCGCATGTCCTCTTTTTTAATTGACGGGATGCTTTTAATATTGAGCCAGAATAAAGATTCGCGATCATCCGGGAGTCGTTCGCCGCTGTAAATAGCGCGTAAGGTATTATCCTGCCCTGGTTCCAGGCGAAACAATGGTGGCGTGATCGTAAATGGAGCTTTAGATTTGTCATGCTCCCCCCGGTCTACCCAGGACTGAATAAGTACCGGAATCCCTTTGTTTGAGTTACTGACAGTAATGGAAGCCTCTTTTTCATTGCCGTTAAAAACCAGACGAGTGCCCCCGACAGAAACAGCTGCAACGCTGCTAGTGCTAACTGAGACTGAAGCCAAAAATAAAGATAAAAAAAGGAACGCTTTCATGAATACTCCACTAACGGGGGCGCTGGCACCCCCGCCATATTACATATTTACATATAAGAGATATTTACCTGGGCTACGGCGTTAGCCTGGCCCGCGGTGACAGCGGCTGAGGTACTGATATAATTAGCCGTAAAGTTGAGCTGCTGCGTAGCGGCAGATGTCAACGCAATACCAGAATCGGCGGAGTTAATATCGATATTGGTGCCGTCAGCCTTTTTGATATTAATCGATACACCGGTTGCGCCACCGCCGGTCAGTGCCAGGTCGCCTGCCGCATCCGCTGCGCCTGAAAAGGTAACCAGCGCGGCAGTCGGACCACCTGATGCCGGACAACCCGTTAAGTTAATGGAAAAAGGAACCGGGAGGGTCGTCGTTCCCACAGTCGGGAATTGCGCGATACCGAATGTGCCGAGCTGAACGTTTACAGTATTATTCGAGGTAGCTACGCTACAGGCTTCCTGAAGAATGGTTCCGCTGAAGTTAACGGTGGCATCTGCAGCCAGTGCCTGAGATGCAGACACAGATAACAGACCAAATGCAAACGCAACTGCTGATAATTTTTTCATACATCATTATCCTTAATATAAGCTACCGAAGTCATTCGGCGCATATTGCTATAAAGTTTCACAGAGCCATATCACATGAATGGCCTTGGGTAACAACATAACGACCCCGTTATTTCTATGCACCTGAAAACGTCTTATTAAGAATGTTTGAACGTTCATGACTTACGCCTGGAAAAATCCCTATCCCGGTATATAAAAGCTGCAGCATGATTTTTTGCTGCTGGCAAAAAACGGCACAAAGCGTACTTATCAAAATACTAAATAACATTACCTCTTCATTTATCTGGTTTTTTACTATCGAACCACAGGGGGGGGCGGTTGAGGGCGGCTTTATTACAGGTTATTGTCCTGGGTTTTATGTTGTAATTTTGTTTAAAAATCCCGCTTAATTTAAATAGATATTAACAAGGTGCTTTGCCTTGACTGTTTATTAATATTTCATAATACCTGTTGTTATTATTTTAATAGCGAGAGATGAAATCGATAATGTTCTTTCTAATCAATCGGTTGTAATGTTCTATTTTGGGGTTTTAAATGTATTTAAGAACCTTTAAGGTTTTTTAAGGGCATTTCATGTAGCAGCACGTGACAGTTTTTAGCATTAAATGAGATGATTTCCTTGAGAAAAGTGTATTTTACCTTCACGTCCCGGGTTTATCCCTGACACAGGAAAACCAGGATATTACGCTATGGCTTTTTTATGATACGTCACGGGACGCGCGTTTTTGCCATGCACTCACAAATCGTGACCTGATTTTGGCTTTCAGTCATATAAAATTTAAAAGGATCAATGATGAGTAAGATTATAAGGCACGAAATTAATGAAAGCTGGGCAATATCCGGAGTGGTCGAATCCTGTGGTTTGGTCTTTGTGAGTTATTGTATTGGTAACATCGGGAAGCCCATCGAGGAACAGATAAATGGCGCTTTCGATAATTTGAGCGAAAGGCTTAACGCTATCGGCCTGACGCTGGAGTCAGTCGTAAAAATTGATGCTCTGTTTCGCGACGTATGGAATATCCCATTAATGGAAAAAGTCATGCGTCAGCGATTCAACGGCCATTATCCCGCCAGAAAATCAATTCAAACCGAGTTTGCCCATGCTGGCGGGGCCACAGGTATGCTCTTTCAGCTTGATGCGATTGCCTGTCGTTAATCGATGTCGCCTCTTCTGTAATTGACAGGGGCGCGCCGTTTCGCTGTTCAACCGGGAAGCCATTGCATCGACCTCCCGGCTTGCTGACCCGCTAAAATAAATCGCTATCACACGAATAGGCATTTTATTCGGATGAACTGATTTTAAACCATCGCTTTTTTTGCCGGGTCGTAAAAAACAAAAGCGATTTTGTTTTTGTCAGGATCGCGAACGTAGGCACTGTAAAAATCAGCGCCGTAGTGCGGACGAAAAGCCGGTGGGCCTTCATCTTCGCCACCATTCTCAATCGCTAATCTATAAAGTTCCTGGATCATTTCAACGGATACCGCATTCAATGCAACCATGACGCCATTACCTCGGGTGGCGGGGAGATTATCAAACGGCATTCCAACGCATAATCCGGTAGTATGATTATCTTTGAACGTTCCCCATGCGGCGCCTTTTTCGCTACGCCCATCGAGAGGATGGCCAAGCACGCGCATCAAAGGCGCATAAAATTTATAGGAAGCTTGAGGGTCATTGGTTCCCAGCATAATATAAGAAAACATAGCATCTCCTTTTTAAAAATAGAGCATAACATAGCTAAGATATAACGAATATTTACCGGGTGTGAATTCAGATATTACATGAAAAATTCCCGGATAAGGTTGGCGATAATGAATAAAGAAGAGGTAAGGATCGTGCTTAACTTATGCTGTGCTGACGCTTCCCCTCAGCGTGGCAGGCTGGAATGATAAATATTTGTTATATCCAGTCAGAAGGGAACCACGGGCTCCCGACAGTAAAAAACAATAGACTTAACGGGGATAAAAAAGATCGACGCCCGGGCGCTATGTTCTTTTGACGCTAAGGATAGCGTTGACCATTAGCGCTAACACGCCGACGGGACTGATAAAAAACATCTTCGTTGGGCAATAACTGATTGTAGTTTCAGGGTTTATTCGTTTTAAACCTACATTTTTAATCACGACGTTTCGTAAATTTTTAACCATTAACCGGCTAATACGTTTATGGGCGCGGACGTTTTTGGTGAAGTTTGACAGCCGAAAAGACTCAGCATTAAAAATTAAAACGTCACATATGTTTTTTCAATCATATAATTAGCTATAATGCATGTAATTCCAGCTACACTGATCACCTCCTTACCCTTTTAACCTCTTTTAACATATCAACCGCGAATAGCATATGTATTGGATCATAAACAAAAATATAGAATTTTGGCCTGAAAATAAGCGGTTAATCTCGTTGAAAAACCCGGCGCTGAGCGTCACATTGACGGCTCCGGCAAGCCACTGTCTTGTTCTTTTACTGGAAGCCTCACCGGAGCTGGTCAGCCAGCAGACTTTTTTTAAAAAAGTTTGGGAAGATGAGGGGATCCTGGTTCCTGCAAATACCTTGTATCAAAACATATCGATTGTCAGGCGCGGACTGCGCGATGTCGGAGAAACGGATAACTCATTAGTCGTGACGGTGCCGCGTAAAGGTTTTCATATCAATGCCAACGTTAACATTGAAAAACGTGAAAAAATATCTTTAGATTCAGTAGGTTCTGCTGATGCATCTCTCGCGGTGCAGGATAGCGTTGCGGGAAAAAAAGCAACCACTGAATCTGTGGCTACCGTGCATACGGCTGATAAGAAAAACGCCCGCTCAAAGGCTGTCACACTCTTGATTATGGCATTGAGTTTACTGGCGGGCTTTTTTTCTCTGCATTACCTCTGGCACTTTAATGATGAAAAGCCCTTTTTTAGCAGCTATACATTAGTTGAAAGCGATCGCGGTTGCCATTTTTATACCATAGATGATAATCATGCCAGCATTGATAAATTTAATAGTTATAAGTCTTTGATTTTCAAATCCGGACTGGACTGTAAGAAGTATCCCTTTGTTTATTTTTCCATGTCGCAGATGACTCCAGGTTTTATAGTGTTTATTTGCAGGAAAAGCTACACCGCGAAGGTTTCTGCCGGATGTGTTACTCTCTCTTTTCGTGGAATTGTACATGAATAGAATAAAAATTGTGATTGGCTTTTTTATTTCTGGCGCTCTGGCAGGGGGGATCTATAATTTTGTGAACGATAAAATACATCATAAGGAAGAGTGTACGGCATCGCTCGTGGTCTTCAAGGATAATACACAAACTAATTTGACCTTAAATTTCATGTATTCGCTTGCTGAAGGTAAGGGTACCGTTGCGGTCAGCGGTAGCTATCTGGATGGCGGGAAACTGCAGGGCCATATCAGAAGAGATGTCATCTATGATATGGTCAAAAATCATGAAACTCACCATTTCCACTCGAGAGAAATAAACCGATACGGTAACATTGACTCCGTGTCGGATGAGTTCCTGGCCAGCATCCTGCCTGACTTTTACGTTTATCCAAATGAAAAAATAAGCTATATTATTTCAAAGCAAAATGAGCATAGCTTTCTGATAAAAATTGGGTCACGACCGCTACTGTATTGCGCTAATTAATGGTACGGATGATGAGTCTGGCTTGCTTATCATCCACAATTATCTGGCATAATCGTCCTTTAAATGGTCTTTTATAATGAGTAAATCAGTTAGCTTCCCTGCGCCAATTTTTCGACAGGCCACATATCTGTAATTGCTGACGATCTTACTGGTGAGCGATAGAGATTCAGCGATAACATGCGTATCTTTACCTTCAAGGCTTTTGTTGAGAATGATTTTTTCAATTTTGCTTAAGCGCTGGTTTTTGGTCGGTTTACACTTAACCCGTCTGATCAGGCAGCGGAGCGCTTTCATTATGACTTCCGGTGGCGCTTTAGCATTTATCACGGTATCTGCATCACAGATGAGTGCATGCTGCGACGAACTCAGAATCAGTAATACTTTGCATCGCTGGTTTAACGAGGAAAGTTTGCTGGCGTTGCATTTGTTTTCTAAACTTAGATGCAGGATAACAATATCTTCATAGTTTAAACGATCGAGTTGCGGGTCGTCACACTGACAGCTTTTGATTTCCATCGCGTTATATTGTCCGACACAGATAATGCCATCTCGAAGATACTGGTTATTGCTGATGATGAAGATAGCCATGATAACTCCCGTAAGCATTTCACTCATGATGTGTCGTATTAAATGACTATATCTGATTGTTCAGAAATTCAAACTTATCTCGTCTTAAATTTCCTTATTTACTCATATTAAATGGTAAAACTTAAAGTAAACAAGGAGTTGTATGATTTTCTTGAGGTGTCTGATAAGATATAAATAACATTTAGAAAATTCCTTATTAAATAATAATCGTCTTTTAATGTGCTTGGAATAATCTTAACGTTGATTTGCGTCATTATATCGTGGTTGTGATTAGTGCTTTACTAATCTCATGCGTATTAATCATCTTATCTATTTGCGCAGCGTATAGCACTTGTCACCAGGTGCCATAAATAAATTCACTTGCGGGATGTGGTTTTATGAATGGGGTTATGGAACTTGAATTCTGGATGCGTGTTGCCATTGGTGAAGCTGAAGAGAGTTTGCGTGAGGGGAATAAAGGTTTTGGCGCCGTTATCATCAAGGATGGTGAGATGGTTGCGGCGGCGGATTGCATTTCAGTGCGTCGAGGCTTTTGATAAGGCGGGCATAGAGGTTATTGTTCATAAAGGTATTCTGCAGCGGGAATGTGCAATTCTCTATCGTGCTGACGTTCGCAGCGAAATTAATCATCTGCGCAACGCAACCGATGAAGACCTTAAGGCGCTGAACGCGGATTCCATTGCCCGCCGTACTGCATGGTTCTGCCAAAATAAAGCCGGGTTGAATATTGGCGATAGCCATTTATTAGACACCGCACACCGCTTACTTATAACGCGATTCCACGCTGCAGAGGTTGAAATGCCCGTGGTGAACAGAACTGAGAAGCAAATTACTTTCCACTCTATGAATTTCTGCCCAACGCTTGAGGCATGCAGAATTCTGCGCCTCGATACCCGGCACGTTTGCAAACTCCTGAATGAAGAGTCCACCGATATGTTAGTGAAAAAGATAGATAGCCGGCTTCGCTTCTCTCGAAATTATAATAACCTCAGACCATATTCCTCTTTCTGCGAAGAATCTATTTCTATTGAGGATTGAACGTGTGTTGCCATAAGCGATGTGCCTGATTGTTCCAGGGGCCGTTAACGGACTTTAGCTTCCTGAAAAGCAAAGCTATCCGTTAACCATCGGTGATTCAACAGGGCAAAGCAGGCGATCAGCGGCGTAATGTTAAAACTTTTAAAGGAGAAGTCATGAAATTAATCGACTTGCACATGCATTCGGCATATAGCAACGATGCCGATTTCCCGGTCAGCGATCTGCTTACCATGGCTAAAGCGGCGAATCTTGCGGCCCTGGCGATAACCGATCACAACTCGGCGCGATCCGTTGAGGAGTCTATTCGCTATGGCAGAGCAAATAGCGTAAGCGTGATGACCGGGATTGAAATCGACTGCGCATTTGCGGGCAATAATTATCATCTGCTGGGCTACGGTTTTCGTCGAGACAGCCGGGATTTTGACGCCGTCGAACACAACTTCCATCGTCTGGAAACTGCCGCGACGCCGCTAAAGCTGGAGAAACTGCGGGCGCTGGGGTTCCAGCTTGATGAAGATCGCCTGTATGCCATGGCCGGCGATCGGGTCCCGCAGGAAGAGGAGATGGCAGAACTTATTTTAGAGGATGCGCGCAACCTGAATCATGATCTGCTGCTGCCTTACCGCGCGGGGAATGCGCGCAGCGATATGCCGTTAATTAACTTTTTTTGGGACTTTTTTGGCCGAGGCAAACCCTGCCAGGTGACGGTGGAATTGCCGCCGATGGCGGAGATGGCGGCGCTGATAATCGACAACGGCGGCATTCCGGTCATTGCGCATATCGGCGCTAACGTGAAGGAAAAGCCGCTGGCGGTGATTGACCAGATGTTGCCGCTTGGCGTACGCGGCGTGGAAGTGTTCTCCAGCTATCATGATGAGGAGCTATGTCGCGAACTTTATCACTACACGCAGGATAAATCGCTGCTGGCGACCTGCGGCAGTGACTTTCATGGTAAAAACAAACCCAACATTAAGCCTGGCGACTGTAGACCATGGCGTGACGCGCTACCGAAAACCCTGGAAATCCTCGAGCAGGTTGATCTTTATTGACGCCTGAAACCTACCGGCTGTGGGCGAGTTATTAAATAACAAGGACAAAAGATTTTGTGTACAGGTATTTTCGGGCAGGAAAAGAGGCACAGGAAGAGGTATCTGCTGTCAGTCAGAGAAGGAGATGGGCCACTTTCGTTGTGCCTCTAAATAGAGAGTCACAAAATCGCGTATATTTTATGGAGGCGCATAGTATTGTTGAGAGCCACGTTTCACGACAATGACTCTCTCCTTCGGATAAATTTAGCTACGGCTTGTAACGCCTCATCCGCTTCAGGTACCTTTCCTACCGATGACTGAAATACATGCCAGAGCCCGTCCCATATCTCAAGCTCAACTTGCATCCCAGCCTTTTTAGCATATCGGGAGAGGCGTAATGCATCATCGCGCAATAACTCCTCGCTTCCCACCTGAATAAATACGGGAGGAAGTCCAGACAAATCACCAAACAGGGGAGAGACAAGAGGATCGCTTCGTTCACTGTCCGAACAGTAGTATTTCACGGTCATTATCAGGTCTTCTATGCAAAGCAGCGGATCGAGACCCTTACACAGCGTTATGCTCTTACCAGAAAGTGTGAAATCTAACATGGGAGACAGCAGAACAGACGAGTCCGGCAAAGGATCTTGATGCTGTTTTAACAGGAGTAAAAGCGACATGACCAGTCCACCACCGCTGGAGTCTCCCGCGAGGATAATGTCCTCTGCTGAATAACCATTAGCAAGCAGCCATAAATAGGCCTGATGACAATTTAATAAGGCCGCAGGAAATCGATTTTCTGGCGCCAGAGGATATTCCAGTACCAGAGTTCGACAACCAGAATATTGTGCGAGACAGGCAGCGAGTTTTCTGTGAGTCAGACACGATCCCTGAGAATTTCCACCGCCGTGGAAATAGAGAATAATCCTGGTATTTATCGAATCGGGATATGAAATCCATTCCGCAGTTATCTCTGTATCGTTAACCGTTTCGATGCATACACCCGCAGGTAGTGTTGCCTTTATGGCTGCAGACTCCCAGACCTGGCGCTGAAGGGAGAGTGGGGTATTCAAAAGAAAATGAATATTTTCATCATGATTTTCAAATAGCTTAGCTTTATAATCTTTTGCTCCGTTACTCAGCATCTTAATTCCTTTTGCTGCTTACGCCAGAAATAATAATTGTCGGTAGTGCTTTTTTTGCATTTTAATAGGCATTAATTTATTTACTCATTCATAAACAATCTGAGAAATACGCCACATTATAAGTTTATTAAAATTCTTCGGCTTTTTTTTATCTTTCCCTACTAACCGACAAATAGCTTATTTTTTCAACGACGCTGGTGATAAGGCTTTTCCCGCAAAACAAGCGGACCTACGCTCAGGCAATTGATGCGAGAGAGCGTGGGGCAGGCAAAATCCCTGGCAATGAATTTTTTCTGGCAGAGAGGGGGGGGGGGACTTTGAAGGGAAGCTAGTGCTGGCTCCCCAAAAGCAAAAAACCGCCTTGTGGGCAGGTTCTTTAAATAGTGGTGCCCGGACTCGGACTAACGCCGCAGGCGTTGAACAGCGCGCTTGTCGCGCTGACCCCGAAGGGGTGAGCCGCCGTGCGGCGAATAATCGAACGGAGTTCGATGGAGAGTCCGCTCGCAGAAAAGCAAAAACCCAGCCATAGGCTGGGTTCTTTAAATAGTGGTGCCCGGACTCGGACTAACGCCGTAGGCGTTGAACAGCGCGCTTGTCGCGCTGACCCCGAAGGGGTGAGCCGCGGTGCGGCGAATAATCGAACGAAGTTCGATGGAGAGTCCGCTCGCAGAAAAGCAAAAACCCAGCCATAGGCTGGGTTCTTTAAATAGTGGTGCCCGGACTCGGACTAACGCCGTAGGCGTTGAACAGCGCGCTTGTCGCGCTGACCCCGAAGGGGTGAGCCGCGGTGCGGCGAATAATCGAACGAAGTTCGATGGAGAGTCCGCTCGCAGAAAAGCAAAAACCCAGCCATAGGCTGGGTTCTCTGAATAGTGGTGCCCGGACTCGGAATCGAACCAAGGACACGGGGATTTTCAATCCCCTGCTCTACCGACTGAGCTATCCGGGCAACGGGGCGCATTAAACCTGATTCGCCGCACCTCGTCAACGAAATTTATCTGTTTCGCAGCAGACTGAACAATCTATCACCACATTGCGTCAAAAGCACGCATCTTCAGGCGAAAAACGCCGTCCAGGCTACCGAAATCGGCATCGCCAGCACCAGGGCCGGCAGCATATTCACCACGGCGAACATTTTAATTCCGCAGATGCGCAAACCGGTGGCAACCAGCAGCATCCCGCCGACAGCGCTGAAATCCGCCATCATCATCGGCGTGGTTAACGGCATAATCAACGATGCGCAGGCCGCCAGCGCCAGCTGGATGGCCAGCATCGGCACGCAAATGGCCGAGACCGCCAGCCCCAGGGTGCAGGCGAAAATGGTGGCGGTAAAGAAGTCGAGAAACGCTTTGGCAATGAGAATGCTGGCGTCACCGGTCATTCCTTCGCGCATCGCGCCGAAAATCCCGGTTCCGCTGGCGCAGAACAGGACGATAATCGCGACGTAGCTTTGAATATACGACTCATGCGCCGAACTCTTTATCTGGCCCTTTTTTGGCGAAAGCAGCTGCTGAAGCTTACTCACCAGCGTATTAATGCCTTTCTCCATATTACATACTTCGCCGAACAGCGCGCCCACCAGCGTTGAAAGCACCATCACCGGCAGGTTGGCGCATTTGATCACCAGTAGAATACCGATGCCCAGCGACGCCAGCCCAAAAATAGAGGTCATTGATGTACGAATCCGTTCCGGCAATCTTTGACTTAAGAGTGCGCCAAGTACGCCGCCCAGAAGGACCGCACCGGCGTTAATAAATGGCCCTGTAACCAAAGTATGACTCCTGTTAATTATCCCTAACGACTGCATTATTATGGCGCGAAGCTGGCCAAAAGGCTTGCGCATCCGTGGGGTCGCTGTATACGTAATTCATCTTGCACGGTACATTTAAAGGTGACATGATTGCGCGAATTTTCTCCTCCCCTGAATGAGTCCGCCGGGATGACGACATCGCCACTACATCACCAGTGCCGCTGCGTACAGATGCGCAGGCTGCCTCGTCTTGCTACCCTTACTCTGCAACTTCTGCCCGTCATGCGGTGAGCGTAACGCAGGCTCACTGCAGGACAACAGTAAGATCGGACGCGGTCTGCTTTTACTGATGTCTGGCGGTCGGAGCTGGGATCCAGCCAGACCCTGACAGTTCGTTGGCCAGAGCAGAGATGCCCTGGCCTAAGCCTTTTACTCTCCGGAAACGGGTATTCGCGCTCATGAAATCAATGCACATTGCCGCCAGCCGCGAGCTGGTATCCCACCTGTCCACCCACCGTCGCGTGGTGGCCCTGGACAGTACTGATTTTACCGATGTGGCGGCAGTCGTCATTACCGTGGCGGACAGCCGCAGTGGCATCCTTGCGTTGCTGAAACGCACGGGCTTTAACCTGCCGGTCTATCTGTTCAGCGAAGCTGAGCACGAAAAACCAGAAGGCGTGACGGCCATCGTTAGCGGCAAAGAGCAGGAGTGGCTCGAACTGGAAGCCGCCGCCTGCGACTATGAAGAGAACCTGCTGCCGCCGTTCTTCGATACGCTGACTCAGTACGTAGAGATGGATAACAGCACCTTCGCGTGCCCCGGCCATCAGCACGGCGCCTTCTTTAAGAAGCATCCAGCGGGGAGGCAGTTCTTCGACTTCTTTGGTGAGAACGTCTTTCGCGCCGACATGTGCAACGCCGACGTTAAGCTTGGCGATCTGTTGATTCATGAAGGATCGGCCAAACACGCGCAGAAGTTCGCGGCGAAGGTCTTCAACGCCGATAAAACCTATTTTGTCCTTAACGGTACCTCGGCGGCGAACAAAGTGGTGACTAACGCGCTGCTGACCCGCGGCGATCTGGTGCTGTTTGATCGCAATAACCATAAATCAAATCATCATGGGGCGCTGATTCAGGCAGGCGCGACGCCGGTCTATCTTGAAGCATCGCGCAACCCGTTCGGTTTTATCGGCGGGATTGACGATCGCTGCTTCGATGAAAAATACCTGCGCGATCTGATTCGCGAGACGGCGCCGGAAAAAGCCGATACGCCGCGCCCGTTCCGCCTTGCGGTGATCCAGCTCGGAACCTATGACGGGACGGTATATAACGCCCGCCAGGTGGTCGATAAAATCGGCAGCCTGTGCGATTACATCCTGTTTGACTCGGCCTGGGTCGGCTACGAGCAGTTTATTCCGATGATGGCCGACTGTTCGCCGCTGCTGCTGGACCTGACGCCGAATGACCCGGGCATTTTTGTTACTCAGTCGGTGCATAAACAGCAGGCCGGTTTTTCGCAAACTTCGCAGATCCATAAAAAGGATAACCATCTGCGAGGGCAGGCGCGTTTTTGCCCGCATAAGCGGTTGAATAACGCCTTTATGCTGCATGCCTCGACCAGCCCGTTTTATCCGCTGTTCGCGGCTCTCGACGTGAATGCCAAAATCCATGAAGGGGAGAGCGGGCGCCGCCTGTGGGCCGAATGCGTGGCGCTGGGTATTGACGCGCGCAAAGCGATTATCGCTAACTGCAAAATGATCCAGCCGTTTATTCCGCCAATGGTCGCGGGACGCCCGTGGCAGGATCACCCCACCGAAACCATCGCCCGCGAGCGGCGCTTCTTTAGCTTTGAACCGGGCGCGCGCTGGCACGGCTTTGAGGGCTATGCCAGCGAACAGTACTTCGTTGACCCCTGTAAGCTGCTGCTGACGACGCCAGGAATCGATGCGCAGAGCGGGGAATATACTGATTTTGGCATCCCGGCGACCATTCTGGCCCACTATCTGCGCGAAAACGGCATTGTGCCGGAGAAGTGCGATCTGAACTCTATTCTGTTTCTGCTGACCCCCGCCGAAAGCGCGGAGAAGCTGGCGCAGCTGGTGGCGATGCTTGCCCAGTTTGAGCAGCATATCGAATCGGATACGCCGCTGGCCGAGGTTCTGCCGAGCATCGTTAACAAATACCCGGTGCGCTATCGGGACTACACCATCCGCGAGCTGTGTCAGGAGATGCACAACCTGTACGTTAGCTTTGAGGTGAAGGATCTGCAAAAAGAGATGTTCCGCAAGCAGAGCTTCCCGCGGGCGGTCATGAACCCGCAGGACGCCAACCGCGAGTTTATTCGCGGTAACGTCGAACTGGTGCGCTTAAGCGAAGCGGAAGGGCGCATTGCGGCGGAGGGCGCGCTACCGTATCCACCGGGCGTGCTGTGCGTCGTGCCTGGCGAAATCTGGGGCGGGGCGGTGCTGCGCTATTTTCTGGCGCTGGAGGAGGGCGTCAATATGCTGCCAGGCTTCTCGCCGGAGCTCCAGGGGGTCTATAGCGAAACGGACTCTGACGGCATTAAGCGTCTGTATGGCTATGTGCTGAAAGCATAAAAAAACGCCCCGTTGATATCACCGGGGCGCTTTTTTTATTCGTACATCTCGGGTGAAGCCGTTTATTTAATGTACGACGGTCTGCGCACCGGCTGGTACGCGAACGTGCTTGTATTTAAACAGCGCGACGAAAGCAAACGCCAGAACCAGCGAATAGCCGGCGAAAATCAGCCATACGGTTTGCCAGTCGGTAATCCCTTCGACGGTAAAGTGCTCCACCACTTTGCCGCTCACCATCCCGCCAAGTATGCAGCCGAAACCGTTGGTCATCATCAGGAACATTCCCTGGGCGCTGGCGCGGATTTCCGGGCGAACCTCTTTTTCCACAAACACCGACCCCGAGATATTGAAGAAGTCGAAGGCGCAGCCATAAACGATCATCGACAGCACCAGCAGCACGGTGCCGAACGGAGTCGGGTCGCCGTAAGCGAACAGGCCGAAGCGCAGCATCCACGCCACGATACTAATCAGCATCACGTTCTTGATGCCGTAGCGGCTGAGGAAGAACGGGATGGTCAGAATGAACAGGGTTTCCGAGATCTGCGAAATCGACATCATCACCGAGGCGTGCTGCACGATAAAGCTGCTGGCGAACAGCGGATCTTTATCAAAGCTGTGCAGGAAGGTGTTGCCGAACATATTGGTGATTTGCAGTTCGGCGCCCAGCATCATCGAGAAAATAAAGAAGATCGCCATACGTTTGTTTTTAAACAGCGCGAAGGCATCAAGGCCCAGCATGGCGGTCCAGCTCTGGTTTTTCTGCTGATTGGCTACCGGAATATGCGGCAGCGTCAGAGTGAAGAGCACCAGCAGCAAGGAGAGCGCCGCGCCGATATAGAGCTGCATATGGCTCAGCTCAAAGCCGGAGAAGCTGACGCCCCACATGGCGAGGATAAAACCGATGGTACCCCAGATGCGAATCGGCGGGAAATCGGTCACGATATCCATGTTCGCAGACTGCAGGCGGTAGTAGGAAATGGTGTTAATCAGCCCCAGCGTCGGCATATAGGCCAGCGAGTTAAGCAGGATGACGAGGAACATCTCGCCCGGCGTAGTGACCTGGGCGGCGAGCCACAGCGTCAGCGCGCCGACCAGATGGCAAATGGCGTAAACCCATTTGGCGCTGATCCATTTATCGGCAACGATACCAAGCAGCGTCGGCATAAATACCGCAGCGATACCGAGCGAGCTATAAACCGCTCCGATGGCCGCACCGTCAAACTTCAGGGTAACGAACATATATGAGCCGAGCGTGGTCAGCCAGCTCCCCCAGAGGCAGAACTGCAGGAACGACAGTATTTTGAGCTGCAGCTTAAGATTCATGTTTTGATCCTCACGGATATAGAATTGTTTTGTGTTTTAAATAACATTTGTAGCGTTATTTTGGTTGGATTCTATCATTCATGGGGTGGATGCTTTTGTTAACTGCCGCAGAAAATCGCAAAACAGTTGCGCAACTCTATTGTGTATAGCAGGAGGAAGGCGCCCTTGAGGAAACAAGGGCGTTGGCAGAGGATTACTTGCGGCGGTAGCCTTTTTGCGCGGTGTTTACCTTGTAGAGATAACGGCGCGATTCGGCGGATGGGTGACGGCTGGTGATGGTCTGATAAACGTCGCCCGGCGTCATATTATTGATGATATTCGCGGCCTGAATCTTATCGCTGGAGAAGACCCGCAGCACGCTGCCCGCGCCGCCGTTATAGGCGGTAATCACCGCATAGCGACGCGAGGTGGGGTTAGCAATACCGGCCAGATAGACGTTGTTCAGCATGGCCAGATAGGCGGTCCCGGTATCGATATTATTGGCCGGATCGAACAGATAGCTGCGGCTCGGCAGGCCGGATTTCCCCTGCGAGCGGAACACATCCTTCCCGGCACTGTGCTGCACCACCTGCATCAGCCCCAGCGCGTCGGCATGGCTGACTGCATAGGGGTTAAAGGACGATTCGGTTTGCATAATCGCCAGGATCAGCGACTCATCAACGCCATATTTGCGCGACGCCTGACGGACCATGCCAATGTATTTATGCGCACGTTTGTCGAGATGGTTCGGCACCAGGTTGATGGTGATGCTGTAGATCATGCGCGGACCGTTGCTGCGGCTTTTCAGACGCGTTTGCAGCAGGTAGTCCGCAAAGCGTGAGGCGCGCCACTCCCAGCGAATCGACTCACCGGTGTTATCCACGACCTGACCATACAGGAACGGTTCTTTTGAGATCTGAATGTCATCGACGTCGGAATAGAGGTCGATGGAGTTAGGGTCGTCGCCCATCAGCAGGGTTTTAATAATCGCCTGGCGCAGACGCCCGGCCGGGTCGGTGCCGGCGATGGTTTCGACGGTAATCGTCCCGGCGTCAAAGTTGATGTGGCTGCGGGTTTGATACTGGTCGGTGTATTTGACGTAGTCCTTCGGCCCGGCGAGCAGAACTTCGTTATAACCCCAAATGTTCTCGATGTTATGGGCGAACTGGCCCATCAGAATATCAAAGCCGTTGGTGTCCTTCACCCACGCCTCGTTATACTCGGCGCCTTTTTTGGTTGAGCTGGAACACGAAACGAGCAAAGGCGCAATCAGCGCTAGCGCTAAGTATTTTTTCATCATTCCGGGAGTGCGTGTTGTGTTTGTTGTGGTAAAGGGCCGTCAGGCCCTTACTGTTTTTCTGGCGGCGTATAGCCTTCGATGTGTACGTCTTTACCTTCAAACAGGAACTGAACCATCTCCTGCTCCAGCAGTTTGCGATGCTCGGGGTTCATCATGCTGAGTTTTTTCTCATTGATCAGCATCGTCTGTTTGTGCTGCCACTGGGCCCAGGCTTCTTTAGAGATTTCGTTATAGATACGTTTGCCCAGTTCGCCCGGATACAGCTGAAAATCCTGGCCATCGGCTTCACGCTGCAGGAAAGTACAAAAAATCGTTCTGCTCATTCTTAATCCTCTTTAATCGCCAGAAAGCTAAACCGGTGCTCCGGCTTTTAACTGTTGCAACAAGCGCTCCACGGGGGCCGCCAGACCGACGGACGGCGGCTGCGCTAAGTTATACCAGAGTGCGCCCCCTTCATCCATGCATGCGCCGGATGAGTGCACTGTAAGCCACATCGGCACAATATCCAGATGGAAATGGCTGAAAGTGTGGCGAAACGCGGTTAATTGCGTCAGATTATCGGCCTTAATCTGGCGCTGCGCCAGCCACTGCCGCAGCGCATCTTCATCTTCAAACTGCGGGAAGCAGAACAATCCGCCCCATAAACCCACCGGCGGGCGCTGGCAGAGAAATACCTCATCGCCGTGCTGCATCAGCAGGAAATAGCCGGTACGTTCCGGGATCGTCTGTTTCGGTTTTTTGCCTGGATATTGAGCCCATGAATGACTGGCGTAGGCTACGCAGCCGTTATTCAGCGGACAGAGCTCGCATTTGGGCTTAGAGCGGGTACACACCATCGCCCCGAGGTCCATCATGGCCTGGTTAAAACGCTCAACCCCTTTCGCTGGCGTCACGTCCTCACTAATATCCCACAGGCGTTTCTCAACCTCTTTTTTCCCCGGCCAACCGCTGACAGCATAGCAGCGCGCGAGCACGCGCTTCACGTTGCCGTCGAGAATCGGATAATGCTGACCGAGAGAAAGGGATAAAATCGCCCCGGCGGTGGAACGACCCACGCCCGGCAGCGCGGCGACTTCATCAAAAGTTTGCGGGAAGTTTCCGCCGTGCAGGGTGGCCACCTGCTGCGCCGCTTTATGCAGATTGCGCGCGCGGGCGTAATAGCCCAGCCCGGTCCACAGATGGAGGACTTCATCGAGTGGCGCATTGGCCAGATCGGTAATTGTTGGGAAACGCGCCATAAAGCGCTCAAAATAGGGGATAACCGTCGCCACCTGCGTTTGTTGCAACATCACCTCGGAGAGCCATACTTTGTAGGGCGTCTTGCCGATTTGCCAGGGCAGGGTTTTACGTCCGTATTTGTCGTACCAGTCCAGTACCTGGGCTGAAAATTGCGCGGCGAGAAAAGTCAAAGCTACGGCTCCGGGATAGCGATTATAAGGTGGCAGATTGCAGCACAAGGGCGAGAGGCTGTAAACCCTTGCATCCGCCGGGTAACTTTGGATAATGCCCGTTTTCCGAACACTCTCACAAGCAGACTTAACTTTTATGAAAAACGACGTCATATCTCCGGAATTCGATGAAAACGGCCGTCCGCTGCGCCGTATTCGCAGCTTCGTCCGTCGTCAGGGCCGCCTGACTAAAGGTCAGCAGCACGCGCTGGACACCATTTGGCCGGTGATGGGCGTTGAATTTAACGATGCGCCGCTCGATTTTGCCGCGCTGTTTGGCCGTGAAGCGCCCATCACGCTGGAGATTGGTTTTGGTATGGGCGCTTCGCTGGTGGCGATGGCGAAAGAGAAGCCGCAGCAGAATTTCCTCGGCATTGAAGTGCACTCTCCTGGCGTCGGCGCCTGTCTGGCGTCTGCTGAAGAAGAGGGCGTGCAAAATCTGCGCGTTATGTGCCACGATGCGGTAGAAGTGCTGCACGCGATGATCCCCGATAACTCCCTGAGCATGGTGCAGCTGTTTTTCCCTGACCCGTGGCACAAAGCGCGTCATAATAAGCGCCGGATCGTTCAGCCGCCTTTTGCCGAACTGGTGAAAAGTAAACTGAAGCTGGGCGGCGTTTTCCATATGGCGACCGACTGGGAGCCCTATGCCGAGCATATGCTGGAAGTGATGTCCTCGCTTGAAGGATATCGCAACCGGTCAGAAAGCAACGACTATGTGCCGCGCCCGGAATCGCGCCCGGTAACCAAATTTGAACAGCGTGGCCATCGTCTTGGCCACGGCGTATGGGACTTAATGTTCGAGAGGGTGAAATAATGGCAACGAATCGTAGCCGTCGTCTGCGTAAAAAAATGCATATCGACGAATTTCAGGAAGTGGGTTTTTCCGTCGCGTGGCGTTTCGCGGAAGGAACCAGCGAAGAGCAGATCGACCAGACCGTTAACGATCTGATTGATGAGGTGATTGAGCCTAATAAGCTGGCCTTTGACGGCAGCGGCTATCTCTCCTGGGAAGGCCTGATCTGCCTGCAGGAAATCGGTAAATGCACCGAGGAGCACCAGGCCATTGTGCGTAAATGGCTGGAAGACCGCGGGCTGGCCGATGTACGCACCAGCGAACTTTTTGATATCTGGTGGGACTAAGTTTGACAAGGGTCGGCAACTGCCGGCCCGTTTTGTCTGAAGGGAGTTAAATGATGCGCAAAACGCTGTTAGCTGTGGCGCTTTCCGTCACCGCTTTGTCCGCGCATGCGGACTACCAGTGTAGCGTCACGCCGCGTGACGATGTCATCCTCAGCCCGCAGCAGGTGCAGGTGAAAGGCGAAAATGGCGATCTGGTGATTAAGCCGGACGGCAGCCTGAGCTTTAACGGGAAAGCGTATTCTCTGAACGCCGCTCAGCGCGAACAGGCTCAGGACTATCAGGCCAGCCTGCGCAGCAGCCTGCCGTGGATTGATGAAGGCGCACGCTCGCGGGTAGAAAAAGGCCGCGCCGCGCTGGATAAAATTATTACTGAACAGGTAGGGGCCAGCAGCATGCATAGCCGCCTGACCAAGCTTGATGCGCAGCTGAAAGCGCAAATGAGCCGCATAATTGAACATCGTAACGATGGCCTGACGTTCCACTATAAAGCTATCGATCAGGTGCGCGCCGACGGCCAGCAGCTGGTAAACCAGGCGATGGGCGGCATCCTGCAGGACAGCATCAACGAGATGGGCGCGAAGGCGGTTCTCAAAGGCGGCGGTAACCCGCTGCAGGGGATCCTCGGTAGCCTTGGCGGCCTGCAAACCGCCATTCAGGATGAATGGAAAAATCAGGAAGCCGATTTCCAGCAGTTTGGTAAGGATGTCTGCAGCCGCGTGGTTTCCCTTGAGGATAGCCGCAAAGCGCTGGTGGGGTCGTTAAAGTAAGCTTTATTCCGCTACCTGCGTCCGCAGGTAGCAAAATCAGATTTCATTTATCCTGCCTGCGGTGGCGAACTCCTTATGATGCCTGCTGTATTCATAAAAGGAATTTGCTGATGAAATATGCATGGAAAACGCTCACCGTCCTGATGATCGCTTCCCCTTGTCACGTGCTGGCGGATGCCAACACGCCAACAGACGACGTGGTAAAACAGCAGTTTGCTGAACAGACTGGCGGGATTATGCGCTTGCAAAACGTGACGCTGAAGCAGCTAGACGCCAGGGGAAATCAGGCGACCTATATGCTGGAAGGCGATATGGCCGCCGCGGAAGATCTCTATATTCGCGTCGGCGTCGCGGGAGATTACTTTTTTTATGAGCGAGTCTGGACCAGGGGGCGGCCGGTAAAGTTCTCCGCCATGATGACCGCGGTAGGGACCAAAGACTCCGGCTGGCAGACCGAATTCTTTTCTCTGCAGATGGCGGCGAAGAGGGGCGGGAGAACCTTTAAGGAAATCGGAGGGGATGAAAGTAAAACCCTGATCGTCAATGACCACAAATTTATGGCGCAATTTGCCAAAATTGACGCCAGCTTTGCCGCCAGCAAAGCCACGATGAAGACGCTGCAAGGGCAACAGGATGCGCTGAAAACCGAGATCGCCGCGTTAGAGGAGCGGATTAACCGTTCATGGGGTACGGATGCGAACGGCAAGCCGCTCGATCGCAGCGACGTGCAGCAGGCGATGCTGGAAAAAATGTATGAAGTAGACCGGCAAAACGATCCGCTGAAGTTCGAGAATCATTACTACAAAACTCTCTATGAACCCGCACTGGCCGCCTGTCAGAAAAAAGCGGTTTGCGATGCTGCGCCGCTGCGCGCCGAGCGCGATGCCGTGCTGAATGAGCAGAAGCGTAACTATTATCGCCAGCATAAAGAGATGAGTGAAAATATCAAAGCGGAGATGGCCGCGCGCGATAAAAAGATAGCGCCGCTGCAGAAGCAAAAAGGCGAACTGAACGCGCAGCTGATGGCGCTGGAGATCCGCTACCGGGAGTTGGCTCGCGACGAAAAATACTGGCAGGAGGGGCTGGAGAAGATGCGCCGCAACGGGGTTCTAAAGTAGCCGGATCAGGTTCGGAATGGCCCGGCTGCGCCTGGCGCGTATGAGCTTGTCGGATGACAGAATATTTTGCTATTGAAGCTTTTGTCGGCCGGGCACGGCGCTAGCCGCCGCCCGGCAGAAGCGTTAGCTCAAGGTCTAACGCCCATTCTTCCTCAGGAATGCGTCCCCTCCTTTCCAGGGCAATAACGCTACATCAGCCCCAGCAGCTGCGGAATAAACAGCGAAATCTGCGGGATATAGACAATCATCATCAGCGCGATCAGCAGGGCGGCGTAGAACGGCAGCAGCGGTTTGATCAACTGCTGAATTTTGACGCCAGAAATAGAACAGCCAACGAACAGCGCGCTGCCAACCGGTGGGGTGAGCAGCCCGATACACAGATTGGCGACCATCATAATACCGAAGTGCACCGGATCCATCCCCAGGTCCTGCGCGATTGGCAGGAATATCGGCGTGAAAATCAGCACCGCTGGGGTCATATCCATAAAGATCCCGACGATTAACAGCACGATATTTATCAACAGCAGAATCACCACCGGGTTTTCAGAAACGCCCATTAGCGCGTCGCTTATCATATAGGGAATGTCGGCGTTGGTCATCGCCCACGACATGCCCACGGAAAAGCCAATCAGCAGCAGCACAATAGAGGTCATGACTACCGATTCCAGAATCAGCTTCGGCAGATCGCGCCACTTCACTTCCCGATATATCAGTACCGACAGAATAAAGGTGTAGACCACGGCGATGGCAGAGGCTTCCGTCGCGGTAAAAATGCCGCCAAGGATCCCGCCCATCACAATGATGACCAGCAGCAGGCTGGGCAGAGCATCGAAAAACGCTTTTGCCGCCTGGGCGCAGGTCGGACGCTCGGAAACCGGATAGCCGCGACGTTTAGCAATGACGGCACAGACCACCATAATAGCCAGGCCCATCAGGATGCCCGGCAAATAGCCGGCCATAAACAGCGAGGCCACCGAGACGCCGCCTGCGGTCAGGGAAAAGACGATCAGTACGTTTGACGGCGGAATAAGCAGACCCGTGATGCAGGATGAGACGTTCACCGCCGTAGAGAAGGCCGGATCGTAGCCTTTCTGCGTCTGTATGGGGTTGAGCGTGCCGCCGACCGCGGCGGCGGCGGCGACCGCTGAGCCTGAAATCGAACCGAACATCATATTGGCAAGCACGTTGACGTGGCCCAGAGAGCCCGGCACGCGTCCGACCATCACCTGGGCCAGATTGATTAAACGTATGGCAATCCCGCCGCTGTTCATCAGGGTTCCGGCAAAGATAAAGAATGGAATCGCCAGCAGCGCGAAGTTATCGAGGCCGTTTGCCAGGCGCTGAGAAACGGTAATCACTGCGATATCCCAGGGGAACATCAGCAGCATCGAACCGACGGTAGCGATGCCAATGGAGAAGGAGATAGGTACGCCAATAAAAACCAGAATAAAAAAAGAGCCAAATAGCATCAGTGCGATATAGCTGTCCATCAATTTTCCCCCGCTGCAGAGTGCTTCATGTTTTTCAGTCCGGTGCTGATAAAACACAACGCGTAGAACATCATAATGATCCCGGTTAGCGGCAGGATCAGATACACGTAGCCCATGGGGATTTGCATCGCCGCTGAGACCTGGGACGTCGATAGCGTTTTCTCAATCAGCTTCACGCCACCGGTCACAATTACTGAACCAGCAAAAATAAAGATCAGCAGATTAATGATGACGCTGAGAAGCGCCTGCCTGCGAGGAGGGAGCGTCATCGCCAGTAAATCGATAGCCAGATGACGCTGGGCGCCGACGGTATATGCCGCACCCAGCAGCCCGACCCAAATCATTAAAAAGCGCGCCAGTTCGTCGGTCAGGGTGCTTGGCTGGTTTAGCACGTAGCGGCTAAATACCTGCCAGACGACGCAGACCACCAGCGCAATCATAACGGCGACGGAGAATGCGGCGATCGTGCGGTCCACCGCCAGCTTTATGCGGTTAAGTATCATCTTTGAGTTCCCGGTGAATGGGGCCAGCGGCTGGCCCGCTAAGTGTTATTCAGCAGCAGCTTCAAATTTGGCCAGCAGAGCCGCCTGCTTCGGATCTTTTTTGAAGTCATCAAAGAGCGGTTGAACGGCGGCGCGGAACGGTGCTTTATCAACTTTGATAATTTCGCCGCCCATGGCTTTGGCCTGCGCGCGGGTGTCGGCGTCAATTTTGTCCCACAGTTTTTGCTGATAGGCCTCTGAGGCTTTCGCCGCCTCGTTCAGGATTTGCTGCTGCTCCGGCGTCAGCTTGTCCCAGGTTTTGCTGGAGATAACGAGGAAGTCCGGGATGGAGGCATGTTCATCTTCTGAGAAAACCTTAGCGATTTCGATATGGCGCGTTTGTACCCAGGAAGGTACGTTATTTTCCGCGCCGTCCACTACGCCCTGCTGCATCGCGGTATAGACTTCACCAAACGAAATTGGCGTTGGCGAACCGCCCATTAATTCGATCATTTTCAACGTTGTCGGACTGGCCTGGACGCGGATTTTCAGCCCTTTTAAATCTTCCGGTTTAGTAATGGGTTTTTTAGCATAAAAACTTCGGGTCCCGGCAACATAAGCGGAAAGGGCAAAGAATCCTTTATCTTTCGTGGACTCCATTATTTCTTTACCCACTTCACCGAAGACGACTTTATTGAAGTGATTCTGATCCTTGAACAGGAACGGTAAATTATATATCGCGTAGACGTTATCAAATGACTCCAGGTCGCTGGCGGAACCTTTCGTCATATCCAGTGCGCCGTTTTGTAATAACTCCATCGTTTCACGCGCGCTGCCCATCTGGCTACTGGGGTAAATGCGGATTTTCATATTGCCGTTGGAAAGTTGGTTAACCTCTTTCGCCATCTGCTCAAACGCCTGATGAACAACGTGGCTGCGTTCAAGGTTATGTGCCAGTTTTAACGTAACTTTTTCAGCTGCGCTGGCGCCCGCTGAGAGCAGGGCAAGCAAAGAAACACATACCAGAGAACGAGAAAACGAGAGTTTTTTCATGAGTCGGCTCCATGCACTTAGGTTAATTGGTCAATATCTAAAGAGTCATTCTTTGTTTCTGTATGACATATTATCCTGGTTGTCGTACACCTTTAAGCTGTCTGACTCACACTTTTTTCCAATGAGACGATGAAATGCGTATTTTTGTGCGTTAGGTTATATTTATTTTCTATAAATGAATGTGAATTAATTTTTATTAAGAATGCTGAACTGAGATTCTTCGGGAATTACGATATTAATATTTCGGGAAAAACGAATAATTAATTATCCCGCTATTTATATAACGGGATAATCAGGGAGAGGTTTATTCGCTGAGGAATAATTCGAGAAGGGAGTTCAAAAATAGCTTGCCGTGCTCGGTAATCTGCCAGCAGCCTTCATCTTCCGTCAGGTAGCCCTGAGCAATAGCGGCATCGATTTGCGGGCGGATCGTCCGCTCGTCGAGGCCGGTAAAGCGGCTGAATTCATCCCGTGGCGCCGCTTCGAGCAGGCGGAAACGGTTCATAAAGAACTCAAACGGTTTATCTGCGTTCTCAACATCATGCTGGCGCTCCAGGTAACGGCCTTCCATATAGCCGCGCGGGTGGCGGGTTTTCGCCGTCCGCAGAATGCGTCCGTCCGCAAACGTCACTTTACCGTGCGCGCCGCAGCCAATGCCCAGGTAGTCGCCAAAGCGCCAGTAGTTCAGATTATGCTGGCACTGATATCCCGGTTTTGCATAGGCGGAAGTTTCATATTGCCGGTAGCCCGCGGCGCTAAGCAGGCTATGCCCCTGCTCATAAATATCCCACAGCGCATCGTCGTCAGGCAGGACCGGCGGTCGCGAACCAAACAGGGTATTTGGTTCAATGGTCAACTGATACCAGGAGAGATGCGGCGGATTGAGCGCAATCGCCTGGCGCAGGTCGTCCAGCGCCTCTTCCAGAGACTGGTCCGGCAGACCATGCATTAAATCGAGGTTAAAGCTGCGTAGTCCCAGACCGCTTGCCAGGTTTGCCGCGCGTTTGGCTTCCTGTGGCCCATGAATGCGCCCCAGACGCTGCAGCTTTTGCTCGCTAAAGCTCTGTACGCCGATGGAGATGCGATTAATGCCGGCGCGCTGATACTCCACGAAGCGATCCGCTTCCACGGTGCCGGGGTTGGCTTCCATCGTGATTTCGGCTCCGGCCGCCAGCGGAAGAGCCGCGCGTACGCCATCGAGTAGGGTTTGCATCGCCGGGCCGGAGAGCAGGCTCGGCGTACCGCCGCCAATAAAAATCGTCCCGATTTCACGTCCCTGCGCATAGTGGGCGTCGGCGCGCAGATCGTTCAGCAGATGCTGGACATAGTCATCATGCGGCACTTCGCCCTTCAACGCATGCGAGTTGAAATCGCAGTACGGGCATTTCTGCACGCACCACGGGATGTGAATGTAGAGGCTCAGGGGCGGCAAATTAGCCATTACGTAAGGCTTCCAGTAACAGTTTCAGCGCTCGTCCGCGGTGGGAAATGGCGCTCTTCTCTTCACGGCTCAGCTCCGCTGCGGTTTTACCTTCCGTCGGAACAAAGAAAATCGGATCGTAACCAAAGCCGCCGCTGCCGGCGGCCTGGCGAGCGATGATGCCTGGCCAACTGCCGTGGCACACCAGCGGCGTGGGATCTTCCGCATGGCGCAGATAGACCAGCACGCAGTGGAACTGCGCCTGGCGCTTATCGTCCGGCACGTCGCGTAGCGCGTCGAGCAGTTTTTCCAGATTGCGCTGGTCGGTCGCATCTTCACCGGAATAGCGGGCAGAATAGATGCCAGGCGCGCCGCCTAACGCATCGACGGCCAGACCTGAGTCATCGGCGATAGCCGGAAGGCCGGTAATCTGCGCGGCGTGGCGCGCTTTAAGAATGGCGTTTTCGATAAACGTGAGGCCGGTTTCCTCTGCGGAATCCACGCCCAGTTCGGTTTGCGCCACGATATCGAGGCCAAAATCTGCCAGCAGCGAGGCCAGCTCGCGCACTTTACCGGGATTGCCAGTGGCGAGAACAACTTTTTGCATAAGAGATCCTGTCTATTCTGTCAGCGCAGCGACCCCGTCGGGGATCTGCTGCGGATGAATGATTTTTATCTGTTTGTGGCGACCCAGTTCGCCCTTCTCAATAAGCACCTGGCTTTTTGCTACGCGAAACTGTTTGGCGAGAAATTTTACCAGATGGGCGTTGGCCTGGCCGTCAACGGGTGGCGCGGTAATGGCGACTTTGAGTTCGTCGCCATGTAAACCAACGATGCTGTCGCGGCTGGCCTTAGGCTGAATATACAGCCTTAAGACCAGACCGTCAGCGCAGGCCTGGACAGCACTCATAGCGCCATCCACAGCCCCGGAAGCAGAACGTTACCGGTAGCCTGCAACAGTTCGGCGATACCCATATTGATCACGTACAGCAGCAGAACCAGCACCATCGGCGAGAAATCAATTCCGCCCATTGAGGGCAGCAGCCTGCGGATAGGGCGCAGCAGCGGGTCTGCCAGCTGCATCAGAACATATTCCACCGGGCTACGGCCCTGGCTTACCCAGCTCATGATCGCCATTAACAGAAGAACCCAGAAGATCAGCGAGCCGACGGTTTTGATAAGGATCAGCAGCGCGGAGATCCAGATAATCGGCTGGAAGGTGACGACCATAAACAGGACGATAGCTTTCACGACGCAGAGAATAAAGGCGACCAGCAGGGAGGCGCTGTCGAGCGGCCCCATCGCCGGGATAATGCGGCGTAGCGGCCCAACGACAGGCTGCGTAGCCTTGACCACGAACTGCGAAAACGGGTTATAAAAGTCGCAGCGCGCCCACTGCATCCAGACGCGTAACAACACGACCATTGTATAAAGCTCAATGACCGTTGAGAGCAGGAAAGTCAACGTCTTCATGGCGTTCCTCAGATTCCTTATTTTTTGCTGTAGTCGCGCGCGCCGAAAATTGCGGTTCCGATGCGCACCATAGTGCTTCCCGCCGCGATGGCGGCTTCCATATCATCCGACATTCCCAGCGACAACGTATCGACGGTAGGGTAGTGCGTTTTTAGCCGCGCAAATGCTACCGCCATTTGTTGGGCGACGGCAAACTGCCTTACATATTCTGACTCAGGCGCGGGGATGGCCATTAAACCGCGCAGCTGCAGATTCGGCAATTTAGCGATCTCTGCCGCCAGCGCGTCCAGCTCTGCAGGCGGAATACCCGACTTGCTCTGCTCATCGCTAATGTTGATTTGAATCAGCACGTTGAGCGGCGGCATGTCGGCAGGGCGCTGTTCACTGAGGCGAGCGGCGATTTTGAGTCGATCGACGGTATGACACCAGTCAAAATGTTCGGCCACGAGGCGGCTTTTGTTGGACTGCAGCGGACCAATAAAGTGCCACTGCAGCCCGCTTGCCCCGGTCTCCTGAAAGTAGCGGATTTTCTCCACCCCTTCCTGAACATAGTTTTCGCCAAACGCGACCTGGCCTGCGGCCATCGCTTCTTCGATAGCGCTCGCAGGTTTCGTTTTACTGACTGCAAGCAGCGTAACTTCTTCTGGAGCACGGCCGCAGCGTGCGGCAGCGGCTGAGATTTTGTCCCGGACCTGTGCCAGGTTATGCGCAATATCGTTCATATACCGAGGATGAGTTATGGAACTGGAAGAAATAGTGGCCCTTAGTGTAAAGCATAACGTCTCCGATCTACACCTGTGCAATGCTTCAGCGCCGCGCTGGCGTCGCCAGGGAAAGCTGGAGCCTGCGCCTTTTACCTCCCCTGATATCAGCAAAATACTCCATGACTGGCTCAACGCCGAGCAGCTCGCGCAGTGGCAGGCCAGCGGGCAGGTCGATTTCGCTTTAGCGCCGGCTGGCGGGCCACGCCTTCGCGCCAGCGCATTTGCCCACAGCCGCGGCCTGTCGCTGGCGCTGCGTCTGCTGGCGGAAACCTGCCCGCAGCTGGAGGCGCTCGGTGTACCAGCCGCCTTAAGCGAGCTGCTCAATGAGGAGAGCGGGCTTATCCTCGTCACGGGCGCCACCGGCAGCGGGAAATCAACTACCCTGGCGGCGATGGTGGGCTATCTTAATCAGCGCCTCAATGGTCATATCCTGACGCTGGAAGATCCGGTCGAATTTATTCACCACAGCGAGCGTTGCCTGATCCAGCAGCGGGAAATCGGCCGCCACTGCCCCTCCTTTGCCGCGGCGTTACGCGCTGCGCTGCGTCAGGATCCGGACGTCATTCTGTTAGGGGAACTGCGCGATAGCGAAACTATCCGCCTGGCACTTACGGCAGCGGAGACCGGACATCTGGTTATGGCGACGCTGCATACGCGCGGCGCGGCGCAGGCGGTTGAAAGGCTGGTGGATGTCTTTCCCGCCCAGGAGAAAGAGCAGGTTCGCAGCCAGCTGGCGGGAAGTTTGTGCGCGGTACTGGCACAAAAATTGTTTCCGGATGCTGCAGGCGGCAGAGTTGCGCTATACGAGCTTTTAGTTAATACCCCAGCAGTGGCGAATTTGATCCGGGAAGGAAAAACGCATCAGCTGCCCGGCGTGATGCAAACCGGGCAGCAATCTGGCATGCAAACATTTACGCAAAGCTTTCAGCAACGTACGGCAGCGGGTCTTTTATAGCTGCATTTTTTATATTCAGACATCTTACCAATGGCTTGTTATGATAATGTTTTATTAATGTTCGGTATTATTATTTTATATTACAAGGAACCATATGGAATTAAGCCGAATAATGTAGGCTATGAAAAACGAATTGACATAAACCTCCCATAACCAGGAAAAAAGTTTGATAATCTTTTGACTCTCTCAAGGTATTCGATTTATGCTGTTTACAGGGATAGGAAAATTCCCATGGAATATTGTTTCAAAGTGTAAATTTGGTTTTTATTTATAAATACACCGGCGATGGTATTCTTGTTAATTCATTTAACCGCTATGAAGGCGGGTATCAACTAAGGAGAGTTTTAAGTGATTAATTTTTCTGAGGATTCAGTTCTTTCTCATCAGGTTACCTTTATTACTCACCCCTCAATTCAAAGCAAGGCATTTGCAACCTGGCTGGCTGACAGGTTATCTGCTACAGTGATCCTGCAAAATATTAACAAACCCCTCGCGCAACGACTTGTGAAAGATTCTGTAATATTATTTGATATTGCGGTTTCAAATAAAAAGTTGAATAGCGTGTGGCGTGATATTATTCGCCTGCAGGTAGATAACCCCCGTTTATTGATTATCAACAGCGCACAAAAGTATGAGCTCTACGAAATGGCACAGTGGCCAGCGCTTTATGGCGTTTTCCGTCACGACGATGATGAATTGCGCTTAATTGAGGGCGTTAAAGCTGTGCTTAACGGCGAACAGACGGCTGAATTGAGCGTAATGCACCCGGCTATGTACGCAGCGGATCATCAATCGGCGCCTGTGGAAAGTTCGCCGCTGACCGAGCGCGAATGTGAAATCCTTAATGAACTTCGCTGCGGGGCGACCAATATGGATATTGCTCGCGCGCTGTTTATCAGCGAAAACACGGTGCGTACCCATCTGTACAACGTGTTCCGTAAGCTAAGCGTGAAGAACCGAACCCAGGCGGTCAGCTGGGCGAATGAGCATCTGCGTCACTAAAAACTGAATCAGGATGATGGCGCCTGTCGCTGCGATGTGGCGCCAGCATTCAGGATCAGAAGCCCTGCTCGAAGTAGCTTTCCAGAATAATGACAGCGGACGCTGAATCAATGCTGCCTTTATTGAGCGCACGGAATCCACCGTGTTCAAATAACCCGGCTCTGGCTTCCACCGTGCTCAGACGCTCATCGTGCAGGATTATCTGCACGCCGAAACGGCCATGGATTTTATTCGCGAAGTTGCGCGCGCGCGCGGTCAGAGGTTGCTCCGTACCGTCCATATTCAGCGGCAGGCCGACAACCACCTTTTCGGGCTGCCACTCTTTGAGCAGCTTCTCGATAATATTCCAGTCAGGTTTGCCGTCCTGCGCCTTCAATGCGGGCAGGGGGCGGGCAGTGCCGGTGATGCGCTGCCCTACGGCGACGCCGATGCTTTTGGTGCCAAAATCAAAGCCTAAAAACGTTCCGCTCATCAGGCATGCCCCGCTGCGGCCGGCATGGTGACGATATCGATGCCGATCAGCTTCGCAGCCTCGCGCCAGCGGTCGGCTATTGGCGTATTGAACAAAATGTTCCGATCCGCCGGCGCGGTGAGCCAGGCGTTATCCAGTATCTCTTGCTCCAGCTGACCTTTCTCCCAGGAGGCATATCCCAGCGCAACCAGCACGTTGTCCGGCTGTTTATCCGTGCCCAGCGTTTCGAGCACGTCGCGGGAGGTGGTGATCACCGTATTATCGGAAATACGAATGCTGGAAGAAAAGTCAGAGGGCGGCGAGTGCAGTATAAAACCCCGGTCCTCGGCCAGCGGGCCGCCAACCATCACCGGTTTATCCAGGCGGATCTCGGGATTGCGCGGCTCAGGCGTGATTTTTAACTTCTCCAGGATCCCTTCAACCTGCAGATTTTCCATCGGCTTATTGATGATGATGCCCATGGCGCCGTCATCGTTATACTCGCAGATATAGACTACGGAGCGACGGAACATCGGGTCCTGGAGAGCAGGCATGGCAATCAGAAAGTGATGCTGTAAATTCATTGTCAGAGGTTCTGTTCCTGGTTCAAAAAAGCAGCACCCAGTATGCGGGTAAAGCAAGAGAGTGTCGATTCACTTTATCTTGCAGGCGTCACGGCCATTGCCTGTCTGAGCCTGAAAGTGAATCTCTGAAGCGTGCTTCAGGCTACAGGCGCTGGCCCATAGCCTGAATGAGCGCGTTAATTATTGAGGCGCTTTTCGATGGCGTCCATCAGCATCCCGGTGATGGAAATCGGGAAGGCGGCTTCGATTTCACGTACGCAGGTTGGGCTGGTGACGTTAATTTCCGTCAGGCGATCGCCGATGATATCCAGGCCGACGAAGATTAAGCCTTTGGCCTTCAGCGTCGGGCCTACGCGGCGGGCGATGGCCCAGTCGCTTTCGGTCAGGGGGCGCGCTTCGCCACGGCCGCCAGCGGCGAGGTTGCCGCGAGTTTCGCCACCCTGCGGAATACGGGCCAGGCAGTAAGGAACCGGCTCGCCGTCCACGACCAGCACGCGCTTATCGCCGTCTTTAATGGCCGGCAGATAGTTCTGCGCCATGCAGTAGCGGCTGCCCAGCTCGGTCAGGGTCTCGGTAATCACGCCGAGGTTAGGGTCACCCTCTTTCACGCGGAAAATGGAGGTACCGCCCATGCCGTCCAGCGGCTTGAGGATGACATCGCCGTGCTTTTCCCAGAAGGCTTTCAGCTGAGCTTTATTGCGGGTGACCAGCGTTTCCGGCGTCAGCTCGGAGAACCAGGCGGTAAACAGCTTTTCGTTACAGTCGCGCAGGCTCTGCGGCTTATTGACGATAAGCGTGCCTTTCTCTTCGGCGCGTTCGAGGATGTAGGTCGCATAGATAAACTCGGTATCAAACGGCGGATCTTTACGCATCAGAATGACGTCCAGGTCCGCCAGAGGCAGATCCTGCTCGCCGTTGAACTCGTACCATTTGTCGTAGTTCTGCTCGACGCTCAGCTTGCGCGTACGGGCGCGGGCTTCACCGTTGATTAAGTACAGATCGTTCATCTCCATATAGTGGAGTTCATAGCCGCGACGCTGCCCTTCCAGCAACATAGCAAAGCTGGTGTCTTTCTTGATGTTGATGGTTGCGATGGGGTCCATCACGATGCCGAGCTTAATCATTGTTCTTCTCCGTTAACGCTTCAACCTAAGTCGCCAAAACGCACCTGCAGGGCGGTAATGGCAGTGAGCGCAGTTGTCTCTGTACGCAGAACGCGCGGTCCCAACAGGATATCAGTAAACTGGTAGCGAGCGGTCATCGCTATCTCTTCTGCCGAAAGCCCGCCTTCCGGACCGATCAGCAGTCGGACGCGTTCGACCGGCAGCGGCAGCGTATTGATGCTGGCGCTGGCGCGAGGGTGTAAATTGAGCTTCAGGCCCTCGTCCTGCTCCGCGCACCAGGCTTCGAGCTGCATTGCCGGGCGGATCTCCGGCACCACGTTGCGGCCGCTTTGCTCGCAGGCGGCAATGGCGATTTTCTGCCACTGCTGAATCTTCTTGTGCAAACGTTCGGCGTCCAGTTTAACGCCACAGCGTTCGGAAAACAGTGGCGTTATGAGGCTTACGCCAAGTTCGATCGATTTCTGGATGGTGAATTCCATTTTTTCGCCGCGTGACATCACCTGGCCTAAATGGATATGCAGAGGGGATTCGCGGTTATCGATTTTGCCGCTCTGTACTTCAACCAGCACATGTTTCTTACCTGCCTCGACAATGACCGCCTCGAAGACCTGATTGCTGCCGTCAAAAAGCTCGATTGCCTGGCCTTTACCCATCCGTAAAACGCGACCGACATGGTTGGCCGCGTCGTCGGAGAGGGCTATCTGGCTACCCGTGGTAATGAGTTCCGGGTGATGGATGCGAGGGATGCGCATGCTTGATATTCCGTTCTTCGCGCAGATATTGTCTTCCCTCATTAAAGAGGGAAGCGTGAAGCTGCAAATTAACAATTGCCGCTAGTGTAGGTTAGCTCTTTTGCGCCTGGCAAGCCTGCAGGACGTAAGGATTATGGTTGCCCTGAACTTTTGCAATACGCGCGTCGCGTTCGCATTCCCAGCGTGTTACCGGGTACAGCTTATTCCAGGCGGTAAACAGCTGGGTTTGCTGGCGGGAAAGATTGAGCTGGTAGCGGTCGCGCATATAGAAGTAGGTGCGGGCAATCGCGCCCCGGGCGCGAGCCGGCGGCTCTGCAACTTTATCTTTAAAATCAACCTTCATCGCACACTGGCCGTACAGGCCTTCGCCACCGTTCCACTGGCTGTACATAAAGTTGGCGCGATCGCCGTTGACCTCGCCAACCGCCGGCTGCAGGTTATGCATGTCGCTTTCCATCTTGCGATAGACCGGGTCTTTGGCGCAGTTTTTCCGCCCGCCGTCCTGCCAGCATTGAAGCTGGTGACCAAACTGCCAGGCCGGAACCACGTGTTCCCACTCTACCCGGCTGGCGCGGTTCTCATTTTTACGCACTTTATAGCCGCATGATTCCAGATCGATAACGCCCTTTTTCCCCTGCCAGTTGATTTTACAGCCGCAGTAGAAATCGCCGGGGACGTCGGCGTTGACCTTGACGCCAGCGGCTTTGGCCTGAGAAAAACTGTTGATTCCCTCCGCAGCAAGCGGGGCACACGCCGCCGCGCTAAGAAACGCGGCAGCAAAAATATAAATACGGGACATCGTTAACTCCGTGTCAAAACGAGCCCGCAACGTAACGAATGTGATTGCCTGATGCAATCAGTCAGATCAGAAAATTTCCAGTTATTTCCGGAGATTACTTTTCCGCCACCAGCACGTCGCCGCAGCGCACGCAGCGATAGGTGGCCTCACCGCGCATCACGCGATTGTGGCGGCGAACGGTAAGCTGATGCTGCTGACACTGGCAGCGGTAGGGGAAGGTATTTTTACGGACAGAATCGAGTTCGAAACGATGAGTACGCAGCGCCGGTACGCCCAGTACGCTCTCCATCATCCATTTCCACTCTTTTCCGTGTGGCGCCACGCGGCCAAAGTGTTTCCATACCAGCAGATGGGCCAGCTCGTGCGGCACGACTTCGTCGATAAAAGCCTGCTGGTTTTCCAGCAGCAGCACCGGGTTAAGGCGAATTTCGTTTTTCTCCAGCCAGGCGGTACCGGCGGAGGTTCCCCGCTGCTGATAAACCAGCACCGGTTCAGGGTAATGTCGTCCCAGCTTGAGGTTCGCTTTGGCAAGATTTTCCCGCAGGCTGCGCATAACGGCCTGTTGAAGGGCAATGGGAATTCGGGGTGTTTTCATAGCGCCAGAGGATAGTGCGGCGGGATGAGGAGAGCAAGAAGAAGCTTCCTCCCGGAGGGGAGGAAGCGTGTATCGTACTAGTCGCGCGCGCCGATTTCGCGCAGTTTACGGCCTTTCATCAGATTACGTTCAATATGTTCCAGCGAAACGTTTTTGGTTTCCGGGATCAACCACAGAGTCAGGAAGATGAACAGGATGTTAAGGCCGCCATAGACCCAGAAGGTGTTGGCGCTGCCCAGCGAGTTCAGCATCGTCAGGAAGGTCGCGCCGACGATCATGTTGGCAATCCAGTTGGTCGCCGTTGAGCAGGTGATACCGAAATCACGCCCTTTCAGCGGCTGGATTTCGGAGCACAGCACCCAAATCAGCGGGCCGGCGCTCATCGCAAAACCCACGATGAACATCAGCAGCATCAGGACGGCAAAGTACTGCGCCGTGGCGGAGTGGATGCCGATATGCATCATGCTGCCCAGCACGCCCATGCCGAGCGCCATGACGATAAAGCCGAGGATCAGCGTCGGTTTACGGCCCCAGCGGTCAACCAGTCCGATGGCGATAAAGGTCGCCAGAACGTTGGTCAGACCGACGATGACGGTCCCCCACATCTGTTCGGTGGTGTTGGCATAGCCCGCCAGTTCAAAAATCTTCGGCGCGTAGTACATGATGACGTTCATACCGGTGAACTGTTGCATCACCTGCAGCAGGACGCCGAGGAACACCGCGCGGCGGAAGTTGCTGTTTTCTTTGAACAGCGACCAGCCGGACTGTTTTACCTTCAGGCTTTCGCGGATCTCATCCAGCTCGCGTTTCGCTTCAGCGCTGGTGTCGCGCAGGCGCAGCAGAACGCGTTCGGCATCGACAAAGCGGCGCTTAGCGGCAAACCAGCGCGGGCTGTCCGGCAGGAAAACTACACCAATCAGCAGCAGCACCGCCGGGATAATGATCACCCCGAGCATCCAGCGCCAGGCGCCGCTGTAGCTGAAAGCGGTATCCGAAAGATACGCCCCGAGAATACCAATGGTGATCATCAGCTGGTACATCGAAATCATGCTGCCGCGAATTTTTTCCGGCGCAATTTCCGACAAATATAGCGGGGCCGTGTAGGAAGCGACGCCAACGGCGAGGCCGAGCAGCACGCGGGAAATGAGCAGGACTTCCACATTCGGGGCGGCGGCGGAGAACAGGGAACCGGCAACGAACAGGATGGCGCCAATCATCAGGCTTTTTTTACGCCCGAGTTTGAAGGAGAGCCAGCCGCTGCCGACCGCGCCGACCGCGGCGCCGAACATCATGGAGCTTACTACCCATTCCTGCGTATGAGCGCTTATCTGGAACTCGTTGGCAATAAAGGGTAAGGCACCCGCAATAACACCAATATCCAGGCCAAATAGCAGGCCTGCCAGTGCGGCGAGGAAGCAGACAAAGAACGTCATCGTCTTGTTTGAACGCCCTTGTTTTTTGTTGTCAGGCATAACGCCCTCCGGTTGAGTTATTGATTCTGTCGAGGCATAGGGTAGGTAAATGCGTAGTAAAAAAATGTGATAATAATCACGCTGGTGTAATCGGTTACACTATCGTAAAGAAAGGTAATCACATTTAATTTATTTAAATCAGCATTTTAATAAAGTTTAGCTCAAGAAATTTAAAGCGCTAATCAGAGTTTGCTGAAATATTGTGTAACAAAGCCAAGGGTTATTACATTTTTCGCGCACGTCGAGGAAAAGGATGTTGCACATGGGATGTAATCGCTTCCATAGGAAGCTTTGCAAAGGGCTGGATGCAGAGGCTGCGGTTATACGGTTGAAAATAAAAAGGCCAGCGCGAGGCTGGCCTTAAGAGCGAGAAGAGCAGGGGCTTATTTCAGGCCGGCCGCTTCGCGCAGCTGAGCTGCTTTGTCGGTTTTTTCCCAAGGGAAATGTTCGCGACCAAAGTGACCGTAAGCCGCCGTCTCTTTGTAGATCGGGTGCAGCAGGTCAAGCATCTGGATCAGGCCATACGGACGCAGGTCGAAGAACTCACGAACCAGTAGCGTCAGCTGCTCGGACGGTACTTTTTCGGTACCGAAGGTTTCAACCATAATCGAGGTCGGCTCTGCGACGCCGATGGCGTAGGAAACCTGAATTTCGCAACGATCGGCCAGACCGGCGGCAACGATGTTTTTCGCCACATAGCGCGCCGCGTAGGCCGCAGAACGGTCGACTTTAGACGGATCTTTACCGGAGAACGCGCCGCCGCCGTGGCGAGCCATGCCGCCGTAGGTATCAACGATGATTTTACGCCCGGTCAGGCCGCAGTCGCCCATCGGGCCGCCGATAACAAAACGGCCGGTTGGGTTGATAAAGAATTTGGTCGCGCTGTTCAGCCACTCGGTCGGCAGCACCGGTTTGATGATCTCTTCCATTACCGCTTCCTGCAGCGATTTCTGATCGATGCTTTCGGCGTGCTGTGTGGAGAGAACGACCGCATCAATACCGACAACTTTGCCGTCGTCGTACTGGAACGTCACCTGGCTTTTTGCGTCCGGTCGCAGCCACGGCAGGGTGCCGTTTTTGCGTACTTCAGCCTGACGCTGCACCAGACGGTGAGCGTAGGTGATCGGCGCAGGCATCAGCACATCGGTTTCGTTAGTCGCATAGCCAAACATCAGGCCCTGGTCGCCCGCGCCCTGCTCCAGCGGATCGGCGCGGTCAACGCCCTGGTTGATGTCCGGAGACTGTTTACCGATAGCGCTCAGCACCGCGCAGGAGTTGGCGTCAAAGCCCATATCGGAATGCACGTAGCCAATTTCACGGACCGTATTGCGGGTGATCTCTTCAATATCAACCCAGGCGCTGGTAGTGATTTCGCCACCCACCAGAACCATGCCGGTTTTGACGTAGGTTTCACATGCTACGCGCGCTTTTGGATCCTGTTCAAGGATCGCATCCAGCACGGCGTCGGAGATTTGGTCAGCAATTTTGTCGGGATGCCCTTCGGATACGGACTCTGACGTAAAGAGGTGTTTTGCCATGTTTTATTTCACCTGTGGACGATTCGGGTAGCTCATACTGTTGTGTAGAATGGCTTTGACGGATGACTCTACCAAAGCTTGCAGGTAGTGACACGAGCAGTCTGAGTGTTAATCAGTATAGATGGATTAACTTCTGGACGGCTATTTTAGGGCAGTTCTTGACCCCATTTCCAGCCTTTTTTGATATTCGTCGCATTTATAGAAAAAGGGCGGTGGCAATTTTTCCTGACAATGCCCGGCAACGCGCATATTTTTATTTTGCTTTTTACCCCGCTTATCGGTATAAAACGCCGCGCGCGGCTCATTAAAACAGCGCACGAGCACTCACCTCGTGACGCCACTTCCAGCCGGGTTAAGCAGTCTGTATTGACAGAGTCCCGCAGCGGCGTTTTTGTTGGCTGTCCGGAACCTATAGCTTTGGCTTGTCGCTGGCCCGTACCGGGGCAGTGTGGAGGTGATACCAGATAATGAACCCACGTTTTTCGCCTGACTCGTCGCGTCGTTCCGTCGCGCGTCACTATTCCTCAATCCGCATCTCTCTCATGCAAACCAGCCGATGTTCTACCCATCTCGGCGCTTCTCAGGATTCCAGGGCCGGCAGGCTACAGGAAAACTGAACAAGGGCGCTCTTGCGATAGCAAGGGTTTTCTCGTGGTTTCTCCGGACTGTCATACTCCGTTCGGGTACGTGTTTTACGATGATATGAATAAGAAACCGGTCGCTCAGCCGCAAGACCAGCACTATCTACTGGGATTTCGGACTGTTTATGGGTTGTTATCGCTTCTTCGGATTGCGATAGTAGTCAACTGTTTTACACTTGTTACTAAAATTTGAGGTTCGCTATGTCTGACGACATGTCTTTATCTTCGCCTTCGTCAGCAGGCGATCACGGTGTACTACGTTCCATGCAGGAGGTTGCGATGAGCTCCCAGGAAGCCAGCAAGATGCTACGTACTTACAATATTGCCTGGTGGGGTAATAACTACTACGACGTTAACGAACTGGGCCATATCAGCGTCTGCCCGGATCCTGACGTTCCGGAAGCGCGCGTTGACCTTGCCGAGCTGGTGAAAGCGCGTGAAGCTCAGGGGCAGCGCCTGCCTGCACTGTTCTGCTTCCCGCAGATTTTGCAGCACCGCCTGCGTTCAATTAACGCCGCCTTTAAACGGGCGCGTGAGTCTTATGGCTATAACGGTGACTACTTTCTGGTTTATCCCATCAAGGTTAACCAGCATCGCCGCGTGATTGAATCGCTGATCCACTCCGGCGAACCGCTGGGTCTGGAAGCCGGCTCGAAGGCCGAGCTGATGGCGGTACTGGCGCACGCCGGCATGACCCGCAGCGTGATTGTTTGTAACGGTTATAAAGACCGTGAATATATCCGCCTGGCGCTGGTGGGTGAAAAGATGGGCCATAAGGTCTATCTGGTCATTGAGAAAATGTCGGAAATCGCCATCGTGCTGGAAGAAGCCGAGCGGCTGAACGTGGTGCCGCGTCTTGGCGTGCGTGCGCGTCTGGCTTCGCAGGGCTCTGGCAAGTGGCAGTCCTCCGGCGGCGAAAAATCCAAATTCGGCCTCGCGGCGACCCAGGTTCTGCAGCTGGTTGAAATTCTGCGCGCTGCAGGGCATCTCGACAGTCTGCAGCTGCTGCACTTCCACCTTGGCTCGCAGATGGCCAATATTCGCGATATCGCCACCGGCGTGCGTGAATCGGCGCGTTTCTACGTCGAGCTGCATAAGCTGGGCGTGAATATTCAGTGCTTCGACGTTGGCGGCGGTCTCGGCGTTGACTATGAAGGGACCCGTTCGCAGTCCGACTGCTCGGTGAACTATGGCCTGAACGAATACGCCAACAACATTATCTGGGCAATTGGCGATGCCTGTGAAGAGAACGGTCTGCCGCATCCGACGGTGATTACCGAATCCGGCCGTGCGGTCACCGCGCACCACACCGTACTGGTATCCAACATCATCGGCGTTGAGCGTAACGAATATACCGAGGCGACCCCGCCCGCGGAAGATGCCGCGCGTCCGCTGCAAAGCATGTGGGAAACCTGGCTGGAGATGCAGGAAACCGGCAACCGCCGCTCGCTGCGCGAATGGCTGCACGATAGCCAGATGGATCTGCACGATATTCATATCGGTTACTCCTCCGGCACCTTTAATCTTCAGGAACGCGCCTGGGCCGAGCAGCTGTATCTGAATATGTGCCATGAAGTGCAGAAACAGCTCGATCCCAGCAACCGCGCGCATCGCCCGATAATCGATGAGCTGCAGGAGCGTATGGCGGATAAGATTTACGTCAACTTCTCTCTGTTCCAGTCGATGCCGGATGCATGGGGTATCGATCAGCTATTCCCGGTGATGCCGCTGGAAGGGTTGAACAAGGTACCGGAACGCCGCGCGGTGCTGCTGGATATCACCTGCGACTCCGACGGCGCAATTGACCACTACGTCGATGGCGATGGCATTGCGACCACCATGCCGATGCCGGAATACGATCCGGAAAATCCGCCGATGCTGGGCTTCTTCATGGTAGGCGCCTACCAGGAGATTCTGGGCAATATGCACAACCTGTTCGGCGATACGGAAGCCGTAGACGTGTTTGTCTTCCCTGACGGCAGCGTCGAAGTGGAGCTGTCGGATGAGGGAGACACCGTCGCGGATATGCTGCAGTACGTCCAGCTGGATCCGAACACGCTGCTGACGCAGTTCCGCGATCAGGTGAAAAAGACCGATCTCGACGCTGACCTGCAGCAGCAGTTCCTTGAAGAGTTCGAAGCGGGTTTATACGGCTACACTTATCTGGAAGACGAGTGATATACGTCCTCTCCGTAGCGGAGAGGGAAGAGAGAGGGGAAGGCTCATTACGCCATTCGCCAGACTCACTTGAACACGTAGACATTTGCGGCGATAATTCGCCCAATTAAGCAGCAAACTTATTCAAACCCTTCCTCGTCGGGCCTAACGACGCGGAGGGGTTTTTTTATATTTGTATTTCAATACAACGACTGTAAAAGAGGTCATACCCATGAGCACCTTAGGTCATCAATACGATAACTCCCTGGTATCCAACGCATTTGGCTTTCTGCGTCTACCGATGAATTTTATGCCGTACGACAGCGATGCGGACTGGGTCATCACCGGCGTACCGTTTGATATGGCGACCTCCGGACGCGCGGGCGGGCGTCATGGCCCGGCGGCGATCCGTCAGGTGTCGACTAACCTTGCGTGGGAGCATAACCGTTTCCCGTGGAACTTTGATATGCGCGAGCGGCTGAACGTCGTGGACTGCGGCGATCTGGTTTACGCTTTCGGCGATGCGCGTGAAATGAGTGAAAAGCTGCAGGCGCACGCGGAAAAACTGCTGGCGGCGGGTAAGCGCATGCTTTCATTCGGCGGCGACCACTTTGTGACGCTACCGCTGCTGCGCGCTCATGCTAAGCACTTCGGCAAAATGGCGCTGGTGCATTTTGATGCCCACACCGATACCTACGCCAACGGCTGCGAATTTGACCACGGCACCATGTTCTATACCGCGCCGAACGAAGGCCTGATCGACCCGCACCATTCAGTGCAGATCGGCATTCGCACCGAGTTTGATAAGGACAACGGGTTTACCGTGCTGGATGCGGGTCAGGTTAACGACCGCAGCGTCGACGACGTGATCGCTCAGGTGAAACAGATCGTCGGCGATATGCCGGTATACCTGACCTTTGATATCGACTGCCTGGATCCGGCGTTTGCGCCGGGCACCGGTACACCGGTGATCGGCGGACTGACCTCCGATCGCGCGATCAAGCTGGTGCGCGGCCTCAAGGATCTGAACATCGTCGGTATGGACGTGGTGGAAGTCGCTCCGGCCTATGACCAGTCCGAAATCACCGCCCTGGCGGCGGCGACGCTGGCCCTGGAAATGCTCTACATTCAGGCGGCGAAAAAAGGCGAATAAGCCTCAGACGCTGACTGCTGCTGCGCAACGCATGCGCAGCAGCAGCATGCCTCCGGCGCAAAGCGTTATCAGCTGCGATACTACCAGCACCGAGAATCCTGAGCTTACCGATCCCGCCGATTTCATGACCATTCCCATCAGCAGCGGGATAAACGCCGCGCAGATATTACCGATGCCATTAATAATGCCATAGGCGCTGCCTACCGCTTCGCGCGGCGCATGATGCTGCACGACCGCCGGGATCGCCGCGCCCTGCAGCCCCCAGAAAACGTTCGCCGCCAGCATAAACAGCGCCAGCATTGCCTGCTGGTGGCTGAGCATCAGCGCCAGTACCGACAGGGCGGTCAGCAGGCCGCCGATAATAAACAGCACCGGCGCCTGCTCCGGGCGCATTTTATCGAGAAGTACCCCTCCGAGAAATTTTGAACCCAGGCTCAGCAGAAACGGAACCGCCGCCAGCAGGCCGGTAGCCTGTAGCGAGAAGTGATGCTCGTCGCGCAGCCAGGCCGGCAGCCAGGCGCTGCTGCCCCATAGATAGCTGAGGGTGGCGATCTCCACCAGCAGGATCCAGCCCAGCAGCGGCGTGCGCCAGGCGAGGGTCAAGGTTGTAATCATACCGGGCCTGGCGCGGCGTTCATTGACGACTGGAGCAGGTAAAAAGCGCCAGACTAAGCCGCCGCCGAGCAGCAGGTTGAGCAGCGCCAGGGCGTAAAACGATCCCATCCAGCCGACGTGCGCCATCAGCCAGGTGACCAGCGGAAAGCCAGCCGCCAGCCCGAGCGAAACGCCGAGAGCGGTCACGGCGTTAGGTTTACCGACCTCATCGGCGGCGAAGCTATCGCTGATAAAGCGGGTTTTCAGCGAGAATAGCGGCCCCTCGGCAACGCCGAGAACGATGCGCGCGATTAACATTCCCAGCAGGGAGCCCAGCAGCGGAGAAACCGCGCAAACCAGCGCCCATATCGCTACGCTGCTTAACAGCCCCTGGCGATAGTTGAGCTTACTTTCTATAAGGGGAGTTAATATTAAAGCCGATAAACCATAACCAAGAAGAAAGCATGTCATCAGCATGCCTTGTAACATTCTGTTTTCATTTAAATGAAAGTGAGCGGCAAATTCGGGGTTCAGAATCATCACTGAGATATTTACCCGATCGACGTAAGAAATAATTATTAACAGAAGTATTGCGATAGTACCTTGCCATCTTGCCGCCATGATTTACCTCTTTTTAAATTTAATACATTTTGGTTATTATTTTTTTGACGCCAGAAATAATCACTTAACTAAAATGGTTCACCTATGAAACTCATTGTTTATTAAGGTTTAATTTTCTTTTTGTTTCATATGTGAAACACCGCAAGCTCCCTTCCTGTTCATTTTTAACGATCTTCATGAAAAGAAGTCAATAGCGCATTTTGTTTCTGAAGAGATAGTGTTTTTTATAATGAAAGGGCGCTTTAAATATCATCATTTCATCTGGCTGCTTTTTTTCGTGATCAATTCCACAGTTAGCTAATTAAAAAGCCATTCATTAACAAAATAGTCACATTGCTGCTTGACGAAAGATTCATCGCTTTTATATTGACCGTATTAAATAAGAAACAGAGTTTCATATATGAAACAAAGCCCGGAGGAATGCGATGAGCTGGATTGGCGTGTGTGACGCGGAGCAAGTACAGGAAGATTTCCCCTATAGCGGCAGTATCGACGGTAAAGAAATCGGTATCTATCTGATTGATGGCGAATATTACGCGCTGGAAGACGTTTGTCCCCATGCGTATGCGCTGCTGAGCCAGGGCTTTGTCGAAGATGGCAAGGTGGAGTGCCCGCTGCATGAAGCGGTATTCGACGTCAAAACCGGCCAGTGTCTGCACGGCCCCGGCGGGCGCAACCTGCATCGCTACCCGGTGCGGGTATACGACAAGCAGATCCAGATTTCTTTTATCGAGGAGAACGTGGCATGAGCGAAACCCTGGACTTTAACCCGGCGCTGCCGGAAAGCCGTCAGTTTACGCCGCCGGCGGAAGGCGGAAACGGCAACATTCATAAACCCGGCGACTACACCAATCTGATCTGGCAAACCCGCAGCCGGGTGCCGGAAAGCTGGGAGCTACAGCTTATCGCCACCCTCGAGACGCTCTTTGAACAGGGCGCAGAAAGCCTCGGTGAGCTGGTGAACGGCCTGAACGGCGTCAGAATGCACGACCAGCAGGGGGAACCGTGGAGCGAGAGCAGCTTCCAGGCATTTCTGCAGGTAAACGGATACTGAGGACACAGCGATGACAACAACGGTACAAAACTATCTTGATAAAGGATTACGCGGCCTGTGGTATCCGGTGCTGGCGAGCTGGGAAGTGCAGTCGGCGCCGGTGGGGATTACCCGCCTCGGCGAACAGATTGTGGTCTGGCGCAATAAAGATGGCCAGGTGCAGGCGCTGGAAGACCGCTGCCCGCACCGCGGCGCGCGCCTGTCGATGGGCTGGAACCTGGGCGATCGCATTGCCTGCTGGTATCACGGCGTGGAAGTGGCCGGTAACGGCGAAGTGAAAGACGTCCCGGCGGTTGACCGCTGCCCGCTGGTGGGTCAGCAGTGCGTTCGCAGCTACAGCGTTCAGGAAGCGCATGGCGCCATTTTCCTGTGGTTTGGCGTCACCGCCGACCAGCAGCCTGATGAGCTGAGCTTTCCGGAAGAGCTGGCCAATAGCGACAAATTTAGCCACTTCCTGTGTACCGCAGCGTGGAAATGCAACTACCAGTACGCGCTGGAAAACGTGATGGACCCGATGCACGGCACCTATCTTCACTCCTCCTCGCACTCGATGGCGGAAGGCGATCGCAAAGCCGACATGGTGCTGCAACCGACGAAAACCGGGTTTATTTTTGAGAAGAAAGGGCAGGTTGGCGTTAACTTCGACTGGGTCGAACTAGGCAGCAGCGGGGCCTACTGGATGCGCCTCTCTATTCCGTACAAAAAGCGCTTCGGGCCGGGCGGCCACTTCTGGATTGTCGGCATGGTGGTGCCGGAAGATAATGACAACTGCCGCGTCTTCTTCTGGCGCATCCGCGGCGTACAGGGCTGGCAGCGCGATCTATGGCGATTGATGTACCGCAACCGCCTGGAAAAACTGCACTGGGAAGTGCTCGAACAGGATCGCGTGGTGCTGGAAAGCCTGGCGCCGAATGCCCGCGATCGCGAATATCTTTATCAGCACGACGTCGGCCTTTCCCGCCTGCGCCGCATGATGCAGAAAGCGGCAAAAGAGCAGCTGGCGGCCCTGGAAGAGCAGCAGGGAGCCGCCTGATGAACGGTCTGTTGAACGGAAAACGTATCGTCGTCACCGGCGCGGCGCGCGGCCTGGGCTACCACTTTGCCGAAGCCTGTGCCGGGCAGGGAGCGGCGGTAGTAATGTGCGACATTCTGCGGGGCGAACTGGCGGAAAGCGCTCATCGTCTGCAGGAAAAGGGCTACTGCATTGAATCCCATGAGATCGATCTCGCCGATAGCGAGTCGATCGACCGGGTATTCAGCGCTATCGGCGAGCGGGGGGCGATCGACGGGTTAGTGAATAATGCGGCGATGGCCACCGGCGTCGGCGGGAAAAACATGCTCGATTACGATCCGGATCTGTGGGATCGGGTGATGACGGTTAACGTCAAAGGCACCTGGCTGGTGACCCGCGCGGCGGTGCCGCTGCTGCGTGAAGGGGCCGGGATCGTCAATGTCGCTTCGGATACCGCTCTGTGGGGAGCGCCGCGGCTGATGGCCTACGTGGCCAGTAAAGGTGCGGTGATAGCGATGACCCGCTCGATGGCCCGCGAACTGGGGGAGAAACGGATCCGCATAAACGCCATCGCGCCGGGGCTGACCCGCGTTGAGGCGACGGAATACGTGCCCGCGGAACGCCATCAGCTGTATGAAAACGGTCGCGCGCTCAGCGGCGCGCAGCAGCCGGAAGACGTCGCCGGCAGCGTAGTCTGGCTGCTCAGCGAGCTGTCGCGGTTTATCACCGGCCAGCTGATCCCGGTCAACGGCGGTTTTGTTTTTAACTAATAAGTGAGGCGGTATGGCGAACGAGCAGGAAGTGAAGTATCTGGTGCCGGGGCTTGAGCGCGGCCTGCAGCTGCTGCTGGCTTTTGGCGAACAGCATCGCGATCTGACCTTCGCCGAGCTGCACCGGCTGGTGGATATGCCGAAAGCGACCGCCTATCGCGTGGTGCAAACGCTGGAGTATATGGGCTTTCTCGAACGCAACGCGCGCACCAATACCTTTTCGCTGGGGATGAACGTGCTGCGGCTGGGCTTTGAATATATTGCCTCGCTGGATATCGCCCAGGTAGGTCAGCCGGTTATCGAGCAGCTGCGTGATGTCAGCCAGTGCAGCAGCCATCTGGCAATCCGCGATGGCCGGGACATCATCTACATCGCTCGCGTCAGCGCGGCCGGTTCGCGGATAAACCAGGTCAGCGTCGGCACCCGGCTGCCGGTGCACTGCACCTCGCTGGGCCGCATGCTGCTGACCGATGTTTCACGCAGCGAGTTTGAACAGCTGTTCCCCAACGAGCGGCTGCCGGGCAACACCCCGGGCCAGCTGCACGATCGCGAAGCGCTGTGGCAGATGGTGCAGCAGGATAAAGCCCGCGGCTATGTGATTGGCGAGTCGTTCTTTCGCCACGGCATTTCGTCGATTGTCTACCCGGTGTATGACCGCAGCGGCCGGGTGGCGGGAGTCGTCAGTATCCTGGTGCCCTCTGATGAGATCCCGCAAAGCGATCGCGAGCGGCTGCAGAACGACGTCAGCCTGGCGGCGGACAAAATTTCCGGTTTCCTGGGATATTTGTCCCAGGCAAGTTAAATCAAAAACTTAACGGCAGGCGCTTGAGTGCGTCGGGCATGTTTTACGCCCAAATTCGGGCGACTGAACGGTAAAGAGGCGACGAAAAATGAGTATTACCGGAATTGAAAAGCTGGAATTTGGCGTAGATGACCTGAACCATAGCGCCAAATTTATGCACGATTTTGGCCTGGCTGGCGACGCCAGAGGCCGCGTGTTCACCACCCTCAGCGGCGCGCGCATTGAGCTTAACCCGTTGGAGGCCGCCGACCTGCCGCCGGCTTTTGAAACCGGCAATACGCTGCGCCGTATGACCTGGGGCGTGGCCGACCAGGCGGCGCTGGAAGCGCTGCGTCCAAAGCTGGAACGTCAGCCTGGCTTCCGCAGGGTCGACGGCGCGCTGGAGTGCCTCGACCCGAACGGCATGACGCTGCGAGTGCAGGTCAGCCAGCAAAAGGCGGTGGAGCTGAACGTCGAGCCAATTAATCAGTGGGGCGATATTCGTCGTATCGACACGCCGAGTCCGGTTTACGACCACGCGCAGCCGATCAACGTCGGCCACGTGGTGTTCTTCGTTGAAGAGCTGGCGGCGGTCGAAAGCTTCTATCGCGAGGTGCTCGGCTTCCAGGTGTCAGACCGCTACATTAACCGCGCGGTCTTCCTGCGCTGCGGCGCGCGCGGTGGCCATCACAACCTCTTCCTGCTGCAACTGCCGAACCGTAAGCGCGGGCTGAATCATGTTGCTTTCACCGTCCGCGATATTCACGAGGTGATCGGCGGCGGCATCGCGATGAACAAAAATGCCTGGAGCACTTTCATCGGCCCCGGTCGCCACCCGGTCTCCTCGGCCTACTTCTGGTACGTCAACAGCCCCACCGGCGGCGCCTTCGAGTACTACACCAACGATGATTATCTGACGGAAAACTGGCAGCCGCGCGAACTGGAGCACTCGTTGGTCTCCTTTACCGAGTGGGCGGTGGAGGGCGGAATCGACCACGATACCCGCCGCCAGCAGAAAAAAACGGAGGCGGTATGACGGCGCGGATCGTGATAGTCGGCGGTGGCCAGGCGGGCGGCTGGGCGGCGAAAACGCTGCGCGACCAGGGCTTCGGGGGCGAGATTTGCGTAGTGGCGGAAGAGGAATGGGATTTCTATGAACGGCCGCCGCTGTCCAAAGCCGCGTTGCTGGATACCGATGCGCAGCTACCGCGCTTGTTTTCGCACGAGGCGCAGCAGGCGCTGAACCTGACCTGGTACCGTCCGCTGCGTGCAGAGCGGATTGACCGACTAGCTAAAACGGTGATTTTAAGCAACGGCGAACGCCTGAGTTACAACGTCCTTTTAATCGCCACCGGGGGGCGAGCGCGTCTACCGGACGAGTCGTGGGCGGCGCATCCCCAGGTTTATACCCTGCGTCACTGGCAGGATGCGCAGCGTCTGAAAAGTCGTCTGGCGGCAAGTCAAAAACTGGCGATAGTCGGCGGCGGCTGGATTGGCCTTGAGATTGCCGCTTCGGCGCGCAAATGCGGCGTGGCCGTAACCCTCTATGAGCAGCAGCCAGCATTGTGCATGCGTTCGGTGAGCGCGGAAGTTTCGCAGGCGCTGGCGCAGATGCACCGCGAGCAGGGTGTCGATATTCGCTGCGGCTGCGGCGCGCTGGAGCTGGAAGAGGATAACGCTCTGCCAACGCTGCACTGCGACGGCCGGCGGGAAACCTTCGATGCGGTGGTGGTGGGGATCGGGGTCGATCTTAATCTCGAACTGGCGCGCGACGCGGGGCTGAAAACCGAGCGCGGGATCGTTGTGGATAGCCAGGGGCGAACGTCGGATCCGTTCATCTTTGCTGCCGGGGATGTGGCGCAGCATCATCACTACGGCCTGTGCATCCAGTCCTGGGCCTTCGCCCAGAATCAGGCGGTGGCGACGGCAAAAGCGATTCTCAACCCCGATGCGCCAGGCTACGACGACGCGCCGTGGCTGTGGTCGGATCAATATCAGCACAATATCCAGATCCTCGGTATTCCGCAGCCGGGCAGCAGAACGATAGCGCGTGAAGATTCGCTGTACTTCTCGCTGGACGAAAACGGGCGGCTGACGCAGCTGGTGGCGTTTAATGATGCGCGCACCGTCAAGCTGGCGAAGCGCTGGATGGCGGCGGGGCGAGATTTATCCGCTGTACCGCTCGCCGACCCGGCTTTTTCACTGATGTCATTGCGATAGCTAACCCGCACCCTTAAGGGGGAGAAATGACCACATTAGAGACTAACGCCGCGCCTGCTGAGGCGAGCGGCGAGGGCGTCCGCACGCCTGAAAAAGCGGTTCGCTGGGCCATTCCGCTGTCGCTGCTGGCCTGCGTACTGCTGGCGTTCTTCGACAAAATCAGCATCGCCGCGCTGTTTTCCGATAGCCACTTCCAGCAGGCGATGGGGATCGATTTCGACACCACCCGTCTGGGCATACTGATGAGCGCTTTCCTGCTGAGCTATGGATTCTCTTCGGTGCTGCTAAGCGGCCTGGGCGACCGTATTGCGCCGCTGCGCCTGCTTACCGGAATGATGGCGGTGTGGTGCGTTTTGATGCTGGTGATGGGCTTTACCCATAACTATACGCTGATGGTGACGCTGCGAATTTTGCTGGGTATCGCCGAAGGGCCGCTGTTCCCGCTGGCGTTCGCTATCGTCCGCCATACCTTTCCCCAGCATTTGCAGGCGCGCGCCACCATGCTCTGGCTGCTCGGGACGCCGGTCGGCGCGGCGATTGGCTTCCCGCTGTCGATTTGGCTGCTTAACACCTTCGGCTGGCAGAGCACCTTCTTTGTGATGGCGATGCTGACGGTACCGGTACTGATTTTTGTGCGCATCGGGCTGCGCGGCATCACGCTGGGGGCAAAAGCCAGCGGCGGGCAAACGTCGCAGGAGGCACGCCGCAGCGCGCGCCGCGAGCTGTTTGTCAGCCCGCACTTCTGGATGATCTGCATCTTCAACATCGCCTTTCTCGCCTATCTGTGGGGCATCAACGGCTGGCTGCCCGGCTACCTGATTAAGGGTAAAGGCATTCATCTCGAACACGCCGGCTGGCTGTCGTCGATGCCGTTTATCGCCATGCTGCTCGGCGAAATCATCGGCGCCTGGCTGTCTGACCGCGTCGATAAGCGCGCCGCCGCCTGCTTTATTTCCCTGGCGGGCGCAGGCATTGGCCTGGCGGCGGTGATGCATTTCACTACCCCGCTGCCGGTGATTGCGGCGATGAGCTTTAGCACCTTTATGTGGGGGACCGGCGCACCGAATATTTTTGCGCTGCTGGCCAAGGCAACCCATCCGCGAGTCAGCGCCACGGCGGGCGGGATTTTCAACGGTCTGGGAAACTTTGCCGGGGCGCTATCGCCGGCGGTGATGGGCGCGCTGATCGCCTTCACCCACAGCATGGATTCCGGGCTGATTTTTCTGGCGGTGATGGCGGCGGTGGGCTGCGTCCTGTTACTGCCGCTGCTAAGACGTTACTGAGGATAAAACGATGACTGATTCAACCGTAACTGCAAAACCGAGTCTCAAACCTGAACATCTGACGATGGAGGAGTGGGTCGAGTCGCGTATCGCGCGCTTTGAAGGCCGTAAATACGACTGGAATGCGCTGAAGTTCCAGGCAGATTTTGACCCGAAATATCGTCGCGCGCAGATGCGCTACATTGGCACCGGCGCGACCGGCGTCGCCAGCGATAGCAATACCGTCCAGGCGGAACACTTTACCTTCTCCACCATGGTACTGCCGTCCAGGTGCGAAGGCCCGCTGCACCTGCATGATGATGTGGAAGAGGTGTTCTTCATGCTCAAAGGGCAGATCACCCTGATGATTCAGGATGGCGACAACTACACCGAGACCGTTCTGCGCGAACGCGATCTGATTTCTGTTCCTGCCGGGATTTATCGCGGGCTATTCAACCACGGCGAGGAAGAAGCGCTGATGTGCGTGATGCTCGGTACGCCAAAGCCGCATATTCCGACCTACCCGGAAGATCATCCGCTGTCGAAAGTGAAGCGTAGCTAAGGGGGGATGATGACGGGTTTTCGTGAACAAGGAAGCGGTACGCCGCTGACGCTGCTGCACGGCATCAGTTCCGGCGCGGCCTCCTGGCATAAACAGATGGCGCTACCCGGCTACCGCGTGCTGGCCTGGGATATGCCCGGTTATGGCGAAAGCCCGATGCTTGCGACGGCGAGGGCGGATGCCGGCGCCTACGCCGATGCGCTGGCGCGGATGCTTGACCGCGCCGGGGTGCAGAAAACCGTTCTGCTCGGCCATTCGCTGGGCGCGCTGGTCGCCGCCGCTTTCGCCGCCAGATATCCCCAGCGCGTGCGGTATCTGGTGCTGGCCGACGTCGCCCAGGGCTACGGCCAGGCGGAGGCCGCGCAGCGGGAAAAAGTCTGGCAGGGGCGTCAGCAGCAAATGGCTCTGGGCGGCGAGGCGATGGCCGAGGGGCGGGCGGCGAAGCTGCTGCGCGCCGGCGCGCGCGAAGCCGATGTGGCGACGGTCGCGGCAGGCATGCGCAGGCTGCGCAGTGAAGGCTATCTCGCCGCCGCCTGGATGCTGGCGCACGAGGACATCCACCGCTGGCTTGCCGGGTATCGCGGCCGCTTCGCCGTGTGGTGCGGCGAGCAGGATGCCATCACCCAGCCCGAGCTGGTGCAGGGAGTGGCGCTACGCTACGGCATGCCGTATCTCGCCATCCCGCAGGCCGGGCACGCCAGCTATCTCGATAACGCTACGTTTTTTAACCAACAGCTTTTACGCATAGGGGAAGAGGTGCGCGATGAATGCACAAATTGAAGGACGCGTCGCGGTGGTCACCGGCGGCTCGTCAGGGATTGGCTTCGAAACGCTGCGCCTGCTATTGGGCGAAGGGGCGAAAGTCGCCTTTTGTGGCCGCAACCCGGACCGGCTGGCCAGCGCTCACGCGGCGCTGTTAAACGAATATCCCGCAGGAGACGTGTTTTCCTGGCGCTGCGACGTTCTGAACGAACAAGAGGTTCAGGCCTTTGCAGATGCGGTCGGGGCCCACTTTGGCGGCGCTGACATGCTGATAAACAATGCTGGCCAGGGCTATGTCGCCCATTTCGCCGATACGCCGCGCGAGGCCTGGCTGCACGAAGCCGAACTGAAGCTGTTCGGGGTGATTAATCCGGTCAGGGCGTTCCAGCCGCAGCTTGAACGGTCGGACATCGCTTCAATTACCTGCGTGAACTCGCTGCTGGCGCTGCAGCCGGAAGAGCACATGATCGCCACCTCAGCCGCCCGCGCCGCGCTGCTTAATATGACGCTGACCCTGTCGAAGGATCTGATTGGCAAAGGGATTCGCGTCAATTCCATTCTGCTGGGCATGGTCGAATCCGGGCAGTGGCAGCGCCGTTTTGCAGACCGCAGCGATAAGAGCCAGAGCTGGCCAGAGTGGACCGCCGACATAGCCCGTAAGCGCGGGATCCCGATGGCGCGGCTTGGCAAACCACAGGAACCGGCGCAGGCGCTGCTGTTTCTCGCTTCGCCGCTGGCTTCGTTTACCACCGGCGCGGCGCTGGATGTGTCCGGCGGCTTTTGCCGTCACCTGTAAGGAAAGATGATGAAAAAGGTGATGTTAATCGGCTATGGCGCGATGGCGCAGGCGGTCATTGAGCGGTTACCGCCGCAGGTGTCGCTGGGCTGGATCGTGGCTCGCGAGCCGCATCATGCGGCGATCCGCCAGCAGTTTGCCGGGGCGGTTACGCCGCTGAGCGATCCGCAGCAGTGCGATCGGACGCCGGATCTGGTGCTTGAATGCGCCAGCCAGCAGGCGGTAGCGCAGTACGCCGAGGCGGTGCTGGCCCGCGGCTGGCATCTGGCGGTGATCTCCACCGGCGCGCTGGCGGATAGCGAACTGGAACAGCGCCTTCGCCAGGCGGGCGGCAAGCTCACGCTGCTGGCGGGCGCGATAGCCGGTATTGATGGCCTGGCGGCGGCGAAAGAGGGCGGCCTTGAGCGCGTGACCTATCAGTCGCGTAAAAGTCCGGCCAGCTGGCGCGGCAGCTACGCTGAGCAGCTTATCGATCTCAGCGCGGTACATGAAACGCGCATTTTCTTTGAAGGCAGCGCCCGCGAAGCGGCGCGGCTGTTTCCGGCGAATGCCAACGTGGCGGCGACCGTGGCGCTGGGCGGTATTGGTCTCGATGCCACCCGGGTGCAGCTGATGGTGGATCCGACGACCCAACGCAACACCCATACGCTGCACGCCGAAGGACTGTTCGGCGAGTTTCACCTGGAGCTGAGCGGTCTGCCGCTCGCCAGCAATCCCAAAACGTCGACCCTGGCGGCACTGAGCGCGGTACGCGCCTGCTGCGAACTGACATAACGCAGAGAGGCTGAGATGGACGAGTTAGACATTTTTATCGGCGGTCAGTGGCGGCGCGGCGGCGGCAACCTGATGCACAGCCGCTTTCCGGCGGATGGATCGCTTAACGCTTCATTATATGCGGCCAGCCTGGACGACCTGCAGGAGGCGATCGACTGCGCCGATCGCGCATGGCGGGAACCGACGTGGCGGACCATGCTGCCGCATCAGCGGGCAAAGATCCTGCATAAGGTCGCCGATCTGATTGAAGCGCAAATTGACGAGTTAACCCGTAAACAGAGCCGCGACAACGGTAAACCGCTGGCGGAAGCGCGGGGCCTGGTCATGAGCGCGGCGGGCACCGCGCGCTATTTTGCCGCCGCCTGCGAACTGCTGGAAGGCGAGCTGCCGACGCCGCGTCAGGCGGATCTGCTGACCTTGAGCCGCTATGAACCGCTGGGCGTAGTGGCGGCGATTACGCCGTGGAACTCGCCCATCGCCAGCGAAATGCAAAAAGTTGCGCCGGCCATCGCCGCCGGTAACGCGGTGATCCTCAAACCGGCGGAAGCGACGCCGCTGATGGCGCTGGAGCTGGCGAAGATTTTTGCACAGGCCGGATTACCTCCCGGGCTGCTGAGCGTTCTGCCCGGAAAAGGCTCGGTCATTGGCGATGCGCTGGCTCGCCATCCTAAGGTGCGCAAAATTTCCTTTACCGGTGGTACCGCTACCGGGCGGCATCTGGCGCACGTGGCGGCGGAAAAGCTGATCCCGGCGTCGCTGGAGCTGGGCGGCAAATCGCCAACTATTGTGCTGGAAGATGCCGACATCGAACAGGCGGCGCGGGGTATCTGCTACGGCATATTCAGCTCCGGCGGCCAGGCCTGTATCGCCGGATCGCGTCTGTTCATTGATGAAAAAGTCTATCCGCAATTAATGGCCCGCCTGCTGGAATTAACCCGAGGGCTGCGGGTGGGCCACCCGTTTAGCGCGGATACCCACGTCGGACCGCTGATTAACGATAAGCATCGTCAGAGCGTGCTGGAGTATGTCGAGCTGGCGAAGCGCGAAGGCGGTAGCGTGCTGTGCGGCGGCGAGATCCCGGCGGATCCGGCGCTGGCGGCGGGCAGCTACTTCCTGCCGACGATCGTCGAGGGACTCAACAACCGGGCTCGCGTCTGTCAGGAAGAGATCTTTGGGCCGGTGCTGGTGGCGATGCGCTTTCGCGACGAAGCGGCGCTGATCCGCGAGGCCAATGATTCGGTGTTCGGGTTGGCCGCGGGGATCTGGACGCGCGATACCGGCCGCGCCCTGCGCCTGAGCGAACAGCTGGAGGCCGGTACGGTGTGGATCAACACCTACAAGGTTTTCTCTATTTCGACCCCGTTTGGGGGTTTTAAAGAGAGCGGTCTGGGCCGCGAAAAAGGTATTCAGGGCCTTAAAGCCTGGATGCAGCAGAAGAGTATTTATCTGGCGACGGGTAATAGCGTCAACCACTGGTGTGATTGAGAGAAGGGTGAGCAATGAGTGAAATGATAACCGTCGGCGACGCCATCGCCAGAACGCTGGAGCAGTATCACGTTGAAGCCATATATGGCGTCATTTCTATTCACAATCTGCCGATCGCCGATGCCGTCGGCCAGCGGGAAAAAATCCGCTTCGTCCCGGCGCGCGGGGAGGCGGGATCGGTGACCATGGCCGACGCCCACGGGCGTTTTTCCGGGCTCGGCGTGGCGCTGACCAGCACCGGCGCCGGGGCGGGCAACGCCGTCGGCGCGTTGGTTGAGGCAATGAACGCCGGCACGCCGCTGCTGCACCTGACCGGTCAGGTCGAAAAGGCCTGGCTGGATGCCGACACCGGGTTTATTCACGAAACCCGCGATCAGCTGACCTTCCTGAAAGCCAGCTCAAAGCGCGCATACCGTATCAGTAACGCCAATCAGGCGGTAGCGCTCCTGCATAAAGCGATTCAGGATGCGCAGACGCCGCCGTGCGGTCCGGTCTCGGTTGAAATTCCGATCGATATTCAAAGCGTGAAAATTCCGCTTTCGCTGCTGACCACGCCGCTGAAAACGCCACCGGTGGCGGAAGCTGAAGAGGCAATGGTTGATGCGCTGTGGGCGCAGCTTAAGCAGGCGAAGCGGCCGCTGCTGTGGCTCGGCGGCGGAGCTTTAGAAAGCGGCGAGGCGGTGAAGACGCTGGCCGATGCCGGGATGACGGTGATTTCCAGCACCCATGGCCGCGGTATTCTGCCGGATAGCCACCGCGCCAGCCTGCGCGCATTTCACAATTCCCCATCGGTTGAAGCGTTGATTTCACAATGTGATTTCACACTTGTCGCTGGTTCACGTCTGCGCAGTAACGAAACGCGCTCATGGACGCTGGAACTGCCCGCGCCGCGGGTGCAGATTGACATCGACCCGGCGGCGGCCAGCCGTAACTATCTGATGGACAATACGCTGGTGGCGGACTGCAGCGCATTTTTAGACGCGCTGGCGGAACGAGCGCAGGGGCGAATATGGGGCGACGCGCGCTGGGATAGCCAAATAAAAGAAGCGGTGGCGATGGCGGAGCAGGGGCTGCGCGAACAGTGCGGTGATTACGCCAGATTAAATGACGCTATCGCGCAGGCGCTGCCGGAGAACGGTATCCTGGTTCGCGATATTACCGTGTCCGGCAGCCTGTGGGGGAGCCGCCTGTTTCGCGCCCACGGTCCGCTGATGAATATTCATTCTCTGGCCGGTGCTATCGGTATGGGGCTGCCGATGGCGATCGGCACCGCAATTGCTAATCCGCAGCGTAAAGTGGTGGGGCTGGTCGGCGACGGCGGACTGAGCCTGAACCTCGGCGAGCTGGCGACGTTGGCACAGGAGAAGGCTAACGTGACGCTGCTGATTATGAATGACGGCGGCTACGGCGTGATGCGCGGTATTCAGGATAAGTACTTTGGCGGCCGCCAGTATTATAACGAGCTGCATACGCCGGACTTTACGCTGCTGGCGCAGGCCATCGGTCTGCAGGCCTGGAGCGTCGATCGGGCGGATGATTTCCAGGCGGTGATGACCGAAGCGCTGGCGATGCCGGGGCCGTCGGTGGTGGAAGTGAAGATGGGACAGATCGGCGCGCTGCGTTTTGCCGGGCCGCCGCAAAAGACGCTGTATTAATCATCATCGATAGCGCCATTGCCGGAGAACAACCCGGCTGACACAGCGTGTAGCCGGGCGACATACTTCCCTGGTCTTTTGGGAAAAGTCTGCGACTCCATGACCCAAAACCCTCTCCCTTCCATGGAGAGGGTACCGCACCGCACAGGGGGTTAATCAAGGCGTCGGGCGGCGGCTCCTGCGCGCCGGGAGAGGGCCAGGCTGCAGGGTCGGGTTCATGACAGGGTTAAAATACGTTAAACGGATATTCGACGTAAAAACGCACTTCATTGCCGCTGACGTTATAGTCGCTGGCATTGCTGGAAACCCGCAGCACCGAGTAGCGCAATCTGAACTTCAAATCTTTCGCCACGCCGTTCTGAACCTGATATTGCAGCTGGTTGAACCATTCGTGTTCTTTACCATTGCTGGTTTCCGCAGTTTTAATGTTATCGCCGCGCACGTAGGCGGTAGTCCAGGTCAGTCCTGGTAAACCCAGCCCGGCAAAATCCAGTCCATAAGAGGCCTGCCAGGAACGTTCATCTTCGCCATTAAAATCAGACCAGTAGGAGTTAGCCAGCCAGATGGTATTGCCGCCGTCGCCGACGCCGCCCTGGTTGCGATAGCCGCCGTAGTGATAGCCCGTACTACCGCTGCTTTGCTGGTATGCAACTTTAAAGGTATGGATATCCCGGATATAGCTGGCGGCCAGACTCCAGATGCTGTTACTGCGTCCGGTGTTCTGGACATCGGCGTATTCTTGCTCCAGACGTGAATTATAACCGTTAAAATCGAGTATCAGCTGCTGGCCAGTAGCGAATGGCTGCTTATAGTTAAGGCCGAGATATTGCTTGTTCAGCACGTCTTCGACGTGAGAGGCATAAAGCGCGCCGCTGAACTGGTCGCTGAACTGATAGCTGGCGCCGCCGAAAGTCAGGCTTTTCAAACCGCTGTCATGACTGTCGTCGCTCTTACGCTGTTGATCGGTTAGATAGCCCGCGTTGATTTCCAGACCGTCAATTTCTTTCGAAGTTAGCATGGTACCGGTATAGCTCTCGTACAGCAGACGAGAATCGTCGGCGTAGACGATCGGCAGCATGGGGCGTTGGTTGCCGTAGCTGAGCACGGTATCAGAGAAGCGCATTTTGGCGGTGGCGCCGAATTTAGCGAGATCGGATTTTGCCCGGCCGTCGTTGTCCTGGGCGAAAAAGTCGATGCCCCCCGCGCCGCTGCGCCCCCGGCCACCGTCAAGCCTTACGCCATACTGGGCAATACCGTCCACGCCGAAGCCGACCGGTCCCTGAGTAAAGCCGGACTCGAAGGTGGCGATAATCCCCTGTCCCCATTCGGCTTTATCCGCCAGCCCATCGCGATAATCACGTTTGATATAAGCGTTGCGTAAAAACAGATCCAGATGACTGTCTTCGATAAAGCCCTGACTCGTTGATTGTTGGCTGGCAAAGGTTGGCGCGGTGGCAATAAAGCCAAGTGCGATTAACGATAATTCTTTTTTCACTGATGGGACTTCTCTGCTGTCGATATATTCAAGGGAATCACTGCAGCCCGGATATTCTCCTGAAATAATGTTGAAAGCAATCATTGTGTGAGCAGGTGTATCGACAGGAAACAAACGGTATACCCATGTTGCCGGCCCGCAGGATGATAGGGGTGGACTATTTAATTATTTGCTGCAAAGCGCAACTCAAAGAGGGATCAGGTGTCGCATTTTAAATTTACGAAATAATATTTTATTGAGTGAATGGATATAAAATAATTGGCTGTAATGAACGCTAAAAATAATTAACGGTTTGTGCGCTTAAATTATCAATTAATGCGGCTAACTATTTTTCGCTAACCGATAAAAAAGGGAGGCGATAAGGCCTCCCGCTGTCGATTATTTAATCCCGTCGGCCTTCATGCGATCGCGGATATGCTGAGCGCGTTCTTCCGATGCCGGGTGGTCATCAAACATTGAGCTTTGGCGTCCGGCTTCCAGCTTCGCCAGTTTTTCGAAGCTGGTCGCGAGGCCCGCAGGATTAATTCCGCGTTTGCGCAGCAGATCGTACGAGTAGTCATCCGCCTCGGACTCCTGACGCTGGGAGAACTGTGAGTTCACCAGCTTCTCGCCAAGATCGCCCAGCTGCGACTGCGACAGGCTGCCGACGATACCGCCAGCGGAGGCCGCCGCCGCGCGTACCGCGTTGGTGCCTAATGCCACCTGCATGCCTTTCTTCACATGGCCCAGCGCGACGTGACCCATTTCGTGGCCGATAACCGCTTCGACTTCATTATCATTCATCAAATCCATCAGTCCGCTGTAAACGCGGATACAGCCGTTAGCCATGGCGAAGGCGTTAACGTCCTTGGTCTGGTACACCTTATAGTTCACCGGCTGGCCGTTGATGTTGTCCCCCAGCGCGGCGGCGATTTTACTCAGACGTTTGCTGTATTCACTGCTGGCAGGCGCGATAGTCGCTTTCGCATCCATCTCCTGACAGGCTTTGTCGCTTAGGGCCTTGACCTGCTCATCGCTGAGTGAATAAGCCTGGAAAGCTTCTGCGCCGGAGCTAAGCAGACCATTGGAGTCCATGTTCTGACATCCGGTAAGCGTTGCTGCGATCCCAAGGGCAAGAAGAGCTGAGCGAATTTTCATTTTTTTATCATCCACAATCTTATGGTTCTTTATCCGAAAAAACGGCGATAGCTGACCTGCCGTATCCTGTGCAAATTATAAATACTATATGAGAATGCGGGCGAGAGGATTACGCCGTAGCACAACGTGTTCCAGAGATTTCTTAAACGGCAAAAGGATGCTCCATGTACATGCTTTGCCGCTTAGGTTACATTGTTCACACTTTTTTCCGGCGTAGCCCAAAACGCGCTGTCGTCAAGTCGCTGCGGGCATGGCCTTCATTATCCGATCTGGAGTCAAAATGTCCTCACGTAAAGAGCTTGCTAACGCTATTCGTGCGCTGAGCATGGACGCAGTACAGAAAGCCAAATCCGGCCACCCGGGTGCCCCGATGGGTATGGCTGACATTGCCGAAGTCCTGTGGCGTGATTTCCTGAACCATAATCCGCAGAACCCGTCCTGGGCCGATCGCGACCGCTTCGTGCTGTCCAACGGTCACGGCTCGATGCTGATCTACAGCCTGCTGCACCTCACCGGTTACGATCTGCCAATCGAAGAGCTGAAGAACTTCCGTCAGCTGCACTCCAGAACCCCGGGCCACCCGGAAGTGGGCTACACCGCGGGCGTGGAAACCACTACCGGACCGCTGGGGCAGGGCATTGCGAATGCGGTGGGTATGGCGATTGCGGAGAAAACCCTGGCGGCGCAGTTCAACCGCCCGGGCCACGACATTGTTGACCACTTCACTTATGCGTTCATGGGCGACGGCTGCATGATGGAAGGTATCTCTCACGAGGTATGCTCCCTGGCCGGTACCCTGAAACTGGGCAAGCTGGTGGCGTTCTATGACGACAACGGCATCTCCATCGACGGTCACGTCGAAGGCTGGTTCACCGATGACACCGCGAAGCGCTTTGAAGCCTACGGCTGGCACGTTGTGCGCGGCGTTGACGGTCACGATGCTGACTCGATTAAACGCGCGGTGGAAGAAGCGCGTGCGGTCACCGACAAACCGTCCCTGCTGATGTGCAAAACCATCATCGGTTTCGGTTCGCCGAACAAAGCCGGTACCCACGACTCCCACGGCGCGCCGCTGGGCGACGCGGAAATCGCGCTGACCCGCGAAGCGCTCGGCTGGAAACACCCGGCGTTTGAAATCCCGTCTGAAATCTATGCCCAGTGGGATGCGAAAGAAGCCGGTCAGGCGAAAGAGTCCGCGTGGAACGAGAAATTCGCCGCCTACGCCAGAGCCTTCCCGCAGGAAGCTGCCGAGTTTACCCGCCGTATGAAAGGCGAGATGCCGGCTGATTTCGACGCGAAAGCGAACGAATTCATCGCGAAGCTGCAGGCTAACCCGGCGAAAATCGCCAGCCGTAAAGCGTCGCAGAACGCCATTGAAGCCTTCGGCCCGCTGCTGCCTGAGTTCCTCGGCGGCTCCGCTGACCTGGCGCCAAGTAACCTGACCCTGTGGTCCGGCTCTAAGGCCATCAACGAAGACGCTGCCGGTAACTATATCCACTACGGCGTGCGTGAATTCGGCATGACCGCGATTGCCAACGGTATCGCCCTGCACGGCGGTTTCCTGCCGTACACCTCCACCTTCCTGATGTTCGTCGAGTACGCGCGTAACGCGGTACGTATGGCGGCGCTGATGAAGCAGCGTCAGGTGATGGTCTACACCCACGACTCCATCGGTCTGGGCGAAGACGGCCCGACTCACCAGCCGGTAGAGCAGGTGGCTTCCCTGCGCGTGACCCCGAACATGTCCACCTGGCGTCCGTGTGACCAGGTGGAATCCGCGATTGCGTGGAAATATGGCGTGGAGCGTCAGGACGGCCCGACCGCGCTGATCCTCTCCCGTCAGAACCTGGCGCAGCAGGAGCGCACCGAAGAGCAGCTGGCGAATGTCGCCCGCGGCGGCTACGTGCTGAAAGACTGCGCGGGCCAGCCGGAGCTGATCTTCATCGCCACCGGCTCTGAAGTGGAGCTGGCGGTTGCCGCTTACGAAAAACTGACTGCCGAAGGCGTGAAGGCGCGCGTGGTTTCCATGCCGTCCACCGACGCGTTCGACAGGCAGGATGCGGCTTACCGTGAAGCGGTGCTGCCGAAAGCGGTCTCTGCGCGCGTGGCCATCGAAGCGGGTATCGCCGACTACTGGTTCAAATACGTGGGCCTGAACGGCGCGATCGTTGGCATGACCACCTTCGGTGAGTCAGCGCCGGCGGAGCAGCTGTTTGAAGAGTTTGGCTTCACCGTGGACAACGTGGTCGCGAAAGCGAAAGCGCTGCTGTAGTTCTTTTACCGCCTCCGGGTTACGGGCCAGCACGGTCGGGTAGCCCGGACAGGTGCGCAGCACCGCCTCCGGGTAAAAACTCTGGCTGCCACCGTAAAAAACGGGTCGCTCTGGCGGCCCGTTTCTTTTTCAGACCATCCTCAGCACCCTGCCTTTTTCCAGAAGCACCCGGCGGGAAAAGTGCCGCTGTGTAAAAGCCGCGTCATGGCTGATAGCCACTACGCTGGTTCCTCTTTTGCGGCAAACCGTCAGCCACGCTTCAAATATTGCCAGCCAGTGCCGATCAAAATCGCGGCTGGGTTCGTCGAGCAGCAGGATCTCTGGCGCCATGGCTTCCAGACAGGCGACGGCGACCATACGGCGCTGGGCGGTATGCAAATCCAGCGGATGCGCATCAGCTACGCTCTCCAGCCTGCATAAACGCAGCGCCGCCGCGGTGCGTTGCGCAACTTCCGCTGCCGGTAATTTCTGTAACCGCAGCCCATAGGCGACCTCTTCAGAGACTTTGCTGTGGAAGAGCTGGTTTTCGGCCTCCTGAAACAGGACGCCGATAATTTTGGCGCGCTGACGATTTTTATACTGCGCCATCGGCTTATTCAACAGATTGACGCTACCGGACGTTGCCGACAGCAGCCCGGCCATTACCCGCAGCAGGGTGGATTTTCCCGCGCCGTTATCGCCGGTAAGCGCCAGCCATTCGCCCTGGCCGAGCGTCAGGGAGATATTTTGCAAACAGTCATCCGCCGCGCCGGGCCAGCGCCAGGTTACCTGATTCAACGTCAACATAGCGGGGAAAGCGCTCCATCATGTAGTCGCCATCCCTGCTGACACCAGGCAAGAAAAGGCGAAGGGGTGCGTTCAAAAAGGATGATCAGTGAATGCTGCGCCAGCGCCCAGTCCCGCAGACGTGTCAGAAGCATGGCGGTAGCTTGCGCCGTCAGGCGGCTAAAGGCTTCATCAAGGATCAGTAGCATTGGCTGCATAGTCAGCGCGCAGGCGATCGCCACGCGCTGGGTTTCTCCACCGGAGAGCGTGGACGGATGGCGGTGACGTAACTCCTGGCACTCCATCAGCGAGAGCGCCTCGTCAACACGACGCATAATCTCGTCTTCGTGAAGGCAAAGATTTTCAGGGCCAAAAGCGACCTCTTCTTCGACGCTGAAGGTACAACCGGAAAGCTGGAGATAGGGGGATTGCTGGACCAGCTGGATGGTCTGCGCCCGTTCGGCCAGTGATTGCTGTCCAATAGGGATGCCAAGCAGAGTACCATGACCTTCGATATCGCCGGGCAGAAAATCCGGATACCAGCCCGCCATGATCTGCGCCAGAGTGCTTTTCCCGCTGCCGTTATCGCCAAAAATCGCCACCATGCCGGGCTGCGAATAATGGAAATCAAAGCATGATGAAGGACCCGTTGCCCGGGTCGGGTGATAACGGAACTGTTCTAACGTAACCATAGCCAGGCTCCCGCTTCAGCGACCATCGCCAGCAGCATGCCGCAACGCGCCAGACGTTGTAAGGTGCTGTCTTTCGGCGCCCAAAGCGTAGTGCGCCGACGATGTAAACGAAATGCCCGCATATCCAGCGCCGCCCCGCGTATCGCCAGATCGTTAAGCGCGTTATGGGTCAGAGGGATAATGAGCGCAGGCATTGCGCGCAGCCGCTGATATCCATTCTCGTCCAGCGGTACGCCGCGGGCGCGTTGGGCTTCGTGGATAATCGTCAACTGGCGCTTTAGCTGTTCGACAACCAGCAGCGGGCCAGCGAACAGATAAGCGACGCCCGGCGGCAGGCGTGAGGCAAACAGGGCGCGAATAAAGCGCTGTACCGGTACGTACTCCATCCAGAGCTGTGACGTGGAAACAATCGCCAGAATTCTCAGCCACAGCGTGATGGCGTTCGCCCAGCGCTGCGGGTCGCGGGGCTGGCCGCTCAGCCACTGGGTAAACCAGCCGCCGTGGACCAGCCACAGGCCAATGCCCAGCGAGAGTAGTAGCCAGGCGACATATTTTGCCCGCCGTCGCGTTGCTTTTAGCAGCACTAAACTGAGAAAAGCCGCGGCGCTATACACCGGCAGCACCGTATCCGTCGGTAGCAGCAGCGTGGTCACTGCCGCCAGCGCCCAGAGCGTTAAGGAGGTAAAAGGGTGCATTTAGCGTACGGCGGACATAGCAGGAAAATGGCGCAACGTACGCAGCGGCAGCTGGCGCAACAGGGTCCAGACGATAATCGCGGTAAGAATTTTATCCACCAGATTGGCGCCTAAGACGGTAATTGCCACCGACTCCAGCAGATTCTGACCTACCGAATGCATCCAGGCGACGAACAGATCCGCACCGCTTCCCGTCACGCCGCCAAACAGCGCCGTCCGCAGCGGCACGGCAACCACGGTCACGGCGAGGGTAATGACAACCCCGCTAACGATCACCTTAGGTAAAGTGCGGAACCATCCCGCTCTCGCCAGCCATCCGGCAACCAGGCCAATCACCATAGCCACTGGCGCGAAGGCGGCGGCAATCGGATCGGTCAGCAGACCCCACAGAAGATTGGTCAGTAAACCGGTCAACATGCCAATGACCGGTCCGAGTAGAACCGCGCTGATCAAGGTGCCGATTGAATCGAGAAAAATGGGAAGTTTTAACATACTGATGAGCTGTCCGCCGATCATGTTGATGGCGACGGCGATCGCAATCAGCACCAGGGACTGGCTGGTAAATTGGCGACGAGCCATAGAAACCTCTTTAAGGGAAAAGTTATCGGGATGAGATGACCAGTTCGTCATAGCCGGAAAGTGCGCACGGCTGACGGCTAAATGCCAGGGAGGTCAGTTCGCCTATCACCAGCTCAAGGGTGGTGCGGACGGTACAGCCGGGCATCATATGGCCGCCGAGCATCGCGCCTTGCGGATCGGATATCGCTAAATGAAGATGTTCTCCTTTCAATTCCAGCGTGCCATTCAGCGAGATAACCTCGTAGGTTCCGTTCAGTAAGGTGGTCTCATCCTGGCCGGCAAAACGTAGTGCCGCATTGCTTAAGCTACCGGTACAGCCGGCGATCCAGGCTGCCTGAATATGGTGCAGTTGCAGGAAGGCGCGCAGGCGTGAAAAAACCTCCTCGCCCGGAAGTAAGCGAAGCGCATAGTAACGTGCCGCAGAGGGCTGCAAGTGGGGAATGGTCATCTTTTTCGAGGGACTCCGAGACTCGGACGTAGCGGCAATAATATCGCCGCTGTTCAGTATGGTTTCTGATATAAATCAGTAATTGCGGCACGACAACGAAAAGATCTTGCTACGCTTATTCGTAATTCTGGAATATGGAATAAATGCCGCCCCAGAAGGGGTAAAAGTGTGATGTAAGTCAGATAAATGGTTTCTCCAGCTGGACAATCATTCCTTTTATTCCTCGTTTGGCTTATTCTAGCTGAAGCGTTTCAGTCGTCTAAATGTTCGACAATTAATCAATCAGTCGCAGTTTGCGACAGGTAAGGTTTCCCTTAGAGCGTTGCTGCATTACTCTGTCAGCCACCTCATATCATGGATAGCCTTGCAGGAGACCTATGACCATACGCATTGCGATTAATGGCTTCGGTCGCATCGGGCGTAACGTGGTTCGTGCTTTGTATGAATCCGGACGTCGTGCGGAAATCACCGTGGTGGCAATCAATGAACTGGCGGATGCTGCCGGCATCGCGCATTTATTGAAATATGACACCAGCCATGGACGCTTTGCCTGGGATGTGCGCCAGGAGAGAGAGCAGCTGTTTGTCGGCGATGACGCCATCCGTCTGCTGCATGAATCTTCCCTTGAGGCGTTGCCCTGGCGGGAACTGGCGGTTGATGTGGTGCTTGACTGCACCGGCGCTTATGGCAGCCGCGAGCATGGCGAAGCCCATCTGCGGGCCGGCGCGAAGAAAGTGCTCTTTTCACATCCTGGCGGCAACGATCTCGACGCGACGATCGTGTTTGGCGTCAACCATGATGAGCTGCGCGCTGAGCACCGTATCGTCTCCAACGCCTCCTGCACCACCAACTGCATTATTCCGGTCATTAAGCTGTTAGATGATGCTTACGGCATCGAGTCTGGTACGGTAACCACGATTCACTCCGCGATGCACGATCAGCAGGTTATCGATGCTTACCATCCGGATTTGCGCCGGACGCGAGCGGCCAGTCAGTCGATCATCCCGGTTGATACTAAGCTTGCTGCGGGGATCACGCGTATTTTCCCTCAGTTTAACGATCGCTTTGAAGCTATCGCGGTCCGTGTTCCGACGATTAATGTGACGGCGATCGACCTTAGCGTCACGGTGAAAAAACCGGTAAAAGCGAGTGAAGTCAACCAGTTGCTGCAAAAAGCAGCACAGGGTGCATTTCATGGTATAGTTGACTATACGGAATTGCCGTTAGTCTCGATAGATTTCAACCACGATCCGCATAGCGCCATCGTCGATGGCACGCAAACGCGGGTAAGTGGCGCGCATTTGATCAAAACGCTGGTCTGGTGCGATAACGAATGGGGCTTTGCTAACCGGATGCTCGACACCACGTTAGCGATGGCCGCACAAGGTTTCAGGTAAGGCGCTCAGGCGCCTGCAAAACTTTATCAAGAATCAACGAGAGGATTCACCATGTCTGTAATTAAGATGACCGATCTGGATCTGGCTGGTAAACGCGTTTTTATCCGTGCGGATCTGAACGTACCGGTTAAAGAAGGGAAAGTAACCAGCGATGCGCGTATCCGTGCTTCTCTGCCGACCATCGAACTGGCCCTGAAACAGGGTGCGAAAGTGATGGTCACTTCCCACCTGGGTCGTCCTACCGAAGGCGAGTACAACGAAGAATTCTCTCTGCTGCCGGTTGTTAACTACCTGAAAGACAAACTGTCTAACCCGGTACGTCTGGTTAAAGATTACCTGGACGGCGTTGAAGTCGCTGCCGGCGAGCTGGTGGTTCTGGAAAACGTTCGCTTTAACAAAGGCGAGAAAAAAGATGACGAAGCGCTGTCGAAAAAATACGCTGCGCTGTGCGATGTCTTCGTTATGGATGCGTTCGGTACTGCTCACCGCGCGCAGGCTTCTACTCACGGTATCGGCAAATTCGCTGACGTCGCTTGTGCAGGTCCGCTGCTGGCCGCTGAGCTGGACGCCCTGGGTAAAGCACTGAAAGAACCGGCTCGTCCGATGGTAGCTATCGTCGGTGGTTCTAAAGTTTCCACTAAACTGACCGTTCTGGACTCCCTGTCTAAAATCGCTGACCAGCTGATCGTCGGCGGCGGCATCGCCAACACCTTCGTTGCCGCTCAGGGCCACAACGTGGGTAAATCCCTGTACGAAGCCGATCTGGTTGACGAAGCTAAACGCCTCCTGACGACCTGCGATATCCCGGTTCCGACTGACGTTCGCGTAGCGACCGAGTTCTCTGAAACCGCAACCGCTACCCTGAAATCTGTCAACGACATTAAAGATGACGAGCAGATTCTGGACCTGGGCGATGCTTCCGCAGAGAAACTGGCTGAAATCCTGAAAAACGCCAAAACCATCCTGTGGAACGGCCCGGTCGGCGTGTTCGAATTCCCGAACTTCCGCAAAGGGACTGAAATCGTAGCTAACGCCATCGCAGATAGCGAAGCGTTCTCCATCGCAGGCGGCGGCGACACCCTGGCAGCAATCGACCTGTTCGGCATTGCTGACAAAATCTCCTACATCTCCACCGGCGGCGGCGCATTCCTCGAATTCGTGGAAGGTAAAGTTCTGCCGGCAGTAGCCATGCTCGAAGAGCGCGCTAAGCAGTAATTCAGTTCAGGCGGGGAGACCCGCCTGTTTTTCAGCGCGCGTAAAAGCTCGCGAACCTTCTTCAACGGTCGAAGATACAGATACAGGACTACGTAACATGTCTAAAATTTTTGATTTCGTAAAACCGGGCGTCATCACTGGCGACGACGTTCAGAAAGTGTTCCAGGTAGCTAAAGAAAACAACTTTGCTCTGCCAGCGGTAAACTGCGTGGGTACTGATTCCATCAACGCCGTTCTGGAAGCAGCTGCAAAAGTTCGTTCTCCGGTTATCGTTCAGTTCTCTAACGGCGGCGCAGCGTTCATCGCGGGCAAAGGCGTGAAAACTGACGTTCCTCAGGGCGCAGCCATCCTGGGCGCTATCTCTGGCGCGCATCACGTTCATCAGATGGCTGAACATTACGGTGTTCCGGTTATCCTGCACACTGACCACTGCGCTAAGAAACTGCTGCCGTGGATCGACGGTCTGCTGGACGCGGGTGAAAAACACTTCGCCGCGACCGGTAAACCGCTGTTCTCTTCTCACATGATTGACTTGTCTGAAGAGTCCCTGCACGAAAACATCGAGATCTGTTCTAAGTATCTGGCGCGTATGGCCAAAATGGACATGACTCTGGAAATCGAACTGGGCTGCACCGGCGGCGAAGAAGACGGCGTGGACAACAGCCACATGGACGCTTCCGCTCTGTATACCCAGCCGGAAGACGTTGATTACGCCTACACTGAGCTGAGCAAAATCAGCCCGCGTTTCACCATCGCCGCTTCCTTCGGTAACGTACACGGCGTTTACAAGCCGGGCAACGTGGTGCTGACCCCGACTATCCTGCGCGACTCTCAGGAATACGTTTCTAAGAAACATAACCTGCCGCACAACAGCCTGAACTTCGTCTTCCACGGCGGTTCCGGTTCTTCCGCTCAGGAAATCAAAGACTCCGTAAGCTACGGCGTGATCAAAATGAACATCGATACCGATACCCAATGGGCAACCTGGGACGGTATCCTGCAGTACTACAAAGCTAACGAAGCTTACCTGCAGGGTCAGCTGGGCAACCCGAAAGGCGAAGACCAGCCGAACAAGAAATACTACGATCCGCGCGTATGGCTGCGTGCTGCACAGACGTCCATGGTGACTCGTCTGGAGCAGGCATTTAAAGAGCTGAACGCGATCGACGTTCTGTAAGAAAGTTTCGTTTCTTACCCGGAAGCCCGCAGAAATGCGGGCTTTTTTATTATCTCAACGACATGAAATGTTGCTAAATAAATGTGATCAATTTGGCAAAATGGACTCTTTTTGTTTACCCTTAACCTGTTTGCAATTATCAGGTTTGGTTATTTTATTTCCCGTCCGGGTATCCATAAGGAAAGTTGAATGGAAGATTTGAACGTTGTCGATAGCATAAATAACGCCGGTTCATGGCTGGTGCGCAATCAGGCATTACTGCTGAGCTATGCCGTCAACATTGTCGCGGCCATCGCGATTATTATTGTTGGTTTGATCGTGGCGCGGATTGTTTCCAACACCGTCAATCGCCTGATGCGGGCTCGACATATTGATGCCACCGTTGCCGATTTTCTTTCTGCGCTGGTACGCTACGCCGTCATTGCTTTCACGCTGATCGCCGCCCTCGGCCGCGTGGGTGTGCAAACCGCTTCGGTTATCGCGGTACTTGGCGCCGCGGGCTTAGCCGTCGGTCTGGCGCTGCAGGGGTCGCTGTCTAACCTTGCCGCTGGGGTCCTGCTGGTCGTTTTCCGCCCATTCCGCGCTGGTGAATACGTTGACCTTGGCGGTATCGCGGGTACCGTGCTGAACGTGCAGATTTTCTCCACGACCCTGCGCAGCGCAGATGGCAAAATTGTGGTGGTACCGAACGGTAAAATCATTGCCGGGAATATCATCAACTTCTCTCGCGAGCCGGTACGTCGCAACGAGTTTATTATCGGCGTGGCCTACGATGCGGACATCGACCAAGTGAAGCAGCTGCTCACCAACATCATCGAATCGGATGAACGTATTCTCAAAGATCGTGAAATGACCGTTCGCCTGAATGAACTGGGCGCTTCATCTGTGAACTACGTGGTGCGCGTATGGAGTAAGAGCAGCGATCTGCAAAGCGTGTACTGGGACGTCCTGGAGCGTATTAAGCGCGATTTTGACGCCAACGGCATCAGCTTCCCGTATCCGCAGATGGACGTTCATGTCATTCGTCCGCAGGAAAAAGCAGAATAATTTCCCTTTTAATACAGGCCGGTATATCCGGCCTTTTTTGTACCCAGTATTAGTCGTCCTTATTAGCGATTAAAATTTTCAATTTCCTCTAATGATTTCTGCACGCTATATTCCCCGGCATTGACTCTTTCAGTGGAAATTCCTCTCGATGTTATCGTATTACTTTCAGGGCCTTGCCCTGGGAGCGGCTATGATTTTGCCGCTCGGTCCGCAAAACGCTTTTGTGATGAATCAGGGTATTCGTCGTCAGTACCATCTGATGATTGCTTTGCTATGCGCCATCAGCGATCTGCTGCTTATCTGCGCTGGAATTTTTGGCGGCAGCGCGCTGCTGATGCAGTCCCCGTGGCTGCTGGCGCTGGTGACCTGGGGCGGCGTCGCTTTTTTATTGTGGTACGGTTTTGGCGCGCTGAAAACGGCCTTTAGCAGCAATCTGGAGCTGGCCAGCGCGGAGGTGATGAAGCAGGGGCGCTGGAAAATCATCGTCACCATGCTGGCGGTGACCTGGCTGAATCCTCACGTTTATCTGGATACGTTTGTGGTGCTTGGAAGCCTCGGCGGACAGCTGGAGATGGAGCCAAAGCGCTGGTTTGCCCTGGGCACCATCAGCGCCTCATTCTTATGGTTCTTTGGTCTGGCCCTGCTGGCCGCCTGGCTGGCCCCGCGCCTGCGCACGGCAAAAGCGCAGCGAATTATCAACGTGCTGGTCGGTCTGGTCATGTGGATCATCGCGCTGGAGCTGGCGAAAGACGGCTTCGCTCATGTGCAGGCACTGCTTAACTAAGCCTTGTCCGATGGACTTTCTCCGCGTACGCGCTAAGCTTGCAGGCATGCGTCTGCGTATAGACGACCAATGTAAGATGGAGAAACGACAGTGAAGTTAAAAGTCATGGCCCTGGCGGCGGCACTCGGATTTAGCGCAATGGCAGTTCAGGCCAATGAATTGCCAAACGGCCCACATATTGTTACTTCAGGTACCGCCAGCGTCGCTGCGGTTCCTGATATCGCCACGCTGGCGATTGAAGTTAACGTCTCCGCGAAAGATGCGGCATCCGCTAAAAAACAGGCAGATGAACGCGTGGCCCAGTATCTCTCCTTCCTGGAGAAGAGCGGCATTGCGAAGAAGGATATTAACTCTGCCAACCTGCGTACCCAGCCTGATTATGATTATCAGAACGGCAAAAGCATTCTTAAGGGCTATCGCGCGGTGCGTAGCGTTGAAGTCACGCTGCGCCAGCTGGATAAGCTCAACGGGTTGTTAGATGGGGCATTAAAAGCCGGTCTGAACGAGATCCGTTCGGTTTCTCTGGGCGTGGCGCAGCCGGACGCTTACAAAGATAAGGCGCGAAAAGCGGCGATTGACGATGCGATTCATCAGGCTCAGGAGCTGGCTAGCGGATTCCATGGCAAACTGGGGCCGGTTTATAGCGTTCGCTATCATGTCTCCAACTACCAGCCGAGCCCGATGGTGCGGATGATGAAAGCCGATGCGGCGCCGGTATCTGCTCAGGAAAGCTACGAGCAGGCGACCATTCAGTTTGATGACCAGGTGGACGTGGTGTTTGAGCTGCAGCCGACCCAGCCTGCGTCGCCAGCGAAACCGGCTGAAGAGCCAAAAGCAGCGCAGTAATCCTCCCGCCCGGCCTTCGCGCCGGGCTTTTTCTGTGACTATCTGTAAAAATGAGAGCGCAGCACAAGTCTTTTCCCTGAATGAGGTAAGGATAGATCCCTGTTTTCCTGTGAGGTGAGCATGGATATCTTTATTTCTAAAAAGATGCGCAATTTCATTCTGTTGGCGCAGACCAATAACATCGCCAGAGCGGCGGAAAAAATCCATATGACCGCATCGCCCTTTGGCAAAAGCATTGCTGCGCTTGAGGATCAGATCGGCTATACGTTATTTACCCGCAAAGATAACAGCATCAGCCTCAATAAAGCGGGGCAGGAGCTCTATCAGAAGCTGTTTCCTATTTACCAGCGCTTATCGGCCATCGATAACGAAATACACTATTCCGCGCGCCGCTCGCGCAACGTTGTTATCGGCATCGACAACACCTATCCGACGATAATTTTCGACCAGCTCATCAGCCTGGGCGACAAATACGATGGCGTGACCACCCAGGCCGTGGAGTTCAGCGAGAATGGCGTGATTGATAATCTTTTCGACCGTCAGCTGGATTTTATTATTTCGCCGCAGCATGTTTCGCCCCGCGTGCAGGAGCTGGAAAATCTGACCATCAGCGAACTGGCGCCGCTGCGTCTGGGGTTTCTTGTTTCCCGCCGTTATGAAGATAAGCCGCCGCAGGATCTGTTACGTGAACTGCCCTGGCTGCAGATGCGTTTCCAGAATCGGGCCAATTTTGAGGCGATGCTGGACGCCTATATGCGCCCCTGCGGAATCAACCCGACGGTTATCTATCGCCCCTATAGCTTTATGGCGAAAATTAGCGCCGTAGAGCGGGGGCAGTTTTTAACGGTTATTCCTTACTTCGCCTGGCGTCTGGTAAATCCGGCGAAGCTGAAGTACTTCGACGCGCCCGGTAGCGCCATGTATATGCAGGAGTATCTCTATTCGCTGAAAAACCATCGCTATACCGCCACGATGCTTCAGCACATAACTGAAGATCGCGACGGTACGGAGGGCTAACCGAGCATTGAACCGTGCTCAAGCAGATTACGATGCAGGTCGAAGGCGTGGGTGAGGTCGTGGTGAATATGCCCGCCGGGAGCGCTCTGCAGATAGCGATGTAAATAGTCCCGGTAGAGCGGATGCGCGCAGTTATCAATGATAGCGCGGGCGCGCTGCAGCGGCGATAACCCGCGCAGATCGGCGATACCCTGCTCGGTAACGATCGCCTTCACGCTATGCTCGCTGTGATCGACATGGCTGCACATCGGCACGATAGTGGAGATCTTCCCGTCTTTGGCGATGGACGGCGCCATAAAGATAGAGAGCCAGGCGTTGCGTTCAAAATCGCCGCTACCGCCGATGCCGTTCATCAGATTCACCCCGGCTACGTGCGTGGAATTGGCGTGTCCGTAGATGTCAAACTCCAGCCCCACGTTGAGGGCAATAACTCCCAGACGGCGGATAATTTCCGGATGATTGGAGATCTCCTGCGGGCGCAGGACAATGCGGCTGGCGAAGAAATCCATATTGGCGTAAATCTTGCGCAACGAATCGGCGGATATTGTCAGGCTGGAGGCGCTGACGCCGGTGACTTTCCCTGTTTCCAGTAGATGGACTACCGACTCCTGTAAGACCTCGGAGTACATCATAAAAGAGGGAATATCCGGATTCTCACCCAGCCGCGCCATGACCGCGTTATTGATATTACCCACGCCGCTTTGCAGCGGCAAAAATTCAGGCGGGATGCGCCCGCGAGCCATCTCTTCCAGCAGAAAGGTGACCACGTTATCGGCAATTTTCTGACAAACCGGATTATTTTTATCGAGCAGGTTTCCGGCGTCGGGCAGTTCGGTCTCCACGACCGCGACAATTTTTTTCGGATCGATTTGCACGTACCGGCTACCCACGCGATCCATCGCATGAAAGATGGCGATGCTGTTGCGCCGCGGCGGGGCGCCGGGGAGCACGATATCGGCCAGCTCGGCAACCCGAGGGCTGTGATAATGATTGAGTTCGATGATCACTTTCTTCGCCCGTAGCAGCCAGGTGGGCGCGTTGCCGATACCGCTGGTGAGCCAGACCCGCCCGTCCGGCGCGATAGCCGAGGCTTCGATCACCGCGACATCAATCTCACCAAAGAAGCCGTAGTTAACCATTTGCGCCACTTCGCTCAGGTGCAGATCGACAAACTTCACCTTCCCCTGATTGATTTTTTGCCGCAGGCCCGACGCGGTCTGATACGGCGCGCGCCACGAGACGGCATCGGCTGCCGATAATGCATCATCGGCGGCGGCGCTAATTGACGCGCCGGTCAGCAGGCGGATCTGGAAAGGCTTCTGCGCCCGATGTAACTCACCGGCGCGGCGAGCGATAGCCGCGGGCAGCGCTTTGGGCGAACCGGCGGGAGTGAAGCCGCTGAACGCCACCATCTGGTCGTGCTGGATAATCTCCGCCGCTTCATCGGCGCTCATCCGTTTCATTTTGCACTCCTTAACCGGGATGATTAATGGCCGACGAATTCAGGTTTACGCTTTTCCATAAACGCGCTCATGCCTTCCCGATAATCCTCACTGTCGTAGACGGCGCGGCGCATTCCCTGAATACGTTCGAACTCATCGGAATTCATGGTGTGCGCCTCGCCAAGCACGCGCAGTTCTTCCTTAATGACCGCTATCGCCAGCGGCGCTTTCTCGGCAATGTGGTGCGCCATCTGTAAGGTAAAATCTTCCAGTTCGCCAGCGTCCACCACGTGATTGAGAATACCGACCGCCAGCGCGCGCTGGGCGGTAATCGGCAGGGCGGTGAAAATCAGCTCTTTCACGATATGAAAGCCAGCGTCACGGGTCAGATTGTGAATGCCGACCAGGTTGTAGGGCACGCCGAGATTCACCGGCGTCATGGAGAACGTTGACGTACTGGCGGCAATGATCAGATCGGAGCTCATGATCATCTCAAACGCGCCGCCCCAGACGCTCCCTTCGACCATGGAGATCACCGGTTTCGGATATTTTTGGATCATGCGGGTAATCTGGCGCAGCGGATCGTCATACGAAAGCGGATCGCGGCGTCCGCCGGGTAATTCGTGGATGTCATGGCCGGCGGAGAAAACTTTTGATCCGCCAGGCGCGCGTAAAATGACGCAGCGAATTTCCGGCCTGTTGAGGTCGCTCAACGCCTGCATCAGGTCGTCGATAAACACCTTGCTTAAAGCGTTAAGCTTGCGGCTATAGTTGAACTCAATCACCGCAACCTTTTGGATGATTTCGACGTTAACATATTGATAAGACATAACTATCCCTTTATGCAAAGTAATGATTCTGGAGGAATTCGCTAATCTGCCGCAGGCCGGTGCGCGGCGAGAGGCCATTGTTTTTCACCGCCTGTAGCGTTTGCTGGAAGTAGCGATCAAAGTCCGCTCGGGCAAACAGCAGATACAGCGCCTCGGTTTCGGTCTGCTTTTGCAGCCACTCCAGCGCCTGACGCTGGCGCAGCTTTTCAAGATCGCCGCTGTCGGTGAGGGTGGTTTTGAAGTCAAGGATAGCGAGCCAGACGGCTTCGATACCGCGCTGCTCCAGCGCGCTACAGCTCAAAACGCGCGGCTGCCACGCGGCGTGCTTGCGGCGCAGAATATGCAGGGCGGATTCATACATATGGCGGGTGATAGCCACGCTGGCGCGGTTCTCGCCATCATCTTTATTGATAACCACGATATCCGCCATCTCCATGATCCCTTTTTTAATGCCCTGCAGATCGTCACCGCCGCCGGCGATCTGCAGCGAGATGAAGCAGTCCACCAGGCGGGAGACCTCCGTTTCCGACTGGCCGACGCCGACGGTTTCGACAATGACCACGTCATAGCCCGCTGCTTCGCACAGCAGTATCAGCTCCCGCGTGCGCAGGCTGGTGCCGCCCAGATGGCCGCTCGAGGGCACCGGGCGGATAAATGCCGAGTCCGAGCGCGCCAGTTCGATCATGCGCGTCTTGTCGCCAAGAATGCTGCCGCCGCCGATTGGGCTGCTTGGATCGACCGCTATCACCGCGACCCGCAGGCCATGGCGAATCAGCAGCATGCCGAAGGCTTCCAGAAAGGTACTCTTTCCGGCTCCCGGCGTGCCGGTGACGCCGAGGCGCAGGGCGTTGCCGGTGAAGGGCATAATCGCATCGACCAGTTGGGCGCTCAGCGCCTGGTGGCGGGGATGCTGACTCTCTACCAGCGTCATGGCCTGGGCGAGCGTGGCCCGCTCGCCCAAACGTAATCGCCGTATGGCGTCGCTCAGGGTGGATGAGTTAATCATGATGCTGGCTAATCCTCATCAGGACGTCGCGTACGCTCTCCAGCATCGGCGTGCCGGGGCCATAAATAGCGGCCACGCCGCGCGCCTGCAGAAACGCGTAATCCTGCGGCGGAATGACGCCGCCGGCGATGACGCAGATATCTTCCCGTCCCCATTTTTTCAACGCATCGACCAGCTCGGGGATCAGCGTTTTGTGGCCTGCCGCCAGCGATGAGGCGCCAACCACGTGTACGTCGTTCTCCACGGCGAGGCGGGCGATCTCCTCCGGGGTAGAAAACATCGGGCTCAGGTCAACATCGAAGCCAAGATCGGAATAGGCGCTGGCGATCACTTTGGCGCCGCGATCGTGACCGTCCTGACCCATTTTGGCGATCAGAATGCGCGGGCGACGGCCGCGATCCGCGAGGAATTTTTCGGTTTGCGCAACAATGGCGTCAAACTCGCAGGCGGCTTTATCTGACTGATGGTAGCTTTGCGCAATCACGCCGGTGACGCACTGGCTGGGCACCAGATAGCGGTCAAAAGCCACCTCCAGTGCGTCGGAGATTTCGCCCAGCGTGGCGCGCACGCGGGCGGCGTTGATGGCGGCGGCCAGCAGATTTTCATTATACTGCGCGGCGTGGGTGAGGGCGTTCAGCGCGGCTTTTACCGTCACATCGTCCCGACTGGCCCGTATTTTTTTCAGCGAGGCGATCTGCTCGTTGCGTACCTTGACGTTGTCGATCTCCAGCACTGCCGTTTCATCTTCTTTTTCCAGCTTGTACTTATTGACGCCGACGATGACGCGCTTGCCCTGGTCGATCAGCGATTGCTCGCGGGCAGAGGCCTCTTCGATCATCCGTTTCGGCAGTCCGGCTTCGATCGCCTTCGCCATCCCTCCCGCTTCGTCGATCTGCTGCATAATGGCTCGCGCCTGCTTAACGATTTGATCGGTCAGCGACTCGACGTAATACGATCCCCCCAGCGGATCCACGGTGCGGCAGATCTCCGACTCCTCCTGAATGATGATCTGCGTATTACGCGCGATACGTGCGGAAAAGTCGGTGGGCAGGCCGAGCGCCTCATCAAAGGCGTTAGTATGCAGCGACTGGGTGCCGCCGAGCGTAGCGCCGAGCGCTTCGATGGTGGTGCGGATCACGTTGTTATACGGATCCTGCTCGGTGAGGCTCCAGCCGGAAGTCTGGCAGTGGGTGCGCAGGGCTAACGATTTTGGATTGGTGGCGCCGAAGCCGCTCACCGCTTCGCTCCACAGATAGCGAGCGGCGCGCAGCATCGCGACGTTCATAAACAGATCCATGCCGATGCCGAAGAAGAACGACAGGCGCGGGGCGAAGTCATCGATTTTCAGACCGGCGGAGAGCGCGGCCTTAATGTATTCGATGCCGTCGGCCAGGGTAAAGGCCACCTGCTGCACGCAGTTGGCTCCGGCTTCGCCCATGTGATAGCCGCTGATGCTGATGGTATTAAAGCGCGGCATATTGCCCGAACACCAGGCGATGATGTCGGCAATAATGCGCATTGAGGGCTTCGGCGGATAAATATAGTATTCCGGCACAGATACTCTTTCAGAATATCGTTCTGGATCGTGCCGGTGAGCCGTTCCGGCGCAACGCCTTGCTCTTCCGCCGCGACGATATAAAACGCCATTACCGGCAGCACCGCGCCGTTCATGGTCATCGACACGGACATTTCATCCAGCGGGATGCGATCGAACAGAATCTTCATATCTTCGACGGTATCGATCGCTACCCCCGCTTTCCCCACGTCGCCCGCCACGCGAGGATTGTCGGAGTCATAGCCCCGATGGGTCGCGAGATCGAAGGCGACGGAAAGCCCTTTCTGCCCGGCAGCGAGGTTGCGGCGATAGAAGGCGTTGGACTCTTTCGCGGTTGAGAAACCAGCGTACTGGCGGATGGTCCACGGCTGGGCGGTATACATGGTGGCGCGGGGGCCGCGGACGTAAGGCGGCAGGCCGGGCAGGGTGCCGGTCACTTCCAGATTATCAATATCGGCTTCGGTATACAGCGGTTTAACGGCAATCTCTTCTGCCGTCTGTTTTACCAGAGCATCGACGGTTTTTCCCCGCCGGCTAAGCTCCTTGTTGGCGAGCGTTTGCCACTCTCGTAACTCTGACATTTTGTGCTCCGTATGCGCAATAAAATAGGGTGTTGCAAATACGGTGAGCCTTTTAAGACGCTCTGTCGCCAGCAAAAAATAGCCATCAGTGCGTCGTTTTTTGCCGCATGAAATGTTCTATTTTGTGATGAATTTCAAAGATATGAATAGAAGAAAGTGGGTCATGCAGGCCGGACGGCGCCGACCTGCCTGGGAGGCTTAATCTTGTCTCAACACTTTATGGCCATAATCGATCAGCGCATCGGTCACCCGGCGCATCATACGGCTTTCCGGCGCAAAACGGTGCCAGTAGAGCATCCGGCGCTGGAAAAGGCCCGGCGTGAGATTAATAAGTTCGCCGCTGTTCAGCTCTCGCTCAATTTGCAGATGCGGAATCATACAGCAGGTTGTCCCCTGGCGGGCCAGCTGCACAAAGGCTTCCGAAGAGTTCACGATATGGCAGGGAACGCTGCCCGGCGGCAAATCGAAGTTCTGCTGTAAAAAGGCCTGGTGCATATCATCGAGATGATCGAATGCCACCACCGGCGCTTTGAGCAGCGCCGAGCGGGTCACCCCATTGGGGAAATAGCGCTGGGCAAACTCTTTCGAGGCGACGAACAGATAGTCGAGGGCGCCGAGCTGATCGACCAGGCAGCTTGGCAGCGCCTGCGGCTGGATACTGACCGCGCCGACGACTTCACCGCGGCGCAGGCGTTCCTGGGTTCGGGTCTCGTCCTCCACCTGTAGGTTCAGGCGAATAGGGGAGTCGGAAAGCACGCTGGAGAGCGCGGGCAACAGCCAGGTGGCGAGACTGTCGGCGTTGACCGCCAGCGACAGCAGCAGCGGCGTTGAGCCGGTTTGTTCATCGCCCAGCCACTCCTCTTCCAGCAGTTCAACCTGGCGCAGCAGGGCCAGCAGCTTTTGCCCCTGTTCGGTGGGACGCGGCGGTACGGTGCGTACCAGCAGCGGTTGTCCAAACATGTTTTCCAGCTGTTTGATGCGCTGAGAGACGGCGGACTGCGTAATACAAAGCTTCTGCGCGGCGCGCTCAAACCCTCGTTCCCTGATTACCGCGTCCAGCGCCTGTAGTGTTCTGTAGTCCGGTCGTTTCATTGCTCTGGCGTGCCCCCTAATACTTTTCGTTAACTCGCACTATGACATAAATTTGTTTTTGATGAAGATGAAAAAATGGCGACTGCGTTGTGTGATCGCCGTCGCAGGGACAATGACCCCCCTGATGTTCTATAATGCGCCACAGGAATTCACATCTCGGACCATAATCATGACGCAAGATGAACTGAAAAAAGCAGTAGGCTGGGCGGCATTGCAGTATGTACAACCGGGCACCATCGTTGGGGTCGGCACGGGCTCCACGGCGGCGCATTTTATTGATGCGCTGGGCACCATGAAAGGACAGATTGAAGGCGCGGTTTCCAGCTCTGATGCCTCTACTGAAAAACTGAAAAGCCTCGGTATTACGGTTTTTGATCTTAACAGCGTTGACCGTCTTGGCATCTATGTCGACGGCGCTGATGAAATCAACGGCCATATGCAAATGATTAAAGGCGGCGGCGCGGCGCTGACGCGCGAGAAGATTATCGCTTCGGTCGCTGACAAATTTATCTGTATCGCTGATGCTTCCAAGCAGGTGGACATCCTGGGTAAATTCCCGCTGCCGGTGGAAGTGATCCCGATGGCGCGCAGCGCCGTGGCGCGTCAGCTGGTTAAGCTGGGCGGCCGTCCGGAGTACCGCCAGGGCGTCGTGACCGATAACGGCAACGTGATCCTCGATGTGTATGGTCTGGAAATCCTGGACGCTATTGCGCTGGAAAATACCATTAACGGTATTCCGGGCGTCGTGACCGTCGGCCTGTTTGCGAATCGCGGTGCGGACGTCGCGCTGATTGGCTCCGCTGATGGTGTAAAAACTATCACTAAATAGTCTGAACCGAGGGAGCGAATGGCTCCCTCGCAAATATTTTTTCTCCAGGCCTATTTTGGTGACTTCTGTCACATTTATGCGCCTTGTCTTAGTAACAATCTACCTTTCTTTTACTTTCTGGTGTTTTGTCCTGCTATTTCCCGCTGATTGATATTTCTTCAGGTTGTCGACGCAAACGTTCATATTGCCGCAATAGTTTTTTTTGATATGTTGCTGAGAAGAACTTTCGTTCCGCACGACATCAGTTAAGACAAAAACAGGACGGGGAAATGGCTAAGGTATCACTGGAAAAAGACAAAATTAAATTTCTGCTGGTTGAAGGTGTGCATCAAAAAGCGGTGGACAGCCTCCGCGCAGCAGGCTACACCAATATCGAATTTCACAAAGGCGCGCTGGACAGCGAAGAGCTGAAAGCGTCCATTCGTGATGCCCATTTCATCGGCCTGCGTTCCCGTACTCATCTGACTGAAGAGATCTTCGCGGCGGCGGAAAAACTGGTTGCGGTTGGCTGCTTCTGTATCGGTACTAATCAGGTTGACTTAAATGCGGCGGCAAAACGCGGTATTCCGGTATTTAACGCCCCGTTCTCTAATACCCGTTCCGTTGCGGAGCTGGTGATCGGCGAGCTGCTGCTCATGCTACGCGGCGTGCCGGCGGCAAACGCCAAAGCGCACCGCGGCGTATGGAACAAGCTGGCGGTTGGCAGTTTTGAAGCGCGCGGCAAAAAGCTGGGTATTATCGGCTATGGCCACATCGGTACGCAGCTGGGCATTCTTGCCGAATCGTTGGGGATGCACGTCTATTTCTACGATATTGAAAGCAAACTGCCGTTGGGTAACGCGACTCAGGTACAGCATCTCTCCGATCTGTTGAACATGAGCGATGTGGTAAGCCTGCACGTGCCGGAAAATGCCTCAACGAAGAATATGATTGGCGCGGAAGAGCTGGCGCTGATGAAACCGGGTGCGCTGCTGATCAACGCCTCACGCGGTACCGTGGTAGATATTCCGGCGCTGTGCGATGCGCTGGCGAGCAAGCACCTGGCGGGCGCGGCGATCGACGTGTTCCCGACCGAACCGGCGACCAACAGCGATCCGTTCAACTCTCCGCTGTGTGAGTTCGACAACGTTATCCTGACCCCGCATATTGGCGGCTCAACTCAGGAAGCGCAGGAAAACATCGGTCTGGAAGTGGCGGGCAAGCTGGCGAAATACTCCGATAACGGTTCTACGCTCTCTGCGGTGAACTTCCCGGAAGTGTCGCTGCCGCTGCACGGCGGGCGCCGTCTGCTGCATATCCATGAAAACCGTCCGGGCGTTCTGACCGCGATTAACCAGATTTTCGCCGCGCAGGGCATTAACATTGCGGCGCAGTATCTGCAGACCACTCCGCAAATGGGCTACGTGGTCATTGATATTGAAGCCGAAGAAGATGTGGCGCAGGCTGCGCTGCAGGCGATGAAGGCTATTCCTGGTACCATCCGCGCCCGTCTGCTGTTCTAACTCCTTTTATGCCAGCGGGCAGGTCATCGACCTGCCCCTTTTCTCCTGCTAGACCCTTCTGCAATTTCCCGTCGCCACCCAAAGCTTGCGAGTCTTGCCGCAAACGGCGATTAAAACCGTCGGATGTCGTTGTGCCTGAAAGAAAGGGATTTACGATAAAGACTCAGCGTGGGGCTGAAACGGGAAAGCCCCTACCGAGGCAGGGGCTCTAAAAGGAAAGGGACGATGATGAGACTCTTCATCATGCTGCTTATCCTGTTAATCATCGCCTGGCCAGCATATTAACAGAGAGAATGCAGGAGGGAGGTTCGCCTCCCTCACCCTTTACCCAGGAATTTAGGTGAAAAAAACAGCAATGTCAATTGTTCGGGCGTTTTACCAGAGCCAGGTTTTTGACGGCGTGATGACCGCTGGCAGCGGGATATCCCACTGCTCCGTCGGCAGCGCGTCGACCTGCTGGCAATCATGCGCGTAGCCGACCGGCTGCAGGCGATGCTGCCGCCAGTTTTGCAGCGTCCGGTCGTAAAATCCGCCGCCCATACCCAGGCGCTGTCCGGCGGCATCAAATGCTACCAGCGGCGTTACCAGCACATCCAGCTGGCTAAGCGGGAGGACATCGCGCACGTCGAGTTTCGGTTCGCGGATTTTCAGACGATTCATCATCAGCTCGCTGCTTGGGTGGTAGTGCAGAAACAGAAGATTGCCCGGACTGAACGGATGAAGCACGGGGAGATAAACCCGTTTGCCTGCCCGCCAGAGCTGGTCAATAAGCGGCAGTGTATCCAGCTCGCCATCAAACGAAAGAAATACCGCGACCGTCTGCGCGAGCAGAACCGGCGGATAAGCCATCATTCTGTCCGCCGCCTGGAGGGCGAACTGCGTTTGCTGCTCCGGCGTTAACGCGCGTCGGCGCTGGCGGATCTGCTGGCGAATTTGCTGTCTGGTATAGGGGGCATCTGGCAATAGGGTCATACCTGAGTCTCATCGGTGAGCAAACGATACAAACAGGCGTAGTCTAATACACGACGGTAAAAGCCGAAAATTAACTTATGGGGGATAAAACGAAAGGAAGGGAATCTCCGAGATGCCGCCGCAGGCTGTAACCCTTGAACCCTTGGTTCAAGGTGAATGTGTCGTCACGGTTTTAAGGCTTCTCGGACGAACCGAGCATGCTCACCAACCGTGGAGCGCCACATTCTTGTGGTATGAAATATCGGCTCAGGGGACTGGCCCGCTTGCAAACATCTCAGAGAAATTTTGTTCTTGCGATTACTCTAACACAGTTAACTGCAAAGTGTTATTCAAACTTCGACCCTGGCTTTTCGCTTATGCGACCTTGCTCAAGCAATGCTTGTTCGATGGTCTGCTGAAGCATGCGAATGCGCTGCTCCATGCTGGAAGCGTAGTCGCGGGTCTTCGCTTTTTCCTGAGTCAACTCATAGCTGATGTTCAACGCCGCGATGAAGACCAGCTGCTCAGTATTTGTGACTCTAGTGCGTTCTTTTAAATCTTGCAACCGCTGATTAAGGTCTTCAGCTGCCTGATTCAGGGCATCCCTTTGTTCAGGCGGGCAATTCACTCGCAGTGAACGGCCGAAAATTTGGAGATCTACGGGTTGTGCAGACATGCCACCTTCCTGCTGATTGACTGCGCTGCCTTCACACCCTGGCCCGGGTCTGCGAAGGGGCGACACTATAGCTACCCTGGTGCGAAGATACAAGCCCTATTCTGGTTCACCAGGGTCCAAAGTGGTAGCATACCATGAATATTCCTCCCAACGATGACGAATGCGCATGTCTATACAGAACGAAATGCCTGGTTACAACGCTGTAGACCAGTTACTGAACCAACAAGGGGTAGGATTAACCCCTGCCGAAATGCACGGTCTGATCAGCGGGATCCTGTGCGGCGGCAATAAAGACAGCAGCTGGCAGCCGTTGGTGCACGACCTGACCAACGAAGGCCTGGCTTTTGGGCATGAGCTGGCGCAGTCGCTGCGTAACATGCATTCCGCCACCAGTGATTCGCTGGAGGACGACGGCTTCCTATTCCAGCTCTACCTCCCGGATGGCGATGAGGTGAGCGTGTTCGATCGCGCCGATGCGCTGGCGGGTTGGGTGAACCATTTTCTGCTTGGGCTGGGCGTAACGCAGCCCAAGTTGGATAAAGTCAAAGACGAAACGGGTGAAGCCATCGACGATCTGCGCAATATTGCTCAGCTCGGGTATGACGAAGACGAGGATCAGGAAGAGCTCGAAATGTCTCTGGAAGAGATTATCGAATACGTACGCGTTGCCGCGTTGCTGTGTCACGACACTTTCTCTCTCCAGAAACCCACTGCGCCGGAAGTGCAAAAACCGACGCTACACTAATTAATCATTAAATCGTTCAGGGGGCGTCATGACTCAGCAGGAATTTCTCTCTCGTCGCCAGGCTCTACTGGCGCAGATGCAGCCAGGCAGCGCCGCGTTAATTTTTGCCGCGCCGGAAGCGGTACGCAGCGCAGATTCGGAATATCCCTACCGCCAGAGCAGCGATTTTTGGTACTTCACCGGCTTTAATGAGCCTGAAGCGCTGCTGGTATTGATTAAAAGCGATGAGACGCATAACCACAGCGTGTTGTTTAACCGCGTGCGCGATCTGACTGCTGAAATCTGGTTTGGCCGACGCCTTGGGCAGGATGCCGCGCCTGAGAAGCTGGGCGTCGATCGCGCGCTGGCATTTAGTGAAATCAATCAGCAGCTGTTCCAGCTCCTTAACGGCCTCGATGCTATCTATTTTGCGCAGGGCGAATATGCCTACGCCGACGAAATCGTGTTCAACGCGCTGGAAAAACTGCGCAAAGGCGTGCGGCAGAATCTGCAGGCGCCAAACTCGGTCATTGACTGGCGGCCGATGGTGCATGAGATGCGCCTGTTTAAGTCGGCGGAAGAGCTGGAGGTGATGCGCCGCGCAGGCGAGATCTCCGCCCTTGCGCATACCCGCGCCATGGAAAAATGTCGTCCGGGGATGTTTGAATATCATCTGGAAGGCGAGATCCTCCACGAGTTCAACCGTCACGGCGCGCGCTATCCCTCTTACAACACCATCGTGGGCAGCGGCGAAAATGGCTGCATCCTGCACTACACCGAAAACGAAAGCGAACTGCGCGATGGCGATCTGGTGCTGATTGACGCAGGCTGCGAATACCGCGGCTATGCGGGCGATATCACCCGAACCTTCCCGGTAAACGGCAAGTTTAGCCCGGCGCAGCGCGAGATTTACGATATCGTTCTTGAGTCTCTGGAAACCTCGCTGAAGCTTTATCGCCCCGGCACCTCCATTAACGAGGTTAATCAGCAGGTAGTGCGGATCATGATTACCGGCCTGGTGCGTTTGGGGATCCTGAAAGGTGAAATTGATGAGCTAATTGCTAATAACGCTCATCGTCCTTTCTTTATGCATGGCCTGAGCCACTGGCTGGGGCTCGACGTACATGATGTCGGCAACTATGACGTCGACCGCTCGCGTATTCTCGAACCGGGAATGGTGCTGACCGTGGAACCGGGGCTGTATATCGCGATGGATGCCGACGTCCCGGCCCAGTACCGCGGCATCGGCATTCGTATTGAAGACGACATCGTCATTACCGAAGACGGTAATGAAAACCTCACCGCTGGCGTAGTGAAAAAAGCGGATGATATCGAGGCGCTGATGGCGGCGGCGCGCCAGCTATGAGCGTACTGATCGTTGGCGGCGGAATGACCGGCGCGACGCTGGCGCTGGCAATATCTCGTCTGACCGGCGGTAAGCTGCCGGTGCACCTGATTGAAGCAACAGCGCCGGAATCTGCCCGGCATCCGGGCTTTGACGCCCGGGCAATCGCACTTGCTGCCGGCACCTGTCAGCAGCTGGCTCGCGTTGATATCTGGCAGGAAATTGCCGACCGCGCCACGGCTATTCAGCGCGTTCACGTCAGCGATCGCGGTCACGCCGGGTTTGTGACGCTCGAGGCTAAGGACTATGGGCTGGCGGCGCTGGGTCAGGTGGTTGAGCTGCACGACGTCGGCCAACGCTTGTTTGCCCAGCTGCGTAAAGCGCCGGGCGTGACGCTACACTGTCCGGCAAAAGTGGAAAATGTTAGCCGCAGCGAAGAGAGCGTAAGCCTGGTTCTGGACAACGGCGAAACGCTCAGCGGTAAACTGCTGGTCGCGGCCGATGGCTCGCGCTCAACGCTGGGGACCCGCTGCGGTATCAGCTGGCAGCAAGAGCCCTATGAACAGCTGGCGATTATTGCCAACGTCAGTACGGCTGTGCCGCACAACGGGCGCGCCTTCGAGCGTTTTACCCAACACGGCCCGCTGGCGATGCTGCCCATGTCGCAGGGCCGCTGCTCCCTGGTGTGGTGTCATCCGCAGTCGCGGCAAGAAGAGGTTCTGAGCTGGTCGGACGAACGCTTCTGTCATGAACTTCAGCAGGCATTCGGCTGGCGTCTTGGCCGGATCGTCCAGGCAGGCAAGCGCAGCGCGTATCCGCTCTCGCTCACCCGAGCTACCCGCACCATTGCCCATCGTCTGGCGCTGGTCGGCAATGCGGCGCAAACGCTGCATCCTATTGCCGGACAGGGTTTTAACCTTGGCCTGCGCGACGTGATGAGCCTGGCGGAAATGCTGGCGCAGACGCATGCCGAAGGAGAGGATCCGGGTGGCTATTCGCTACTGAGCCGCTATCAGGCCCGCCGCGCCGCAGATAAAGCCGCCACCGTCGGTGTGACCGATGGGCTGGTGCATCTGTTCGCTAATCGCTGGGCGCCGCTGGTGGCGGGGCGCAACGCAGGCCTGATGGCGATGGAATTATTTACCCCGGCGCGCGATGCGCTGGCGCAGCGTACCCTCGGTTGGGTCCCCCGTTAAGGAGTGAAACGTGCAAAGTGTTGATGTCGCTATTGTTGGCGGTGGAATGGTGGGGCTGGCGGTTGCCTGTGGTTTGCAGGGCAGTGGACTGCGCGTCGCCGTGCTGGAGCAGGCCGCGCCGCAGCCGTTAAGCGCGGATGCGCCGCCGGCGCTGCGGGTGTCGGCAATTAATGCCGCCAGCGAGAAGCTGCTGAACAAACTGGGCGTCTGGGAGGACATAGTCGCCCGGCGCGCCAGCTGCTACCACGGTATGGAAGTGTGGGACAAAGACAGTTTTGGCCGTATCAGCTTTGATGACCAGAGCATGGGCTTTAGCCACCTTGGGCATATTATTGAAAACGCCGTGGTGCATCATGCTCTGTGGCAAAAAGCGCAGCGCTGTGCTGACGTCACGCTACTGGCCCCGGCGCAGCTGCAGCAGGTCGCGTGGGGCGAGAATGAGGCCTTTCTTAGCCTGCAGGACGGCAGCATGTTAACCGCCCGGCTGGTGGTTGGCGCCGATGGCGCCAATTCGTGGTTGCGTAATAAAGCCGATATCCCGCTGACCTTTTGGGATTATCAACATCATGCGCTGGTTGCCACTATTCGCACCGAAGAGCCGCACGAAGCGGTGGCGCGTCAGGTATTTCACGGCGATGGTATTCTGGCGTTCCTGCCGTTAAGCGATCCTCATCTCTGTTCTATTGTCTGGTCGTTGTCTCCTGAAGAGGCGGAACGAATGCGGCAGGCAGACGAGGCCGCTTTTAATCAGGCGCTGAATATTGCCTTCGATAACCGTCTGGGTTTGTGTTCCGTAGAGAGCGAACGTCAGGTTTTTCCGCTTACCGGCCGCTACGCGCGGCAGTTTGCCGCCCACCGTCTGGCGCTGGTTGGCGATGCCGCCCATACCATTCATCCGCTGGCGGGGCAGGGCGTTAATCTTGGCTTTATGGATGCCGCCGAACTGATTGATGAGCTGAAGCGCCTGCATGCGCAGGGCAAGGACATCGGCCAGCATCTCTATCTGCGTCGCTATGAGCGCAGCCGCAAGCACAGCGCTGCGGTGATGCTCGCAGGGATGCAGGGCTTCCGCGACATGTTCTCCGGCAGCCATCCGGCGAAAAAGCTGCTGCGCGATATTGGACTCAAGCTGGCGGATACTCTCCCTGGCGTGAAGCCGCAGCTTATTCGACAAGCAATGGGGCTAAACGATCTCCCGGCCTGGTTACGTTAAGTACGTCACACTTCTCTCTCCCGGCCTGCGCGCCGGGTTTTCCCTCTCATTTGAAATAATCTAATTTCACCTCTTTTTTCGCATTAGTTTTATTAATGTCACCTTTTTTTTGTTATAGAAATTAGGCTCATCTTTTCGCAGAAAATATCATCATGTTCTGCTTTTTTAACGCTGTTGTTTGTTTTTGTGCGGGCTTAATCGCTTTTTTATAGGTAAAAATTCTGTAGCCTCTTCGGGTGATTTTGGTCATAAGCTAATGTGATGTCCTGACCGGGCTTATGGTTTAGTGCGGATATCGGTGGTAAGTTCAGGCCAAAGAGAACGTTTGCGTCGGCATCCGTTTGCGATGCTGGCGGCGCGTTTCGTGGCGCAATATTGGCAAAAATAGTGGCTGGTTCCGTTTTATTCGATGAGGAAAAGATGGCTCAACAGACTCCGTTGTTTGAACAACACACGCTATGCGGCGCGCGCATGGTGGATTTCCATGGCTGGATGATGCCGCTGCATTACGGATCCCAGATCGATGAGCACCATGCGGTGCGCGGTGATGCCGGAATGTTCGATGTGTCGCACATGACCATCGTTGATTTTCACGGCAGCCGAATTCGCGAGTTCCTGCGCTATTTGCTGGCTAACGACGTGGCGAAGCTCACGGTCCCGGGCAAAGCGCTCTATAGCGGCATGCTGACCGCCTCTGGCGGCGTCATTGACGACCTGATTGTTTATTTCCTTTCTGAAGATTATTTCCGCCTCGTTGTTAACTCCGCCACCCGTGAAAAAGACCTCGCCTGGATCACTCAGCAGTCTGAATCCTATGGTCTTGAAATGACCGTGCGTGACGATCTTTCCCTGATTGCTGTACAAGGTCCAAAGGCAAAAGAGAAAGCGGCGACGCTGTTTACCGACGCGCAGCGCCAGGCTGTAGAAGGCATGAAGCCTTTCTTTGGCGTGCAGGCGGGCGATCTGTTTATTGCAACCACCGGCTATACCGGCGAAGCGGGTTATGAAATCGCGCTGCCGAACGAGCAGGCGGTGGATTTCTGGCGCGGCCTGCTGGACGCGGGCGTTAAGCCGTGCGGCCTTGGCGCGCGCGATACGCTGCGTCTGGAAGCGGGAATGAATCTTTATGGCCAGGAGATGGACGAAGGCGTCTCTCCGCTGGCGGCTAACATGGGCTGGACCATTGCCTGGGAGCCTGCTGACCGTGACTTTATCGGGCGTGAGGCGCTGGAACTCCAGCGTGAAAAAGGCACCGAACAGCTGGTCGGTCTGGTGATGACCGAGAAAGGCGTTCTGCGCGGCGGCCTGCCGGTACGCTTCAGCGATGCCGAGGGCAATCAGAAAGAAGGCATTATCACCAGCGGGACCTTCTCCCCGACGCTGGGCTACAGTATTGCCCTGGCGCGCGTACCGGAAGGCATCGGTGAAACCGCCGTGGTGCAGATTCGCAACCGCGAAATGCCGGTCAAAGTGACGAAACCCGTTTTTGTACGCAACGGCAAAGCCGTGGTGTGATTTCCCATTTGGAGATGAATTAATGAGCAACGTACCAGCAGAACTGAAATACAGCAAAGAACACGAATGGCTGCGTAAAGAAGCGGACGGTACCTATACCGTCGGAATCACCGAGCACGCGCAGGAGCTGCTTGGCGATATGGTTTTCGTTGACCTGCCTGAAGTGGGCGCCGCCGTTGAAGCGGGCGCCGACTGCGCGGTGGCCGAATCCGTCAAGGCGGCTTCCGATATCTACGCGCCAATTAGCGGCGAAATCGTTGCCGTCAATGAAGAGCTGAACGACTCGCCTGAGCTGGTCAACAGCGAGCCGTACACCGGCGGCTGGATTTTTAAAATTAAAGCCAGCGATGAAGCTCAGGTTGCCGCGCTGCTGGATGCGACCGCATACGAAGCTCTGTTAGAAGACGAATAAATACGCATCTTCCTTCACGTAGCAGTGGCGTTGGCTTCCTGCAACGCGAATGATTTTGCATATTCTGGCCCGGTAAGCATCAGTGCTCGCCGGGCAAACCAGTCAGACAATCACGATTCACCGCACGTTCAGGAACCATCGCTCATGACCCAGACTTTAGGCCAGCTTGAAAACCGTGACGCCTTTATTGAACGTCACATCGGCCCGGACGCCCGACAGCAGCAGGAGATGCTGAATACCGTTGGCGCCGATTCGCTTAACGACCTGATTGGCCAGATTGTGCCGCAGGATATTCAGCTGGCGACGCCGCCGCAGGTGGGCGAAGCAACCACGGAATTCGCCGCGCTGGCGGAGCTGAAGGCGATTGCCGGTCGTAACAAGCGCTTCAAGTCATACATTGGCATGGGTTACACCGCCGTGCAGCTGCCTCCGGTTATTCAGCGCAATATGCTGGAGAACCCGGGCTGGTATACCGCCTACACGCCTTATCAGCCGGAGGTTTCCCAGGGTCGCCTGGAATCACTGCTGAACTTTCAGCAGGTGACGCTCGACCTGACCGGTCTGGATATTGCTTCGGCCTCGCTGCTGGACGAAGCCACTGCCGCCGCGGAAGCGATGGCAATGGCCAAACGCGTGAGCAAACTGAAAAACGCTAACCGTTTCTTTGTTGCCGCCGATGTTCATCCGCAGACGCTGGACGTGGTACGTACCCGCGCAGAAACTTTCGGTTTCGATGTGATTGTCGATGATGCCGAGAAAGCCCTCGACCATCAGGACGTCTTCGGCGTGCTGCTGCAGCAGGTAGGGACGACCGGCGAGGTTCATGATTACAGCAAACTGATTGCTGATCTGAAAGCGCGCAAAGTGATTGTCAGCGTCGCAGCCGATTTTATGGCGCTGGTTCTGCTGACGGCTCCGGGCAAGCAGGGCGCGGACATTGTGTTTGGCTCCGCCCAGCGCTTCGGCGTACCTATGGGCTACGGCGGCCCGCACGCGGCGTTTTTTGCAGCAAAAGATGAATTCAAACGTTCCATGCCGGGCCGTATTATCGGCGTATCGAAAGATGCGGCGGGCAATACCGCGCTCCGCATGGCGATGCAGACCCGCGAGCAGCATATCCGCCGCGAGAAAGCGAACTCCAATATCTGTACCTCCCAGGTACTGCTGGCCAATATTGCCAGCCTGTACGCCGTGTTCCACGGCCCGGCCGGCCTGAAGCGTATCGCCAGCCGCATTCATCGCCTGACCGATATTCTGGCCGCAGGTCTGCAGAAAAAAGGCCTCAAGCTCCGCCATGCGCACTACTTTGACACCCTGTGCGTGGAAGTGGCTGATAAAGCGGCTGTGCTGGCGCGGGCGGAAGCGCTACAGATCAACCTGCGTAGCGATATTCATCACGCCGTCGGGATCACGCTCGACGAAGCCACCACTCGTGAAGACGTTCTGAACCTGTTCCGCGCTATCGTTGGCGACGATCGTGGCCTGGATATCGACGCTTTGGATAAAGACGTGGCCCTGGACAGCCGTTCAATCCCGGCCAGCATGCTGCGCGACGATGCGATCCTCACTCATCCGGTGTTCAACCGCTATCACAGCGAAACCGAGATGATGCGCTATATGCACGCGCTGGAGCGTAAGGATCTGGCGCTGAACCAGGCGATGATCCCGCTGGGCTCCTGCACGATGAAGCTGAATGCCGCCGCCGAGATGATCCCCATCACCTGGCCGGAATTTGCCGAACTGCATCCGTTCTGCCCGGTCGATCAGGCCGAAGGCTATCACCAGATGATCGCTCAGCTCTCCGACTGGCTGGTTAAGCTGACCGGCTATGATGCGGTATGCATGCAGCCGAACTCCGGCGCGCAGGGTGAATACGCGGGCCTGCTGGCGATTCGCCATTACCACGAGAGCCGTAACGAAGGGCATCGCGATATTTGCCTGATCCCAAGCTCCGCACACGGTACCAACCCGGCTTCCGCGCAGATGGCGGGGATGCAGGTGGTGGTGGTCGCCTGCGATAAAAACGGCAATATCGACCTGGCGGATCTGCGGGCCAAAGCCGAGCAGCATGCGGCGAACCTCTCCTGCATCATGGTGACCTATCCGTCCACCCACGGCGTCTACGAAGAGACTATTCGCGAAGTGTGCGAAGTGGTGCATCAGTTTGGCGGCCAGGTTTACCTTGACGGCGCGAACATGAACGCCCAGGTCGGTATTACCTCTCCAGGCTTTATCGGCGCGGACGTCTCGCACCTTAACCTGCATAAAACCTTCTGCATTCCGCACGGCGGCGGCGGTCCCGGGATGGGACCTATCGGCGTCAAATCGCACCTGGCGCCGTTTGTACCGGGCCACAGCGTGGTGCAAATTGAAGGCATGCTGACCCGTCAGGGCGCAGTTTCCGCCGCGCCGTTCGGCAGCGCCTCCATTCTGCCGATCAGCTGGATGTATATCCGGATGATGGGAGCAGAAGGGCTAAAACAGGCAAGCCAGATGGCGATTCTGAACGCCAACTACATTGCTACCCGTCTGAAAAACGCGTTCCCGGTGCTGTATACCGGCCGTGACGGTCGCGTGGCGCACGAATGTATTCTGGATATTCGTCCGCTGAAAGAAGAGACCGGCATCAGCGAGCTGGATATCGCTAAGCGACTGATCGATTATGGTTTCCACGCCCCTACCATGTCCTTCCCGGTCGCCGGCACGCTGATGGTGGAACCGACCGAATCGGAAAGCAAAGTGGAGCTGGACCGCTTTATCGATGCGATGCTGGCGATTCGCGGCGAGATCGACCGCGTGAAAGCCGGCGAGTGGCCGCTGGAGGATAACCCGCTGGTGAATGCGCCGCATACTCAGGGTGAACTGGTGAGCGAGTGGAACCATCCGTACGCTCGTGAACTGGCGGTGTTCCCGGCCGGGCTGAACAATAAATACTGGCCGACCGTTAAGCGTCTGGACGATGTTTACGGCGACCGCAATCTGTTCTGCTCCTGCGTACCGATGAGTGAATATCAGTAATCTGCTGATTAGGCTATTTTTTAAAGGCGCTGCGGCGCCTTTATTTTTTGGGAGAATGGTATGACGATAGCATTGGTGACGGGCGGTAGCCGCGGAATAGGTAAAGCGACGGCGCTGCTGCTGGCGCAGGAAGGCTATACCGTGGTAGTGAATTACCATCAGAATAGCGCTGCCGCGACCGACGTGGTGAATGAGATTCGCGCCTGCGGCGGCAACGCCGTTGCGCTCCGGGCGGACGTCAGCGATGAAGCACAGGTGATGGAGATGTTCGCCGCTATCGACCGCTTCGGTGAACCGCTTTCCGCGCTGGTCAATAACGCCGGGATTTTATTTACCCAGGGGACGATTGAAAGCCTTTGCGCCGAGCGAATTAACCGGGTGCTGGCCACCAATGTTACCGGCTACTTCCTTTGCTGCCGGGAGGCGGTAAAGCGGATGTCGCACAAGCATGGCGGTAAAGGTGGGGCGATTGTGAATGTTTCATCCGCAGCATCGCGCCTCGGGGCGCCGGGAGAGTACGTAGATTATGCCGCTTCAAAAGGCGCGGTTGATTCCCTGACCACCGGATTGTCGCTGGAGGTCGCGGCGCAGGGCATTCGGGTTAACGGCGTGCGCCCCGGATTAATCTATACCGATATGCACGCCAGCGGCGGCGAGCCGGGACGCGTGGATCGCGTCAAGTCGATGCTGCCCATGCAGCGCGGCGGGCAGCCGGAAGAGGTGGCGCAGGCGATCGTCTGGCTACTGAGTGATAAGGCCTCCTACGTTACCGGCAGCTTCCTCGAGCTGGCGGGCGGGAGATAGCAGGCAATCCATTTCCCGGGGCGCGGCTAACGCCTTGCCCAGGGAACAAAATCGGTATATCGCAGCGAACGGGTAGCCCTGCTAAGCGCAGCGCGAGCAGGGAAATACGCTATGACGCCAGCCATAGCCGCAGGCGCATTCCCCAGTTGCTGGTCCAGCCGGTGGTGACTGACTTCACCTCACCGCGCGAGATAACGATAAGGGTCGGCGTGACCTGTACCTCCCACCCTTGGGATAGCTGACCGCTGGCGTCATTGATCGTCGGCAGCGCTATTTTTTTATGCGCCAGCCAGCGCGCCAGGGTGGCGTTATCGCCCGAACGTAACGCTACCGTCATAACATTACCGCCATCGTCGGCTAAAGCAGCCACCGACGGGGTGGTATAGCGGCATACGCTGCACCAGGTTGCCCAGACGTATAGCAATAAGGGACGCTCCTGGCTCATTGCCGCCAGATCGACCGTTCGGCCATCAAGCGTTTGCAGCGGCATGCTGGAGAAATTCTGCGGCAGTGCGGGCCTGCGTAGATAATCCACCGTCAGACTGACGGCGGCAACAATCAGGATCCATGTCAGGAGCTGTCTGAAGACTTTAAGCATCATTTTTCTACATTGTAATGCGCCGTAACGGCCGGCAGCGTGCGGCGTTGATTCACTGAGTAAACGTCAGCAGCTCAACGATTGTTGCGGTTTATCTTATCGGTTGAGGGCGCGTAAGCAACGCTAATGCTGTAAAGAAGTGTCTGTTTTGTGGGAAGTTTTGCCCCTCCCGAGGGGAGGGGCAAGATGATTACAGTTTCTCGCCGTTGCTGGCGATAACCTCTTTGTACCAGTTAAAGCTCTTTTTGCGCGAGCGGGACATATCCCCGGTGCCGTCGTCATGCTTGTTGACGTAGATGAAGCCGTAGCGCTTGCTGTACTGACCGGTTGTGAAGGAGACGCAGTCGATGCAGCCCCACGGGGTGTAGCCCATGAGTTCAACGCCATCGTAGGTCACCGCTTTGATCATCTCTTCAACGTGAGCGCGAAGATAGTCGATGCGGTAGTCGTCGTTGATGCTGCCGTCTTCTTCTACTTTATCGTACGCGCCAAAGCCGTTTTCGACGATGAACAGCGGTTTCTGATAGCGTTCATACAGTTCGCACAGCGCATAGCGCAGGCCAACCGGGTCAATTTGCCATCCCCAGTCGGAGGCTTTGACATGCGGATTGGGCACGCTGCCTTCAAAGCCGGAAATTGCGTCGCCGGTGCCGCCTTCCGCTCTCACCGCGTTGGTCATGTAGTAGCTGAAACCGAGATACGCACAGGTGCCTTCACGCAGGATTTGCGCATCGCCTTCATCCATTTTGATATTGAAACCGCGGCGTTCCCACTCGTTCAGGACGTAGCTCGGGTAGTAGCCGCGCAGCTGTACGTCGGTAAAGACGTAGCGTTCACGCATCGATTCCTGCGCAAACATCACATCTTCCGGCTTACAGGAGTACGGATAGAGAGGAACCATCGCCAGCATGCAGCCAACCTGCATTTCCGGGTTGATTTGACGCGCCGCTTTCACCGCCAGCGCGCTGGCGACGAATTGATGATGCAGCACCTGGTACATGGTCTCTTCCGGGTTTTCATGTTCGGTATAGACTACGCCGGAGCAGCAGTAGCCAAACAGCGGCGCGCGCCAGTTACGCTGGTTGTTGATCTCGTTGAAGGTCATCCAGTATTTCACTTTGTGCTTATAGCGCTCGAAGACCGTTTCGGCAAAACGCACAAAGAAATCGACCACTTTGCGGTTGGTCCAGCCGCCGTACTGCTGAACAAGATGCAGCGGCATCTCAAAGTGGGAGAGGGTGATAACCGGCTCGATGTTGTACTTCAGCAGTTCATCGAACATGTCATCGTAAAATTTTAGCCCTTCTTCATTTGGCTGGGTTTCGTCGCCTTGCGGAAAGATGCGCGTCCAGGCGATGGAAGTACGGAAGCACTTGAAGCCCATCTCGGCGAACAGCTTGATGTCTTCTTTATAGCGGCCGTGGAAGTCGATGGCTTCGTGGTTGGGGTAGTATTTACCCGGCTCGACCTGCTGGGTTATCTCACGCGGTACGCCGTGCGCGCCGCCGGTTAGCACGTCGCAGATGCTCGGGCCTTTGCCGTCTTTATTCCAGCCGCCTTCAACCTGATGTGCGGCGACCGCACCGCCCCATAAAAAGTCTTTTGGTAAAGGGATTTTTTTCATCTTTGCTCATCTCGTCATAATGGCTGTTGGCTGCGAGTCTAACAAAGGGAATATAAATGTCACGATATAACAATTTGCCTGAAATGGAATTTGTTACATCGGAAAAACACCCTGTTATTTTCAGACGAGTTTGCGCGCTAATTTACGGCCTAACGTTTCCAGAATATAAATAACCGGGATCTGCGTGGTAATATCGTAGACGCCGCCGATGCGCGTTTGCGGAACGTGCCAGGAGAGATTGAAGTCGGCGAGCTTTGCCAGCCGCGAGTGCTCGTGGCTGGTGATGGACATCACTTTACAGCGATGCAGGCTGAACTGGCTGGCAAAGCGCAGGATTTCTTCGGTTTCACCGGAGACCGACAGCACAATAGCCAGAGCATTACGCGCCATATCATTGGTCACCGGAAAATAAGGATCGTCGATATGATTGCTGAATTTTCCGACGTTAGAAAAGAAACGTGCGCCATATTTTGCCAGCGCGCCGGAGGTGCCGGCGCCGACGAAAATAATTCTTTCCGAAGCGAGTATAATATCAACCGCCTGCTCGAGCAGTTGGTCAAATTCATCGTTATTGATGCTTTTAAAAAAGCTCATTATTTCGCTGGCGCCGATATTTGCCTGTTGAGGCTCATTCTGCTCCAGATATAATTTAAAGCGTACGCGAAACTCCGAGTAGCCTTCGCACTGCAGCTTGCGGCAGAAGCGCAGAACGGTAGTCGTGGAGACTCCGGCCGCTTCCGCCAGCTCGCGGATGGTCATGTACATCACTTTGTCGCGATTTTTAATGACGTAGTGATAGACCATCATCTCAAGATTATTGAGACTGGCGATAGCGGCGTGGGAGAAGATACTCACAGTGGCAAACTCACAATTCATAATGACCAGGACGGAATGATATCATGCAGCCAAATGACATAACCTTTTTTCAGCGTTTTCAGGACGACATTCTCGCCGGACGCAAAACGATTACCATCCGCGATGCTGCTGAATCGCACTTTAAAATGGGCGATGTGCTGCGCGTTGGCCGCTATGAAGATGACGGCTATTTTTGCACTATTCGCGTGGTGGCCACCTCAACGGTAACGCTGGATACGCTGACCGAACTGCATGCGCAGCAGGAAAACATGACGCTGGCGCAGCTGCGTGAGGTGATTGCGGAGATCTATCCTGAAGAAAAGCAGTTTTATGTTATTGAATTCGAAAAGCTTTAATAAAATAGTGAACGTCTGTTAGTTGAAATTTTTATGTAAGCTTTTGATTTTATAATGTTCATAAATATTCACCTTTTTATTTTAGCGAACAGGTGTTCACTGGAATCATTCTCAGTTAACCTAAGTGTGCATTGAAAGCGTACGGGTTTTCGGAGTCAAATATGGTTCGCAAATCGTTAATCACACAGGGATATTCTCTGGCAGAGGAAGTTGCCAACAGCATCAGTCACGGGATCGGGCTGGTGTTCGGTATCGTTGGTCTGGTGCTGTTGTTGGTGCAGGCGGTAGATAGCAACGCCGGCGCAACGGCTATCACCAGCTACAGTCTGTACGGCGGCAGCATGATTTTGCTGTTCCTCGCCTCGACCCTCTATCACGCGATTCCGCATCAGCGGGCTAAGCTGTGGCTAAAAAAATTCGACCACTGCGCCATCTACCTGCTGATTGCCGGAACCTACACGCCGTTTCTGCTGGTGGGGCTAAATTCGCCGCTCTCGCGCGGGCTGATGATCGTCATCTGGAGCCTGGCGCTGCTGGGGATCCTGTTTAAGCTGACGATTGCGCATCGTTTTAAGATCCTCTCTTTAGTGACCTATCTGACTATGGGCTGGCTGTCGCTGATCGTCGTTTATCAGCTGGCGATTAAGCTGGCGATTGGCGGCGTGACGCTGCTTGCGGTGGGCGGGGTCGTCTATTCGCTGGGGGTTATTTTCTACGTCTGTAAGCGTATTCCGTACAACCACGCTATCTGGCACGGCTTTGTGCTGGGCGGCAGCGTGTGCCACTTCCTGGCGATTTATTTGTACGTCGGGCAGGCTTAAATTTTGAGAAATCTTCCCGGCTCGCGCTACGCTTAGCGGGGCTACAGATTCACCGTCGTCAGAGGGCTGGTAGCCGGGACAGGCGCGTTATCGCCGCCTCCAGGAAGAAGGCGGCGGGGAATATTGCTTTAACTCTCTTCCAGCGAATACGGCAGCGGCTCAATGCTCAGGCTGCCGGCATCGTCGCGCACGCGGAATACGCTGCCCGGCTCCATATCGTTATTCATCACTACCTGCACCAGCAGGCGACCATCATCCAGCTGCACGGCCGCTAAAACGGTACCGGTACGACGCCAGTTGTCACCCATCTTCATTTCCAGGTCTTCCCCGGCTTCAGGCACGCGGCTGGCGGTCCCGGCCAGATACCACAGGGCGCGCTTGTTGGCACCGCGGAATTTAGCGCGGGCAACCATCTCCTGACCTGTATAGCAGCCTTTTTTGAAGCTGATGCCGCCCAGCGCCTGCAGGTTGGTGGCCTGCGGAATAAACTGCGCGCTGTTGGCGCTGTCGATGACCGGCAGGCCAGCTTCAATATTCAGCGCCAGCCACTGCTGGCTATTGTTTAGCTGTGCTTCGCCGCGCAGCGCGTCGGTGATGCGGGTGGCGGTTGCCACATCGGTCACCAGCAGGAAGCGCTCGGCGGGATGCTCAAACCACAGCACGCTGGTGGCACCTTCGCTGACAACCTGTTTATCGGCATTTGGCAGCTCGTTAAACAGCGGCGTCAGCGCAGCGCGTGCCTGGAACCCGGCAACGCCCAGCAGCACGGATTCATCGTCGGCGGCGATGGTCACTTTAGAGAACACCGCATACTTTTTCAGTTCAGTCAGCTGCGCATCGCGCAGGCTGCGGCGCTCAATCCACGCAAAACCCTCGTTGCGACGGAAAACGCGCAGATTGCTCCACATCTTGCCCTTGGCGTCACAATGCGCGGCAAGCAGATGCTGCTCGTCGGTCAGGTGGCTGACGTCAGCGGTGATCTGCCCCTGCAGATATTTCTCGCCATCCGGCCCGGTAATCGTCGCCAGCGCCCAGTCATCCAGCGTCATCAGCGTTAACGGCAGACGAGCGGAAGAGGAGGGCTGACGCGGAGGAAAAGGTGTAAAAGCCATAGTCATATCCTGAATAGCTTAACGCAGAGTGTGTGACTAATGGTAAAAGAGCTATGGTGCAATGCAAGCGCTTTTGCCAGGCCATTCGTGCCCTCAAAACTGGGCGCTAACGCGAACGAAATTATCAATAACCTGATTATTTTAGAGATTTCATGGAATAGCGCTCGTGAATCTTGATATTCCAGTGAAGTCAGCGGCAAAAACGAGTTAAACTAAGCAATATTTATAAGCAGGAAGTAAAACATGGATATTAACAATAAAGCTCGCATCCACTGGGCATGCCGCCGGGGAATGCGTGAACTCGATATCTCCATCATGCCGTTTTTTGAGCATGAGTACGATACGCTCAGTGATGACGATAAGCGGTTGTTCATCCGCCTGCTGGAAAATGACGATCCGGACCTGTTCAACTGGTTGATGAACCATGGCGAACCGGCTGATGCAGAACTGCAGCGGATGGTAAAATTAATTCAGACACGGAATCGGGAACGTGGTCCTGTGGCAATCTGATTTACGCATCTCGTGGCGAGCGCAATGGTTCTCACTGTTGATGCACGGCGTGGTGGCGGCGCTGGTGCTGGTGTTGCCCTGGCCGCTGAGCTATACCCCGCTGTGGCTGATACTGCTGTCGCTGGTGGTGTTCGACTGCGTGCGCAGCCAGCGGCGGATCCATGCCAGACAGGGGGAAATAAAGCTGCTGATTGACTCTCGCCTGCGCTGGCAAAAAGCGGAGTGGGATATCGTCGGCACCCCGTGGGTAATCAATAGCGGAATGCTGCTGCGCCTGCGAAATACGGAAAACCAACGCACTCAGCATCTATGGGTGGCGGCGGATAGCATGGACGCGGGCGAGTGGCGCGATCTGCGTCGGCTGGTGTTACAGAAACCGACGCAAGATTAAGCCTGGACTCAGGCGAACTGCTCAGCCATTTCGCCGAGGATTTGCTCGCACCAGTTCTGAATACGCTCATCGCTCAGGTCATACTGGTTGGTTTCATCGAGCGCCAGACCAACGAACAGCTGGCCGTCGGCGATGACCGGTTTCGGGCTGGTAAATTCATAGCCTTCGGTTGGCCAGTAGCCGATGAACTTAACCCCTTTTGTTGCCAGCTTATCGTGCAGCATGCCGAGCGCGTCAAGGAACCATTCGCCGTAGCCTAGCTGGTCGCCCATGCCATAGAGCGCGACGATTTTACCCTGCAGATCCAGCGTATCAAGCTGCTGCCAGACCGCCTCCCAGTCCTCCTGGATCTCGCCAAAATCCCAGGTTGGAATGCCGAGGATCAGCACATCATATTGCGTCATCAGGGCAGGGGAATCATCTTTCAGGTTATGCAGCGTCACCAGTTCAGGGCCGATGATATCGCGGATTTTTTCCGCCGCCATTTCTGTGTAGCAGGTGCTGGAGCCGTAAAAAAGACCTATGTTCATCGCGGAAACGTCTCAATTCTTGCTGTGACTTTGCGCTTAGTGTACCAGAAAGGCCGCGCCCGCCTGCAACTCGAATTATTTAGGGTATAATGGCGCCGTTTTAATATACAAAGAGGCCGGAGTGGAACAGGATCTCGCACAAATCGAGCAGTTTCTTGATGCCTTGTGGCTGGAGCGGAATCTGGCGGAAAACACGCTGAGCGCCTACCGCCGGGATCTGACGATGGTCGTGGAATGGCTGCATCATCGTGGCCTGTCGCTTGCCAGCGTCAGCGGCGAAGATCTGCAGTCGCTGCTGGCGGAGCGGCAAACCGGCGGTTATAAAGCCACCAGCACCGCGCGCCTGCTAAGCGCCGTGCGTCGCTTCTTCCAGCATCTGTACCGGGAAAAAATTCGCCCCGATGACCCCAGCGCGCTGCTCGCATCGCCAAAGTTGCCGCAGCGGCTGCCGAAGGATCTGAGCGAGGCGCAGGTTGAGCGCCTGCTTCAGGCCCCTTTGGTTGAACAACCGCTGGAACTGCGTGATAAAGCGATGCTGGAAGTGCTGTACGCCACCGGTCTGCGCGTTTCTGAACTGGTGGGCCTGACCATGAGCGATATCAGCCTGCGTCAGGGCGTGCTGCGCGTGATCGGTAAAGGAAATAAAGAACGTCTGGTGCCGTTAGGCGAAGAGGCGGTACTGTGGGTTGAGAATTACCTGGAGTACGGGCGTCCCTGGCTGCTGAACGGCGTGGCTTCCGATGTGCTTTTTCCCAGCCAGCGCGCGCAGCAGATGACGCGCCAGACGTTCTGGCATCGAATTAAGCACTATGCCGTACTGGCGGGAATTGATAGCGAAAAGCTCTCTCCGCACGTGCTGCGCCATGCGTTCGCTACCCATTTACTTAATCACGGCGCCGACTTACGCGTGGTGCAGATGCTGTTAGGACACAGCGATCTCTCCACGACGCAGATCTATACCCACGTGGCGACCGAGCGTCTGCGACAACTCCATCAACAGCATCACCCGCGTGCGTGAGTGCTGAAAAAAAGGACTGAGTATGAAAAAAGGTTTACTGATGTTCACTCTGCTGGCGACCACCTTATCCGGTGCGGCGCATGCCGATAGCGCGGCGATCAAGCAACTGCTGGCGAAGCTGGGCGTGCAGAGCTCGGACGTGCAGCCTTCGCCGGTCAAAGGCATCAGCACCGTGTTGACGGACAGCGGCGTGCTGTACGTCACCGATGATGGTAAACACATTATCCAGGGGCCGATGTACGATGTCAGCGGCGCGCAGCCGGTAAACGTTACCAATGCGCTGCTGGGGGGGAAGCTAAACGCCCTGGAAAAAGAGATGATCGTCTACAAAGCGCCGCAGGAAAAACATGTCATCACCGTCTTCACCGATATTACCTGCGGTTATTGCCACAAGCTGCATGAGCAGATGAGCGACTATAACGCGCTGGGGATTACCGTGCGCTATCTGGCCTTCCCGCGCCAGGGGCTGCAAAGCGAAGCCGAGCAGAATATGAAGGCTATCTGGTGCGCCAAAGATCGCAACAAAGCGCTGGATAACGCGATGAGCGGCAAAGGCGTGCAGCCAGCGAGCTGCGATGTTGATATCGCTAAACACTACACGCTCGGCGTGCAGCTTGGCGTTAACGGCACGCCGGCGATGGTGCTGAGCGACGGTACGCTGATGCCTGGCTATCGCGATCCTAAAGACCTGAAAGCGCTCCTTGATGAGCATCAAAAACAGATAAGCGGTAACTGATTCGCGTGAAACAACAGATACAACTACGCCGCCGCGAGGCGGCTGACGGCGTCGATTTACCTGCCGATCTCCCTCCGCTGCTGCAGCGGCTGTACGCCAGCCGCGGCGTGCGTAGCGCGCAGGAGCTGGAACGCGGTGTAAAAGGTATGCTGCCATGGTCGCAGCTGACCGGCGTCGAAAAAGCGGTAGAGATGCTCTACGGCGCATTTAAGCAGGAGCTGCACATTGTGGTGGTCGGCGATTTTGACGCCGACGGCGCTACCAGCACTGCGCTTAGCGTTCTGGCCCTGCGGGGGCTGGGCTACGGCAACGTCTCGTACCTGGTGCCAAACCGTTTTGAGGATGGCTATGGCCTGAGTCCGGAAGTGGTCGATCAGGCTCACGCCCGCGGCGCGCAGATGATAATGACCGTGGATAACGGCATTTCCTCCCACGCCGGCGTCGAGCGCGCCCATGCGCTGGGTATTCCGGTGCTGGTGACCGATCACCATCTGCCGGGGGATACGCTGCCTGCCGCCGAAGCGATTATTAACCCGAACCTGCGGGACTGCGAGTTCCCGTCAAAATCGCTGGCCGGGGTTGGCGTGGCCTTTTATCTGATGCTGGCGCTGCGCACTTTTCTGCGTGATAAAGGTTGGTTTGATGAGCGCGGCATTGCGCCGCCGAATCTGGCGGATTTACTCGATCTGGTGGCGCTTGGCACCGTGGCGGACGTCGTACCGCTGGATGCCAACAACCGTATTCTGACCTGGCAGGGGCTGAGCCGCATCCGGGCAGGTAAATGCCGTCCGGGCATCAAGGCGCTGCTGGAAATCGCCAACCGCGATCCGCAAAAGCTGGCGGCAAGCGATCTCGGCTTCGCGCTTGGCCCGCGCCTTAATGCGGCAGGGCGGCTGGACGACATGTCCGTCGGCGTGGCGCTGCTGCTGTGCGACAACACCGGCGAAGCGCGGGTGCTGGCCAATGAGCTGGACGCGTTAAACCAGACGCGTAAAGAGATAGAACAGGGGATGCAGGCGGAAGCGCTGACCCTGTGTGAAAAGCTGGAACGCAGCAGCGAGACGCTGCCCGGCGGCCTGGCGATGTACCACCCGCAGTGGCATCAGGGCGTCGTCGGCATTCTGGCCTCGCGTATTAAAGAGCGCTTCCATCGCCCGGTTATCGCCTTTGCGCCCACCGGTGACGGTACGCTCAAAGGCTCAGGTCGGTCGATTCAGGGGCTGCATATGCGCGATGCGCTGGAGCGTCTGGATACCCTCTATCCCGGGCTGATTCTGAAGTTCGGTGGTCATGCCATGGCGGCGGGTTTGTCGTTAGAAGAGGCGCGTTTTGAGGAGTTTCAGCAGCGTTTCGGCGAACTGGTGACCGAGTGGCTCGATCCTGCGCTACTGCAGGGCGAAGTGGTCTCCGACGGCCCGCTGGCGGCGGCAGAGATGAGCATGGAGGTCGCACAAATGCTGCGCGACGCCGGGCCATGGGGGCAGATGTTCCCTGAGCCGCTGTTCGATGGCCGTTTTCGTCTGCTACAACAGCGTCTGGTCGGCGAGCGTCATCTGAAGGTGATGGTTGAGCCGGTCGGCGGCGGCCCGCTGCTGGACGGTATTGCGTTCAATGTGGATACTTCCATTTGGCCGGATAACGGCGTTCGCGAAGTTCAGCTTGCCTATAAGCTGGACATCAATGAGTTCCGCGGCAACCGCAGCCTGCAGCTGATCATTGACCACCTCTGGCCAAATTGAGAACAGTATATTAATGAGAGCGCGAATCCGGTAGAATTCCGCTCTTATCACCGCATTTTGACGAATCCATTAAAAGAAACCGACCATGTTTGAAATAAATCCGGTAAAAAACCGTATTCAGGACCTCACGGAGCGCTCGGACGTTCTTAGGGGGTATCTTTGACTACGATGCTAAGAAAGAGCGTCTTGAAGAAGTAAACGCCGAGCTGGAGCAGCCTGACGTCTGGAACGAACCAGAACGTGCGCAGGCGCTGGGCAAAGAGCGTTCCTCGCTGGAAGCCATCGTTGATACGCTGGATCAGATGTCTCAGGGGCTGGAGGATGTTTCCGGTCTGCTGGAGCTGGCCGTTGAAGCCGACGACGAAGAGACCTTTAACGAAGCCGTTGCTGAGCTTGATGTGCTGGAAGAGAAGCTGGCGCAGCTTGAGTTCCGCCGCATGTTCTCCGGCGAATACGACAGCGCCGATTGCTACCTTGACATTCAGGCCGGTTCCGGCGGCACCGAAGCCCAGGACTGGGCCAGCATGCTGATGCGCATGTACCTGCGCTGGGCGGAAGCGCGCGGCTTTAAGACCGAAATCATCGAAGAATCCGAAGGTGAAGTCGCGGGGATTAAATCCGTGACCATTAAGATCATTGGCGATTACGCCTACGGCTGGCTGCGTACGGAAACCGGCGTTCATCGTCTGGTGCGTAAGAGCCCGTTCGATTCCGGCGGCCGCCGTCATACCTCCTTCAGCTCCGCGTTCGTTTACCCGGAAGTGGAAGACGATATCGATATCGAAATTAACCCGGCCGACCTGCGCATTGACGTATACCGCGCCTCCGGCGCCGGTGGTCAGCACGTTAACCGTACGGAATCCGCGGTGCGTATTACCCATATCCCGACCGGATTGGTGACGCAGTGCCAGAACGACCGTTCGCAGCACAAGAACAAAGACCAGGCCATGAAGCAGATGAAAGCGAAGCTTTATGAGCTGGAAATGCAGAAGAAAAATGCCGAGAAGCAGGCGATGGAAGATACCAAATCCGACATCGGCTGGGGCAGCCAGATCCGTTCTTACGTGCTGGATGACTCCCGCATTAAAGATCTGCGTACCGGGGTGGAAACCCGCAACACTCAGGCGGTGCTGGACGGCAGCCTGGATCAATTTATCGAAGCAAGTTTGAAAGCAGGGTTATGAGGAACCAACATGTCTGAACAACAAGCACAGGGCGCTGACGCGGCAATTGACCTTAATAATGAACTGAAAGCCCGTCGTGAGAAGCTGGCTGCGCTGCGTGAGCAGGGTATCCCGTTCCCGAATGATTTCCGTCGTGACCACACCTCTGACCAACTGCACGCTGAATTCGATGCCAAAGAAAACGAAGAGCTGGAAGCGCTGAACGTTGAAGTCGCCGTTGCTGGCCGCATGATGACCCGCCGTATCATGGGTAAAGCCTCCTTCGTTACGCTGCAGGACGTTGGCGGCCGCATTCAGCTGTACGTCGCCCGCGACGATCTGGCGGAAGGCGTCTACAACGAGCAGTTCAAAAAATGGGACCTCGGGGACATCATCGCGGCGCGCGGTAAGCTGTTCAAAACCAAGACCGGTGAACTCTCCATCCATTGCACCGAGCTGCGCCTGCTGACCAAAGCCCTGCGCCCGCTGCCGGACAAATTCCACGGCCTGCAGGATCAGGAAGCGCGCTATCGTCAGCGCTACCTGGATCTGATCTCCAACGATGAATCGCGCAACACCTTTAAAGTGCGTTCGCAGATCCTGGCCGGCATCCGCCAGTTCATGGTCGGCCGCGGCTTTATGGAAGTGGAAACCCCGATGATGCAGGTGATCCCCGGTGGCGCTTCCGCCCGTCCGTTCATCACCCATCACAACGCGCTGGATCTGGATATGTACCTGCGCATCGCGCCGGAACTGTACCTGAAGCGTCTGGTGGTTGGCGGCTTCGAGCGCGTGTTCGAAATTAACCGTAACTTCCGTAACGAAGGTATCTCCGTTCGTCATAACCCAGAGTTCACCATGATGGAACTCTATATGGCCTATGCGGACTATAAAGACCTGATCGAGCTGACCGAATCCCTGTTCCGCACCCTGGCGCAGGACGTTCTCGGCCATACCGAAGTGCCTTACGGCGATCAGACCTTTGATTTCGGCAAGCCGTTTGAAAAACTGACGATGCGCGAAGCGATCAAGAAGTACCGTCCGGAAACCGAGATGGCCGATCTGGATAACTTCGATTCTGCAAAAGCCATTGCGGAAAGCATCGGCATTCACGTTGAGAAGAGCTGGGGTCTGGGCCGCATCGTGACCGAGATCTTCGAAGAAGTGGCGGAAGCGCATCTGATTCAGCCAACCTTCATCACCGAATATCCGGCAGAAGTCTCTCCGCTGGCGCGTCGTAACGACGAGAACCCGGAAATCACCGATCGTTTTGAATTCTTCATCGGCGGGCGTGAAATCGGTAACGGCTTTAGCGAGCTGAACGATGCGGAAGACCAGGCGCAGCGTTTCCTCGATCAGGTTAACGCGAAAGCTGCCGGTGACGACGAAGCCATGTTCTATGACGAAGACTACGTCACCGCGCTGGAGCACGGCCTGCCGCCGACCGCGGGCCTCGGTATCGGTATCGACCGTATGGTGATGCTGTTTACCAACAGCCACACTATCCGCGACGTGATCCTGTTCCCGGCGATGCGTCCGGTAAAATAAGTTCTGAACCCTGAATCATTCGAGTTGCATGAAAGCCAACGCACATGCAACCTGAAGTATGGCGGGTCGACTGTAATAAACGAAACCCCAGCGCTGCTGGGGTTTTTTATGCCTGGCGGCTAAAGCTTATTAAGGCATTACGCGCATTATCATCCGCAGCCTGCATGACCATCCACGGGCTAAAAGCCCAGGGCGTCGCGCGAATTGCGCTTAAAACATCCTCAAGATGGCTCCACTGAAAATCCATCACTTCGTCAGGATTTATCCGTAACGCGCTGGCTACTCGCGCCGCATAGACCGGACAGACCTCGTTTTCGACAATGCCATTCGGCGCGACGGCCCGATAACGGAACCCCGGAAAGACCGGGGCGATGCGGGTTATCTCGACGCCGAGCTCAAAGCGGCAGCGGCGCTCAACGGCCTGTTCAAAGGTTTCGCCGGTTTGCGGATGCCCGCAGACTGAGTTCGTCCATACGCCTGGCCAGGCTTTTTTGCCCAGCGAGCGGCGCGTGACCAACAGTTGGCCTTGTTCATTGAACAGCCAGCTGGAAAACGCGAGATGCAGAGGGGTATTGAGGGTGTGGGCGGCATACTTCTCCAGCATACCTGTAGGCTTATCTTGCTCGTCCAGCAAAATGACATGTTCCCCGGCCATGACAACTCCTGAAATAGAAAATGACCCGGCACAAACCCGCCGGGTCATGTACTCAGGCCACTAGGGTAGCCCATAAATGGGACAAAGGCATTACCAAAACAAGCCCTGGCAACATGTTGGCTACCGGAAAGAGCTTAATGTTACAGATACGCAACCCGGTCGCCACCATCAGCAGCCCGCCGGCGCAGGAGAAATCCGCCATCATATCAGGCGAGATCGACGGCAGAATAACCACCGCCAGCATCGCCAGCGCCACCTGAATAATGACCTGCGGGATAGCAATGGTCACCACCGCGTAGCCCAGCAGCGTCGCGAAAATCCCGGCGGTAAATAGATCGAGAATCGTTTTGATATACAGAATTGACGGATCGCCGCTCATGCCTTCGGTCATCGCGCCGAAAATACCGGTGCCGCTGGCGCAAAACAGAACCAGGATGGCGACAAATTTCTCGGTAAACTCTTCATGGCCGAGGCCATTGACCGGCGGCAGCACTTTGTTGATCAAACCGCGGGTGGAACCTGCGGCTTTACCGATGCCCTTTTCCAGATGCAGCAATTCGCCGAGGATGGCGCCAATCACCATTGCCAGCACGACGGCGGGCATATATTTCACTTTGAGCACCAGCGTAATACCAAGACCAACGGAGCACAGGCCGAAGGTCATCGGCAGCGCCGTTTTGACGCGCTCGGGGAGCTTGCCGCCCGCCGCAGCGCCGATGAGTCCGCCGATAATCACGGCGGCTCCGTTTACATATGGGCCGATTAACATTGAATAATTTCCGGTTAATTAAAACGTAGCTCGCCTTCACCCCAGCGGGGGATGTTGTTGACCTGCAGGTCAAACAGATCGAGCGCGCGATTGACGCTATGGGTAACGATGTCGTCCGCCGTTTGCGGACGCTGGTAAAGCGCCGGGACCGGCGGAAAGATAATTCCGCCCATTTCGGTTACGGCGGCCATATTGCGGATGTGGCCGAGGTTCAGCGGCGTTTCCCGGGCCAGCAGCACCAGGCGGCGACGTTCTTTCAGCACCACGTCTGCCGCGCGGGTGAGCAGGTTGTCGGTCAGGCAGTGGGCGATGGCGCCTAAAGAACGCATTGAACACGGCGCGACCAGCATCCCCAGCGTTTTAAATGAACCGCTGGAGATAGCTGCGCCAAGATTGGCGATGGGATGCACCACGTCGGCCAGCGCCATCACCTCGTCCAGGCGGTAATCCGTCTCCAGCTCGCAGGTTTTTTCCGCGCCTTTAGAGACGACCAGGTGGACTTCAACGGGATGCGGGCGCAGTAGCTCCAGCGCCTTAACGCCGTACTGAAACCCGGATGCGCCGCTGATACCAATGATGATGCGTGCCGTCATGAGGTTCTCCTTTTATTCGAAATCCGGCAGGAAGCGCTTCACGTCCACTTCTTTAAATCTGGAGCGCTGGAAGTTGTGCTTCAGATGGAACGGCACCGTGCAGTCGAATATCGTTTTGCAGGACATTCCCTGCTGCAGGATGCTCGGGCTGTATTCCGGTACCTGCGACGGATCGAGCGGATGGCAGCGAACGCCGGGAATAGTGATTGTATCGACATCGCCCTGGTAGCGGGTTTGCATGGCCCAAAGCACGTCGTCGCTGTCGAAAATATCGACGTCTTCATCGACCAGAATGACGTGCTTCAGTTCCGGGAAGGCTGAGAACGCCAGCAGAGCAGCCTGACGCTGGCGCCCTTCGTCCGCCGGGGAGGATTTTTTGAACTGCAGCACCGCCAGCAGCTTGCCGCCGCCAGCCGAATGGGCAAAGACGTTCAGCAGCTTGCCAGGCATCGCGCGTTCGACCATATCCAGAATGCTGGCTTCGGTCGGGATACCGGCCATATTGACGTGTTCTTCGCCTGGTCCAACGGTGGTGCGCCAGATGGGATTGATACGGTGAGTGACGGCTTTCACTTTGATGACCGGGATCGCCTCTTTAGCTTCGCCGGTATAGCCCGGAAACTCAGGCATCGCGCGGCCGGTATGGGTGTTCTGATCTTCTCGTACGCGCGCGTTGGGCAGCAGTTCGCCTTCAATCACGATCTCAGCGTGGGCGATCGCTTTCTCGTTAATGGTTTTACACTGCGTCATCTCCACCGCTTTGCCGCGCAGCGCACCGGCGATGCTTAACTCGTTGAAGCCCAGCGGGGTGGTCGGCGGCTCGAAACAGGCGGCAATTTCAATGGCCGGATCGACGCCGATGCTGATTGAAATCGGCAGCGGCTGGCCTGCCGCTTCCGCTTTCATGCGAAAAGCATCGATATGGCGGCCGGGCGTTAGCCACATGGAGAGTTCGTCGCGGCTCTGGACGCACAGGCGATGAATGGTGATATCGGACTCATGCGTTTCTGGATCGGAGGCGTAGCACAGGCCCATCGTAATATAGGGGCCGGCGTCTTCTTCGGTATTCGTCGGTGCCGGCAGCAGCTTGCGCAGATCGAAACCGGCATCGCTTGCCAGATGGACCACTTGCTGGCATACCGCTGCGCCCTGGGTCATCACCGGGGCTATTGCGTTTTCTACTGAATCCTTCAGCAGATGCCCCAGTTTAGCCGGTTCACACTGGAGAAAATGGCTGACGCGCTGGCGGGAGCCATTCAGGCCAATCGCCACGCTGATATTTTCAAAGCCTTTGATTTTATTGAAGACCATTACCGGGCCATTCTTGCGGGTCGGACGCTGGCAGGTCCCGCCGGCGCCTACGTAACGATAGACGCCGGAGAGTTCGGCGTGCGGGTCGACTTCGGTATTGGTTTCAACATACTCGCCGGGAAGCGTTTTCAGCAGATCCAGCGCGGAGCGTAAATCATGTACCGATAAGGGTGTTTTGTTATCACTATTTGCCATGGGATGTTCCTTCGGAAAAAAAGCTTTGCTCCCGGCACAATATTTTCCCTGGCGCGGATAAACAAATACCGTTTACCGGATGGTCAGTAGATCAAAAAAGTTTATTTTAACAAGGTGTTAAATAATGATTAATTAATATGAGGAGCAACGCTGCGGCTTTTTATTTCTCCGGCTAAGTGTGATACTGGTGATAAATTACACTGCGGATAATGATGATGGATTTAAAGCGCTTACGCTATTTTTGTCGGGTGGTGGAACAAGGTTCGGTGAGTCAGGCGGCGAAGTCGCTGAACATGGCGCAGCCGCCGCTCAGCAAGCGAATTCAGGAGCTGGAAGAGGAGCTTCAGGTATCGCTTTTTGTTCGCCGGGGAAACCGCATTGAGCCTACGGAAGCCGGTTTTTTTCTCTATCGAAAAGCGTGTGAAATATTACGCCAGGTAGAGGATACGGCGCGGGAAACGACGGATATTGCGCACAAAAACAGAACTGAATTGAGAATCGGCTTAACTCATCTCTATCAGAATTATTTTAAAGCATTGCTGATGGAGGTATATCGACGTCATCCCGACACTTCCATAAATATTTCCGTTACTGACTCCAGCCATCTCGAAACGTTATTAACCGAGGGCGCAATTGATTTAGCCTTAATCCAGCGCCCCTACCGTAGCGAAGGCTTTGATTATGTCTCTTTTGACCCGATTAAGCTGGTCGCGGTGATCAATAAAAGCTGCCTGCCGGAGCCGCCGTCTAATCCGTATAGCTACACATCGCTGGCGGCGCTGCCGCTGGTATTACTTCATAGAGCAAAAGATTCAGGGACTTACGAGATGCTAATGGAGCTGTTTCGTAAGTCCGGGGTCAATGCGAAGGTGATTATGCACATTACGCAGCCGGGCGTAATCCTCGACTGGCTGGAGTCCGGACTGCAGGCAGCGACGCTGCTACCTTCTTCTGAAGTGGATGCTGATAAGCTTAACCAGTGCTACGTGGTCGATGTTTTCCCCTCGCCGCAAATATTCTACCCGGCGCTGGTAAAATTGCCGTCTATGCCTTATCTGCCCGCGTTGATGGATATTATTACGCATGGCTATCCGTTTAATACTTCTGTATGAAGGGTAGCGATTGGGGATTGCCTTAGGGACTGGTATGATAATCGCCCCTGGTTGAGAGGTGAATGTACGTGTTAAGCGCAGGACGCCTGATGAGAAAACGCTTTGTTATTGCAATAATGTTGCTGAGCAGCCTGATCGTCGCGGGGTGTTCCAGCTCATCCGATTCCGGTTCCACCTACACCGTGAAGCGCGGCGACACGCTGTACGCTATTTCACGTTCCACTGGCACCAGCGTCAGGGATCTCGCCCGTCTCAATAATATTTCACCTCCCTATACCATCGAGGTTGGGCAAAAGCTGAAGCTGAACGGTGGTTCAGGGGCCACGGCGAAGGCGGGGGCATCCGGCAAGAAATCCTCCGCGAAGCGCACCGCTGCCGTGACGCCATCTTCGGCGGTGCCGCAATCCTCCTGGCCGCCGGTCGGGCAACGCTGCTGGCGCTGGCCGACCAGCGGCAAAGTTATACTGCCGTACTCCACCAGCGATGGCGGCAATAAAGGTATCGATATTGCCGGTAAGCGCGGCCAGCCGGTGTATGCGGCAGGGGCGGGCAAAGTGGTGTACGTGGGTAACCAGCTGCGCGGCTACGGCAACCTGATTATGATTAAACATAATGAGGACTATATCAGCGCCTATGCACACAACGACAAGCTGATGGTGAATAACGGCCAGAGCGTGAAGATCGGCCAGCAGATTGCCACCATGGGCAGCTCGGATGCGGATTCCGTGCGCCTGCACTTCCAGATTCGCTACCGGGCGACGGCGATCGACCCGCTGCGCTATTTGCCGCCGCAGGGCAGTAAGCCTAAGTGCTAAAAGGTTATTTTATCGACAGTTAGCCTGTTATGGGCTTGTCAGCGGGTGCGTAAGGTCTATAATGACCCTCGCACCTCCTCGCGGGCGTAGTTCAATGGTAGAACGAGAGCTTCCCAAGCTCTATACGAGGGTTCGATTCCCTTCGCCCGCTCCAAACTCAAGTCTCCTGAAGTCTACCCAACTCAATTTCCCCTTGATAAATCAGCAGTTATAGCATTCTATTAGTCTATTGAACTCAATTGTACTCCCCCAGGGTCAAGCTCAATGTGGGGGTATGGATGGGGGTATAATTGTACCCCTGCTGAGAGGTACCCCCAATGAAGCTGACAGCTCGTCAGGTTGAAACAGCAAAACCCAAAGAGAAGCCCTACAAACTGGCTGATGGTGGTGGTCTTTACCTACTGGTTAATCCCAACGGTAAAAGATACTGGCGTCTCAAATATCGTTCACTAGGTAAAGAGAAGCTGCTCGCTATTGGCGTTTACCCGGATGTTTCTTTAGCTGAAGCCAGAAGTAAGCGTGAGGATGCTAAAAGAACATTAGCGGCAGGTAACGATCCTTCTCTTGAACGAAAAATTGAGAAACTTAGTCGTCAACAGGACGCAGAAAACTCGTTTGAGGCTATCACTCGGGAGTGGTATCAGCGTCGCTATGATCGCTGGTCTGTTTCTTATCGTGAAGAGATGATGAGAACTTTTGAGAAGGATGTGTTCCCTTATATCGGTCACCGGCCAATCAAAGATATCAAGCCGATGGAGTTGCTTGCAGTTCTTTCAAAGATAGAAGCACGAGGGGCAACGGAGAAGGTACGTAAGGTTCGTCAACGTTGTGGAGAAGTCTGGAAGTATGCCGTTGTGACTGGCAGGGCTGAGTACAATCCGGCACCTGATCTAGCCAGTGCCGTGACTCCTCATGAAAAAGAGCACTATGCTTTTTTAACCCAGGATGAATTGCCTGAGTTTCTTCGGACTCTGAACACCTATGCCGGTAGTGTGCTTGTTAAGATTGCGATGCAATTGCTTATTTTAACAGGGGTAAGGCCTGGGGAGTTGAGGAAAGCGGAGTGGCAAGAGTTTGATTTTGAGAAAAAGGTTTGGAATGTACCAGCGGAACGCATGAAAATGCGCCGCCCTCATCTGGTTCCATTATCAAGCCAGTCAATTAACCTGCTCAATCAGCTTAAACCCATGACGGGAGCAGGAACGTTGTTGTTTCCTGGACGTAATGATCCGAAGAAACCGATGAGTGATATGGCATTGACTGTGTTGGTCAGGCGTATCGGCTATGCCGGGCGCGTCACAGGGCATGGATTCCGCCACACGATGAGTACCATTTTGCATGAGCAGGGATTTAACTCGGCCTGGATTGAGTTACAGCTGGCTCACGTCGATAAGAACTCTATTCGCGGGACGTACAATCATGCGTTGTATCTGGAAGGGCGGAGGGAGATGATGCAGTGGTATGCGGATTATATTGATAATATTTGAAAGTATAAATCAATCATAGTGTTATGAGACTATTGTTAAATTAGCCGTTTATTAAGTAGATATTGCGAAAACTCAAGCAGAGCTCCTCCATTTTGGAGGAGCTCAATACCTGAAATTTTTTTTGTGAGTGACGCTTACTTCATAAACGTTACATTTGCTTCTGACTGCGGTGCGTTTAACGGGTCGATGCAATACTAAAGGAAGAAAATATTGCTTAACGTGAGTTTTCGTTCCACAGAGCTTCAGACTCCAAGAACCGGAGCAATATTGCTCCGGTTCTTGTGCTAATTACTCACTATCTTCATCTGTAATACGCCTTCCGGTAAAACGTCGTCGAACCACAACAAAGAACACAGGCACAAAGTAGATAGCCAGCAGCGTTGCCGCGACCATCCCACCAATTACGCCAGTGCCGACGGCATTCTGTGCGCCAGAACCCGCACCACGGCTTAATGCCAGTGGCAGAACCCCGAGGATAAAGGCCAGTGAGGTCATTAATATCGGGCGCAGACGCATATGTGCCGCCTCAAGCGTCGCTTCAATTAAACCTTTGCCTTCCTTCACCATCATGTCGTTGGCAAATTCAACAATAAGAATCGCGTTCTTCGCCGATAAACCGATAGTCGTCAGCAGGCCGACCACAAAATAGACATCGTTGTTGAGACCACGCAAAGTTGTCGCGAGCAGCGCACCGACGACGCCAAGCGGCACCACCAGCATCACCGCGAATGGAATGGACCAGCTTTCATACAACGCTGCCAGGCACAGGAAAACGATAATCAACGACAGAGCATAAAGAGCCGGAGCCTGCTGGCCGCTCATGCGTTCCTGATACGACATCCCGGTCCAGTCGTGGCCAATCCCTTTCGGTAACTGCGAAGCCAGTTGCTCCATCAACGCCATTGCTTCGCCTGAACTTCGACCCGGAGCGGGTTGCCCCAGAATTTCCAGCGAAGAAAGACCGTTGTAGCGCTCAAGGCGCGGAGAACCGTAAATCCACTGCGCGTCAGCAAAGCTTGCGAAGGGCACCATCTTGCCGTTACCGGCACGAACGTACCAGTTATTGAGATCGTCCGGCATCATGCGCCATGCCGCATCGCTCATTACATAGACTTTTTTAACCCTGCCTTGATCCATAAAATCATTGACGTAGCTCCCTGCCCAGGCGGTGCTTAGCGTGGTGTTGATATCATCCAGTGAAACACCCAGCGCGGACGCCTTATGTTGATCGATATTGACCCGATACTGCGGCGTATCTTCCATGCCGTTTGGCCTCACGGCCATCAGCACGTCTGGGTGCTGCTGCGCCATCTGTAGCAGAGTATTACGCGCTTCCATCAGCTTTTCATGTCCCAGCCCTGCCTGATCGATCAATTCAAAATCAAAGCCGGTGGCGTTACCCAGCGCAATAATAGGCGGCAGGTTGAATGCGGCAATCTGTGCATCAATCAGCTTCGAAAACGCCTGGTTAGCACGGGCTGCGATAGCATCAACGCTGTTTTCACTACCGTCACGTTCAGACCAGTCTTTCAGGCCGATAAAGGCGATACCGATATTCTGTCCGCGCCCGGCAAAACCAAAGCCGTTGACGGTCAGCACGTTGGCAACGTTGTGCTTTTCATCACTCAGATACCAGTCGTTAATTTGATCGAGAATCTGCTGCGAGCGTTCCTGCGTTGCGCCAGCAGGCAAAACAGCCTGCGTCGCCAGGACGCCCTGATCTTCTGACGGCAGGAACGCGGTTGGCAGACGAGCAAACATCCAGGCCATACCGAGTACGATCACGCCGTAGACGATTAAATAGCGTCCGGTTCCGTTCAGCATACGGGCAACGGCTCGTGAGTAGTGTGAGCTACTGGCATCGAAGCGGCGGTTGAACCAGCCGAACAGCCCACGATCTTTAGCGTGTTCACCGGGTTTGACCGGTTTCAGGATAGTGGCGCAAAGCGCAGGTGTCAGGGTGAGCGCAACCAGCACGGACAGGACCATCGCCGAGACGATCGTGATGGAGAACTGGCGATAAATCACGCCCGTACTGCCGCCAAAAAAGGCCATCGGAATAAATACCGCTGACAGGACCAGCGCAATGCCCACCAGCGCGCCCTGGATCTGATCCATCGATTTTCGCGTTGCCGCACGGGGCTTGAGACCTTCCTCGGCCATCACGCGCTCAACGTTCTCTACCACCACGATGGCGTCATCAACCAGCAGGCCGATGGCCAGTACCATGCCGAACATTGTCAGGGTGTTAATGGAATAGCCCAGTGCGCTCAGAATACCGAACGTCCCCAACAGCACAACCGGTACCGCAATGGTGGGAATAAGCGTCGCACGGAAGCTTTGCAGGAAGAGATACATCACCAGGAAAACGAGAAGAATTGCCTCAAACAGCGTTTTCACCACCTCATGAATCGAGATGCTGATAAACGGCGTGGTGTCATAAGGGTAAACGACTTTTAGCCCCTGCGGATAGTAAGGCTCCAGCTCAGCCAGTTTCGCGCGAATGGCTTTGGCGGTATCCATGGCATTTGCCCCGCTGGCAAGCTGGATCCCCAGTGCGGAAGCCGGTTTGCCGTTTATTTTCACCACAAACTGGTAGTTCTCGCCGCCGCGTTCGATTCGCGCCACATCATGCAATGTGACCTGCGAGCCATCGCTGTTAACCTTCAGCAAAATGTTCCCGAACTCTTCCGGCGAGGTGAGGCGGGTTTGCGCAATGATTGACGCATTTAACTGCTGGCCTTTCATCGCGGGCGCACCGCCCAGCTGGCCTGCGGCGATCTGCGCGTTCTGCACTTTTAGGGCATTGCTGACATCAACGGGGGTCAACTGATAGTTATTGAGCTTATTGGGATCCAGCCAGATGCGCATTGCATACTGTGAACCAAACAGCGTCGTATCGCCCACGCCGTCAATACGGCTAATCGGATCTTTAATGGTCGATGCCACGAAGTCGGCGATGTCTTCCATGCTCATGCGCCCGGTTTCGTCAACAAAGCCGGGGACCAGGAAGAAGGTACTGGATGATTTCATCACCGTAATCCCCTGTTGCTGCACTTCCTGCGGCAGAAGGGGAGTGGCGACCTGGAGCTTATTCTGCACCTGAACCTGTGCGATATCCGGATCGGTGCCGTTTTTAAAGGACAGGGTCAGTTGCAGTGTCCCGGAGGAGTCACTGGTTGAGGACATGTACATCAGGCCATCCAGGCCTGTCATGTTCTGCTCAATCACCTGCGTAACGCTATTTTGCAGCGTGGTGGCATCGGCACCAGGGTAGCTCACGCGTATCTGTACCGCCGTTGGCGCGACGTCCGGGTATTGCTCCACGGGTAATCCCATAATCGCAATCCCCCCGGCAATCATCACGATAATAGCCAGCACCCAGGCGAAAATTGGGCGGTTAATAAAAAATTTAGACATGGATGATTATTCCTGTGAAGACGAACCGGAGCGCGTGGCGCGTTCATGCGGGGTCACAACCTCGCCGGGTTTAGCGCGCTGACTGCCTGAAACAATGACCCGTTCACCCGCCTGAAGACCCTCGGTGACCTGCCAGCGATCGCCAGACGTTCCCGTCACGGTTATCGCGCGGGGCTGTACCCGGTTTTGCTTATCGACAACGAGCGTCGTGGCGTCACCGCGTGGTGTGCGGGTGACCGCCTGTTGGGCAACCAGCAGCGCTTCTGGCGCGATACCTTCTTCAAGACGTGCGCGAACAAACATGCCGGGTAGCAGTTGATGATTCGGGTTAGGAATAATGGCGCGTAGGGTAATTGCGCCCGTGGTCTGATCCACCGTGACATCAGAGAATGCCAGCGTGCCGCTTAGTGGATACGGGCTTCCGTCCTGCATGAGCACATGGACAGGCACTTTGCCGTTTTCCTGCTTAATCTGACCATTCGCCAGCGCACTTTGCAGCCGCAACCATGCTTCGCCCGGCTGGGTAATATCAACGTACATCGGATCGAGTTGCTGCACGGTGGCCAGCGCACTACTTTGACCGTTCTGGACCAGCGCCCCCTCCGTTACGCTCGATAACCCGATGCGGCCATTCAGTGGTGACGTCACGGTGCTGTGGGCCAGATCGATTTCAGCAGATCGAAGTGCGGCGCTGGCCGCATCGATAGCCGCACGTGACTGGTGAGCTGTGGCCTGCGCCTGATCGAGATCCTGACGGCTGATATAATCCTTGCCGCTTAGTGCGCGATAGCGGGAAAGCGTCGTCTGGGCGAGCTGTGACTGGGCCTTCGCCTGGTTGACTGCCGCCCGGGCATTATCGACGGAAGCGCGGAAGGTTGCCGGGTCGATATGGTAGAGCGGCTGACCGGCTTTAACGTCGCTGCCTTCTGTAAAATCACGGGACAGCACAATCCCTGAAACCTGCGGGCGGATTTCCGCAATACGAGATGCCACCGTTCTTGCAGGGAGATCCTGGGTCAGGGTGAGGGGCGTTGCTTTTACTGTCTCGACAATAACCTCGGGCGGAATATCTTTGCTGGCGGAAGGCGAGTCCTTACTGTCGCACCCGGCCAACCCTGTTGTCATAGCAAAAATGCATAGCATAGCCAGAGGCGAATAAGCCACTGAATTTTTTATCATGTTTTACTCTTATTATCTTAGTATTTAAAAGTTATTTTTATGTAACTGACGATATCTTTTAGGTGGTATGTTATATTTTTTTGAAAATGATCTAGTGAATGATTGTTGAGATTCAAAACCATACCTAAAACTTATTTCGAGGACTCTGTCATTACTCTTTATAAGATCTTTAGCTGCCAGGGAAAGTTTCTTTTCCCTGATGTAAGCCGCAATGTTTTCACCTTTAACTTGGAAAAAAATCCGCTGAAGATGCCACCTGGAGTATCCTGCCCGCGCAGCAACATCCTCTATCTTCAGCGGTTTATGTAAGTTTGAATCAATCCATTGGGTTATCTCATCGATGATGTCTTCTGTTCGTAACATAAATCGACGCTCACTATAAAAGGGCTGTGACATCTCCTGTACGAGATGTTGATGATTTACTTATAGATTTCAGCAACTCCGTGCAGACGGTTATTCCCCGTCGTTGACAGAATTTTGAATGATGTTGCGCCTTGCTCATCAGCCTTGCGAGAGAGCGAATTCGATAAATCATCAAGCGTATAAGCATTGCTGGCTGAGACCACACCGATCTTTTGTTTCCCATCTGTATGATTAATTTCCTGCGCTGCAGATGCGGCATTCACCGAAACAACTCCCATGACTAATGTGGTAATAAGTAGTGCTTTCATATCTAATACCTCTTTTAAACTCTATGTTTGGAACAGGATTCGTATCAGGGGGAACTTTCCCCGACTGTATATTCAAATATACAGATTCAAGCTGTCATAAGGCTGACCGCTATATGACAAAATTGTCAGGGTTGTAGATTGGTTAATTTTTTGAATACAGGTTCAGCTCGTTAATAATACACTCAGGTTCTTCACGCAAAGGCATATTGTCTATGTCCAGAACCCCATCATTTTTTTGTGGTTCATCAGCCTGCAGGTCTGCAAAAAGTGGGGACAGATCCTGCTGTGCTTCGCCTCGCTCAGCCACCAGCTCGAACGTTTTATTTTTTGCTTCATCTTTGGTCAGGGCACTGACCAGAACCTGGGCAATTTGCTCCCGGGATATCACCCCATCTTCCGGTGTTCCCGCATGGCGACGATCTCCCTGAAGCATAACGATTCTGTGCTCATCATTATTGTTGTAATCAAACCAGCCGGGCCTGACGATGGTATAGGGATGACCGCTGGCCCTGACCAGACGCTCGGCACGTCTTTTCCAGTCATGAACCTCAGTGCGTTGATTCCAGGCGCTGAGCCGTTCAGTCACGCCAATCGTGGTCATCAAGCTGATACGAACAGGCGTATCCTTGAAAACTCGTAAAATATTACGCACTCCGTCGTAATCGATCGCTCTGGCACCAATACGACCCTGACCATCGGAACCGAGCGTAAAGATGATGGCATCAATATCTTTCGGTAATTCAGTGAGTGTTTCAGGCATTGAAACATCGCCGTAAAAAACATCCGTTCCACTCGGAAGTAATTTTACTTTGCGTTTATTCCTGACCAGCGCGACGGGCTGATGACCCATTTCAGTAACGGTACTCACGACATGAAGACCAATACTTCCAGTCGCGCCTGCAACCAGTATTTTCATAATAAACCTTCTGATAATTCGGACTTATTTTCGATACGGTCAGAATATCAATTATCATTATTGTCAGTAATAGGGCTAAAATGATTGTGTCTATGAATGCCCTTCATAAGTGTGCGATGAAGGGAATGCCTCCATAAGGAAATCGCCGATGCTCAAAGAAAATTTCAACGAACTGCAAATCTTTCTTGTTGTGGCAAGGGAGCGAAGTTTTACCAAAGCAGCAGGCAAACTGGGCGTTTCTCAGTCTGCACTCAGCCATGCGATGAAGGCACTGGAGGAAAGGCTGAATATCCGCCTTCTGACCCGTACGACCCGAAGCGTAGCCCCTACAGAGGCCGGTGAGAGAATTATTGCCTGCCTTGAACCGCGTATTGCCGATCTTGAGCAGGAGCTGGAATCGCTTGTTCAACTAAACGGCACCGCCTCCGGCAATATCCGTTTATCTGCAGGGGAGCATGCCGCGAGAAGTCTGGTATGGCCGAAGTTAAAACCCTTTCTCAGGGAATATCCGGAAATTAATCTCGAACTGGTGGTTGATAACGGCTTTGTCGATATTGTTGAGGGGCGTTTTGATGCCGGGATCCGTCTGGGGGAAAGCGTGGATAAAGACATGATTGCGGTAAGAATTGGGCCGGACATGAGAATGGCTGTGGTAGGAGCGCCGTCTTATTTCGCTGCAAATCCTGCACCTGAAACGCCGCACGAGCTACAAAATCATCGGTGTATCAATATGCGCTTGCCGACAGCCGGTGGGCTTTACCACTGGGAGTTTGAGAAGGAAGGGAAACCGTTAAGGGTCAGAGTGGAAGGGCAGGTAACGTTTAATCTGCAGGCGGAAAGGATTGATGCGGCTTTATCCGGTTTTGGTATCGCCTGTATACCTGAAGACAGAGTGCAGGATTATATAAAGTCAGGAGAGCTTATTCAGGTTCTACAGGACTGGTCTCCATCTTTCCCCGGATATTACCTCTACTACCCGAGCCGTAAGCAGCATCCGCCCGCTTTTGCTCTGATGATCGATGCACTTCGCTACCAGGAATAACGGGTCCGCCAATCTCAGCGGACCCGTCCGGATATTAACGGCCTACGCGGGCCTGATGCTCAGGAGAGTAACGTTCGCCGACGATTTTAATCGTTTCAAGCGCCTGGGTTATCTGTCGCGAGTCATCCTGAGAAAGGATGATGTCGGCGGCCCCCAGGTTTTCTTCCAGCCGGTGCAGTTTCGTGGTACCAGGGATAGGAACAATCCACTGCTTTTGTGCCAGCAGCCATGCCAGCGCGATTTGTGCAGACGTTACGCCTTTCTCTGCCGCCAGTTCACCCAGCAATGAGACCAGCTTTTCATTGGCTTCAATCGCCTGCTCGGCGAAACGTGGCACCGTGCTGCGGTAATCATCTTTGCCAAAAGTAGTTCCTGGCTTAATCGAGCCCGTCAGGAAGCCTTTGCCTAATGGGCTGAAGGGAACGAAACCAATGCCCAGTTCCTCCAGTAATGGCAGGATCTCCTGCTCAGGCTCGCGCCACCACATGGAGTATTCGCTTTGTAGGGCCGTGACAGGCTGTACGGCATGCGCACGACGAATGGTTTGCGCACCCGCTTCGGACAGACCGAAATGTTTAACTTTGCCTTCAGCGATCAGGTCTTTTACCGTACCCGCAACATCTTCAATGGGTACATCCGGATCGACACGGTGTTGATATAGCAGGTCAATGACATCAGTCTTAAGACGGCGTAATGATCCTTCCACCGCTTCACGGATATGCTCAGGACGGCTGTTTAAAATCTGCTGCTTGTTGTCGTTGCCAAAAGTAAAACCAAACTTAGTGGCGATGACCACGCGATCACGAAACGGTTTTAAGGCTTCGCCAACAACCTCTTCATTGAGGAAGGGGCCATACACTTCAGCGGTATCGAAGAAGGTGACGCCACGTTCAACCGCTGCGCGAATGAGCTCGATAGCTTGACGAGTATCGGTCGCCGGGCCGTAGCCGTGGCTTAAGCCCATGCAACCGAGCCCAAGCGCGGATACTTCGAGTCCGGATTTACCCAGATAACGTTTTTGCATTGAATGAATACCTCTTTTATCGCGACTTAAACATCAAGTTTGCGGCCAGTCAGCCATTCCACCATCGCCGGGTCGCGGTGAGAGAAGAAGGCGCTGGTTGCGGTGTCGAGGGCGGAAATCTGCAGCATATCTTCAGAGCTGAGTTCAAAATCGAGAATGTTGATGTTCTCTTCCATGCGTTCTTTGCGCACCGATTTCGCCAGTGAAATGATGCCTCGCTGGAAGATCCAACGCAGCACAACCTGACCCACGCTTTTGCCGTACTTCTGGCCAATTGCCGTTAACACGGGATGCTGGAACAAGCCATTTTTACCCTCAGCAAACGGTGCCCAGGCTTCCGGCTGAATGCCATGGCTTTGATTCCATGGAACGGCATGTAGCTGCTGGTTGAAGGGGTTAACTTCAATCTGGTTCACCGCAGGGGCAACCTTGTTGAAGGCGATGAGGTCGGCCATTCGGTCAGGATGGAAATTGCTGACGCCAATGGCGCGAATTTTTCCTGCCTGATGCAGTTCTTCCATGGCGCGCCAGGCCCCATGGACATCGCCGTAAGGCTGGTGAATCAGGTACAGGTCAACGTAATCAAGTTGCAGTCGATTCAGGGATCGTTCGAACTGTGCTTTAGCGCCTTCGTAATTGGTATCCTGTAGCCAAAGTTTGGTCGTTACAAAGAGTTCGTTACGGGCAATACCGGTTTGTTTCAGTGCGTTCCCGACCTGGGTTTCATTCTGGTAAGACGCGGCGGTATCGATCAGGCGGTATCCCGTATCGATTGCATCAATAACGGCTCTTTCGCATTCAGCGGCATCAGACATCTGAAACACACCAAAGCCCAGCAGGGGCATTTCAATACCGTTGTTCAGTTTTACAGTTTGCATGACGTTATCCTTCAGCTGTTGTGTAGGAAAAGCATAACGCAAAGTGATTTATTCGATTAGGTGGGGTAATTAGCTAGGGTTTATTAGATCTGTTCATTAATTTAGAGGGGGAGAAGGTCGGCTATGTGCCAAAAGCAGACCTTCCGTCTAACCCAATAACGTTAAATTTTGAGTGCCTGGTCAACTAAAAAATTATAAATAATCTTAAAGAAGTCATAACGGTTCAAAAGCTGGCTGGATGTCGGTTAAACCCGTGGCGATTCACTAAGGCCCGGGATTACCCGGACCTTGTAGTAAAGTTACACCCGATTATGCGACCTTATCTTTCAGTTCAGCCTGCTGATTAAGCTCCTCCGGCGTTTTGAGGAAAGGTGTAAGCACGCCACTGAGGATATATAAACCGGCATAGATGCCTAGAACACCACCTGCGCCAAGAGATGAATAGAACAATGCTGTAATAGCGGGAGCGATGAAGGCTCCCAGGCCTGCACCAAGGTTCAGTACTGACATAGCGGCTCCTTTACTGTCCGGGGCAAGCATCGGAAATAACGCTGACAAAGGAACATAGCCCGCCATGGTCACGCCGCAAAGGCAAAGTACAAATGCCATCACATAGAAATTATGACCCAGTACCTGGGGGACCGCCCACACCAGAATGAGAACAGCGGCATAACCAAATCCCCCGACCCACATAATGGTTTTCCGCCAGCCAAATTTGTCACCAAAGAACCCAAAGAACAGATTGGCAAAAATAGCCACCAGGAATACTGCAGACCACATATGCAGCCACTCTGTTTTACTGTAGCCATAACTGATCAGGTACAGAGGCAGGAAGGTGGCCAGCCCGTACTGCGCGATACCGTTTACGGATTTCACCACCAGGCCCATCGCGATGACCGGCCGCTGCAGAATGGTGATCCCTTTCAGTAATTCACCCGCGCTGAATGGGTGAATTTCTGAAGCAGGAACAACATCACGGTTGACCCAGATCCCGAGAACAGACCCGACCAGGACAAACAGTAAGCCGACCCAGAGCACGTGGATCTCACCCAGCACCGGTAACGCCATCGAAGAGAAGAAGGGCCCAATCACACTCAGCCCTAATGAGAACGTAAACCAGAACCAGCCAACTGCAGTCGCCCTGCGCGCAACAGGCGTGCTGTAGTTAATCCATATCAGGAATGAGTAAGCGAACAGAGGATATCCAATCCCGCGTAATGCGTAGAAAGGAAGCATCCACGCCATTTCCATGTGTTTAAGGCCAACACTGATAAAACCGATACTGCCAATGATAAAGGTTACCAGACCGTAAAACATGACTTTACGCGGACCTAGCGTCTGAACCAGAACGCCAGTAACCCAGGCTGCCAGCGTAACAGTAACACCATACGCGGTGATCAGGTAGGATGCCTGTGCAACAGACAGCCCCTTCTCTACAAGCCAGATTGAGATCCACGCCTGCTCAACACCATCGCCAATCATAAAGATGGTCAGGCCGATATATCCCCATAATAAATTCCTGGGTAAACCTATCTTTTCAAACATATTTCCCTCCAGTGTCAGACACTGACTGGTCGCGGATACGAGGTAAGGTTCGGGTCGTTTTAATTATTCGGCGATCATTTTCAGTAACATACCCTGTACTTTCAGGGCGTCCTGGCTTTGGATCATTTGCTCAATTTCAGGAATGCTGAGACGGTCAATAAAGTCAGACAGTGCTTTGTACATACGGATATTCTGAGCGCACTCCGCGACCGGATCTTCGCGGCTCGGGAAGGTATCGAAATAAATCAGGCCACTAAAACCAACGCGTTTCGCGTAGAAGATATATTCCAGAGTCTGGAGGAGATGTACGGAACCCAGCATCAGGCCATCATCGAAATGACCGTAGCCGTCATTAAGATGGAAACCGACGAGGCGGTTTTTACGAGCTGACTGGAACAGGGAGAAGGCCGGATTTTCCTTCTTCATTATCATATGGCAGAAATCGAGGGTGATACCCAGATTGTCACTGCCAACATCATCAATCAACATCAAGGTTGAGGAAACATCCCCAATAAAGGAGAAAGTACGCGGCTCATAAGGTTTGTATTCAAAGCTGAACTGCATATCCCCATGTGCCTGGGTCACGATGCGTAAGGCATCAACGAGCAGCTCATACGCGCGGAAGTAATCTTGCTGGAACGGGTAATCATAGCCGTCATATCCAAACCATAAGGTGACGGTATTGCCCTCGAGAAATTTACACATCTCAGCGGCTTCCAGCGTCGTCTCAATGGCTTTACTGCGCAACGCAGGATTCGGGTTGGTAAACTCGCCATCAATAAAGTCTTTATTGTAGCGCAGCGCAATACCACCTACCTGCAGACCATTATCAGCAATACATTTTTTAATCAGTTCTTTATCCTGGCCAATAAAATGCTCAGGATAGTTAAGTTCGATATGTGTTAATCCTTCCACACTACCCATACGGGTAATGAGATCACACGTATCCATTTTGTTTTTCGCATCGAATAGTTCAGGTCTTGAACGGAAAGAATTAATTCGGGAGGAAAATTTCATTGCAGTCACCTTGTTTTGTATTCCAGGTGTTTTTATAAGATTGAATTTCATCTCAGTAAATAGAAGCGGGAAAATATTACTGCAAATAAATAAAATTATACCGCTCAGACATAAAAACTTCATTTCCAGTAAAATCATTTAAAATCAACGCATTAAAATTTAATTTTACTGACTGTAAAATTTCATACCAATTAACTAGATGAATATTTTACTGAGAGTAAAATACATTAGTAAAGTATTTTATAGGATGTGACCCAGATAACATTTCATATCATTTTGTCGTGCTAATTTCGTTTTCACATTTACAGGAGGGGTTATGCACAGCAGGCTGAAGGGTAATGAAGTATTTTTACTTGCGAGAACGCTGGCTCCTGAACTAGGTAAAAAAGAGAGAGCTATCGCCCGCTTTATAGATGATAACCCTCAGTCCCTGGCACGTATGTCAATCACAGAAATTGCTAATTATTTGAAGGTTAGCGTATCGAGTATAACCAAAGTCTCCAAAAAACTGGGATTTACCGGGTTTCATGATTTGAAGTTAAGCGTCTCTAATAACATGAACGCCGTTGAAAACACTGTTGACATTCCGGTTGTTCCCGATTCGGAAAAGTATGTTGAAAGTGTTCTTGAAAGTACTTTTCTTAATTCTGTTCTTGCCCTGCAAGAATCGTTAAATGTCATTGATTGTGCCGTCATCAAATCGGTTGCATATCTATTCATTAATAAGCCTGAAGAAGCCAGAATATTTATTGCTGGCTGTGGCGGTTCAAGTGCAATCTGTGATGATTTCAATCATAAGCTACTAAAAATTGGTATCTTCTCATCAGTATTTAGTGATAGTCATAAACAGCTGATGACTGCATCGCTGATGCGGCAAGGTGATATTCTTCTGGCCGTGTCCCACTCTGGACAAACGTCGGATATTATCCAGATGGTAAATATGGCAAATGAGAGCGGCGCAGAAACGATTTGTTTAACTAATTATCCGAACAGTCCGCTTAGCCTTATTGCCCGACATTCAATTATTTCGGCAGTAAAAAATAACCCGATCACGGGCGAGAATGCTACCACCCGAATAGTACATCTGAATATTCTTGACGCTATTTTTACCATTATTGCCAGTAAAACCAGTGACAAAAGTAAAAATAGCTTACTCAGCACCAGAAATGCGGTAGCGTCCAAGCGTACCGCCAGTTAAAGGTTGAAAAGATGAAAAGTGATGTAGTCGTTATTGGTAGTCTGAACTATGACATTCTAGTCCAGCAGGATCGGCTTCCGGAACTGGGCGAAACATTTACTGGCAATGAATTAATGCTCATGCCAGGTGGGAAGGGGGCTAATCAGGCGGTGCAGTGTTCTAGACTTGGACTGAACGTCAGCATGGTTGGGTGTGTCGGAAATGACATTTATGGTAGCGAGCTGATCAACTCTTTACGTGAGAATAATGTATCGGTAGAGAATGTAAACAAGCGGGGTACCACCACAGGTATCGGTATCGTCCAGATCCTTGAATCAGGTGACTACTGCAGCACCATTATCAAAGGCGCTAATTACCTTATCAGTGAAGATGACATCACTGAGTCACTCTTCGAAGGACAGCCACTGGTTATTCTTCAGTCAGAAATTCCGGCCCCCGTTGTTGAGTATATTATCGGCGTTGCCAGCACCCACCATTGCCGCATTATCCTTAATAACGCCCCGGCACGGGATGTCTCCGCCCACGCCCTGAGTCTGGTGGACTACCTGGTTGTTAATGAGACAGAAGCCGCCTTCATGAGCGGTGCCGATGTATCTTCGATTGATGACGCTCATTCTTGTGCAACCGGACTGCATAAACGAGTGAAGGGACAGGTAATCATTACCCTCGGTGAAAAAGGGGCGGTATTGTCCCAGGAACATGGCACTCGACATTTCCCGGCTGTATTCTGTCCGGATGTTGTTGATACCACCGGTGCCGGCGATTCATTTATTGGAGGTATTGCCTACTGCATTGTTAATGGTTTTTCGCTGACGGACGCGATCCCCTTTGCTGCTGAAATTAGCTCTTGTTCAATACAGAAATATGGCGGGCAAAACTCTTTTCCCATGCTACCGGACGTTTCTCATGCCCTTAAAAACTCCAGCTTGTTAGATTAAGTAAAATCTATCCACCGTTATCAATGAAGGGCAATGAAATTGCTCGCCTGATAAAGATTTTTCGAATCAAGAAGCCATGACCACAGAGATATTTTATCCTTGTGGTCTTTTTCATATTAGCGCTCCCTCAGATTGCCTACTCAAAGCGGACACTTTATTTGTAGGAGAGCAGAGTTACCTCTGGCAAGCTTGCTGTATGTATTGCGGGCATCTGTTTAAACTGGACGATGTCCGCTCATCGCTCAAAGCCGACTGTAACGTTTTCATTTTGTTTTTTGATAAAACTGATGTTTGTATCGAGCCTTCACTGGTGAAGGCTCGATACTGGCTCTTCCTATTGTAGATTTTTATCCTTCAGGAACTGACTCACCAAATCAGCAATCTGCACATTATTTAAATCAGAGAAAGGGAAATGGGTATTCCCTTTGATTCCCACATCAGGCAGATGAGTCACCGTCACATCCCCGCCATGCTTATTCACCACGTCACGCCACTCACGGGCCATCGCCAGACGTACGCGCCAGCTGTCCTGCGCAGGCATGGTGACAGGCTTATCCGGTATGTTATCGCCGTAAATAATCAGAATCGGGATTTTGGTCAGTGCCATAAACTGCTCCATTGGCACAGGCTCACCCTTCAGCGTGTCGAACGCGCTTGGCATAGGGGCTGGGAGTTCTTTTTCCGGGAAGACAAAGCTGCTGCCGGGCTCGAAGGCGACAATGGCTTTGACCTTGTTGTTTTTCATGGCCGTGTACCAGCCTGGTCCGCCACCCTGAGAGTGGGTGAAGAGGATTGCCGGGCCGGATTTATCCACGACGGCGGACATCGCATCAGAGATAACATTGATATCAAACGGCCCGGTATTTGGGGTCATCTGACGGAAATATTGGTTCAACGCTTCTTTGTCGTGAGAGAACTGAACGCCCTTAAAATACTCTGGCCACACGCCAATGCGGAACTGATTGAACCACATTTGTTCATCCGGTTTTGGCGTAACAGTACCTTCTACAGTCGTGCGTCCGGCGCTGCCCCGTCGTGGCTGATCGACAAGATAGGTTGAGAACCCGCGACGCAGGAAGATGTTCTGGAACCCTTCGCGACCATCTGGAGTACTTTCCCAGGTACGGGAGAACTGACCTGCGCCGTGCAGCATGACGATAGGGTATTTATGCGGATTCTCCGGGATTTGGTAGAACACTGAGGCATGATCGCCATGATAGGTTTGGCCAGCTGAATCCAGCGGCTTTTTCGCGTCAAATGTTCCTGGTGCGGTGATGATAGTGCCACCAGCAGAAAAGCTTCCCTGTTCCTGAATGACCAGCGGCTCGGCGTATACCGACTGAGCCATCAGGCCACCCGCCATTACAGAGATGGCCAGCGCTTTTAATATTGTCTTCAAGATTGCATCCTCTGTTATGTTTGCCGTTCAATCATATCTGAGTAGTCAGCGTTAATTATTTAGCACCCCTGATTGCCCTTATTTGGCAGACTCATGAATGCGGACGATTAACTGCGTATTGTCTCTAACCAACTGGTGACCGTTTCAGTGGTTCTTCGCTCCTGGTCGCATTCAAGGACCAGCGGTTTTTCCCGACGGGCAGTCGGGGCAAGACTGGCAAGGATGTCGTCGCTGTCTCCTTTACCGTAGCCACCGTGAGTAATAAAGGGGATGAGTAATTTGCCCGCAAGGTTGTGGTTGCTGAGAAATGCTTGCACGACAGGCGGCACGCTGGTCCCCCAGATCGGAAAGCCTAAATACACGGTCTCGTAGCGTGAGGTATCTGCAACGCTATTTTTTAATGCCGGTTTTACGCCTCGCTCACGCTCTTTTTTCGCCTGTTCAACGGTCTGAAAATAGTCTTCCGGATAAGGCGTAGCCGGTTCGATTTCAAACAGATCGGTATTCATGCTGCGGTGAATGACGCCCGCAATCACCCGTGTATTTCCGCTGCGGGAAAAGTACGCCACCAGAACACGGCTTTTACCCTGCTCGTTTGCGGTTCCGGTCGCAGCTGAGGCAAAAGAAACGTTCGCCAGCGTCAGCCCGGCAAGTGCGGTGATTAACATTCTGCGGTTGGGATCATGCTCCATAATCCACTCCTAATTGTTTGCGAGCGCCTGCTGCAGCGCCTTTTCAGCTCGCGTTGCTGCATCACTTTCGCCATGTTCACGCAGAACCTGTGCCAGCTGGCGCAGCTGCGACGCCGTCAGGCCGACCCGCATGCTTGCTCGCGTATGCGACAGCAGTTGTGATTCGACGCCCGGCGTGGCCGCTAATGCGCCAACCGTTGCCAGCTCGCGGCTTTGCCAGTCGAGGTTATCACGGGCGAAAATGTCGCCGAAAAGGTGCGTTTGCAGGAACTGGTTAATGACCGGGGCAAAATCAAACAGCGGGCCCTGGACGGGAGCGCCTGAGATTTTTGTCTGGTTTGCGGTACCGACACGGCGAAGCTCATCCCCGACAGGGATTGGGGCAACGGGTTCTTTACCCTCAACGTCTTTGATACCACGTTGTTTACGTGCTTCGACGACCTTCATCAGTTCACTAAGCGCATTCAGGCTACGGGGGAAGCCCGTATAGGCATAAAGCTGGACGAGAATCTCTTTGGTTTCGTTTATCGTGAGTCCGGCATCCAGTCCCTGATTCAGGGCTGCATTCAGCTTATCCATCTGACTGCTGGCCATCGATGCCGCAATCAACGGGATGGCCTGTTGGCTGGCTGACAGCGTATCTGAAACCTTTTGTTCGTGGTTCATTTCTGAGGCTCCTTTATTGACGGGCGCAGCATATGCCGCGAGACCAAAACCAAAGGTCAGCAGTACCGCTGCCGCTAATGTTTTAATGGGCGTGGTATTGTTCATCTGTCACTTTCTCCATCCAGTTAACGCTTTTGCCATCCACAATCCCAGTTATCGCCAGATGCGTCATCGCGCTGCCGGGGGCCGCCCCGTGCCAGTGTTTGACGCCCGCCGGGCAAGAGACAACGTCACCGGCGCGGATAACCTGCACCGGCTGGCCTTCTTGCTGGGTGAGCCCAACACCCGAGGTCACAATCAGCCGCTGACCTGCCGGATGCGTATGCCAGGCGGAACGAGCGCCGGGTTCAAACGTGACATAAGCCCCGGAAACAGGGATGTCGTTATCCGGTTTGAAGAGAGGATCAACCCTGACACGACCGGTAAAGTTCTCGGCTGGCCCGAACACCGCGTTCTGACTTCCTGCGGGGGCTATATGGACAGCAGGATTTTGCTCCGCTGCCCAGGATGAAAATGCGAATAGGGGCAGTAACAGCCCGAGATAACGTAAATGTCTAATCATGCAAAGCGTCCTTATCTACGATGATGGGGAGGATCTGCAATGATTCTAATCAGGGTGACATGTCGTCAGACTGACGCCAGCCTGACAATTCTGTCAGTTAACCTCTATTGTGGTGACATCGCTTTGCATTTTCTAAATATAAATAACCAAAGCAAAAAGCGCGTCATTAAGGCAAATAAAACAATAATGGCCAGGTAGCGGAAATAAAAAAGAGGGGCAGATTCATCGTAATCGAAAAAAGAGAAATCTACCTTTATTAGCAAATAATCGAGATAGTCCTGGCGCAGTAATCCGTACAAACCCAGTAGTGCGATGAGTGAAAAAACGCCCGGCATAACGACATTTGCAACGTGTGAGTTGCCGGAGATATTCAGGATCCGGCAGAAAAAAGAGGCCAGCATTTTCCAGTGCAACCCGATATGCAGCGCCAGAATGAGCATCCCCCAGTGGACCGACGTCATGTGTACTTTTCTGACCCAGTTCGCCGGGTTGTGGAACGGTAGCGCCAGAAGAATATGTCGGGACAGCATCATGCCAGAGACAATAGCGGTCAGAATAACAGCGAATGTCACTGCGTTAATGACCCTGTTAACTCTCAGCATTGTTAATGGAATAGTCGGCGACAGTGACCATAGTCGATGCCGGTTAAGGTATAAATGCAACATGATGAGCAGCGTAAAAATAATCCCTGCACATTCATGCACGATTTCACCGTGAAGGTGAAACCCCATCAGCACCAGCAGAAGTAACGTCATCAGCGTATCCTGCATGACCTGGAAAATATAAATTTTCTTCATGTCGACGGATTAACGCTGTGGCTGAATTTGTTTTACCCATTGCTCAACCTGCGCGGGAACGTCAGGGCCTGAAACATCATTGCGCGAGATTGATAGCGCACGAGTGACTAATCTGGCCTGCGGCTGCATGCGGGCTATTTGTCGCAGGGAGTCGGCTAACCGGCTGCCGCCATGGGTGGTAAAGGGGATGACCGTTTTACCGGCAAAGTCATTTTGCTCAAAGAGGCTATATATCACCATTGGCATGGTATACCACCAGATGGGATAGCCAACGTAAATGGTGTCGTAATCGCTAAGATCGGGCAACGGTGTTTTTAGTGATGGTCTGGCGCTAGTTTGCTGTTCCTTTTCGGCAAAGCGTAACAGTGCATCATGCTGGCGAGGGTAGGGGGTGGCGGTTTCAATGCGATACAGGTCACCGTCAGTCTGCTTCTGAATCAGCTGCGCAACAAACTGCGTACTGCCGGTCTCCGGCGTGTATTTTTGTAATACGCTGGCCCCGGAAAAACCGTCCACAGCATCAGTCTTCATTTCCTCGGGCTGGGAAAAATAGATAATCAGCGTGCGAGACGGTGTGGATGAATTCTCTGCGGCAAACGCGGGTTGCCCCAGAAGCGCCATGACCATTATCGCCAGAAACCCGCTAAATACTTTTTTTATTCTCACTGTTTCCTTCCTTCAATCAGCAGTGGTGAGTCTTAGCAGCGATTCTGGCGCAGATAGCCTGACATCAGACTGACGGCTCTCTGACAATTTTGTCAGCAGGCTTAGAGAGAAGACGCTCTGACATTGGTTCCTTTGTGCGGATAGGGTCAGGCTTTTTAGCAAACGTCAGCCCAAAGGTATTGATACTGTTCTCGCTCCGGGCAAAGACATCCCCCTGGTGCATAATGGCGACGGCACGCACGATCGACAGGCCTAGCCCATGATGGGCATCACTCCTTGCTCGGGAGGTGTCAACGCGATAGAACCGTTCGAAGAGCCGACGTAAATGCTCTGGTGCTATCGGATCACCCGTGTTTGAAACTTCAACACAGGCCTGATGACCTTTATCGCTTAAGCGTACGGTAACCGTGCTATTGGGTGGTGAATGCCTTGCGCTATTCTCCAGTAAATTAGCCAGTGAGCGGTGGAACAGTCGCCGGTCTATGTGCGCGGTGACATCTCCCTCTACATCCAGAGAAAGCTGTTTTTCAGCAAAAGAAGGCTCTACATATTCCGCTGTTTTCAGGGTTTCTTCTCGCAGGGACACCTTAGTCAGCTGGGACGCATGTTCACCCGCGTGGGCATGGGACAGGAACAGCATGTCGTTAACGATAGACGTCATGCGTTCAAGTTCTTCCAGATTGGAACCCAATAACTCTTCCAGTTCATCATGCGAACGTCGGCGTGAGAGACCCAGTTGCGTCTGGCCAATCAGGTTGGTCAGCGGGGTACGGAGTTCATGCGCAACATCGGCGTTAAAGCTATCGAGCTGACGCCAGGCGATTTCCTGACGTTCTAACACGCCATTAAATGATGACGCCAGTTGCTGCAGTTCTTCTGGCAAAGCGTGGGTATTCAGGCGCTGGCCATGGTCACCCGGAGCAAGATGCTGGGCCTCTTTACTGAGTGCTCCAACGGGACGAAGACCGATCCTTGATACGATGTATCCCAGCAAGGCGACAATAACGACGCCCAGTGCGGCTATGATTAGCAGCGTCCTGGTGAAGGCATTCAGTGTGCCCATGTACGGTGTAGAGTCGATGGCAACAATATAGCGCAGCTCAGGCCTTTCACCGTTGGCGGGGATAGTTTTCACTAATAGAAACAGTGAGCATGCGCTTTCCGATGCGCCGGGCACTTTATTAAAGCCCTCCTGCAAAGAAGACCACTGAACACCCACCGGTGGTGTTCCCCCCATGCTAAAGCGTGGGTTATCGCTCACTATCCAGTAGCGAACGCGTTCACCTTCAGAATTGGTTAATACGGTGAATTTATTGGCCAGCGTCGACCAGCCGTCAGCCGAGGTTCGGGCGGTGATCCACGGACTCATTAATGATTTCCGGAACAGCAGTTCGTTGTGCATCTGCTTTTGCAAAGAATCATGCAAAGAGCTTCTGAGCAGGATGCCGATAATGGACACAATCAGCAGCGCGGATAAGGCAAACATCAGCGCCAGGTGAACGGAGATGGAACGCTTAGGCATGTTTATCCCCTTCATTATTCTGACCGGACTTCGAGGACATAACCCATGCCACGAACGGTATGTAAGATTTTGACATCGAACGGCGCATCCACTTTGGCTCGCAGGCGTTTAATGGCCACTTCAACCACGTTGGCATCGCTGTCAAAATTCATGTCCCATATCTGCTCAGCTATCATCATCTTTGACAGTATCTCTCCCTGATGCCGGGCCAGAAGGCTTAGCAGGGAAAACTCTTTTGCGGTCAGCTCCAGTCGTGTTCCGGCGCGAAATACGCGGCGAGCCAGTAAGTCGAGATGCAGATCGTGAATTTGCAGCTGGGTGATGTCCGCACCATCCGTAGAACGACGACGCACCAGTGCCTGAATACGCGCCACCAGCTCAATAAGCGAAAAGGGCTTGGGCAGATAATCATCTGCGCCAAGACGAAGCCCTTTCACGCGCTCGTCTACCGATCCCCGTGCAGAGAGCATCAGCACCGGCGTCTGTTTGGTTGCCCGCACACCCTCGAGAACCCGGTAACCATCCATCCCCGGTAGCATTACATCCAGGATTATCGCGTCGTAGTCGAACTCCAGCGCGTAATGAAGACCTTCAGCTCCATCTGCAGAGACATCTACCGTAAATCCGGACTCACTCAATGCTCGGTTGAGATAGGTTGACGTTTTTTCTTCATCTTCGACTAACAACAGGCGCATAACGGGGCTTCCTCTTAACTTTTCAACGGTGCTTCAACATCGGAATAAACCTGCACAGCATCTGGCAGACGTTGACCCTGGATAGTGATGGCGTCCAGTGAACGGGTGAGTTCGGTCATCTCAGCGGAAGTCAGCGATACGCCGGTAGCCGCTGTGTTTTGCAACATATGGTCTTTATTGGTGGTGCCCGGGATGGGAACAATCCAGGGTTTACGCGCCAGGAGCCATGCCAGTGCAATCTGTCCCGGTGCCGCATTTTTTCGTATTGCCCAGGATTTCAGTAGTTCAACCAGCTGTAAGTTGTGTGGCAAGTTTTCAGGCGAGAAACGCGTTTCTGTCGCGCGGAAATCACCGGCAGCGAACCGGGTATTCTCATCAATCCAGCCCGTTAAAAACTGGACGCCGAGTGGACTCCATGGCACGAACCCAATGCCCAGTTCTTCACACACCGGAAGCACCTGCTTTTCAGGGCCGCGCCAGAGCATGGAGTATTCACTTTGTACGGCGGTAACGGGTAATGCTGCATGTGCGCGTCTCAACGTGTTGATGCCCATTTCAGACAGACCCCAGTGCAGGACTTTCCCTTGATCCATTAAATCTTTCATCACATCGGCGACATCTTCGATCGGGATCTGTGGATCAACCCGGTGTTGATACAGTAAGTCGATGCGATCGGTACGCAGGCGTTTCAGCATATTGTCGACGACCTGCCTGATATGCTCAGGCTTGCTGTTAAGGCCCGGTAGACGCTTACCCGTCTGTTGGTCAATGTTCCAGCCAAACTTGGTGGCGATAACGATTTTGTCCCTGAACGGGGCGACCCCTTCCCCGAGAATTTTTTCGACTTCAAACGGGCCGTAGGCTTCAGCAGCGTCGAAGAACGTTACCCCTTCATCAAATGCCTGACGGATAACATTGATCATCTCGGGACGCCAGGGAACGGACGTGTCGTATTTGCGACTCATGTTCTGCACGCCCAGACCGACGGCAGAAACTTCCAGCTTCCCGAGTTTACGCTTGCCAGGAGCAGCAGGGCGTTGACTAGGTTGTCTGGATAAATCGACCTGAGAGGATTGGCTCGCCGCTGATACGTGGGGTATCAGCGAGGCGGCGGCAATACCGGCCCCGGCGACTAATAGCTTGCGCCGCTCTGGCATTGTTGGGGCATTCTGGCTTTTCATTGATCGCTCCTTTTCTCTGAAATTGAACATGAATCTCATTAAAGCGAGACCATTCTGCCTTCTGATTGCCAACATAAAGCTGACGGCTACCTGACAGCGCTGTCAGAAATGCTTTCCCATCCCAGCCTGTTTCCTGACAAAAATGTTATTTCCCTGTCACGATGCTGACAGCCCTCTCCGCCTACTCTGAGCCTGCAAATTTGATTCTGCGAGCCTGTATAACCAGGCCGACACTCATCGGGAGAGACCATGAAATTCACGCTTATCAGTGCAATGCTACTCACGGCTATGGCCGGAGTGACCTCAGTCAATGCGGCTGATTACAAAAAAAATCCATTCACTCTCGTCTATGACGGAGCCATCACCGAGAACGTCAAAGGCAAGATCAACATTCACCCAGTGAAATACGATCTTCATGGCATCCAGATTGCTGCGAATGTCTATACCCCTGCTAACTACGATCCCGCCAAAAAATATCCGGCCGTGGTGGTTGCACATCCTAATGGCGGCGTAAAAGAACAGGTCGCCGGGTTGTATGCTCAGCGTCTCGCCGAGCAGGGCTACATCACGATTACCGCCGATGCGGCGTATCAGGGCGCTAGCGGTGGGATGCCGCGCAGCGTGGATAAACCTGCTAATCGTATTGAGGACATTCACGGCATGGCTGACTACATCAGCCAGTATCCTGGTGTCGATACCGCCCGCCTCGGTCTGCTTGGCATTTGCGGTGGTGGTGGCTATTCACTAGTTGCTGCCGAGACGGACAAACGGTTTAAATCGATTGCAACCATCAGCATGTTTAATTCAGGCCTTGTGCGCCGTAACGGTATGCAGGATTCACAGCTGGATACTATCCAGCAGCGTCTTCAGCAGGCTTCTGACGCTCGAGCTCAGGAAGCAGCCGGAGGAGAAGTGCTTTACTCCGGCGATGCCAACCTGACTGATGAACAGATTGCTAAATTACCTTTTGCCTTGTATCGCCAGGGCTACGAGTACTACTGGAAAACCCACGCGCACCCGAACTCCACGTTTAAATACACCACCAGCAGTCTTCTGGATTTAATGAGCTTTGACGTAACGGACCATATCAATCTCATCAATAAACCACTGCTGATGATTGCCGGTACAAAAGCGGATACGCTCTATATGACTGAAGACGCGTTCGCGAAAGCCACCGGTACGAAGGACAAAGAACTCTTCCTGATCGATGGCGCTACCCATATCGAGACGTATTGGGTGCCAAAATACGTTGACCAGGCAATGCAAAAGTTAGACGTCTTCTTCGATAAAAATATTTAGTTAGCCTCCGATGGCGCCCCAGCCGCGCAGGCTGGGGTATATCCATCAGCTATAGCCATTTTCCGCTTGCGTGTTCACGCGATAGACCCAGATTAACGAAGTTGCGGTTAAAGATAATTACGCTGCTTAAATAGACGCTATGAATGGAATTCATAGACCTAATCTGGAACCGGGAATGAAAACGATGGGCCTGATGTGGCAGGATGGATCGTGAGAGAGTGAATCATTCACTTCAAATTACTTTCAGGCGGAGAAGCAAATGAGTACGCAAGAGCCAACATTTAGTGAGGTAGTAAAAAACAGATACTCGGCTAGAGCCTTTCTTCCATCTCCCATCCCCAGCGATATCCTCAAAGACATTTTGCTCGAAGCGCAATGCGCACCATCCAACTGCAATACTCAACCCTGGACCCTGCATATTGTTGCAGGAGATAAACTTCGTGAATTAAGCCACGCACTGACGGAAGATCTGAGGGCTGGGAACTACAGCCTTGATTTTACGTTTGATAAAGAAGCTTATCCCGAGCCATTCAGGCAACGGGCTTCGGAGCAGGGGCGCTCGTACTATCAGGCACTGGGCGTTGCGCGGGGGGATAGCTTAAGTCGCTCAGAAGTGGTCGAGCGTAATGTGAGATTTTTCGGCGCGCCTCATGTTGCCCTGCTATTCATTCCTGCTGTAGGGGACAACGTTCGCGTAGCCTCAGACGCCGGTATGTATGCGCAGACATTCCTGCTTTCTCTGGCAGCTCGCGGTTACGCAGGTGTTCCACAGGCAGTACTGAGTTATTTTGCCCAAACGGTGCGTAGGCTATTGAATGTTCCTGAAGGTTTCAGGCTGCTTTACGGTATTTCTTTTGGGATCCCAGATAAAACGCATCCCTCCCTGAGTTACAGGGAAGGGCGGGTATCTCTGGACGAAAGTGTCGTCTGGCATCAATAACGACGTTTTATTTTTTTAGCTGAACGGTCAGTGCCATCAGGGCGCTGGCTGCTGTAAACAACGCAATTATCCAGCCCATCGTCCATGGTGTGCCATCACTGAACAGGGCAAGAAGAAGTGAAGAGATGATGCCGCTGCCGTATTGTAACGCGCCCATTAGCGCCGATGCGGAGCCAGCCACATTAGGCACTGCGTCCAGAGCGCAAGCCGTGGATGTCGCCGCGATGATGCCATTCATGGAGAAGAATACGAACACAGCGCCGACAATTACGGTAATTCCACCTACGCCCAGGCCGGTGGTGACCGCCAGCACTATTGCCGCAATAGCGGCAATGAATACGGCATTCCTGAGCAACGCTTCCAGTGGATAGCGGTGAACCAGACGTCTGTTGACCATGCTCACCGCCATCAGTCCAACAATGTTTACTGCAAACAGCCAACCGTAATGCTGCGGGTCAACACCGAAGTACGTGATGTATACAAACGGAGAACCGGTGATAAAGGCGTAGGCTGCAACGTAGTAGAACGTCAGGCATAGCGTAAACCGCATGTATCTGGCGTTGGTGAGCAAGGCATAGTAGTTGTGAAATGCTCTGGTTACGGAGGCTTGCGAGCGTTTTTCAGCAGGCAATGTCTCCGGCAACCAGAATAAAGACATCAGCATTAATGTCCCGATAATCGCCAGCAGCCAGAAAATGGCATGCCATGAGGTAACTTTAATCATCTGCCCGCCGATCAGGGGCCCGGCGATCGGCGCGATGGCCATGATTATCATCAGAGTCGAAAGCATTTGTGCTGCACGAGTTCGGCTAAACAGGTCACGGATCATTGCTCGTGCCAGCATCGGGCCGGTACAGGCACCTAACGCCTGAAAAACGCGCCAGAAGACAATTTGCACGATATCCGTTGATAACGCGCAGCCCACCGAGCCGACGATGAATAGACCCAAACCGATAAACAGCGGCAGTCGACGACCATAACGATCGCTAATCGGTCCCCAAATCAGTTGTGCAATGCAAAAACCGATAAGGAACCCTGTGATTGTCAGCTCTGCGTCACCCTGCAAATCTTTGGCCATCGTGGGCATAGCCGGAAGATAGATGTCGGTTGATAAAGAGGTGACAGCCATCAGGGCGCTGAGAATGAGTAGAAACGAGAGACCTGTTTTGTTAGCTGTAGCCGACTGTGTACGCGCCTGTTGATTAAGCATGGGGATCCGTTGGACATGAAGAGATAGGGGTATGTTAACGGGTTTGTGCTTGTTGATAATCACAGGCAGGAGGATTGGGACTATGAGTGATATTCATTAATCGAGACGATTATTGCAGGTTTTTTGGGGCCAGCGATAAGCAGTATTCTCATCGTGAGGCCTCTTCCGGCATATGGCTCAAGTCCCCAGTACCACATGACACGCAATAACGTTCACCGTGGTAATTGTTGCCGCAGTCGCTACAGTACCAGTCAGTCCTGAGTATCACGGGTTGAGCATCCGCCACGTAACGGCGCAACTTAAGAATTCGTCTTACTTCCTTTTCCACAGGATTTACATACGGGCAGTGCTGTCGCCTGTTCTCCGTTAGATCATCGGGCCGGTGTTCAAACCACGGGCGTTCGGTGATGTATTCAGGATGGTATTGCAGCACGCTACTGCTGTGGCAGGTATTACGATCGTAAGGGGGGGGCTGCGCAGTACGGGCACCGGTCAGACGACCGCTCCCGTCGAAAGCGATATAGGATTTGGCGTACATAGTATTGTTCCTTACCGCCAGACAAAACGCAGGCGTAAGCCGTCCCTGAAGAGCAGACTGAAATCATGGGGTTGAATGATTTGAAGGGTTGAGAGGGGATAGTGCTGCGGTTGTCACACTATGGAGTTCTGGCATAAAAACAGTCAGACGTCTCGGCATTTATCAACTCGTCCAACGCTTCTCTGAAATCTGCAGGATGGGTTCAGTTTTAGATGGGGACGCGAAGGCCCCCGATTTATCTTTCTCAGAATTGTGCGGTGTAATTCACGAATGCCAGCTTGTTGCCATCGAGGTCTTTGACGTAAGCGCTGTAGAAAGCTTCGCCGAAATGTGGATGCAGGCCTAGTGCTCCCTCGTCCCAGGCATAACGTAAGGAAACATCTGCTCTCCTTTATGGTATCAGGGGAGTGAAGATAGCCCGCCTAAATCACTCAGGCTTTGTTTTTCATTCATCTGCTTTATGAGCCCAGGCTGGCATTGCTGTCAGGTAACGCTTTGCTCGTTTCCGAGCCTCTTCCGGGCCGACTTTTTGCCAGGAATCAAGGAAGCTGGCTAAGCCTGATACCGCTTCTTCCCAGGGTTTAAGATTGCCGTTGCTGTCGCTGCAGTACGCGCAATATTGATCGCTGGCACTGTGTGCATCGGGTGCGGACATCGGCATTCCGCAAGCCTGACAGAACTGTTCATGTTGTGACATATGATGCTCCTTAGGTGATATCCTGATTAATAAACATACTGAATATGTATTGTGCAGGTGATGCATCAGATCAAAGCAAAGGCGAAGCCCCGGTATCTCCGGTCAGAAATACCGGGAACCTGTTGTTACCTGACGATGAGCGCGAACACGCCCCAGCCAAAGTATTCCCGCGCGTACGTTACGTGGCGTTTCGGCGAGATGTTTAGCTCGGCCCTGACTTCGGCGGCGAAGTCGTCGTCAGGATTGGCTTCCAGCCAGCGGCGCATGGTCAGCCATTTCGCGGCCTCATACCGGTCCCAGCCTTCCTGGTCCGCCAGTACCATTTCCACCACGTCGTAGCCGAGGTCGTCAAACGCGCTGACAAGCCCTGGAAGCGTCAGGAAATCGCTTGTCGAGCTGACGCCGCAGGCCTGGGCTATCTCGTCCGTTGCCGGAAGCTGACGCCAGTAAGGTTCACCGATGAGCATGATCCCGCCCGGTTTAAGGCTTTGCGCCAGCAGTTCGACCGTCCCGGCAAACCCACCGGCAATCCATGTCGCGCCGACGCAGGCGGCCACATCGCATTTCTCTTCTGCCACATATCCTGCGGCATCGTTATGAATGAACTGCACCCGGCTGCTGACGCCGAGTTCTTCCGCGCGGCGTCTGGCCTGCTCGCTGAATAACTGGCTCATGTCGATACCTACGCCGGTAATGGCGTGATCCCGGGCCCAGGTGCAGAGCATCTCGCCCGAGCCGCTGCCGAGATCAAGAATGCGGGTGCCCGGCTTCATGCGCAGCACGCGACCCAGCGTGGCGTACTTCTCTTCGGTGAACGGGTTGTGGATGCGGTGTTCGCTTTCGCTGATGGTAAAAATACGTGGGATATCCAATGTGGAATTCCTTTTATTGCGTTGAGTATTAAGAGGAAGTTCCTCTGAGGTTTTTGCTTTTTCGGCCAGCAGAGCAAACAGCTTTCCTTCAAATGTTTCGCTGACTGGCCAGTCGTGGCTTTCAGGAGGAGGAAGCTGGTGAAATCCGGCATTGTCGAGCAGGCTAACGTACTCGTCATCGCGCCAGGCCGTCATCTGGCTGCCGAAACGGGTGGTGTGACCGTTTGCCTCTATGGCCCAGAACTGCGTTGAGCTGGTCTGTGCTTCCTCATCCCAGCCATGCTCCGTCAGCAACAGGTGAGGGACGTCAAGAAACAATCCGTTCGGACAGCGTTGCCAGCTCGGTTCAGCCATTCCCTGACGTTTAACTTCGTCGAAAGTATGGACTTCAGTGAGCAGCCTGCCACCCGGCTCCAGCCACAGCGCGCAGCGGCTGACGAGTGAGCGCGCATCTGCCGTGCTAAACACATTCAGTTCCCCGAACGTCATCATGATGAAATCGAACGATTTATCCGGCCAGTATGCGCGGATATCCTGCTGGACATAGTCGATATTCAATCCGGTATTCTGCGCCTGCTGACGGGCCCAGCTCACGGATGCCGGTGAGAAATCCACGCCGGTGCAGTAAAATCCGCGTTCCGCTAAGCGGTGGGTATAAAACCCGGGGCCGCAGCCGAGATCGAGGATATGTGCGCCAGGGGGTAACTGGCTGGCGATCCATTCGACCTGCTGCTCAATGACCTCCTGCCTGCGGCTGGCCCAGTCGTGATCCTGCGACAAATGATTTGCCAGCATCCGCTGGCTGAAGGCCGGTTCGTCCCAGGGGATTTTGCTCTCCTCCGCCGACAGTTGAATGTGCCGGGATGAGGAAATAAGGGTGCTGATATCCATCATGCTCTCCTTAACGGTTATCAAGCTGTGCGCGAACGTTATTCAGCCCGGTGGTGTTGATGCGGTACGGCTGACCGTTGACGGACTTGATCAGTTTTTTGGTTTTGAGTTTTTTGAAGACGGCGAGCGTGCAGTCGGTCAGCAACAGCCCTTCGCGGCTGTAGCATTCAACGGAAGTGACGCGGCCTGAAGAATCGCGGACGTGCGCAATACGTCCACCTTTAGCGAGAACGTGTAACGTACGTTGTTCCTGACGGGATAAATTCATACTGAAGAACCTGTTTAATCATCATGTGCAAAACGTGCAAACACACAGCGGTGTCCGCATTCGATTTCGGCGCATTGATAATCAGTCCGGCCTGAAAAGGTCGGTAAGCTGATTATCGGATGATTACATTCTCCAGCATCAAAGCCTCGGGTAGAGTTGAAAGGTATTTACGGAGCGAATAATAACACGTAGTTTTAGCAGGGATATGTTTCAGTAGAAAAAGTGTGATGTACTTCGGAAATCGAACGCCAGCTCATTTACTGAAAAAAGGCAGGTGCACTGACGAATGCAGGTTTTAGTACCCCTTATATGGCCTCATTGGCTTTTCCCCTCCGGAGGTTATTCTCCTTTTGTTAAATCCAGAACATAAATATGCTCACCCTCTTCGATGCCTGAAAAGTTGAAGCCAATCCTGATAAGTAATTTTATTGAAAGGGTATTTTCCGGATTCACACCGGCTTTGATGAGTGAAAAACCGTTCTCTTTTATCCAGTCGATCGTGGCGGTAATTGCTTCAATTGCATATCCCTGGCGAGCATAAGCGGGACTGATGGTATAGCCGAGCCAAAACACATCGCATTGCTGACGTAAATAAATATCACCAATCAAAACCTGCGTCAGCTTGTTGACAATGGCCAATTGAATACCGCGAGCAGGTGTAAGAACTCCCAGCAACTCTGCTTCATAGTCCTCTTTTGTTAGCCCCTTAAATCCGTGATATTTCATCCACTCAGCATCATTACGATACACCATAAAACTTTCAATTTCGTGTGACTGAAATGGTCGAATGATGCATCTTGACGATATTATTTGCATAAGGCTTCCTGTTTAGTGATTCTCCTGCCCCAGTCTCTGCGACTACAAGAGTTACCGCCTGACGCTATGCCCGACGGCTACTCTCTGACTATGTCCGGTGCGTCGCCGCTTTCATACACAACACGAAAACTGTCAGTTTGATGTTCAACCCTCATCGGCATAGAACACAAACGCCAGCTTATTCCCGTCCGGATCGCGTACATAGGCACTATGGAATCCCTGTCCGTATTGTGGCCTGTGCCCCGGTGTACCTTCATCCCTGGCGCCCAGACTGATAGCAAGTTCGTACAACTGCTGGATGTGTTCAAACGAGTGGGTATTCAGTGCGACCATCGTGCCATTACCAACGCTCGCTGGTTGCTGGTTAAAGGGCCTGCCGACGCACAATCCGATGGTATGGTTATTGCAGAACGTCCCCCAGGATGCGCCTTCTTCATTACGGCCTGCCTTTGGATGTCCAAGCAATTCCATCAGCGGATCGTAGAACCTTATGGCGCGCTCTAGATCGTTAGTACCCAGCATCACGTAAGAAAACATAAACCCTCCTTAATCTCTTTTGCATTATTGCTCCTGGCAGCCTACCGGTGATACTGACAGCCCCTGGTGCTGCTTGCCCAGTTTAAGCAGACCGGAAACCAATAGATGACGGCTATACCGGCTAGCAGTGCCGCGTAGTGGAAGGTCATCCTGCCGCCAGCAGAAAGTAAATCCATCGAGTTGCATCACCGGAAAGAGTAAATGCGCTCTAAGCAAGAATACAGGCGGATATCGGCATCTCATAGGCCTGACAAAACTGTTCGTGCTATGTCATAACACGCACCTTCTGTCGTTTAATTGTCTACTAAATATACAGATTTGCTGCGCGGCGTTTAGCGGGTCAGATCAAGAGATGCTGCTGATAACATTATGAATATTGACTCAACTCATATGTCCAATGAATGCCGCTTTGATAGTCTTACTGTATCTCTTTGGTCGTTGACAGGATTGTAACGTTGGAAATCTTTTTTTAACCCGCTGAAAAATAACTCTTAAATATTTTTCATACAAAAAATTCATGGTCCGTTCAGTACGGATCCGATTTTGTATGGGTTAAAAAAGGTACGTTATGAAAGTTACATGGACCGTCACGCCTGTGGGGTATCAGCGCATTGCGAAACGATGCCCTTCTTGCAAGATTAAACGGGACTTCACGGCGTCAGGTGCATTTCGGGTTAATTCTCAAAAGAAGCTTCTGGATGTATGGAGTATCTATAAATGCACGCACTGCGATTACACCTGGAATATCTCCCTGTTTTCGCGTCTGCACGTCAGCAAAATTGACCGCCAGCTTTATCATCGGCTAATGACAAACGATGCCGCCACGGTTCAACATTTTGCCTGTGATATCGCGACGCTGAAGCGGAACAACGCCGAGCTATCGGGTCGGCCTGATTTTACCGTTCAGGAGCGCTGGCCGTTAAGCATCACCGCCCACCAGCGGGTTCGCGTTAGTGTCAGGATCTCCCGTTCATTTCAGGTAAGTCTGCTGTCGATTTTGAAGCAACAGCTCATGCTGAGCGCTGGTGAAATTCTGAGAGGGTTGGAGTCAGGGCAGATCAGCGGCGTTACGATGAAGATGCTTAAATCGAGAAAGCTAAAGGCAGCGGAATATGAATTCCAGCTGTCTGCGGAAACGTTATATGCCAGGCGCAGGATTGTTCTGACGCATCGTTAAAATATTAAGCTCCCCTGAGGTAATAAACTCCCGTGTGGCAGCGGTTCAACATAATGCCAGATAGGCCGGGGATAGGGGAGCTTCAGTTTTTCAGCTTCAGAATTGAGAACTTTAGTTAATAGGGTGATAAATGATATCGCTTGAATTGTGCCGAGTCTAATGGTGCTTTAAGGATTGGGATATCGGGAAAGGTGTAGCTTAATTGAATGGGTTGTATCAATGACCGCGTGAATCGGCAATCCGTTGCTGTAACCATAATTCGACTTCACTTTGCTTCCAGCGGGAGCTGCGGCCCAGCTTAATTGGCTTCGGGAACTGGCCGTCTTTTATCAGCTTGTAAAACCACTTGTCCGTCAGCCCTGTAAGCTTGGTGATGAAGCGCATATCCACCAGTTGGTCATCAAGCAAAGAGATTTGTTCTGTCATGATGCTGTATTCCATTGTGGGATTATCCTGAGCTGGTGGTTGATTGCTCGTTACTACCAGCCCTTCCACATCAATGGATTGATACGTAAAAAAGTGCAGAACGTGAGTTACAGCGTGCGAGGACGCCCCAGTCCGCTTGGCGGTGGTACTTCACTGGCTCCGTAGTGATAGTGACCGTGTTTTTGCTCTTCTTTGGTGAGATAGCTGATGATGTAGCGCAGGTTATCGATGGCTTCGGTATCATCGTAGTTCACTGGCTTATCAATACTGACGTCATAAGTGGACTTGTATTCGCAGCGGTTGTAATAGCCTTCTCGTTGCGTTATTTCCCGCCATATTGTTCCGACTCTCTCAGCTATTGGGTAGGTAGCCTGGTTAAGGTGCCTGTCGAGATAGAACACGATATGGGCATGGCAGCCGTGGTCTACAGAGTTCTCGAGTACCCAGAAATACCCTGTCAGATTTGTGTGCTGCAGGGTGCGTTCAATCAGTACACGTACTTCTCGCTCGGTTTCGTTCCATGAATGACGTTTAAAACGCTCTGTACCTTTCTGATAGAACAGGTCGAGTCTGAGGGCCTGTATTCGGGAGTATCGGTTCATTAGCTGATTCAGGTGGTCATTGATCAGAGACAGTAGAAACCAGTTCATCGTATATCTGGAATTGAAAGGGTAAGGTGTGTGCATTGATTTATCCTTTGTCAGGTGGAGTACAAAGGATTGGGATGAGATGTAATTTTTAAGAGAAGCGGAGATATGGCAGATACAGGGAACTGTGTATCCAGGGGATGACAGACAGGGTTAATAATTGGGGGAAGGCGTTGTGAACAGGGTGGTATAGAAACAGGAAGTGCCCCTTAATTATACTAAAAACCCAAATGTTCATATCTGCTGTTGAACGATTCTAATGAGGTGAACAGAGGAGATTCGTAGAGTAAAAACCACAGGAATAACGCAGTAATAAGTCAGAGTATTATCACAATAAAATCAGCAGGATATCAGTTAAAAATCAGTCATTCTTCAGGTCTGTGACTAGACTCCACCACACAAAAAGGTACTCATGCTAATCTGTTTTTGGGAGTCAGAAGCAGAGGGAAGAGACGATGTTGCATTACGATATGATCCGCAGCGAGATAATGTACCTAAAAGCGCTGGATAGTTTTTTCAATACAGATCACTCGTTATTGTGCAGTACTTATGATACGCCGGATGATTTTCGACGCTTGATCTCTCAGATACTTGAACGACATTTTCTTGGCGATCAGGACAGAATCAAAGCTGCGCGGAAAACACTTAAAGAATGGGCCGACCTTCAACTGATTGATAAAGATTATTTTGATTGTTTCAAAGGTTCACCAAGAGCATCGTGGTTTGCTCACCATTATATTTTTGAATACCCAGTAAAATCTGCAGGGTTGACACTTGGTGGATTGAGGAGTGACGTCGGTTGTTCAGGTTGTTTTAATTCTCTTTTAATGGACGATAATATCTTCACAAAGCTTGATTTCTCTAAGTTTAATTTCGACCTGGACGATATTGATTGGGACCTGATAACAAATCCACAGGATACTGCTTCGAAAAAACCGAAACGTGTTTTCTCCCGATTTTATCTGAACGCCGGAGCAAGTACCGATCTGTACAACGCCACTCCGGTAACTGAGCGTGAACTCATCAATGGTATAATGAGGTACATTGATGAAGCTCCATGCTCACTTGGAGATAAGATCTCTTATTTCAAAAAACTGCATGAATGCTGGCTTGAGCAATACGATTTTTTTCTGACAGATTTTGACTGGATGTCACGTGATGATGAAACTCAGTTAGTATATCTCTGGGACTATCTCAAAGGAAAAGGACGAATAGCGGGCTATCTTCGCCCTTATAATACGTCTATGCGTTATGACATGATTATTGCGGCTATGGATGTGTGGAACGTCCAGCCTGAAGAGAAGCTGGAGTTTATTGAGAAGATGAAACATGCCTGGCAGGCGGCGAAATCTTATCGGCGATCCGCTAAATAGTTTTGTGATCTCAGTGGTTTCTTCTTATTTCTCATTATCGTTATGAATCTTAATCCACCAAGGATCTATAGCTATTTCTCTCTTGTCCCGTAACGTACGGAGCACCATAGCCGAGGTATGGAAGTTAGAACATTTATTTCTGGCTCGAAGCGGACAAACTAACTGAGCTGAAGGTCCGCTTTGAGCGAGGAGCTGATATGATGTGCAGCAGTGAGTTAGCTCAAAACTTAATCATTCTGAAAAGGATATGGTTCCATCACTCTAAAAATTTATCTTTGTTATAAATGGATTAAGACTCATGAATATCAATATAAGACCAGCTCAATCATCTGATGTTGAAAGTATTTTTACCGTCAGAACATCAGTCACCGAAAATCATCTGAGCCGTGAAGATATGCTTGAGATGGGCATCAGCGAAACTACCGTGCGCAATATGATCGGAGAGAATCTTTGCGCATGGGTTGCAACAGATGATGATGAAGTGGTGGGTTTTTCGATGATTTCAAGGGAGAAGGGCTCTCTTTTTGCTCTTTTTGTCCTTCCTGCATATGAAGGCAGAGGCATCGGCCGCAGACTAATAAAGATTGCGGAACAGGAGTTGTTCAAACAACACGAAGTTGTCTGGCTTGAGACAGATAAAAACAGTCGTGCGGCCAAATTCTACATGCAACTCGGCTGGGGTAATAAGACATCATTAAATGGTGCTAATATTCGATTAGAGAAGCAACGTTGTAATTGACCTTCTACTGCTCTTATCAAGTTCCGCTTCTGTCACTAAGCGGACCTCGTTTAGTCTGGGCTAAACAAGGTCCTTTACGTATTAATCTAAAACTCCAAATAATTTCAGATAGATATTATCTCAGTGAATCCCTGCCTTCCTGACTGGAACGCGGGGTTTTTAATTTTTCACGCTGAGACTACTGTATGAATAAACCTGATGGCCTTCAGGCCTTTGAACAACCGCTCGCGTCGCTTCCGCGCACGCTTCGCCAGCTTATTCTTGAACGTATCCAGAACCTGACCCATTACGAGCCGGTGATTGGCATCATGGGCAAAAGTGGTGCTGGTAAATCCTCTCTCTGCAACGAACTTTTCCGGGGCGAGGTGTCCCCGGTGAGTGACGTGAACGCCTGTACTCGCGACGTACTGCGCTTCCGGCTGCGCAGCGGTCGTCACAGTCTGGTGATTGTCGATTTACCGGGGGTAGGTGAAAACGGGTGGCGGGATCACGAATACCGTGCCCTGTACCGTCGTATGCTGCCGGAGCTGGACCTGGTGCTGTGGGTCATTAAGGCCGATGATCGGGCACTAACCGTGGACGAGCAGTTCTGGCACGGTGTGATGCAACCTTACAGGCAAAAGGTACTGTTTGTGATTAACCAGGCCGACAAAATCGAACCCTGTCATGAATGGGATACCCTCACCAGCAAACCTTCAACACACCAACAGGGAAATCTTAAAGCTAAGCAGGCTGCGATTATGGCGATGTTTAAACCGCATCATCCGGTCTGTGTGGTGTCCGCCAGCACTGGATGGGGCATTGAGGAGATGGTGGCAATCATGATGCGCTGTCTGCCTGACCGCGCCACCAGCCCGGTGGTGACACAACTGCAAGGGAGACTCTGCACAGAGCCGGTAAAGTCGCAGGCCCGTGACAGTTTCGGTGACGCTGTGGGCCGGGTTTTCGATACGGCTGAGTCATCGTCGTTCCTGCCTGCATCGCTGAAAACGGTGATTCGTAGCGTGCGTGATGCGGTGGTGTCAGTCGCTCGGGCTGTCTGGGACTGGATATTCTTCTGATATCGCAATTTTCTCTGCAAATGATGAACTGGTTGTTAATGATGTGTTGATTGTGGACACGTCCTTTCCACTGCGTTTTATCATCAACTAAATCAGGAGAAGCATCATTATTTGTCAGACGAGCGCTCATAAGGCCGGGCTGCTCATAAAAAATAGTTCCGATGTTGTCCATACCCTGTCCACCCCTTCCTTTAAAGTAATCATTATTAATTCAGATAGTTAACTTCTCAGGAGAAATCTTTCATGACGCTTCAGGAGCGGCGACATGACCGGCTTGCCGTCAGGTTGTCGTTGATTATCAGCCGCCTGGTGTCCGGTGAAACTCTGTTTATTCGCAAACTGGCAACTGAATTCGGGGTGTCAGAGCGCACGTTACGTCGTGACTTTCGGGAACGTCTGATGTATCTCGACCTGGATTATTACCAGGGGCAGTGCAGTCTGCGCTCGGATATTCACAGTACGCGGCAGGAAATAGATATTCTGACCTTTGCCCACCGCACGGGGTTGGCCGGGGTTTTCCCGGGCTTTGACCGGCGACTGGTCAGCAGCCTGCTGGACTGTGATGAGCGACCCTGTCTGGTATGGCATCAGGACAGACCTCATCCCCCGTCAGGAAAGCTCAGCTTCTACAGGCTGGTCAGAGCTATTTTGGGATGTCAGCGCATCACCATTCTGACTGAAGGGGAGCGTCATGAGGCCGTTGCACCTTACCGGCTAATCGCTCTGGACGGTTACTGGTATCTGGTCGCTGAACATAACAGGCAATTACGTGTCTTCCGGCTGGATGAGATTCATCTGGTAAGGCCATCCCGGGAAACATTTATTCGCAGTGAGTTTCTCCATCAACTGTCGGAGGACAAACATTTTATCTCAGCCTTACCTCATTTCCGTTTTATTCAGCAGTCGCTGAATTCATTTTCTCCATCAGAAAGTCGGGGGCAATCCGGACAAACTGATTAGAGATGGTCTCCATAATTAAATGTAAGGTTAATGCAATGAAAAAATTGAAATTGTTGTCTTTACTGCCAGTCATGTTGCTCCCCTTACTTATCGCAGGTAATGCTAACGCAGCACATCCTTATAGTGGGTTCCTGCCTGCGGCAGTGAATAATAAGAGTGGGAATATATTCTGGTGTGATGCTCACCGACAGGTCAGAAAACTGTGTACAGCGACGGAGATGGATTCAATGGGATGGTTTATTGTTGTTCGCTCGAAACCTTCCAGAGATTGTCCGGGTGGCATATGGGGGTGGATCACTCCCAGTAAAGACGATGTGGCAACAGGGTATACCATTACGCCAGGTAAAGAATTCAATCTGACCATGAAGGATATGTGCAGTCCGGATATGAAAGTAACGTTCCGCCCGAATAAAAAGGACCCTCGTTATGACGATCTCGTCGGGATCTATGCCGGGAAAGAAGCGTTTCGCTACAAACAAATAAAATAACCCAACTGTTTATCCATTATTTTATTGTAGTTGAACAACAAAAGCTTTATCACATGATTTGAGGATAACATTATGCGACTGCCTTACGTAATATTTACAGCAGCTTTACTTTCTTCTGTATCAACAGCACAAGCTATTCCCAATATGTGGACGAGTGGTTTTGGGATGGGGGTCACGGAATACATTATCAGTAGCCCTGAGAAGGTGATTTTTGACCTCAACTGTACTGGTAATCCCGATGAACAAAACATTCTGCAGCATGGCGTATTAGTAACCCTGCCCAATGGTACGATACTGGATTCTCACGACGACGGGACAGAAATAACGGTGGTCATGGATAACAGCCAGTATCCGTTACCTTCATCCCTCGGCTGGAGGAATGGCGATAACGCCTGGGTGTCATTTATTGACGCGTTGAGTCAGTCGTCTAATTTCGATGTTTACGTCAACAATAACAAAGTTGGCACTTTTAGTCCGGGTCTGAAGAATACGCAAAAAGAGCTGTCTGACCTCAGTGAGTGCCGGACCACACATTACAGCGATTAATTATCCACATTTCAGACCTCTCCAGTCCGCTACGCACCAACACCAGATAGCAACAGGCCATGCTCCTTCGGGAACATGGCCTTTTTGTTTTTATTTCATTATCAGATAAGGAGTTAGCTATGCGATTAGCCAGCCGCTTTGGTCGTATAAACCAGATACGCCGTGACCGACCTCTGACCCACGAAGAGCTGATGAGTCATGTGCCCAGCGTGTTCGGGAGTGACAAGCATGAATCTCGTTCAGACAGGTACACCTACATCCCGACCATCACCATCCTCGAAAGCCTGCAGCGTGAGGGCTTTGAACCGTTCTTTGCCTGCCAGACGAAGGTTCGTGATCTGAGTAAGCGGGAGCACACCAAACACATGCTTCGCCTGCGTCGTGCCGGACAACTGACCGGACATCAGGTGCCGGAAATCATTTTGCTCAACAGCCATGACGGCTCATCAAGCTATCAGATGCTGCCGGGACTGTTTCGTGGCGTCTGTACCAACGGTCTGGTCTGCGGACAGTCATTTGGCGAAGTGCGGGTACCACATAAAGGGAATGTTGTTGAGAAGGTGATTGAAGGCGCTTACGAAGTGCTCGGTGTGTTTGACCGGGTGGAGGAGAAACGCGATGCAATGCAGTCGCTGGCGTTACCAACCCCGGCCCGTCACGCGCTGGCAAATGCCGCACTGAAGTATCGCTTTGGTGAGGAGCACCAGCCGGTCACGGTATCGCAGTTGCTGACCCCACGTCGTCGGGAGGACTACAGCGATGACCTGTGGACCGTTTACCAGCGCGTGCAGGAGAACCTGATGAAAGGTGGATTGTCAGGGCGAACCGCTCAGGGGAAAAGCAGCCGCACCCGTGCCGTTACCGGCATTGACAGCGATGTGAAGCTCAATCGCGCTCTTTGGGTGATGGCAGAAAATATGCTCGAGTTTTTCGGGCGTTAAACAACAGTTCCGGCATAAGGAGATAGTTTAATGAATACACAAAATCATCAGGTTGCGGAGCATACCGCAATTACTGCCTCCGTGGTCCCGGACGAGCTACGTATCGGCTTCTGGCCGCAGCACTTTGGCTCCATCCCACAATGGATAACCCTTGAACCTCGCATTTTCGCCTGGATGGATCGGCTGTGTGCCGATTACCAAGGTGGTATCTGGCGCTTTTCGACGCTCAGCAATGGCGGCGCTTTTATGGCTCCCGAGTCGGAGCAAGATGAAAAGTGGAGATTGTTCAACAGTATGAACGGTAACAGCGCGGAACTTACTGGCGAAGCAGCAGGGATAGTCGCCTGCCTGATGGCTTACAGCCACCATGCCTGTCGTACCGAGTGTGACGCGATGACTGAGCACTATTATCGTTTACGCGACTACGCGCTGAACCATCCGGAATGCAGCGCCATTATGTATCTCATTGACTGAGGAATGCCTGACATGAATACCGCATTATCCCCGGTGTCATCGCAGCCTGAACTCTTTCCACTGGCGATTATGGCCCAGCATGGTTGTTTGCTCCCCGCGACCTCCGGATTAACCCCCTATGCCCAACGCACCATTCGTCGTGCCATCAACCTGCTGGATAAATATTTGCGCCAGCCCGGTATATCCTTTACCTCCAGTACTGCAGCTCGTGACTGGCTTCGGTTACATCTGGCAGGACAAGAACGGGAAGTGTTTATGGTGCTCTATCTCGATAACCAGCACCGTTTACTGGAGAGTGAAACGCTATTTGCCGGTTCGATTAACCATGTCCAGGTCCATCCCCGTGAGGTAGTGAAGTCAGCGCTTCGCTTCAATGCTGCAGCTGTCGTACTGGCGCATAACCATCCATCCGGTGATCCGGAGCCCAGTCAGTGTGACCGCAACATTACGGGCAGGCTTAAAGAAGCGCTGGCACTGGTTGATGTGAACACGCTCGATCATCTAGTCATCGGTTCAGAGGGCATAGTGTCGTTTGCAGAGCGAGGCTGGATATGAGGGCAATTCAATGAAATCTACTGATTCAGAGAACGATTCATTTCTAAAATGGGGACTGAATCGTAATGTGACGCCTTGCTTTGGCGCTCGTCTGGTACAGGAGGGAAACCGACTTCACTATCTGGCTGACCGGGCCAGTTTCACCGGTAAGTTCAGCGAAGCAGAATGTCTTAAGCTGGATGTGGCATTCCCGCATTTTATCAGCCAGATGGAATCGATGCTGACTACTGGTGAAATGAATCCTCGCCATGCCCACTGTGTCACCCTGTACCACAATGGTTTCACCTGCGAAGCCGATACCCTTGGCAGTTACGGCTATGTATACATCGCCATTTATCCCACTCAACGTTAATTACTTTCACGAGAGAAAAAATGAAATTTCTACCTACAACAAATATGCGGGCGGTGAAGCCATGCCTGTCACCCGTGACTATCTGGCAAATGCTACTTAGTCGTCTGCTGGAACAGCATTATGGCCTGACACTAAACGATACACCTTTCTGTGATGAAACCGTCATACAGGAACATATCGATGCCGGTATCACTCTCGCTAATGCCATTAACTTTCTAGTGGAAAAGTACGAACTGGGTCGTATCGATCGCAGAGGGTTTAGCTGGCAAGAACAAACGCCATATCTCACGATTATTGATATCATGAGGGCCCGTCGCGATCTGGGTTTAATGAATCGTAATTAGTCTGATGCTAACGGTATCGCTGCTTTCGAGTATGCCTGCCATTTGCTATCATCTCGCTTCCTGCTGATTTATCGACAAAGGTAATTACTTGAATTCAAAGCCTCTGTGCTTTGGGGGTATCTTTGGGGGTATAAGTTAAGATATAACTTGAAAATTCTATATTTTTCAAATTATTGGTTGGCTTGTTCTAATCCCTTCGCCCGCTCCAGACTCAAGTCTCCTGAAGTCCACTCCACTCAACTCAATTTTCCCTTGATAAATCAGCAGTTATAGCATTCTATTAGTCTATTGAACTCAATTGTACTCCCCCAGGGTCAAGCTCAATGTGGGGGTATGGATGGGGTATAATTGTACCCCCTGCTGAGAGGTACCCCAATGATGCTGACTGCTCGTCAGGTTGAAACTGCTAAACCCAAAGAGAATCCCTGGAAACTGGCCGATAGCGTTGGTTTTTAAGGAAATTGCCGATGCTCAAAGAAAATTTCAACGAACTGCAAATCTTTCTTGTGGTGGCGAGGGAACGAAGTTTTACCAAAGCGGCGGGCAAACTGGGCGTTTCTCAGTCTGCTCTCAGCCACGCGATGAAGGCCCTGGAGGAAAGGCTGAATATCCGCCTTCTGACCCGCACGACCCGAAGCGTTGCCCCCACGGAAGCCGGTGAGAGAATTATTGCCTGCCTTGAACCGCGTATTGCCGATCTCGAGCAGGAGCTGGAATCGCTGGTTCAACTGAACGGCACCGCCTCCGGCAATATCCGTTTATCTGCCGGGGAGCATGCCGCGCGAAGTCTGGTGTGGCCGAAGCTAAAACCCTTCCTCAGGGAATACCCGGAAATTAATCTCGAACTGGTGGTGGATAACGGCTTTGTCGATATTGTTGAGGGGCGTTTTGATGCCGGGATCCGCCTGGGCGAAAGCGTGGATAAGGACATGATTGCGGTAAGAATTGGCCCGGACATGAGAATGGCTGTGGTGGGAGCGCCGTCTTATTTCGCTGCAAATCCTGCACCTGAAACGCCGCACGAGCTACAAAATCACCGGTGTATCAATATGCGCCTGCCGACAGCCGGTGGGCTTTACCACTGGGAGTTTGAGAAGGATGGGAAGCCGTTACGGGTTAGAGTGGAGGGGCAGGTCACGTTTAATCTGCAGGCGGAACGAATTGATGCGGCGTTATCCGGTTTTGGCATCGCCTGTATACCTGAAGACAGGGTGCAGGATTATATCAAGTCAGGAGAGCTTATTCAGGTTCTGCAGGACTGGTGCCCGTCTTTCCCCGGATATTATCTTTACTACCCGAGCCGTAAGCAGCATCCGCCCGCTTTTGCGCTGATGATCGATGCACTTCGCTACCAGGAATAACGGGTCCGTAGACCCGTCCGGGTATTAACGGCCCACGCGAGCCTGATGTTCAGGGGAGTAACGTTCGCCGACGATTTTAATCGTTTCAAGCGCCTGGGTTATCTGCCGTGAGTCATCCTGAGAAAGGATGATGTCGGCGGCCCCCAGGTTTTCCTCCAGCCGGTGCAGTTTCGTGGTGCCAGGGATAGGCACAATCCACGGCTTTTGTGCCAGCAGCCACGCCAGCGCGATTTGTGCAGACGTCACACCTTTCTCTGCCGCCAGTTCACCCAGCAATGAGACTAGCTTTTCATTGGCTTCAATCGCCTGCCCGGCGAAACGCGGTACGGTACTGCGGTAATCATCCTTGCCAAAAGTGATTCCTGGCTTAATCGATCCCGTCAGGAAGCCTTTGCCTAATGGGCTGAAGGGCACAAAACCAATACCCAGTTCCTCCAGCAACGGCAGGATCCCCTGCTCAGGCTCGCGCCACCACATGGAGTATTCGCTTTGCAGCGCGGTGACCGGTTGTACGGCATGTGCACGACGAATGGTTTGCGCACCCGCCTCGGACAGGCCGAAATGTTTAACTTTGCCTTCAGCGATCAGGTCTTTCACGGTTCCCGCAACGTCTTCAATCGGGACATCCGGATCGACACGATGTTGATACAGCAGATCAATGACATCAGTCTTTAGACGGCGTAATGATCCTTCCACAGCTTCTCGGATATGCTCCGGGCGGCTGTTTAAAATCTGCTGCTTGTTGTCCGTACCGAAGGTAAAACCAAATTTGGTGGCGATGACCACGCGGTCACGAAACGGTTTTAGGGCTTCGCCGACCACCTCTTCATTAAGAAAGGGGCCATACACTTCAGCGGTATCGAAGAAGGTGACGCCACGTTCAACCGCTGCGCGAATGAGCTCGATAGCCTGATGAGTATCGGTCGCCGGGCCGTAGCCGTGGCTTAATCCCATGCAACCGAGCCCAAGCGCGGAGACTTCGAGTCGGGATTGACCCAGATAACGTTTTTGCATTGAATGAATACCTCTTTTATCGCGACTTAAACGTCCAGTTTGCGGCTGGCCAACCATTCAACTCTGGCAGGATCGCGGTGGGAGAAGAAAGCGCTGGTGGCGGTATCGATAGCGGTAATCTGCAGCATATCTTCAGCGCTGAGTTCAAAATCGAGAATGTTGATGTTCTCTGCCATACGTTCTTTTCGCACCGACTTCGCCAGTGAAACGATGCCTCGCTGGAAAATCCAACGCAGCACAACCTGGCCCACGCTTTTACCGTATTTCTGGCCAATCGCCGTTAACATGGGATGCTCAAACAGACCATTTTTTCCTTCTGCAAACGGAGCCCAGGCTTCTGGCTGAATGCCACGGCTTTGCATCCATGGCACGGCATGCAGCTGCTGGTTGAAGGGGTTAACTTCAACCTGGTTTACCGCCGGGGAAACGTTGTTGAAGGCGATAAGATCGGCCAGTCGGTCAGGATGGAAGTTGCTGACGCCAATGGCGCGAATTTTGCCTGCCTGCTGCAATTCTTCCATAGCACGCCATGCCCCATGGACATCGCCATAAGGCTGGTGAATCAGATACAGGTCGACGTAATCAAGTTGCAGCCGATTCAGGGAGCGTTCGAACTGGGCTTTAGCGCCTTCGTAATTCGTATCCTGCAGCCACAGTTTGGTCGTCACAAAGAGCTCGTTACGGGCGATACCGCTCTGTTTCAGCGCGTTCCCGACCTGGGTTTCATTCTGGTAAGACGCGGCGGTATCGATCAGGCGGTATCCCGTATCGATGGCATCAATAACGGCTCTTTCGCATTCAGCAGCATCCGTCATCTGGAAGACACCAAAGCCCAGCAGGGGCATTTCAATACCATTGTTCAGTTTTACAGTTGGCATGACGTTATCCTTCAGCTGTTGTGTTGGAAAAGCATAACGCAAAGTGATTTATTCGATTAGATGGGGTAATTAGCTAGGGCTTATTAGATGTGTTCATTAATTTTGTGAAGGGCAGGCGCTCAGCTGCGTGCCATGCGCGGACGCTGCAGAATATTGCGCTTTCGGCTCGAAGCTGACTGAGGTAACGTAGCAGAAATATTTATCCGGACTCAACCAAAATGCCTGCCATCGAAACGTTTATTACTTTCCTTTTCGCGCTGACGCTTCTGGAGATTTCTCCGGGGCCAGACATGATGCTGACTATCGCCAGAGGAGTCGGGCAGGGAAGACGTATCGCGCTGCTTACGGTTGTGGGCAATGTATTTGTAGCAGGATTTGTGCAAGTTTCTTTTCTTGTTCTGGGGCTGGTAACCGTTGTACATGCCTGGCCGGTTGCGCTGGATCTGCTAAGGTGGGTTGGTGCGGCTTATCTGATGTGGCTGGGCATAAAAATGATTGCGACTTCAGGTACTGATACGCGGCTGCGAAAAACGGCAAAAATTTCTGACTGGAATGCCGTAAAGGAAGGCGCTCTGAACAGCCTGACTAATCCAAAATCCCTGCTGTTCATGTTTGCTTTTCTTCCTCAGTTTGTCGATCCCACCGCGGGTCCTGTCTGGCTGCAATTGCTTGTTCTGGGCAGTATCCAAAAGCTGGCAGGAATTGTTTCCCTGGGCTCAGTCGCGATGGCATCAGGAACATTTGGAAACTGGCTGGGTAAACACCCAGGCTTTATCAAATGGCAGGAACGATTTACAGGAGTTGTCATGATAGGCCTCGGTATCCGCATGTTGTTTAGTGGGTCTGGCGTAGTATCGAAATCTGCCAGTTAAGTTTTACCGCAACGGTTAACCCAGTGAACTCACAGCACAACGCAGACATTCACGCTCATTAGCTTTGCGCCAACATGAGACAATTTTAATTTTGATGAAGCTGACGTTTATATTGAGCCTCCGTCCGATCCTGATTACCCGTCCTGTCGTTGTGATAATCCCCAAGGAACCAACCTATACCCTCCTTCTACAGCTGTTATAGAGTTCCTTCCTGACGCTCAGAAAGGGGGCTTACGCTCAGAAAGACGGAGAGAAAGTTATTGATGATGCAGGCCAAAGAGTGAATTAAGCATCACGAGGCGAATATCCCCCAGTTTAATTGACGACCAAAAACAATGGCTGATTTATACGAAATGAACTCTCCCAACACGAACTGGCATGAGCAAAAACTTGCAATAAAAACGCTTTGGGCAGCCATGTTACATTGTTTGCGCTGAGTCTTTTTCGTGATCCTATTCGTACTTTGGCGGGGCGCTTTACATCACAAAATTCAAAATCCACTCCTGTACAGGTATCTGATGAGCGAGTAAAAGTGTACTCTTTTGAGTATTGCATCTGAGCGTGTCGCTCGAATGACTTATGATGCCTCTTGTTATATATGGATAACCGCTATGCCAAAAGAGAACAAAAATCCGAAGCTACGTAACTACGATCCTCGTTTTATCTACTCTCTTGTTGTTAAGCGTTACTTCTCTGAAATGAAGACAAAAATAGAAATTGCTGAGGAGCTCGGTCTGTCTCGCTTCAAAGTTGCACGCCTGATTGATGAAGCCATTGCGCAAGAGTATGTAAAATTTACTTTTCCTAAACAGCAGGCTCTGGACGAGGAAATAGCGCAAAATTTGTGTAAAAAATACGGATTGCAGGATGCCGTTGTGCTCTCTGTTTCTGAATCCTGGTCTTCGCAGGAACAATTAAACGTCAAACTGGGAGGGATAACGGCGACCTACTTGAGTGAAATTCTCAAAGAGGGAATGAAGTTTGGTCTCGCCTGGGGGCGCGTACTCTCAAGTACGGTGAGTCAACTGACGACATTACCTGTTCTGGATGTGGTTCAGCTTTCTGGCGTTCATCCAGGCATTGAATTTAGTCAGGGGCCCATTGATTTGATTCACAAAGTTGCTGCTATTTCCCACGGAAGAGCGCACCCAATGTATGTCCCTATGTGGGTGGATGACGAAAGTTTAGCCCAGAAACTCGCAGACGATCAGGCTGTTCAGGATACGCAAAAGTTTTACTCAAGTATGGATGTCGTTATTACGGGCATTGGGGCCTGGAAAACCGGTTCTTCCAGTCTGTGCGATATATTCCCTGAAGCATGGCGTGAGACTTTAATGAGCCAGGACATTACCGCTGATGTATGCGTAACCCTGGTAAATAGTAAAGGGGAAATACTCGATAGCCCGCTAAACCGCCTGGGGTTCGGCATTACGACAGAACAATTGCGGGCCACAAAGAAACTGATTGGGGTTGCTGGAGGGGACGAAAAATATGAAGGCATTGTTGCCTCTCTCAAATCAGGCCTTCTGAATGTGCTGATCACTGATTTTGATACGGCTATCAAACTGCTGGATTAATAGCCGCTAGCGCTTTACGCCACGCCAGTATTATTCAATATCGGCGTGGCGTTCCTTCATCGTCTGGCTTGTTTCATTAAGATTGGCCATTAATGACTGCACAATAGTGTCATAGGTCAGTAGGGAAGCCTGTTCGAACAGAGAACCCATCGGTTGGGCGCTGTGACCTGCCGGGATAGTGAGTATGTAATCTGCCAGAGTTGCCAAAGTTGAATCTGGTGCGGTAGTGATGAGAGCGATATACACGCCATTATTCTTTGCTATTTTCACCTGGTTGATCAGGCGTTGGGTCTCTCCGGAGCCTGAACCAACGATCATCAAGTCGTTTTTGCGAGAATGTGGAGAGCTAATTTCTCCTACCACGCTGACGGACAGACCAAGGTGCATCAGTCGGTTAGCAAAAGCATTTATCATTTGCCCTGAGCGACCAGCACCGGCAAGAAATACATGTCCGGCAGTGATAATAGAATCAACCAGTGTGTTAAATTTTTGCTCATCGATTTTATCCACAAGCGAAGATAACTCGTTTAAAACGAGGGCGTACTTTTTCATGATGGTCATTCTTTTATTGAAAAAAGGCAGATAGGGGATATCTGCCTTTTGTTTATCAGGATGCTACAAGCATCTCTTCAACATATTTCCCGACTTCGTGCGTTTTAAGGTTACGGCACGACTCGATGAACGAAATATCCTGGAAGAGCGTAAAGAGGCGGCGCAGCACAGACATATGCTGATCGCTGGTGGCGAATGCGAGATTAAACATAATGCCGCATTCCACGGTGAGGTCAGCATCTTCCATCTGACCAAACACGACTCCTTTATCAAAACGCACGATGCTTATGCTGTTGGTTTTTACCAGCGTATAGTCTGCATGCGGGATGGCAATGCCCTGACCGTTCGCCATCAATAAACCAGTTGGATAAGTCTTCTCACGCTCCAGGCAGGCCTGAATATATTCGGGAGTGATATAGCCTTTTTCCAACAGCTTCTGGCCGGCAAACTCAATTGCTGCATGCCAGTCAGCGATCGTACCCTCGACGTCATTTACCAGAATCTCAAGTTTCATTATTCACCTACTTAAGCATTTCTTCTTTAACAGCATCAAAAATTTCATCTTCGCCCAGGCCCGTTAACAGGCCTGCACCCACAATCACACGAGTGGTGATCCCTGGGTTATCCAGCTTGGTTGAAGAAACAATCAGGTCATAGCTGTTAAACGTGTCCGTGGTGCAGGCCATTAAAGAGGATTTATCGACCTGCGCTTCGATATTCTGTTCTTTCAGGTAGTCCTGTAGGACAGAAACCATAATGGAAGAGGAGGCAATACCGTTCCCACATACAACTAAAATCTTTTTCATTTTCAATTACCTTATGAAGTTTTAAGCCGTTTTTTCTGCCTCAGTTTTTAACTGACGGCGCGCTTTCTGTTTGAGTAAATAGCCTACGGACAGTAGCAACACAGCGGCGAGAGCATAACCTGCGATGCCAACATGGCTGAGTCCAGCAAAGAGACCGGTGAACGGGTTAGCTGAAGGGTTTAGCGATGAGTACATTACGCTGGCATCAGGATTAGTACCGAATTTCTGGAACACTTCATTTGTTGCTGGAGCCATCCAGGATGCGATGTATAAGCCGCCGCCAAACAGGATGATGGAAGTCACCCAGGTACGAATAATGTTGCCATTAAAAACCGGCACCATGCACGCAATAAAGAATACGAACTGCGAGAGGTCCCCCAGCGGCATCACTCGGTTGCCGGGAAGGACAACGGCGAGGATAACAATGACCGGGATCAGCAGCAGTGCAGGCGCGATAACTGAAGGATGACCAACAATCAGCGCGGTATCCATCCCGACAGTGATCTCACGGTCCGGGAAACGTTTAACCAGCTTCTTACGTGCTACGTTGGACAGCGGAACCAGACCTTCCATCATGATGGAGGTCATGCGCGGCAGCAGGAGCATCACGGCGGCAAGGTACATACCCAGTTGCAGGCTGGCAATAATGGTGTGATACGGCGATTCCCAACCATAACCACAGAAGCCAAGAAGAATACCAATAATGAAACCAACCATGGTCGGATCGCCAAGGATACCAAATCGTTTCTGAATACTTTCCGCCGTAACGTTCAGATTACGGAACCCAGGGATGCGATCGTAAATCCAGTTAAACGGATAAGCGAACAGCAAATAGGTGTTTGCAACCGGGTGGGAGATGGCAACGCCTTTTGGCAGGTTGAAGAATTTTTCGTTGTTTTTGGCACCCAGGTCAGCCGCAATAAGTGCCCAGACATGGAACAATGCAGCAGTAAGAACACCGTAGAGGAAGCTGCCGGAGTAAGCGCCAACAATTGCCCCCATAGAGGCATTCTGATGAAGGTTAAACACGTCAACGTTTACGCAGTCCGTGAGACGCGCCACCAGCATGGCAATATTCACCGCGACGCACAGAGGGATAATAATTGCCCCCATACTTGAGCCAAAACCCATTACGGCTGTGGCTGCGCCGCCAACATCAATGGCGCTCAGCGAGGAGCCGGTGGCCTCAGCAAGCCCCGTCACCGCTGGCTGCATTTTTTCAAGCATCAGCTTGATGGTCATGGTTAATGCGATAAAACCAATGCCGACTTTAATGGCTGATGAAATACACTCCGACAGGGGACGCCCCAAAAGTTTCATCAGTATAAGGAAGATGACCGGTATAAAAATAAAGTTACCCAGGTCATTGATAAACTGTGTGATCAGTTCCATTTATTAGCCCTCAGATTTCTCATCATCTGGTCTGAAACCCATATTCCATCGAACATCTTCAGGTTTCGTCAGCAATGCGTTGTCACTGCGTTCTGCTTCCAGTAGATTCTTTTTGGAATTTTCCCTTGCAGTGGCAAAGTCGAACGCGTTGTCATACCAGGCATCAACGATCATTTTTGTGTATTCAAGATCATTAACTCTGCAGCCAAGTCCAATCACCTGCGCATTGTTACTGAGTCTTGCTCGCTTGGCCGAGTAAGGATTAGTGACGGCGACAGCACGAATCCCCCAGTGCTTATTTATCTGGCAAGTAAAGCCAATACCGGTTCCGCAAATGTAGATACCGAGGCGGCATTCGTCCCGCTGAATAACACCTGCCATTTCATCCGCAAGACGAGCGAAGTTGTTGAAACCATCTTCTTTTCGTTTAACGGGATCGTACACGACCTCGGCATTTTTCTCTTCTTCAAGGTACTTTTTAATCTCCTCCTTACGATCAAATCCCACATCATCACATGCGATTGCAATTTTCGTTTTCATCTTATCCAACCTGTCATAAAGAACTTAAGCCAAGTATGGGGTTGGTAAATGTTGGTTGTCAACTGAGATCAATGTCACAAAATTAGTATGTCGTTGATTTTAAAGATATTAAAAACCAACAAAAACAAATAAAAGCTAATTCATGCCAATTTTTTAATGATGGAAAGAGGAGAGAGTATTAGTAAACTGAAGTGGATAATCTGTATTATATGTATTTAATATATTGATTATTAATGAGTTATTACTATTTGGCCTTTGTTCTTATAGTTGAGCGTTACCAGGGACGTACTCTTCTGACTTCTCTTTGGGTTTGTTTTAGTTTGCATCTTCTGTGCTATGATTCGCTTCATTGCAATATGAAGAATGTTGATAGGGGGAAGGATGTACCTGGTTGAAGAGAGGAGAAAATTGATCCTGGAAGAGATTATCTCGGCTGGTACCGTTTACGTTAGTGACCTTGCGAAAAAGTACGAGGTCACTTATGAAACTATCCGCAAAGATCTCACTCATCTGGAAAAAAAAGGACTGTTGGTTAAAAGCCATGGAGGGGCAACCTTAAAGCAGGGGGCTGTCGAACATCCTTTCCAGGTCAGGGAAAAAGAAAATAGTACCTTCAAACAAGCTATCGCCAGAAAAGCGCTGGACTTTATCCCCCCCAACAGCTCAATGATCATTGGCACTGGGAGTTCTAACTATGAACTGGCTAATCTGTTGTGCATGAAATCTGGCTTTAAAATTTTTACCGATTCTTTGCCGGTGGCCAGTGTGCTGATCGAATCTGATAACCAGGTCTTTTTGTTCGGCGGAGAACTGAGGAAGAAAAGCTCTTCTGTCTTTGGCGGGTGGGCTGTGTCAATGATTAATGATATTAACGTTGATCTCTGCTTTATCGGTACCGATGGCTTCAACAATATGACAGGTCCCTCCACGCCGTCCTCCTCGGATGCCTTTCTGGATCGAACGATCATTGCCCATTCCGAGAAGAAATATATCCTGGGCGATTACACTAAGTTCCAGCGAAGCAGCTTATTTAAGATCTGCGACTGGTCTGAGATTACCGCGCTGATCACTAATGATATTGCGGATAAAGACGGTATTGCCGAAGTTTCGAAATATACAACAGTGGTAACTTGTTGATTTTAAAATCAATAATTTCAATAACGGTACTTCTCATGTGCCGTTGTCCTGTAGAAACAATTGCAATCAAAACACTCCGCTCATAAGAGCGTTTGAAGTATTGCCATTGTAAAAGTCCCCAGAATAAGCCAATTTAATTCAATTTATTAAAAATCAATCAGTTAATCATTCGTGGCGCATTACTTAATCGTCAGTTTTGCTCATATGAGTATTTTTCGTAATGCGCTTATGTGATTTTGTGTGATCAAGATATAACTTTTGCAAGCTTCCCATTTCAGCAAATCACTGATGTGCTATAACTGCTCATGTGATTACATAGATGCTCACATGAGCATCTAACGGAATGAGGAGAAGCCAGTGGGCACAATTTCTATCAATGTCGCGGATGGTGCGGCATACAAAAATTATGATGAAGTGCTGGAGCATATTCACCAGAAACATCTGGCTGATGGGATAGTAAGAGACACTTACCTCCAGGCGCTGCGTGAACGTGAAGCCGACTACCCAACCGGAATTTTACTTGATGGCTATGCTGTCGCTATCCCACATTGCGATAGCCAGCATGCCGTCAGCCCGGCGATTTACATCATCCGTTTGCCACAGGAAATTGAAGTTAATCAGGCAGATGGTGACGAGAAATTGTGGGTTCGCCTGGTTGTTAACCTGGTTGTTACTCAACCAGCAGATCAATTGCAGTTGTTGAAGGCGATGTTTAACCATCTTCAGCTAGCTGATTTTTACCACCAGATGCTGGAACTTCCTGCTGAAGAAGCAAGAGCATTGTTTATTAACACGATAATTAAATAACAATTACCCGGAGATTTTACCATGATTACTATCCTCGTAGCCTGCGGAAGCGGTGTAGCAACCTCCACACTTGCCGCTGATGAAGTTAAATCGGTTTGTGCTGAATACGGCATTGCCAACGTAAAAATTAATAAATGTAGTATGTCCGAACTGGCCTCCGAAATGCAAAGTGCTGATGTGGTTCTGACAACGAATAATTATAAAGGTGATATTGGTAAGCCGCACATGAGCGTCGCAGGTTTTATTACCGGTATTAACGAAGCCGCGCTGCGTAAAAAATTAGGTGAACTGTTAAGCGAAATTTCCAAAGGCTAAAGTCTAAAAAAGACGGGGGATGGTTAAATGGAAATGTTAAAAAACATCATGTTTACTATTACAAGCATGGGCGCTACAGCAATATTGCCGCTTGTTATTTTCCTTTTAGGTCTGGTTTTTCGAATGAAAGTTGGTGCTGCCATTAAATCTGGCATCACCGTAGGTATCGGTTTCATCGGCCTGGGACTGGTTGTTGGGCTGCTAAACACAGCCCTGCAGCCAGCAATTGCGTATTACTCAAAAATTGGCAGCGGGTTCACCGTGGCTGATATTGGATGGCCTGCCGTTGGCGCAGCTGCGTGGGTTGCACCGTTTGCGGCAATGGTTATCCCAATTGGTATCATTCTGAACCTGATCCTGGTTCGCCTGAAACTGACCAAAACGCTGAACGTTGACATCTGGAACTATATGCATTTCCTGGTTCCTGGTGCTCTTGCGTACTTCGTCTTTGACAGCTTTTTCCTCGGGTTGGGTGTTGCCGTGGCTCTGAGCGTAGCCGCACTGTTTATTGGCGATCTTATTGCGCCAAGATGGCAGAAATACTACGGCCTGGAGGGAACGACCTGTACCACAATGATCCACATCGGGTGGACGCTTCCTTTCGCTTGGGTTGTGAACAAAATTATCGATTTCATTCCGGGTTTAAACAAGCTGGATGTGGATTTAGAGAGCGTTCAGAAGCGACTGGGTGTATTCGGTGAACCCGCCATCATCGGCGTGATTGTCGGTTGTCTCCTGGGATTGTTAACCAAACAACCCATTACAACCATCGTGCCAATGGCGATGGGCGTGGCAGGCGTCATGGTGCTGTTGCCAAAAGTGGTTGGGGTCCTTATGGAAGGGCTTAACCCGATAGGTAAGAGTGCTAAAGAAATCATGCAAAAGCAGATGGGTAAAGATGCTGAACTGAATATCGGGATGGACTGCGCCCTGGCGCTTGGCGATCCAGCAACGGTGACTGTCACCGTTATTACTATCCCTCTGACGATGCTTTGCGCGCTGGTTTTACCGGGTATTCAGATATTCCCAATCGGCGTGCTGATGTCAATCATCTACATGACGACCATGACGGTTATGGTCAGTAACGGCAACGTTATTCGATCGATTATCTCAACCTTACTGTTCTGTGTGGTGGTTATGTACCTGGGGGGATATGTCGCGCCCGGTGCAACTCAGTTCCTCAACGGTGCTGGCGTCGGCCTGAATGGCCAGGGCACGGACTTCGTATTAACCGGCCCATGGGAACTTCTGACCTACTGGTTGAGCACAGTTACTCATTAATTTACGGAGTTGACTAAAATGGCACAAATTTTACCATCAGTATTTGGTGCAAACATATTACGTTTGCAGGAAGAGATTCAGTTTCTGGAAACAGAAAAAACAGAAATTCTGCATGTTGATTTAATGGATGGTACTTATGTAAGTAATATCGCATTCGGTCCGAACCAAATCGCGGCAATGAAAAAAGCCAGCTCAATGACATTTGACGTGCATATGATGCTGGCAAACCCGGAAAGACATATTGATGATGTTATTAAAACCGGTGCGGAAATGATCTCGGTTCATTATGAATCAACGCCGCACGTGCATTATATTATCCAGAAGATCAAGAAAGCCGGGCGCAAAGCTGGCGTAGTGCTTAATCCGGGGACGCCAGAAAACGTAATTGAGTATCTTCTGGATGATATTGATTACATTTTAATTATGACCATCAATCCAGGTCAGCCAGGCCAGACTTTTATTGAAAAAAGTCTGGAGAAAATCAGGAATACTAAAAAAATGGTTGCCGGTCGTAATATTCAGATCGAGGTCGATGGCGGCGTCAACGTTGAAATAGCGAAAAAGGTAAAGGATGCGGGTGCTGATTTAATTGTCGTTGGTGGTGCGCTATTTAACGGTTCTCCGAAAGAAAGCTATCAGGCATTAAGGGCAGCGATCCAATAACAGTTTGCTACCAAATAAACCCAGTAACCCTACAAGCTATTATTAGCATTAATTAAATTACCAATTACCTGAAAGGGGAGTTGTCCTCCCCTTTGTCATGAGATTTTGAGGAGTATAGTGAAATGAGTAATTTTGAAGGTAAAGTCGCGCTAGTAACCGGTGGGGCACATGGCATCGGTAAAGGTATTGCTAAGCAATTCGCTGACCGTGGGGCTCATACTGTTATTGTCGATTACAACGAAGAAAATGGTAAAAAGACGGCCGAAGAGTTAACTTTCGCTAATGTTAAATCCTTATTCGTTAAAACCGATGTATCCGATCCGAAAGCTCTGGAAAACGTTCGCGAGCAGGTTTTTCAAACCTTTGGACGCATTGATATTCTGGTATTAAACGCAGGCGTGGCGTTTGCTAATAAGGTCAATAACATCACTTTTGAAGAGTGGAATAAAACAATCGCCATTAACCTTACCGGACTGTTCAATACCGTCAAGGCGTTCTACGACGACTTCACCACTAATCATGGATCTATCGTTTATATTTCATCCGGCTCTGCGCTTTCCGGCACCGGCGGCGGTGTGAGTTACCCGGCCAGTAAAGCTGGCGGTGAGGGATTGATTCGCGGCCTGGCAAAAGAATTAGGGCCGAAGGGGGTCAACGTTAATGCTATCGCTCCACGTCTGATTGATACCGGTGAAATGATGCGTGTCAATTACCCAACTCAGGCCGATCTTGATGCTGTTCTGGAAAAAATTCCGGTGCGCCGTCTTGGTACTATTGACGATGTGGCAAACCTGGCAATCTTTTTGGCTGATAAAGACAACTCGTACATCCAGGGGCAAACCATTCTGATGGATGGTGGTCGTACCATCGCTTAAAAGGGAGAGAATCACATGAGCGTTCAACAAAACACTTTAAATATCCTGAGCGAATTGCAGCAAAATGCGATGAAGATTGATGATGCCCAGGCTGCGCAATTCGTCTCACAGATTAAGAATGCTAAACATATCTTTCTGCAGGGCGCGGGCCGTAGCGGCATCGCCATCCGCGGCTTTGCAAACCGTCTGCTCCACCTCGGTTTTTCAGTAAGCGTTGTCGGCGAAATTTCTTCTCCTCATACGAAGCCGGGCGATCTGGTCATTATTGGCTCCGGCAGCGGTGAGACCGGCAGTCTGGTGAGCCTGGCGCAGAAGGCCGTAGCCTGTGGCGTGGATGTGGCGCTTGTCACAATGAAAGCGGAGTCCACAATCGGAAAACTGGCCAAAAGCACGCTTGTGTTGCCTGGAACGGTGAAAGAAGACAACGAGCGTGAAGACGGTGCTTTTTCACAGCCTATGGGATCGGCTTTTGAGCAGCTCTGCTTTATCGCCTATGACGCAATCGTGCTTGAGCTGATGGCCCAGCTCGGCGAAACCAGCGAAACGATGTTTAAGAGACACGCTGACCTTGAGTAATCGGCAGAAAACGTCCCTTGAAGGGACGTTTCCTTTTAAGCATTAATGTCGTTGGTTCTTTTGCGCATGAACAAAGATTCTTCTTTCGTCAATATTGGACATTTAGCCTGGTGCGCTTTGGTGGCTCTCGGCCTTCAGCGGCACGATCGGCTTGTTGTTACCGAGGCGCAGGAAAACCTATTTCTGATCCGCTGGTTGGCCGATGCCAGAAAACAGAAGAGATTCCCCAGAAATTTAACTGGGCATATAGACTGGCTACTTGCTCAAGGGCGTCGACTTGGCGTTCGGGCGCGTCTGAATCAGAAACTGCATTATTTATGGCTTATGAGCAGCGGCGATCTTCACAATATGCCGGATCTACTTCGATTGACCTATGCTATCGAAATGGCAAAAGCCGGCGGTTGGCAGTATGACCTTGTTGATGAGAAGAAGATGGCGGCTGGTATCAGCAAATTCCAGAATATGGATTCGTTTTGCCTGGAAAGAACAGCTGTCGAGGAAGGATTTGATGCTAACGGGAAGCAAATAGCCCCACTTTATGTCCGCGTTTTTGGTCAAGTTGAGAAACTGCTGTCACTTCTGGACTGCTTTGGACTTAAACTTGACGTAATCGAATCGTATTCAAATGAATTCTCTGTAACCAAATCTTCGATTTTTTTGCTACAGCCAGTGATGGCCTGACGGAGATACGCAACACGGTATATTTAGTCAGGCTTTGTTGAAAAACAGATTGTGGGTAAGCATCCCCGTAAAACGAGGATGTTGTCAGGCAATACGCCCACTTTCTGGCATTCCTGCCTTCGTCATTTTGTTCAGCGCACGTACTATGGCCAGAGCCTCTGCAACCTGACTTCAGCGCACCACCGAACAGTTGTTTTACTCTCTACATCACCGATTCCGCTATCGAATGGCGGTTAAAATCTGTTGCGTATTTTCAACGGGCATTGCTCCCGCTTAGCCGCTGATTTGCAACCGTATGGTTCCGGTCTGCATACTCCCCCGGCCAGTAACCCGCTCCCTTTCGGGAAGGTATAGGGTGCTGATTTTCTTTCGGCGCAGTTCATCACGATATAACCGCGTATAATCAGCGCCGTCCGCTGCGGCTGATCTGATTTTTCGGTGTGTCTGCCAGATTAAGCCCAGAGAAGGCTGCTGCGTCCGTGATGTTGTTCAGTGACGTTCGGTGCAGATAATTTCATGTGTTTTTGCATCTACAGCAATGTGCAACTTTCGTCAGATGCGACGGTATTCTTTGCCGTGTTTTTTGACTTTACACTCACCTTCACCGGAGACCTTCCATCCTGTGGAATCAATCACGAGATGGGCTATTTCTGCCATCTGCCTTATTGTCCCGTCAGGCCCGAGGGATGGGTAACCCGTACATAAAACAATATGAAGCGCAGAATCTGTAGTTTGGCAGGAGTGCAATTATAAGAGAAAATCCCTTTTCTGCTATGGGGTTAGGCGTATTCTTCAGCCAGGCTGGATTAAGATGCGTTCTTCAATGCGAGAATCGCAGTTGAGATGCTCACGGGTCGATGAGCATCTCAACTGCGTTAGGGATATCTTTGGCAGGGCCGCCGGATGATGAGCCAGAATGGCGTATTTTATCGTGGGCAGCGGTAAACGGTTCCGCTCAATGTCACATTGGTTTGCTGGCTTGAGCCTGTGCCATGATAGGCGCTTCCGGTTTGGCCAGCCCTTTGGGTTAACAGTACCACCACGTTCCCCCCCATTTTCCACGCTTTATTTTTTAGATCGTTACGGGCACCCGTCTCCAGATTGCTGTTTGACGTCCAGCCTCCCGTGAAAAAATTCCCCTGGCTACCGGTGACATCGCCTAAATAGGTGCAAGAAGTGTCCGGTTCATTATGCGTTACCCGCACACCTTCAGCACCGTGCTGGAGGGAATTAGCGCTGCAAGCTGTGAGCATAAGAGCGGAGAGAAAGACTAATTTTTTGTTCATGTAAAATCCTTAATCAAAATCGCTAAAAATAATCAAATAGGGTGCGAAGCCAGTCGGATGTTGAGGCGCATCGTGCTGGCAATAAAATGTTCTACCCGGAGGATTTAAGGGGTGTATAGCTTATAAGAATAATTTTATATAAATACTTAAAAGGGCTATAACGTCTCTTACCGTATTGATGATATTCTTTTTTTTGTCAGAGATGATGAATTCCTTGCCATAAACAGAGGCGTCTTTATTTATTAAAAACGATAACCTACGCTCACACCAAATGTGTTTGTATCAACGTAAAGTAATTTAGCTGTTTCCCATGACACATCCAGGGAAAGGTTAGTGAATGGATTAAAAATAAGACCTGCACCATAGGCAAAAGCATCTTCTGAGGAAGATTGATTGTCACGGTTTTTGACCTTCATACCAGCCATACCTACATTACCATATAAACTAACATAGTCATTAATCCGGTAGGTCGGTCCTACCATTAACGAACTATAGCTAGTGGTATTATCGCCATCTTTATGTAGTTTTCCTGCGTCCCAACGGTAATGTTGTACTTCATGACGAGTTGCCGTGAGAGAGGTCAATACACCCCAGTCAGAATTGAACTCATAGCGATATTTTAGATTGAGCCCGCGAAGATCCTTACTTGCAGATTTCTTTAACGCGCTAAGATGCGTTTGGGCATAGCCAAGGGAGAGGGTATGGTTTTCCATCGCCAACGCTAATGAGGGCGAAAATAATAGTGCTGCTATAATCCATGGTGAAAAAGCACGCTGCATGTAAAGCTCCTTGTTGGTGAAAAGAACAATGCTTATGTATAAGCAATAACCGTAGAAGGATGATTGCGGCAGCCATATAACCAGAAAAAGCGAGTAAAAGTTATGAAATTAGTCTTACATGAATTTTACCGACGTTTTCAGAAAAAGTAAGGTTTTATAACTCATTGATATTAATGGGTTTTATGTCGATTCTTTCACGGCGGCGTTGGTTTATTGCGCGGTACATACGTTATATATCTGCCGATTGATTGAGTACAAATAAGTGCTGTTACCGACCCTGGTGATGCGAATTTCATTGGCAGCATCGGGGTGCAATACGCGAAAATGTGCTAAAAAATCACCGGCGGTGTCGGTAGAAAAAACTTTTACCGAATCGACATCAAATGTATAAATGCCGGGGCCAGGCATTTGCAGGTTCTTCATATACACATCGCGATACAACACTTTTTTGATTTGCTCTTTAGTGGTGATGTCATACTGCAATGTAATGCGTTTGTTTTTGAAATCGAGGACGATATTGCCATTAGCGAGAAAATTGCCAGGCAGGACTGAAGTTACCGTTTTAGTGGTGCATAGAAATGAATCCGCATCTGACAGAGGATAGCGCTGCTGGCGTGCCTGTAAAATCAGCAGCACAAAAGATGCTGCCAGAATAAGTAGCGTAATGCCTCTTAATACCGTTCTTTGATAGTGATGCATTTGGGCTCCGAAACATTCAGTTGATTCAGACACTGAACAAAAATATTGGTGTCAGGAACGCGAATATAATAAATGAAATTGCCGTTTTGCTTATAGACTTGCTGACTCAGTTCGGAAAAAGCCCCCACCGCATCCTCGAGAGACCGATTATCTTCAGTGACACCATAAAAGGTATATCCGTTATAGGTTCCCAGCTCAGAAAAGTAGTCTGGATGGCGTTTGCTGTAGAGATAAATGACCATCAGCAGGAACAGCGTTGCGCAGATTAAAAATAGCCACTCTTTTCGGTTTGAAACTGCCTGCGAAGACTGCGTTGGCTCAGGCAACGATTCTGCAACTGGCGCAACGGTGTCGCTGGCTCTATTTTGCGTTGCGGGTGTTGATTCATCTGGCAGTGGTTCGATAGTTACCGAGAGCGTCACACCAACCTTAGGGCGCGTTAATACCGCAGAACTGGGAAGGCCGATTTTTTCAAACGAACCGCGTAATTGATTGATTAATTTGTAATAGCTGGCACTGGAAACCACCACACCTTTTCGTCCCCACACCCAGGCGATTAAATCATCTTTTTTAAAGAGTCCCTGATGAAAAGCAAGGAGCAAATTGCATTCAGATTCAGAAATTTTTAAGCTTTCGCGATCGCGTGATAAGGTCATCCGCTCGCAATCAAGAATGACTTTCTTATCAATCAGGTACTTATTCTTACTCATAGGGCCTTCTGCTAAGAATGAGTCGTTCTGGTTTAACCATTATGTTACCTCAGTGCCTACCGATCTATTGAAAGGTTTTTACTTTTAATCCTTTCATTTTGCTCATTGCCCCGTGTATCAAGCCAGACCGTAAAATCATCTGAATTCATCGGCTTTGCGTAAAGATAGCCCTGTATAAAACCTACGTTATGATCGAGGATATAGCGTAGCTGATGCTCTGAACTGACGCCTTCCGCAACGATATTAAGTCCCAGCCTTTGACTAAGCATAATAATGGTATCCAGAATGGGCACGTCGCTGCCGCTGGTATCAATCGTATCGACAAAAGTACGATCGATTTTCAGATAATCAGCCGGAAGCTGCTGAAGGTAAGAAAGCGAGCAGTAGCCGGTACCAAAATCGTCAATCGCTATCAGTACGCCTTTCTCACGCAGCTGCATGAGCTTATCTGACACTAAAGCCGGTTGAACAATGAGGCTGCGTTCGGTGAGCTCCAGCATGAGGCGCTGTTTCCCTAAGCTTGCCAGTAGCGATTCAACATCGGCAATAAAACTCTCATGCACCAGATGTTCAGGTGAAATATTTACGCTGATATAAAAATCCCCGGCAACCTGCCACCGTTCGACATCCTGGGCGATGAGCTTAAATAAGTGACGCGAAAGCGGAACGATCATCCCTTCGTTTTCTGCCGCGGTGATGAAAATGTCGGGAGTAATAAAACTCCCATCCGGAAGGGGCCAGCGCATTAATGCCTCCACGCCGCCGCAATGAGCGCGGCTGACGTTAAATACAGGTTGATAATGCACCGTGAACTGCCCGTTTTTCATACCGCGGGTGATTTCTCGGGCCATGGATAGCCGTTTCTGGGCCCAATGCCGGTAAAGAAAAAGGGTCATAAATGAGAAGCAAAGCGAGAGAGGGATAAAGATAAGCAGAGATTTCATCCACAGAGCCATCAATGTCGCGAGAGGCGCGCCGACGGTAAGCGAAATCTTACCGTCGGCGGTGACGAAATGTTGGGTCATCACTATTCTGTCACGCTGCGCTGGTTGGCTGATAATCCTATCGCCCTCGCCAAACCGCAGGCTGAATACGGCGGCTCTTTCCTCTGCGAGGACATCCATCAGTTCCTGAATATAGCGAGAATCGACGATGACAAACGCTGATTTTTGTGCCGTCACCTGCTCCGTGTAAACCACCGCAGGTCTGCCTGGTCCTCCGGCCATCAAGTCAAATGAACGGACCCATCTGGCAGGTAACGGCGTCGGGAGCGTTTTACCCGGCGGCAAAGGAAAAGGGTGCGCCTGCTCCCTGGTAACAAAGGAACAGAGCAGGTTGCCGTTTTCCAGCAGACCGATATCGCGTATATAAGGGGTAAAGGCGCGGGTTCGGTTAAGCTCCGACAGCATTTCAGCGCAGGGTCTGTCCGCTATTTTTACGGTTTTTGCGGTGACCCGCCATGAGGCGGTTGATACATCGTTACTGAAACGTAATAAGGTATTCGCGCTCAGGGCCACGTCCTGTTTAAACTGTAGTACGCTGACCAGCAGCGCTAATATAATCATCACGACCAGCGGCACAAGCACTGAACAAATCACAAAAGATAGCTTTAGTTTCACTGGCTTTGTCTCTCATTCACGAAGGGATGCGCGGCTGTCTCGATGGTCGCAATACTCATTATGCTTTAGCGCTGCCGCTGGTGGTGCAGAAATTATAGATCTGCCGGTTCAGTGAAAAAAGATAGGCCCTCGGACCGATTTTATTTATCGTCAGCTCATTCTCGGTTGCCGGCTGCAGGAGACGCAGCCAGGAAAACATCTCACCCGTCGTATCAGAATTAAATTTGTGCACGGCTTTAACCCGAAAGGTGTAGGTTTTCATGCCGGTGCGGTTAAGCGGGGTGATTGCAACATCCTGAAAGAATAACCGCTGCTCTCGCCGTTGATCCTGCACGGAATAATGAATAGCAATGCGGTTCGACTTAAGATCCAGCACCAAAGTTCCGTTCAGTATGAGCTCTCTCGGCTTTATATAAATAGTTGATTTGGCAGTGCAAATAAGATTATGTATTTCGTCTGCATCGCGCCTGGCTCCTTGATATACCAGCGTTGCCAGCATGATACATCCGCAGAGCAGACCGCACAGGATGACTAGTAGCGTTCTTTGATGGTAATGCATTTAGGTACCGCCGTTTCAACAGGGTTCAGACACTGCAAAAAAAGATTCATATTCGGTTCGCGGAGATAATAAAGATAATGTCCGTTCTGGCGAGATAGCGGCAGCGTCAGGGTGTGATAAGCCGAAACCACCTCCTTAAATGTCACTTTATCGGTAGCCATCTTAAAGAAGATATAGTCATCCTCATTACCGAGCATCCTGAAGCTACTGTTGTGTTTATTTTGCGCTGGCGCATGCTGAAATAGCATCGCAACACCCGTTAACAACAACAGTGTAATGGTCAGGACGAGAGGGTGTATTTTGGCTGAAATCTTTTTAACGTCCGGCGTGAGAGCCCGTTGGCTATCTTTTTCGCACCCGGCATCCCTGACGTTTTCGCATCGTGGCGTAGGTTCTTTTTTGATGGGTTCTAACGCCAATGATAACGAGACGCCAATTCGTGGTCGCGTAACAATATCGGCCGCATTCAGGCCAACAAGAACAAAGTTATTCCGCATCTGGTTAATCAGCTTGTAATAACTCGATTCGGAAACACAACCCGCACGGTTCTTCCAGACAAAATTAATAATATCTTCCTTTTTATATATTCCGCGATAGAAGGCAAGGAGTAAATTTGTCTCCGATTCTGAAATTTTAATGATTTTATCACCGTTGGTTAATGTCATTTTAGCGCTGTCAAATATCACCTTTTTAGCTATTAGTAACGATTTCTCATCCATGGTAAACCCGATCTTTAATACGTTTTGCTGTCGCTTGCTATATTAACATGGGGCAGGAGGATTTCATCCCTCTTTGCATCAGTAGTCTTCTGTGACGACATTCATACTGATGCTAAAAATGTTTTTTATTTAGTTTACTTCCTTTTAAATCATGTGGTTATTTGGTTTTTGTGAATTTTTCTTACCGGTATTTGAATTTATGAATTTCCGCATGCCAGGTAAGTAAGGAAAATTTAAGGGTTATTCAGCACGTCAGGAAGCTCTTTTCCGAAAATTATTTCTAAGATTGGCCTTAAACATGATAGCGCCGCGGGGCTATAACGCCAGTTGCTATACGCCCTGTTTCAGAGGGGCGCACAATAAAACTTGCCCGGCGACAAGCTATTTTGTTTGGCCTCAACCAAAGGACGTTTGCTTTATCTGCTTTATTAGCAGAGCGAGTAGCGTTAGTTGAAAACAAACAGCAATAAAGGAATAAACGACCATGTTCAAGAAAACGACACTGGCTTTGCTTACAGCCTCATTTTTTATTTCTACCAGTACATTTGCGATGTCCAATAATACCATTACCTTTCGTGGTGAAGTTTCCGATGAAACCTGTTCTGTAGCCATTAACGGTAATCAGGCAAAACCGGTAGTTATTCTGCCGACGGTGAGTGCCAAAGAACTGGCGAAAGGCGGAGATACCGCGGGTCAGGTGACATTCGATATTGGTCTCACCGGCTGTACGGGTAATGCCGATAAACCGACCAAAATCTCTACCGTTTTTGTCGGTAACCAGGTGACCAGCAACGGTAATCTTGGAAATACCGGGGACGCCGCCAACGTAGAAGTCCAGATTCTCGATACGGCTGAGAAAGTTATCAATCTGACCAACGGTTTCAAAGGTGAAGGCGATCTGCAGCTGAAGCCGGGAGAGACGGAAGCCAGCGCCACTTATACCGCGCAGTATTACGCCAACGGCGCGGCATCGGCTGGTACGGTCGAAGCCACTCTCCAGTACGCCGTTTCCTACCTGTAAAAACGCTTCCTGGTCCGGTGCTTGTCGTCGGACCCTTTTGATAGCAATGGAGTTGTTGCAATGAAAAAGGATGCTACCCGTTCAGGGCTGCGCTATCTGATGGCGCTGCTACTCCTGTTTCTTCCCGCTGCCGCGGCATGGGCCAGCGTCACCATTGTAGGCAGTCGGATTATCTACCCGTCGACCGTACCCTCTGTCGATGTACAGCTAAAAAATAACGATGACTTTCCCTATGTCGTACAAACCTGGTTTGACGATGGCGATATGCGTATTGGGCCAGAGAACGCGAGTGGCATTCCTTTTATCTCGACGCCGCCGGTATTTCGTATCCAGCCAAAAGCAGGCCAGGTGGTGCGCGTGGTGTATAGCCAGCGTAAAGCGCTGCCGCCCGATCGTGAATCTGTCTTCTGGTTCAATGCATTGCAGGTACCGCCGGCCAATATCGGCGGCCGTCAGCAGAATAAAGTGCTGGTAATGTTACGGACGCGGATCAAACTTTTTTACAGGCCGGAAGGGATTGGTTCACCGGGCAATCTGGCTAAAAAGCTGCACGTTACCGTAGTGCGTAATGCCCGAAAAGGTGCCGGTATTGTTATCAGCAACCCGCAGCCCTGGTATGCATCCCTCAGCAACCTGAGCGTGACGGCAAGCGGCGTATCACGTCAGCTTAATGTCGAAATGGTTCCACCTTTCTCCAGCCGTACTTTCTGGATACCTGGAAAATTCAGCGCCAACTCGCTTAACGGTACCGTCACCGTGACGTTGGTTAACGACCAGGGTGCAAGGATAAGCGAGCGTTATCATGTCGCCGAAGGTTAAATTCTGTCGCAAAAACATCTTCGTTTTCTTAGCCGTAGCCTGCTCCGGTCAGGCTTTTGGCGAAGAATACTATTTTGAGCCTTCTCTGCTGCAGGGGACGGCTTACGGGCAAGGTATGGCGAGCGTTAACGGACCCGGTACGCCCGCCGGAGAGTATCTGGTTGACGTTATGGTCAATGGCTCGCTGCTAAAATCCGGCGTAAAGATCCGCTTTACTCCAGCTAATGGCGAACAACGCACGGAGCCCTGCCTTCCGTTATCGCTGATGCAGGCCGCTCGGGTAAAATCGCTCCCGGACAAAGCGCCTCAAAATAGCTGTCGTCCGCTCAGGGAATGGGTATCCCAGGGCGAATGGCAATTTGATAACGCGATGCTACAGCTCCGGCTTACGCTGCCGATGAGCGAGCTGATACACAGGCCGCGCGGCTATCTTCCGCCTTCGCAGTGGGACAGCGGCGCGCTGGCTCTGTTTTTACGCCATAACACCAACTGGACCCACACGGACAACACCCGCCAGCACTTCCGCTACCAGTATTTGTGGAGCGGGATCAACGCTGGCAGCAACATTGGACTGTGGCAGCTCCGCCATCAGGGTAACCTGCGCTATGCCGACAGCAACCTGAGCGGTAGCGACTGGCATTACAATCGCGTACGCAGTTGGGTGCAGCGACCACTCGCCGCAATCGACAGCATCCTGACGTTTGGTGATAACTACACTGACTCCAGTTTATTCGGCAGCCTGTCGTTTAATGGTATGAAACTCGCCACGGATGAGCGCATGTGGCCGCAGGGCAAACGCGGCTATGCGCCAGAGGTACGCGGCGTGGCGGCAAGCAGCGCGCGGGTGGTCGTCAAACAGCTGGGCAAAGTTATCTATGAAACCCATGTTCCGCCCGGACCGTTCGCTATTGACGATCTTTACAACACCCGCTATCAGGGTGATTTGCAGGTTGAAGTGATTGAGGCTAACGGAAAAGTATCGCGCTTTACCGTGCCCTATTCTGCGGTTCCCGACTCGGTGCGACCAGGCAACTGGCACTACTCTTTTGCTGTTGGCAAGGTCCGCCAGTACTACCGCATCGACAACCGCTTCCTTGAGGGGACGCTGCAGCACGGGGTAAATAATAATCTCACTCTTAACCTCGGATCGCGGTTGGCGCATGATTATCAGGCCTGGCTGATCGGCGGCGTATGGGCGACCCGCCTTGGCGCATTCGGCATGAACGCCACCTGGTCTGGCGCGCGAGTGGAGCATAATGACCGTCAGCAGGGCTGGCGAGCGGAGCTGAGCTATAGCAAGACCTTTTCCACAGGCACGAATCTGGTGCTGGCGGCCTATCGCTACTCAACCGGTGGATTCCGCGATTTGGAGGATGTATTTGGCGTACGCCGACAGGCGCAAAACGGCATTGATTACTACTCCGACACGCTGCATCAACGTCAACGCCTTTCGGCGACCGTCAGCCAGCCCTTAGGCCATTCAGGTACGCTCAATCTCAGCGCCAGTACCGCCGATTACTACAATAATCAGTCGCGGATCACGCAGCTGCAGCTAGGCTACAGCAACCAGTGGCGAAAAGTGAGTTATGGATTTAACCTCGCCAGGCAGCGTTCCACCTGGGACTATGGCCGCTTCTACCGCAGCGTTAACGAACCGCAGGATCTGAGCCAGCGGCAAAAATATACCGAGACGACGCTGTCTTTTACTCTCTCCATTCCATTTGACTGGGGCGATAGCCCGATATCCGTAGCGATGAACTATAACCAGTCGCGCGTGAATCACTCTTCAACCCTGTCGATGACCGGGACCCGTGGCGAGCAGAGCGAACTCTCCTGGTCTGTTTATGGCGGCTATGAGCGCTATCGCAATGGGGACGAAGGGGCATCGACGACTTTCGGCGGTAATCTCCAGCAAAACACCCGTTTTGGCGCGCTGCGTGCGGGCTACGACCAGGGAAAGGACTATCGGCAGGTGGCGCTGGGCTCCTCCGGGACCCTGGTGCTGCATTCCGGTGGCGTGACGCTCGGTCCTTACGCCAGCGACACCTTTGCATTAATTCACGCCGATGGCGCGCAGGGCGCAGTCGTCCAGAACGGTCAGGGGGCGGTAATCGACAGTTTCGGTTACGCCATTTTACCTGCGCTATCTCCGTATCGTCGCAACAACGTCTCACTCGATACTCGCCAGATGCGCAGCGATGCTGAACTGACGGGGGGAAGCCAACAAGTTGTTCCCTATGCCGGTGCGATCGCGCGGGTGAACTTCTCCACGATTACCGGCAAAGCGGTGCTTATCGCGGTGAAAATGGCGGATGGCGGCATTCCGCCGATGGGGGCCGAGGTCATTAACAGCGAAGGGGCCGTCATTGGGATGGTCGGGCAGGGTGGGCAGGTTTATGCCCGTATCAGCACTCCCTCAGGCTCATTGCTGGTGCGTTGGGGAAAAGGGACCGATCGACGTTGCCATGTGCCCTACCAGTTCGATCTACATTCGCCTGAAAACGTGATTTATCTTACAACGACCTGCGAGAGGGAATAGTCTCATGTGTTATCTTCGCCAAACGCTGCTACTTGCTGCTACCCTGCTTTTCAGCACCGCGTCCTGGGCTAACTGCGTTAAAGTGACGGATAATAGTTTCCTTTCGGAGGCGGCGATTAAAGCAGGCTATACCGCGCGCTTCTGGCGCGGCGCCTTTGATGACAATATCGGTCATCTTGGTCTGCCGTCAGTCATTAGCGTTAGCGCGAATAATAAGTTCCAGCCTTCCGGCACCGTGCTTGCCAGTACGGTGGGTAATTTCCTCACTGCAGGCGTTCAGACGCCCTATACGGCAAAGCAGGTGCTTTACCGCTGTGATTTGCAGGACGCCGGGAAGCTGTATGAATTGTATTCAACCAACGGCGATAACTACTTTGTTGGTGGAAGTCGGGCGAAAGAAGTGGAGGGAGCCTACTATGACGCGGAACGTAACGTCGCGGTACGCATGACGAATCTGAGTACCGGCGAATACTATAGCCGCTTCTGGAAGCAGCGCCAGCTTACTGCGGATAGTTGGTTTCAGGACGATCGCGCAATTTATATTCCCGCAGGCGCATTTAGTAATGTCCTGTATGAGATGCTTAAAATCGCCGCCTCGGATCAATATATTTTTAACGACAGAATTAACAAAGACACCTATAACCAGCCGCGCGGTTATATCGCATTCAAGGGGCCTGGCTTACTGACCTCCGCTATTCAACCCGGTATGGATCATGCTTCAAGTTATTATGGTTGGCCCGAATCCTGGCCCGGTGCGTGGAGTAGCTACAATCAGGTCACCTATATTCGCGGCGCGGCCTGCTCCATTGAAGATTATCCCGCGACGGTGCTGCTTCCTACCATTACAGCGGAGGCGCTCTCTTCTGGCGAAAGCAGCGAAGCGCCTTTCAGCATAACGCTGGAGTGCGAAGCTGGCGCGATGTCCTCGACTCATCCCACCACTAGTGTCGCTAACGTAGCCATGGGTTTTTTAGTCAATCAGCCCGGCGCCGTGGCCGCCGCGCGCCGCCTTGGCCTGACTACCACCGGCGGTGGATTAACCTGGTTACTGGACACGCATTATGGCGGAAAGGGCGTGGCTTCCGGAGTAGGAATACGGATTTACGATCAGGGCGGTGCGCCGCTTAACCTTTTGCCGGACAAAGTGAGTACCGGGACGGGCAACGCCCGTGGCTGGTATGGATATAAAGAGCTCACCGTACTAACGAGCAAAAAAGACCGCGGTTCGGTAGAGGTCTGGCACGGTGATTTTACCGCCTCCCTTGAGGCGCTCGGTGGACAACCGGTAACGGTAGGGAGCGTGAATGCGCAGTTACAGGCAGTGGTTAGTTTTCAGTAAGGCGGTGTTAGCGCTGCTGTTGCTGGCAGGCGTCAATTCCGCGCCGTTTGCTGCGGTTAACGTTGACCGAACCCGGCTCGTATTCGCCGCTAACGATATTGCCCAGTCGCTGACGCTCGCAAACGACAGCGTAACGCCAATGCTGTTACAAGTCTGGACCGATGCCGGAGAGACCGCCTCTTCACCCGATAATAGTCGTACGCCGCTGGTGGTATTGCCGCCCGTCTTTAAAATGCAGCCGGATGAGTTGAGAACGCTTCGCGTGATGCTGAGCTCGCGGCGCAGTCTGCCAGAGGATCGGGAGAGCCTGTTCTGGCTCAACATTTACCAGATACCGCCCGAACTGAGCGCGACGAAAAGCGCTACCCGCAAGCTAGTGTTACCCCTACGGCTGCGGTTGAAGGTATTTATTCGTCCGACCGGCTTAAAGGCGCCCACCGCCAATGATGAACAGAAACTGCGCTTCAGCATCGCTTCGCAGGGCATCACGATAACCAACCCAACGCCGTGGTATATGAGCCTGACAGTAACGGCAACAAAAGGAATCAGGATCGGTTCCATCATGCTCGCGCCGTATGAGCGGCGGGATGTGGTGCTCTCTCAGGCACCGGCCGTGGGAACGACGGTAAACTATGCGGTGATCAATGACTCCGGAAACTGGCGAACCTATACCGCAACCATTATGGCGAAAGAGAGTTGAACCCTGTTTTTTTACCCCATCCCTCCCCGCGCCGCAGTAACGGATGTTTCCGTCGCGCACCCTTCCTCACGCCGGCTGCATAAGCGTGACGGCTGTGGTTTAATATTGACCAGGATTGACCCGGGCATCACTTGAGTTGATTATCCGCCAGGCGTAGCGGTTCCTTTTTTAAACATATATGATTTTTCATATTCAATGTTGATATTGCGTTTCCGTGGAGTATCCTGTCCGTCAACAATCGGGAGGAATGATGTCATTAACATCCTTACAGCTTTTCAAAAATCTGTCCGATGAAACCCGTCTGGGTATTGTGCTGATACTTAAGGAGATGGGGGAACTGTGCGTGTGCGATCTCTGCACGGCGCTGGATCAGTCGCAGCCCAAGATCTCCCGCCATCTGGCAATGCTTCGGGCAAGCGGACTGTTGTTGGATCGCAAGCAGGGTAAGTGGGTGCACTATCGTTTATCACCGCATATGCCTGTATGGGCAGCACAGATCATTGAACAGGCCTGGTTAAGCCAGCGAGAGATCGTACAGGTTATCGCCCGCAAGCTGGCATCAGCAAACTGTTCGGAAAGCGGTAAAGCGGTTTGTCTTTAAAATTTGCCGTAACATATATGTTTTTTCAAATGTGATTTTCAGGGAGGGGGTATGCTACTGGCAGGCGCTATTTTTGTCCTGACCATTGTTTTGGTTATCTGGCAACCGAAGGGATTAGGGATCGGCTGGAGTGCAATGCTGGGCGCAGTACTGGCTCTGATATCAGGCGTTGTGCATGTGGGCGATATTCCGGTGGTGTGGAATATCGTCTGGAACGCGACGGCGACCTTTATTGCGGTGATTATTATCAGCCTGTTGCTCGACGAGTCCGGCTTTTTTGAATGGGCGGCGCTGCATGTCTCTCGTTGGGGAAACGGTCGTGGCCGTTTGCTGTTTACCTGGATCGTTTTGCTCGGCGCTGCGGTGGCGGCGCTGTTTGCTAACGATGGTGCGGCACTGATTCTGACTCCCATTGTCATCGCCATGCTGCTGGCATTAGGGTTCAGCAAAGGCACCACGCTGGCATTCGTCATGGCTGCCGGTTTTATTGCCGATACGGCCAGCCTGCCGCTTATCGTGTCGAACCTGGTGAATATAGTCTCGGCGGACTTCTTTGGACTGGGCTTCACTGAGTATGCGTCGGTAATGGTGCCGGTGGATATTGCTGCTATTATCGCCACGCTGGTTATGCTGCATCTGTTCTTCCGCAAAGATATCCCGCCGACTTACGATCTGGCTCTCCTGAAGGCACCTGAAAAAGCAGTAAAAGATCCGGCTACGTTCCGCACCGGCTGGATTGTTTTGATTCTTCTGCTGGTAGGTTTTTTCGTCCTCGAGCCTCTCGGGATTCCCGTTAGCGCAATTGCGGCAGTTGGGGCGGTAATACTGTTTACCGTGGCGAAACGAGGTCATGCCATTAACACCGGTAAAGTGCTGCGTGGCGCACCCTGGCAGATCGTTATCTTCTCATTGGGGATGTACCTGGTGGTCTACGGTCTGCGTAACGCCGGGCTAACCGAATACCTTTCAGGGGGGCTAAACGTACTGGCGGATAAAGGACTCTGGGCCGCGACGCTGGGTACTGGCTTCCTGATGGCTTTCCTGTCTTCGATCATGAACAACATGCCTTCCGTGCTGGTTGGTGCGCTCTCTATCGATGGAAGCACCGCAACCGGCGTTATTAAAGAGGCGATGATCTACGCCAACGTGATTGGCTGCGATCTGGGTCCGAAAATTACGCCGATCGGTAGCCTGGCAACGCTGCTCTGGCTGCACGTCCTTTCACAGAAGAATATGACCATCACCTGGGGCTACTATTTCCGCACCGGGATCGTTATGACTCTGCCTGTGCTGTTTGTCACGCTGGCCGCGCTGGCGCTACGTCTCTCTTTCACTTTGTCATGAGATACTGCTATCTATGAGCAACATCACCATTTATCACAACCCGGCCTGCGGCACCTCGCGTAATACGCTGGAGATGATCCGCAATAGCGGTACTGAACCCACCGTTATTCATTACCTTGAAAATCCACCGTCACGCGATGAGCTGGTCAAACTCATTGCCGACATGGGGATCGCGGTGCGGGCGCTGCTGCGTAAAAATGTTGAGCCTTATGAAGAACTGGGCCTCGCAGAAGATAGATTTACTGACGATCGGTTAATCGACTTTATGCTGCAGCATCCGATCCTGATTAACCGCCCGATTGTGGTGACACCGTTGGGGACGCGTCTGTGCCGTCCTTCTGAAGTTGTTCTGGATATTCTTCCCGATGCCCAGCAAGGCGCTTTCGCTAAGGAAGATGGCGAGAAAGTTGTTGATGATGCGGGTAAACGGGTGAAATAAATATCAAGGGGGTGAATGCCCCCTTATTCCTGCCTCAGAGCGTAAGGTCTGAATCTTCTGGCTGAGTACTGTTCCCTTCACCCAGAATGCGCTGCAGGAAAACCGTGTCCAGCCAGCGGCCATGTTTGAAACCAATATCTTTCAGAGTGCCTATTTCAGTAAATCCTGCGCGGACATGCAGCGCAATGGAAGCCACATTAGCGCTGTCACCCACAACCGCAATCATCTGACGATATCCCTGGGACTGTGCCCAGGTGACGGCTCGATCGAGCAGCGCTTTTCCGATGCCCTGTCGCTGATAACGCGGATCAATGTATATCGAGTTTTCAACCGTAAACCGGTAGGCATGGCGTTCGCGGTAACGAGAAAGATAACAGTAGCCGATGACCGTATCGCCCTTGAGGGCGATATACCATGGAAACCCATGAGACTGAACGCGACTCAGTCGGTTCAGCATCTCCTGCGTATCCGGAGGTTCGGTTTCAAAGCTACCTGTACCTTGCAGAACATGGTGAGCATAAATATTGCGTATCGCGGTAATGTGCTGTTCTTCAGCATGAATAATGTGCATCGTATCGCTCCGTTAACTCTGGTTGACAGTGTACCGGAGTGAGTCATGAGCGGATCGAGACTTAATTTATAGATTGTATAAGAGAAACTTAGAGGAGCGAAGTTGCACCGCCGCCCTGCGGGGTCTTCGTTGCTCTGGACATGAATGCCACCACCACTGATGAGAGAGGGCTATCTCTAAACGTTGTCATGGAGGTGACGATTATCTGTTGATGCCTCCTGATGCCGCTTACGCAGTTTCAGCAGCCGGGAAACCAGTATTACCACGGCGAGACCGGCCATCAGCGCCGCGCAGTGGAAGGCGATTCTGCCACCGGCATGGAAGTAGATCCAACGGGTTGCCTCAATGGAAGCGGCAAACGCGCTCAGGGCCAGAATATTCAGCGTAGCGGACACGGTGCCTTTTGGCAGATGATGGGAAAAGAGCGTGAAGCGGAACAGCACCGGGTAGAGTAGCCCAATCCCCAGCGCATAAACGCTGGTACCCAGCACCGACCAGAACCAGACATGCGGCCACATAAGATTACCGACCAGCAGGATCAGCAGGCCGGTCAGCTGTATCGGAACGGTACGCCAGATAAAGCGCGGCGAAGTGGGGTCTTTTACCACGTTCGCCACGATCGCGCTGGCGATAATCAGCCCACTTAACACCGGCACCTGAGTCCAGGCATATGCCGCGGGAGACATGCCGCCGTGCTCAATCAGAATCACCGGAGAGAGCGCCACCCAGGTAATCATCGGCACGTTGCCAAAGGCCACCGCCAGCGAACCGGTCAGCACCACGGGATGACGAAACGCCGCGATGAAATCAGCCAGCACTTCCCCCGGTTTAAATCCCCGCCCCTGAGAGATAACGGTTTCCGGCATCTTAAAAAGCAGCAGGGCCCAGGCCACCAGGCCCAGAGCGCCAATAATGGCGAACAGCAGTTTCCAGTGCATCACCGTCATTAGCGCCGCGCCGGCCAGCGGTCCGATAACCGGCGCAAGCAGGACGATAGAGGTCAGCGCAGCCATGATTCTGATTGAATCGGTTTCCCCAAACGCTTCCTGAATCGACACATAGCCCACGGTCGAGATAAAGCAGATGCTGGTTCCCTGGATAAAGCGGGCGACGAAGTATTGCGCGATCGAAGCGACAAACAGCATGCTCAGGCAGGAGAGAGCAAAAACCAGGGCGCCGGTGAGCAGAACGGGGCGGCGGCCGATACGATCTGACAGAGGGCCCAGCAGCCACTGCAGCGCCAGGCCGCCAGCCATATACAGGCTGACCGATGCCGGAGCAAGGGTGACATCAGCCTGAAGCTCGTTGATGATATGAATAATGCCTGGCTGAATAAGATCCGTGGTCAGGTAAGCCGAAAAATCATAAATAATCATCGCCAGCGGAAACAACATGACGCTGCCGTACTGGATTAAACGCCGTGGCGGGGTATTCATGCGGGCTCCGGGAAATCTGCCATCCTGCATCTTAGTATCTGTAAACCAACTCAACCGACCCTAAACGGAGATAAAATAAGCCTGTTTTTTGTGTGGTTTTTTGGCCTTATACCACGTGCGCACATCAGCGCTGGACGTGAGGCAATCGGCGCTCTATTGTCATCAACGTCCGGAAATTGTCATCCATTAAAGGCTCTTGAATAACGGGATATCTATGTTACTGATCTTTGGCGGCCTGCCCGGTACCGGGAAATCAACCATTGCTCGCCTGCTGGCCGCCAGGCTGGGGGCCGTCTGGTTACGAATCGATTCGATTGAGCAGGCGCTGATCCGCGCCGAAACCGTCACCCGGCACGATATAGGACCGGCCGGATATCTGGCGGCGTACGCCATTGCTGCGGATAACCTCAGGCTGGGCAACGTGGTGATTGCCGATGCGGTAAATCCCATCGCCATTACCCGCCAGGCCTGGAGAGAGGTCGCGACCGAGAATGCCGCGCCTTATCTGGAGATAGAAGTGACCTGCTCCGACCAAACGCAGCATCGGTATCGCGTGGAAAACCGCGCAGCGGACATTCGCGGACATATCCTGCCGGACTGGCAACAGGTCATCACCCGTGATTACGAACCCTGGCATTCTGCCAGCCTGGTGCTGGATACCTCAGTACTGAGCGCCGAAGAGGCGGTAGAGCGGATCGTTGCGCATATTGAGTCGCACCGCCGGTAAGCCTATGAACACTCCCCGGGCGAGGGAAAAAAGCGGTCGCTCAGACGACCGCGTGGTATCAGAAAACGTCGCCGGTAAAGATATTCTTTTTCAGTTGAGTAAAGTCGTAAGTCGCCAGCTCTTCAGCGCTTTGGGTATAGTAAGTCAGACTTTCTGAAATCATCAGGTTTAGCTTATTCCCTTTTTCCTGAACGATAATCAACGGCTTTTTAAACGCGTGGGCATAGCCGATTTCGTATGCCGTACCGCTATCGACGTGATCGTCAAAGAAATCAACAACGGCAACCACCACCGTGGCTTCGTCGAGATGCTTGATATCGTTCTTAAAGATGAAATCGCGCCAGGGTAAAGTGCCGTATTCCAGATTCTCCGCATCGGCCAGGCGCGGTGAGAAAAATTTATCTACCGTTTTATTGGCGGTCAGCGCCTGCTCGACGCGCTGGACGCGATCAACCTGGTCGTCGCTAAAAAATGGACTCGCAATATAAATATTTACCATCAATCGATTCTCCTGAAGATTCATTGAAGGCTGCAGTCGACCGGTAAAAGTTCGCCTGACAGTCTTCTTCCCTGATAGGCAGTTAGTCTATTCACCCGAGTCGTTAGAATAACTTTATCGATGGATGCTGACTATGTTTCGTGCGGCAAAGTGCGCTTTCTCTCGTCTGGCCGATGCCGCCCGGCATCGGCGGCAAGACTTTACATAAAGAACTTCACGGCCTGCTGGAGGGTGGTGCCGACGCCCCATAAAAGCGGCACGCTCACCGCTAACCAGCTTACGGTTAACAGCAGCGTGGACGGGCGGGGCTCCCACGTGAGCTGAGCATCCTTATTGATGGTATACAGACCTTTCGCCTGCTGCTGCTGTTCCGCGGTCATCGCATGCTCTTCCGTCAGCGGACGCACCAGCTGATTACAGATAAAACCCATCACCAGCAGGCCGGTCAGGACCATCAGCGTTATATCGTAGACGCGCTCGGGCGGGACTCCGTGCGTCAGCTGATACTCGCGCAGATAGTTCACCAGAACCGGGCCGCTGATCCCGGCCGCCGACCAGGCGGTTAACAAGCGTCCATGAATCGCGCCCACCATTTGTGAGCCAAAGACATCAGCCAGATAGGCGGGAATACTGGCAAAGCCTCCGCCGTACATCGAAATGATAATGCACATCGCGCAGACATAAAGCGCGATATAGCCGCCGTGATTCACCAGCGGCAACGTCCCGTACAGCACGGCGCCCAGGCAGAAAATGATCGCAAAGGTCATTTTTCGCCCGCACAGATCGGATACCGATGCCCAGAAAAACCGTCCCAGGATGTTAAACAGGCTGAGCAGGCCGGTAAATCCTGCGGCCATGGTAGCAATGCGTTTCAGCTGCTCGCCGTTCAGCTCATGCCAGCTGAGATCGAGCGACAGCAGTTTGCCGGCAAAGATCTCCTGCAGCATCGGCGAAGCCATACCGAGAATACCGATCCCCGCGGTGACGTTGAGCCATAGCACCATCCACAGCAGCCAGAACTGTGGGGTACGGCAGGCGACGCGGACGTGCACCTGGATCGTGGGATTATTGCGGATCGTTTTTTGCGCCTTCTCGCCCGAAGGGTGCCAGCCCATGGGCGGCAGGCGATAGCCAAAGGTACCGGCAAGCATAAATAGCGCATAAATCGCCGCCAGCGCCAGAATGCTTTGCCATACCCCGTTGCCGGTCGGACCGGCGAAGTAATTCATCAGACCATTTGCCAGCGGCGCCCCCACCAGCGCTCCCCCGCCAAAACCCATGATCGCCATCCCGGCCGCCATTCCGCGCTTGTCAGGGAACCAGCGCAACAGCGTCGAAACCGGTGAAATATAGCCCAGTCCGAGACCGATTCCGCCGATGACCCCGGCCCCCAGCCACAGCAACCATAGCTGATGGAAATAGATGGCGACGCTGGATAGCAGCAGGCCGCCGCACCAGCATAAGGTGGCAATAAAGCTCACCAGCCGCGGTCCAACCTTCTCAAGCCAGCTGCCCCACAGCGCCGCCGAACAGCCGAGAAAAACAAAAAACAGCGTGTAGGTCCAGCCGAGCATGGAGATTTTCCAGTCGCAATCGCGGGTAAACAGCTGCTGCCAGAACGACATATTGACGGGGCATTGAAGGGACTCGCTTCCTCCTATGAGCTGCGACATAGGCAGCCAGTAAACGGAAAACCCATAGGCCATACCTATGCAGAGATGAACGGCCAGTGCGGCCGGTGGCACCAGCCAGCGGTTAAAACCGGGCCTGGCGATGATACGTGGTTTCGCGAAAAAATCGCGTAGGGGAGAGACCGGTGCGGTCGCGATGTTTTCATTCATTTGCGCCATTTTCCTGTCCTTTTTATCTACATTGGCCGACGAATGCTGCGGTCGGGGAACGTAGATAGAAGGCAAGAAAGGTGCCATTTGATTAATTTGTGTACAAAAATGGCGACTGAAGCGAGCAAGCTTCGCCGAAGGGATGAGGCGAAAAGCCAGCCATCGGCGACGAAGGCGCCTGTCGGGATAAAATCGCCGGGCGCGCTATTATTTTGATAAACGTCTATCTCAGAGTGATACGCGGTGCGAGGTGGCGATGGCGCGCGGCGCTGAGCGTCTTTGACGTCAGCGCTCTCCTCTGCTGGCCAGCAGAACGCGACCGGCACGGTGTTTGCTGTGAAGGGCGGGCGAGGGCGCGTACCGGCCTGCTCGCCCGGCGCACGTTAGCTTAAGGTATCAATCCATTCGCTCTGGCGCGGGTTCTGCCGACGATAGCAGTGTACCGACACCGCCAGCTGCGTCAGGTCGGTGAAGACCATCGGATCGAGCTGTATATGCTTTTTAATTTGCTGCAGCCGATAGGTGAGCGTATTACGATGAATCCCCAACAGCAGCGACGTTTTGCCCGGTTCGGCATTATTGGCAATAAAGCTGCTCAGGGTATCCAGCAGCACTTCGCCGGAATCATGCTCAAGCAGCTGGCGTACGTTATTGATAAAAAAATTGACCATATAGCTGTCTTCCAGCACCCGGAACAGGCAGAGCATCGCCATTTCGCGAAAGTAGTAGATCTGCCGCTGCGGCTGCACTTTGCTCCCCACCTCAATCACCGAACGGGCGAATCGGATGGCCTCGCGAATATCCGGAGCGCTGTCCGCCTGCACGCCAATGCCGATATGGTAATGGCTGATCTGATTGCTGAGGACAAACTCGATGCCCCGCAGCAGCGTTTCCTGGGATTCGCTCAGCGTATTGAGGATCAGGATCTCATTGCTGCCCAGCAAAATGACGTCTCTTACCCCGGCCAACTGCGAGAATTCTCGCAGCAGCGTACTCAGTATTTCGCTTAGCTGATGCTGTTCGACCTGCACGGTCACTACGACCGGCACCAGCGGCGCATCAAAAGCGAAGCCAAGCTCCATCAGGCGATGAAGCGCTTCCTGTCCGGCGGGCGAAGCGCCTTGATCAAGATATTGACCAAACAGGGTATCGCGCAGACGCTGTCGCCAGTTGGTTTCCCGCATCTCTATGGCCTGGCGGACCAGCAGCTCGGCGGTGAGTACCGCCAGTTCAGCATAGCGGCTGATCGCTGCGGGATCGCCGCTGATGCCCACCACCATCACCACGCGATCGTCATAGATAATGGGATGATTAATACCGGGATGCACATTCTGGAAACGCGCGGCTTCCGCGGTGTTGTTAATACAAATGCGTTTACCGGTACGTATCACCTCACGGGCGATCTCATGCTGCTCGCCAATACGATGCCGTTCACCTGAGGCAATGATCTGTCCATGATGGTCAATCACGTTCACGTTATGATGAATTATCGCCATTGCCCGGGCGACAATTTCATTAGCCAGCGCCGTCGTAATAATCATACAGTTATCCGCTTATGTGCCTCTCCGCGCCGCCCGCTCAGAAAGGTTCGTAGAACATTCTCCGCTGCGTCGGCGAGGAGCTGTTCGCATGTGTTCATCGACTCCGCCAGCGGCATAGGGCGCTGGCAAATAGACCACATCGCGTCAATATGGTGTTGATACAATTGCCGACTGCTCTCATCGCGTCCGCCGCAAAGGGCCACAACCGGTACGCCGTGGCGCGCCGCTTTGCCCGCCACGCCCACCGGGGCTTTACCAAAGGCGCTCTGACGATCGAGCCAGCCTTCCCCGACGATGGTCAGCGAGGCATCGCTAAGATGGCGGTCGGCGTTAAGCAGTTCCAGCACAAGGTCAATGCCCGGGCGCAGCGTGGCGCCCGCATAGGCGATCAGCGCGGCCCCCATACCGCCCGCGGCCCCGGCGCCGGGCCGTTCGCTGACGTCGTAGCCGAGCGTTTGCGTAAGCTGCCGACTGTACTGCGCCATACCCGCCTCCAGTTCCCTGAGCGCGGCCTCGTCCGCACCTTTCTGCGCGCCATACACCCAGGTGGCGCCATCTTCCCCAAGCAGAGGATTCGTGACGTCGCAGGAGGCCTGTATTTCGGCCTGTCGTAAGCGCGGATCCATGGCGCTTAAATCGATGCGCTGAATATGCGCAAGATCCTGACCCGCCGCGGGAACCGGCAGTAGCGTGCCGTCCTCGCGCCAGAAGCGGGCGCCAAGCGCTTGGGCAAAACCGATACCGCCATCGTTGGTCGCACTGCCGCCCAGCCCGATAATCAAATGCCGACATCCGGCATCCAGCGCCGCTTTTACCTGTTCACCCAGCCCAAAGCTGCTGGCCAGACGCACATCCCGCTGCGCTTTCGGCGTGAGCTCCAGCCCACAGCTTTGCGCCATCTCGATAATGGCCCGTTCGCCGGGCAGGAGCAGAAACGCGGCCTCTATGGAGAGACCGTAAGGCGAGGAGCAACGCTGCTGCTGCCACCTTGCGCCCTCCAGCTGCGGACTTTCCGCAAGGGCCGAGAGCAGCCCCTCTCCGCCGTCTGACACGGGCATTTCGACCAGCTCCAGCCCCTCGTCAACCCGGCGCAACCCCTGTGCTACCGCTGCGCAAGCGGCCTGCGCGCTACAGCTACCCTTAAACGAATCCAGCGCGATAACAATCTTCATGCGTTCTCCTGCGTTAATGCGCTTTGCGCGGCGTTTTATCGGTGGTCATGAGCTGCAATAACATCCCCAGCAGCGCGCATCCCGCCATGGTAAAGAAGGCGTAGATATAACCCGCCGGATTTTCCCATCCCCCACCGAACTGGATGAGCCAGCCCATAAGCAATGGCGAAATGCCGCCGCCGATAAACATCGCCGTGGTGATAATTCCGTTAGCGGTAGAGGTGGCGCGTTCTTCGGCGGAGTCCGACGCCATGGCGTAGTAGATAGGCCACACGGCATTGGCCACCAGGCCAAAAAATAGCTGAATGGCGATAAGGCGCGGCATATTGGTGGCGAAATAGAACAGCGCAATGCCGATACTCATCCACAGACCGCAGACGATCAGGGTTCGTTTACGGCCAAAGCTATCCGACAGCCAGGGCCAGATTACCTGACCCAGGGTACCGGTAAGCGTGAAGATAATACTCAGCCCGGCGGACGCCGCCAGCGACAGGCCGGAGACGTGATAAAGATACGGGGGCAGTACAACGTTAATGCCCATATAGACGATTTGCGTCAGCAGGGTATTGCCCGCCGTCAGCGAAATATTGCGGTTGCGCAGGGTGCGTAAAAAGGTCTTCATCCCTTCGCCTTTGGCAACATGGCTGCTTTCCTGGGTCGCCGGGCGCGTCATCCCCTGGCTATCGATATGCAGATAAAGCGTGTTGATGCGATCGGCGGTGGAATATTTCGCCCAGAAAATCATTAGCGGGATGGCGACGATCAGCGCCAGCAGGAAGCAGTAGCGCCAGCTGCCTTCGCCAAATGCGGAAAGCACCAGACTTGCCACCACCCCGCTCAGCAGCGCGCCAATCGGATAGCCGGTATGATGCACCCCCAGCGCGAAGCCGCGTTTCTCTTTCGGCCACCACTCTGCGGTGTTGCTGACGCCGACGGGCTCGCCCCAGCCGGCCCCGAGGTTGACGCCAACGCGCAGCAGCACAAAGGCCGTCAGCCCGTGGCTGATCGCTTTAATTCCGGAAAGAAAAGAGAGGGCGGTATAGCCCAGCACCAGCGGTACCTGAAAGCGCGCTCGCTTCCAGCCTGAACCGTAGCGATCGCTCCAGATGGAGCCGGGGATATCCAGCACCGCGAGGGCAACCATAATCAGGGCGACGACGTTGCCCCACTGTTCCGGCGAGAGCGAAAACTCTTTAGAGATGACCGGGCCAAGGCGCAGGATCATCTCGCGATCGTAGGCGTTAAGCACCCAGATTAGCCAGCAAACCAGTAGCGAAACCCAGGAGAAGCGATGTATCAGCCGCTTTTTGCCACGTTGTTCGCCGGCAGGTGTGTGATTGATTGTTGTCATAGTCGTGTTTACTCCGCGGCGTCGCGACAGCATGATGCGCGCCGCCTGGTGTCAGGGTCAGAGTCAGTTCGCCGGGTATTATTGTTATCGCGGCGAGCCGGTGGTTCGTTTAGCCGGCGAAGCGCCGTTCCGCTACGCCGGTCACGCCCAGGTCGTAAATGGCGAACAGGCTGCCGCGCAGCTGATTATCTTCCGGGAAGCGCGGCAGGGGCGGCTGCGCCATGGAGGTGACGTACAGCACATCAAGGTTTTCGCCGCCGAACATCACGCTGGTCACTTTTTTCACCGGCATCTCAATGATGCGATCGACCTTGCCCTCCGGGGTATAGCGCACCAGCTTGCCCGCGTAGACCAGCGCGTTCCACAGATAGCCTTCGCTGTCCACGGTGGCGCCGTCCGCCGCGCCGCCTTCGCTGCGATCGACATGGCAAAAGACCCGTTCGCCGGAAAGATCGCCGGTCGCGGTGTTGTAGTCCCAGGCGCAGATTTCGCCCGTCCAGGTATCGGCAAAATAGAACGTCTCGCCGGAGGGGCTCCAGCAGGGGGCGTTAGAGACGATGATATTTTTCTTCAGCACGTGTAGTGACAGATCGGCGTCCAGGCGATATAGCGCGCCGCTCGGCTCCTCTTCACGCATATCCATCGATCCGAACAGAAAACGTCCCTGACGATCGACTTTGCCGTCGTTGAGCCGGTTAAAGGGCCGGTCCGCTTCCGGATGGTGCAGCAGCGTCAGCTCGCCGCTGGCGAAGTCGAGCAGATGCACGCCATTCTGTAGCGCCACCACCGCGCCTTCGCCGTTCTGGCGCAGAGCGAACGAGCCAATTTTCTGCCGCACGTCCCAGCTCTTAATCGCGCCGCCCTGCGCGTTACAGGCGAACAGGCGCCCGTCGAGGCTGTCCACCCACCAAAGACGCTGCTGTTCGACATCCCAGACCGGGCTTTCGCCGAGTCGGGTTTTTAAATCCAGTAACACTTCAATGCGCATAATGGCCTCCTGATTACACTTTTTCGCCGTGGGCCTGTTTCGCCGATACGGAGCCTGGGGATGAGGAACTTTTGAGAAACAGGGACACCAGCGCGCCGATAATCAATAGCGCGACAGCGAACCATAAGCCGGACGTTGCCGCACCGGTGCGGTCCTCAAACGCGCCGAGAATAAACGGCCCGAGAAAGCCCCCGCACAGCCCGAGGCAGTTGAGCAGGCCGAAGCTGCCCGCCAGCATATGCCCGCTCATGATGGACGGGAGCCAGTTAAAGATGATGGATTGCATAGCGAAGAACATGAAAGCGGCCAGCGAGAAGCCAAGCAGCGCCACACCGTGGCCGGCAATGGCGCCAATCGCCATGCCGGTCGCCATGACCAGATATCCGGCCATCAGCATGCTGCGGGAACGCTGTTCCGTGCGGGCGAATCGCGGCAGCAGGATCCCACCCGCGGCGGCGGCAATCCACGGGATGGCGGTCAGCAGACCAACCTGCAGCGGAGTAAGCTGGCCCCAGCTACCGATGATCCCCGGCAGGAAATAACTCAGGCCGTAAACCGAAAACTGATGGGTAAAGTAAATCAGCACCAGTAACAAAAACACCCGGGTGGTGAGCGCGGTTTTCAGGGAAAATCGGCTTGGCGTATGGCGCGTCTCCTCGGCTTCTTTCTCCAGTACCGCGTTGATAGCCTGCACGTCGTCGCTGTCCAGCCAGCGGGCGTCGGCGGGTTTATCCGGCAGTCTGCGCCAGACGACGAAAGCCAGCGCTATCGCGGGCAGCCCTTCGATAAAAAACATCCACTGCCAGCCGTGCCAGCCGGACATTCCATCAAGGCTTAATAACAAACCGCCCAGCGGCGCGCCGATAATGTTGGCCAGGCAGACCCCCAGCAGGAACAGACCGGTGGCTTTAGCGCGCTCTTCGCGGCCAAACCAGAGGGTCAGGTAGTAAATAATGCCCGGATAGAGCCCCGCTTCGGCAGCGCCGAGCAAAAGGCGCATCACGTAAAAGGACGTAGGCCCGGTGACAAACGCCATACCGCAGGAG